>Ga0207675_100001015_pt1 | contig 27803 bp, 27 predicted proteins | sample KBSSwiS42_FD_184305 | JGI IMG/M metagenome (GOLD analysis project Ga0207675, IMG submission 184305) | Switchgrass rhizosphere microbial communities from Kellogg Biological Station, Michigan, USA - KBS Switchgrass S4-2 (SPAdes) (version 2) | ecosystem: Host-associated > Plants > Roots >...
TAGGCCTTCGACTCCAGCTCCTCGACACGGTCGGCGAGGCGCGCGGTGATCTCGCCCATCCGGTAGGTGTCGACCTTCACCCCGGCCGCCTCCATCGCCGCCAGCACCTCGGTCAGCGGAAGCTCGATCTCGCGGTAGAGCGGCTCGGCCCCACGCTCGCGCACGCGCTCGAGAAGCGGGTCCCGGAGTCGGAGCGTGGCCGCCGCGTGGCGGATGAGCGCTGCGGTCTCCTCCTCCGCCTCGGGCACGGGCAGGAGCTCGACCCCGTACTCGGCGGCGAGGTCGTCCAGCTCGTACTCGGCCCGGCCAGGCTCGATCAGGTAGGCGAGGATCATCGTGTCGTCGGCCGCGTGCACCCGCAGCGACTTCGCGTCGTGGGCGACCAGCTCGCCTTCGAGCCGCTCCGGCCGCGGCGAGACCACGACCTCGGCACCTCCGGCAGCGGCAATGCGCCCGTTGTCGCCCGAAACCGCAACGGGTCCGACACCAAGTAACAGACTGTTACTAAGTTCTTCGCGCCACGGCACCTCGACGCCGGTGGCGACGATCGCCGCGGCCGGGAGCGCCTCGTCCAGCTCGTCGACCCGGTTCAGGAGGTTGCGGAACTCGAAGCGCCTGAACATCTCCTTCAGCTGTGAGCGGTCGGGCGGCGAGAGCACCAGCTCGGCCGGGTCGCAGTCGAGCTCGAGATCGCGTCGCATGGTGGCCAGCTCCTTGGCGGCCAGGGCCTGCTCGGCGTGCTCGCGGATCGCCTTCGAGCGGGCAGGCGAAAGCTCGTCCACGTGCTCGAGCACCGACTCGAGCGAGCCGTATTGCGCGATCAACTGGCCGGCGGTCTTGTCCCCGATCCCGGGAACGCCGGGGATGTTGTCCGAGGTGTCGCCCTTGAGGCCGATGAAGTCCGGCACCTGTTCAGGCTTGATGCCGAGCCGCAGCTCGACACGCTCGGGGGTGTACACGTGGACGTCCGAGACCCCGCGCGGGGTCATCATCAGCGCGACGTTGTCGCTCACGAGCTGGAAGGCGTCGCGGTCGGTCGAGACGACGGTGGTCTTCACGCCCGCCTCGTCGGCGCGGTGGGCGAGCGTCGCGATCACGTCGTCTGCCTCCCACCCCTCGAACTCGAGGTTCCGGTAGCCGAACGCCTCGACGATCGGCCGGAAGAACGGGAACTGCTCGCGAAGCAGATCCGGCATCGGCTTGCGCTCGCTCTTGTAGGACTCGAGCGCCTCCGTCCTGTGCACCGGCCGGGTGTCCCAGGCGACCGCGACCCCTTTCGGCCGGTAGTCGGCGAGCAGCTTGAAGAGCATGTTCGCGAAGCCCAGCAGGGCGTTCGTGGAGAAGCCCTCGCTGGTTGCGAGCTCCTCCGGCAGCGCGTAGAACGCGCGGTAGGCGAGGTTGTTGCCGTCCACGAGAAAGAGCTCCGAGTCGCGCACCGGCGCGTCGTCGAGCTGGAGCTCGTCTCCCGTCAGCGTCTTCGGCGACATCTCTGCGAGTCTACGTCGCGTGGCCCGGCTCGAAGTCGTCCCCTTCGCCGACGAGCACCTCGATGTCGCGGCGAGGCTGCTGGCCGCCCGGCACGCGCGCGATCGGCGCGCCGAGCCGCTCCTGGCGAAGCGCTTCGAGGACCCTGCGTCGGCCCGAGAGGAGCTCGAGCGGGAGTGGCGCTCCGAGGGCGCCTCCGGGGCCGCGGCGCTTCGCGACGGTCGCCTGGCCGGGTACCTAATCGGGGCTTCGCGCGAGTCGGAGATCTGGGGCAAGAACGTCTGGGTCGAGCTTGCCGGTCATGCCGTCGAGGAGCCCGAGGACGTCCGCGACCTCTACGCGCTCGCCGCCGCAGGCTGGGTCGAGCAGGGACGCACCCGCCACTACATGCTCGTGCCTATGACCGACCCGGCACTCATCGACGCCTGGTTCCGCCTGGGCTTCGGGCAGCAGCAGGCTCACGGGATCCAGGAGGTGCCCGCCCGCGCCCGGCATTCGCCGCCGAACGGCCTGGAGATCCGGCGGCCGTCCGTCGACGAGATCGGCTCGTTCTTCGAGCTTGACCTGGCGCTGCCGCGGCATCAACGGAGCTCCCCCGTCTTCTCGAACCGGCCCTTGCCGACCGAGGAGGAGATCCGCGAGGAGTGGCTCGACACGCTCTCGAAGGACGAGGAGGACGTGCTCGTGGCCTTTCGCGACGGCAAGCCGCTCGCCGTCTGGTCGGTCTATGTGGGGGGTCCCACGTCCCACTTTCGCGGCGTGGCCTGGCCGGACCGCGCCTCCTACCTCGCCTACGCCTCGACCCTCCCGGAGGCGCGCGGCTCCGGAATCGGAGTCGCACTCACCGAGGCGTCGCTCGCACGCGCCGCCGAGCGCGGCGAGTCGGCGATGGTGACCGACTGGCGGGTGACGAACCTGCTGGCTTCTCGCTTCTGGCCGAAGCGCGGCTTCAGATCCTTCTTCCTGCGGCTGTACAGGTCCATTCCCTAGGTGACGCGGCTGCCACTGCTCTTCGGGACCCGCGTCGCGGTCGTCGACGCGCCCGACGACGCCGTCGTCATCCGGCCACCCCCGCCCGGCGAGCAGGTCGCCGACATGCGGGCCGCGATGCGCGACGCGCTGCGGTTCCCACTCGCGGGCGAGCCGCTCGAGGCGCTCGTGACCCGAGGCGGCCGGGCGACGATCGTGGTCGAGCCGCCGGCGCTGCCTCTGCCCGGCGTATTGCACGATCCGCGCCAGGTGGCGCTCGCCGCCGCCTCCGCCGAACTGGAGCGGGTCGGCGTCCCCACAGAGCGCCAGACGCTGCTCGTCGCCTCGGGGCTCACGCGGCGGCCGAACCGCCGCGAGCTCGAGAGCCTCGGGATCGTCTCACCGGAGTTCGCGCGCCGGTTTCGCGGCACCGTGGAGATCCATGACGCCGAGGATCCGAGCCTCGTCGACCTGGACGTGCCCGGAAACGTGCCCCTTCGGGCCAACCGCGCCCTCGTCGAGACCGATCTCGTGCTGACGGTGAGCGCGGCGGAAACGGTGCTCCACGGTGGGCCCGCGACCCTGCTCGGGGCGAGCGGGCCGGAGTCGCTGCGCGCTGCAGGAGCGTACTCGCTGCTCGAAACCGGAGCCTCGCACGGCTGGCGCCTCGGGGTGCAACTCGAGCGGCGGCTGTCGGACCGGCTGCCGGTGATCGGCGCCTCGCTCGTGCTCAACCAGCCACGGTTTACGGGCGCCGTCCGGGGCTACCCGTACGACGCCGAAGCGGTCCAGCGCATCGCCGCCTCCCCGTTCCGCCGCTCCCTCGGCCTCCTGCCCGGCTTCGCTCGGGACCGCGTCCTGCGGTCGATCCGGCGCGAGCTCAGCGCCGCAGCGACGTATGCAGGACCTCCCTCGGTCGCACACGCCGAGGCCCTTCTCCGTGCGGTCGAGACGCGGTCGGCGACCCTCGACGGGCCGCTCGACGCGATCGTGATCGGGATCCCTCGCACGACGCCGCACCTGCCGCGCGAGCGACCGAACCCCTTGCTCGCCGCCTACCTCGGCCTGGGGCTTGCGCTCCGGCTCTGGCGCGACTCGTTCCCGGTCGTGGAAGGAGGCACGGTGATCCTCCTACACCGCTTCAACCGGCATTTCTCGCACCCGACACAGCAGCCGTACCGAGCGATCTTCCAGGCGGCGCGCTTCGGGCGGGAGCCGGAGGAGCTGGCCGATGCGGAACGAGAGGCCGCGACGGACGAGCGCGCGCTTGCGGCATATCGCGCCGGCCGCTCGTGCCATCCGGTGCTCCCGTTCGCGGACTGGTCGGGATGCGCGCCCGCGCTTGGGCAGATCGGCTCGGTGATCGTCGCGGGTTGCCGCGACTCGGTCGCGGCGCGGCAACTCGGCTTCGTCCCGGCGCGCGGGCTGGGGGCGGCGTTGGAGATGGCGCAGGGCCGCCACGGCGGGACGCCGCGCGTCGGCTACCTGCTCTCGCCGCCGTATTTCCCGCTCCGCGTCGTTACCAGCTAGGTCTCGCCCAGGTACGTCTTGCGAACCTGCTCGTTCTCGCGCAGGCTCTTCGCGTCGTCGGCCAAGGCGACGCGTCCGGTCTCGAGCACGTAGCCGCGCTGCGCCGCGTCCAGCGCCATCAGGGCGTTCTGCTCGACGAGGAGGATCGTCGTCCCCTGCTCGTTGATCTCGCCGATGATCTCGAAGATCTTCTCGACGAAGATCGGCGCGAGGCCCATCGACGGCTCGTCGAGCATCAGGAGCTTCGGCCGAGCCATCAACGCGCGGCCGATCGCGCACATCTGCTGCTCGCCGCCCGAGAGTGTCCCGGCCTTCTGGTTCTTCCGCTCGGCGAGGCGCGGAAAGAGCCCGTAGACCCGGTCCATGTCCTCGCGAATGTTCGAGCGATCATCCCGCTGGAAGGCGCCCATCTCGAGGTTCTCGACCACGCTCATGTGCGGGAAGAGGCGCCTGCCTTCCGGCGACTGCGAGATGCCCATGCCGACGATGTTGTGCGGCGCGGTCCGCGTGATCTCCTTGCCCCGGAAGACGATCGATCCCTCCCGAGGCTGGTTCAGGCCGTTGATCGAGCGGAGCGTGGTCGACTTGCCCGCGCCGTTCGCGCCGATCAGGGTCACGATCTCGCCCTCGCGGACCTCGATCGAGATCCCCTTCAGCGCCTCGATCGTGCCGTAGAACGTGTGCACGTTCTCGACCTTGAGAAGCGTCTCCGGCTGACTTGCGTTCACGCGGTCGCCGCCCTTCCGAGGTACGCCTCGATCACCCGCTCGTCCTTCTGGACCTCCTGCGGGGTGCCCTCGGCGATCTTCTCGCCGTAGTCGAGCACCGTCACGCGCTCCGAGATGCCCATGACGACCTTCATGTCGTGCTCGATCAGCAGGATCGCGAGCGGGCGCTGCTCCCGCAGGGTCGAGACGAATTCCATGAATGTGACCGTCTCCTGCGGGTTCATCCCGGCCGTCGGCTCGTCGAGGAGCAGCAGCTTCGGCTCGGTGGCGAGCGCGCGGGCGACCTCGAGCCGTCGCTGGTCGCCGTAGGCGAGGCTCTCCGCGAGCTCGTCGTCGACGCTGCCGAGCCCGGCGAAGCGGATCAGCTCGCGCGCCTTCTCGCGGGCCTCGCGCTCCTCGCGGCGCACCCGCGGCGTGCCGACGATCGAGCCCAGGATCCCGCCCTTGAGGCGAGAGTGCATGCCGACGAGCACGTTCTCGAGCGCCGTCATCTGCGGGAAGAGGCGGATGTTCTGGAAGGTGCGGCCGACGCCCGCCTTCACGATCGCGTGCGGCGGCTTGTCGGTGACGTCCTCGCCGGCGAAGAGGATGCGCCCGGAGGTCGTCTTGTACAGGCCCGTGAGGGTGTTGAAGAAGGTCGTCTTGCCGGCGCCGTTGGGGCCGATCAGGCTGACGATCGCGCGCTCGGGAATGGTGAAGTCGAGGTCGTTCACCGCCAGGAGGCCGCCGAACTCCTTGCGGACCGCCTCCGCGTCCAGCAGGTTGCCGCTCCCGGAGACCTGGTGCTCGCTCATCCTCGGGGGATGTTCCCTCCTGCGCCGCGCTCGCCCGCACCCGGCTCGTCGGCGCCGCGCATCTCGTAGATCGGCTCGTCCAGCGGGCCGCGGGTCCCCTCTTCGAGCTCACGCTTGCGACGGCGCTCCGGGATCAGCCCCACGGGCCGGAAGAGCATCATCAGGACCAGGATGACGCCGTAGATCCCGAACTGGTACTTGGCCACCTCGAAGTTCAGCGGCGTGTTGCTGTTCAGCCAGCTGCCGATGTTCGCGAGGCCTTCGACGTTCAGCCACGACAGGATCACGGCCGCGACGACGACGCCCCAGATGCTGCCCATCCCGCCGAGGACGACCATGCAGAGCAGGAAGATCGAGATGTTGAAGTTGAACTGGCTCGGGTTAGCGACGGAGTTGAAGCTGGCGATGTAGGCGCCGGCCGCTCCTCCGAAGAAGGCGCCGATGGCGTAGGCCCAGGTCTTGGTGCGCATGAGCGGGATCCCCATCGCGCCGGCCGCGGTCTCGTCCTCGCGGATCGCGATCCAGGCCCGGCCGAGGCGCGAGTCGCGCAGGCGGATGCAGCAGAAGATGGTCACGAGGAGCAGGGCCAGCACCGTCCAGAAGAAGAGCCGGTCGGCATCGAACTCCTGCTGGTACGACACGGGCAACCCGACGGCGTTGTGGAGTCTGTTCCCGAAGCCGGGTGAGTCGATCGGATTGATGCCGAAGGTGCCGTGGGTGAGGTCGAAGCCGTGGAGGTTGTCGGCGTTGCGGACGAACTGGGGGACGATCTCGCCGAAGCCGAGCGTGACGATGGCGAGGTAGTCGCCGCGGAGCCGCAGGGTCGGCAGGCCGATGAAGATGCCGCCCAGCGCCGTCACGATAGCCGCGCTCAGGAGCACGAGCCAGATCGAGATGTGGATGCCGCGCGCATCGTGGGTGATTCCGACCGAGCCGAAATGGAACTTGACCTGTTGGAACTGGCCGGAGGCAAGCCAGCCGGCGGTATAGGCGCCGAGCGCGTAGAAGGCGACGTAGCCGAGATCGAGCAGGCCGCAGTAGCCCACGACGACGTTGAGCCCGACCGCCATCATCGTGAAGACGAGGATCGTCACCGCGGAGTGCATGTCGGGGAAGGTGAGGATGACCGGGACGTTCGTGGGCAGGCTGTCCACGTAGAGCGGATAGGTCACCGCGATCGTCAGGAGAGCGAAGAACGGGATGAGGCTTCTCGTGCGCTCCGGCAGCTGGTTCCAGGCGGCGCCCACACGATGGAGCCCCGTCGAGCTCGCGACCTGGCCGCGGTACCCCCGTAGCGAGGCGCGCGAACGTTGGCCTCGACCTGCCAACTACGCTCCTTCGGGCGTACGTTCGCCCAGCAGGCCCTCGGGCTTGAAGACGAGGATCGCAATCAGGATCCCGAAGACGATCGAGCGGGTCCAGTCGCTGCCCGGCGCGTTCCACGCGAGGCCCTCGTTGAACGCCTGGATCAGGCCGATGATGATCGCGCCGAGCACCGCGCCGCTCAGGTTCCCGATGCCGCCGAGCACTGCCGCGGTGAACGCGATCAGGCCGAGCTCGAAGCCCGTGTCGTAGCGGATGTTGAACTCGACCAGAAAGAGCGTCGCGCCCACTCCGGCGAGCGCACCGGCGAGCGCGAAGGTGAACGAGATCGTCCGGTTGACGTTGATCCCCATCATGGCGGCGGCCTCGGGGTCCTGCGAGGTCGCGCGCATCCCCTTGCCCTGTCTTGTCGACTTCACGACCCACGTGAGGAAGATCAGCACGGGGATCGTCACCAGGATGACGAAGAACGACGCCCAGTCGTAGTGGACACCACGAATCGAGAACACGTTGCCGTTCGAGATGAGGGGCGGGATCCTGCGGAAGTTCACGTCGTAGAACGCGAGCGAGATGTTCTGGATGATGAACGACATTCCGACCGCGGTGATGAGGAGCGCCAGCCGCGGCGCGTTGCGCAGCCGGCGGTAGGCAATGAACTCGATCGCCGAGTTGACGGTGGCGCCGAAGGCCGCGGCGATCACGAAGGTGGCGGCCAGGCCGCCCGCGATCGAGAGGGTCCCGGAGCCGGTGTCGAGGGAGAAGGCGGAGACGACGAGCGTGCTGGCAAAGAGCCCGCTGAGCGCGAACACGTCCCCGTGGGCGAAGTTGATCAGCTGCAGGATCCCGTACACCAGGGTGTAGCCGAGCGCGACCAGCGCGTAGACGCATCCGGTGGTGAGCCCGATCAGGAAGACGTTGAAGAAGTCCGTGGGCTCCTTGATCGCGTTGACGATCAGCCACGCCACGAGCACCAGGCTCAAACAGACCCCGATGATCGAGAGGGCCGCGGGCCGCTTGCGCCTCCGAACCCTGGCGCGCGGCGAAGGCTGTTCGGTACCAGCTTGGACTGCGATTCCGGATTCTAGAACGACGAAGGAGGGCGTTTCAGCCCTCCTTCGCATGTTGGATGCCTGAGCTGCGGTCTAGCCTGCAGCCTCCTTGCGAGCCGCCTGGACGAGGTTTGCCTCGGGCGCCGCAGTCAGGAGCGTCACCAGATGGTTCGTTCCCTTGTAGATCGTGAAGAGAACGGCGGCTCCGCTCGCGCTGGTGAGGTCGCCGTTGTCGTTGAACGCGAAGCTGCCGATCAGGCCGTTGTTCACCTTCGTGTTGAAGACGTTGGTGATCACCTGCGAGCGCGACCCGTCGCTCTTGCCGATGGCGTTGATCAGCACCTTCCCCGCCTGCGCGCCGAGGATCGCGTATGGATCCACCGGCTTGCCGTTCAGGGTCTGCTTGAAGCCCTGAACGAAGTCCAGCGAGGGCCCCTTGTAGCGGTCGATGCCGACGCCCGCCACGCTGAAGAAGGCACCCTTCGCGTCCGGGGTTCCTCCCTCCGAACGCTGGAAGACCGCGTCGGTCGTGAACCCGTCCGGCAGCATCAGCATCACGCCGCTGCTCGGGTTCGGGGTGTTCGGGCCGAGGACCGCGACCTTGTCGTTGATCAGCTGGCCGCTGTTCTCGTCGATCAAGCCGCCGATGAAGATCGCGTCGGGGTTGGTTCCCTTGATCTTCGTGAACAGCGCCTGGAAGTTCGCCGCCTTGGGGTCGTAGGCCGCGAAGCCGTTGATCTTCATGCCAAGCGCCTTGGCGGCACCCTCGAAGTTCTTCGCGACGCCGAGGCCGTACGCCTCCTTGTCGTTGAGGATGTACACGCTCTTGACGCCCTTGTCGTTGAGGAACTTGGCGTCGACGGCGCCCTGGTTGGGATCGCTCGGAGCAACACGCGCGTACGTGCGCTTGCCGCTCGGGTAGTACTTCTCCGGCTCGTCGCCCGAGCACGGCTCGGTCAGGCAGCCGTACGTGTTGGCCGGCGAGAGCAGCAGGAGCCCGCCGCCCGGCGCTTGGTTCATCACCGGGATCTCGATCGCCGCGCAGCCGGAGTTGAACGTGCCGACGACCCCGATCAGCTTGCTGTTCTGAGCGTAGGCGTGGGCATTCGCGCTGCACTTGTCCGCGTCCCACTTCCCGAGCTGAGCGGTCGAGTCGTCACACGCCTGGAAGGCGATGTTCTTGTCCCCTGCCTTCCAGTTCTGCTGCTGGAGCAGGTACTTGACCGCGCCCACGATCTGGAGCGTCTGCGTCCGCGAGCCGCCCTGCATCGGCAAGTCCGTCGCAATCAGGTAGTCGGGATTCCCTTCGCCCTCGTACTGCAGCGGCCCGCACGAGGAGGCCGGCAGAGCTTTGACGCTTCCGCCCCCACCTCCACCGGTTCCGCTGCTGTTGTCGCTCCCGCCTCCGCAGCCGGCCGCGATCAGGGCCAGCGCGCCGACGGCGGCCAGGAGCGCACCGAACGATGCTCGTTTCTTCACACTTCCTCCTCTGTCGCCGCTGGTCGTTGAGAACCACGGCGTGGGGCTCGAGTAAGGCTTTCCGTCGTCGGCAAGTATCGAGACAACGCCGGATGACTTCAAGCCGGAAGAGGCGCGGCGCCCCACCGTTACTCTTGGTGTGCGCCGAAGTGGCGGAACTGGCAGACGCGCTGGACTCAAAATCCAGTGGAGCGCAAGCTCCGTGTGGGTTCGATTCCCACCTTCGGCACCTTCCGCCGCGGCAACCTCCACGCTCCTAGGATGCCCTCGTGAAGGTTGGTGTCCTCACCGGCGGTGGCGACTGTCCCGGGCTCAACGCCGTCATCCGCGCCGTTGCGAGGCGTTCGTTCTCGCGCGGGAGCGACGTCGTCGGCGTGCGCGAGGGGTGGCGTGGTCTCGTCGAGGGGAAGTTCGAGCCCCTGGGTCCCCGCGAGGTCTCGGGCCTGCTACCGCGCGGGGGGACCGTGCTCGGCACCTCCCGCACGAACCCGTATACGGTCGACGGCGTCCAGGCGGTGCTCGAGAACTTCCAGCGGGCCGGCCTCGAGGCGCTCGTCGCGATCGGCGGCGAGGACACGCTCGGGGTGGCGTCGCGCCTGCACGCCGAGCACGACTTGCCCGTGGTCGGCGTCCCGAAGACGATCGACAACGACCTGTCCGCCACCGACTACACCTTCGGCTTCGACACGGCGGTCTGGATCTGCACCGAGGCGATCGACCGGCTGCATACGACCGCGGAGTCGCACAACCGCGTCATGGTGGTCGAGGTGATGGGCAGGCACACCGGCTGGATCGCGGTCATGAGCGGGATCGCCGGGGGCGCGGACGTGATCCTGATCCCCGAGTTCCCGGTGAGCATCGACGACGCGTGCAGCGAGATCCGCCACCGCCATGACCGCGGCAAGGACTTCTCGATCGTCGTCGTCTCGGAGGGCTACGAGCTCGAAGGGCTCGGCGACGGAGGCGAGACAGACGAGTTCGGGCACATCAGGCTCTCGCAGCGCGGCGTCGGCGACGCGCTGGCACGGGAGATCGAGTCCCGCACCGGTTTCGAGACCCGTGTGACCGTTCTCGGCCACGTCCAGCGGGGCGGCTCCCCAACTCCCCGCGACCGCGTGCTCGCTACGCGCTACGGCCTCAAGGCCGCCGACCTCGTGCACGACGGCGGCTTCGGCCGGATGGCCGCGCTCCAGGGCGACCGGATCGTCGACGTCTCGCTCCAGGAGGCGACCGCGGAGCTGAAGACGGTGCCGCGCGAGTGGTACGACGTGGCGCGCGCCTTCTTCGGCTAGAGGTGGTACACGGCCACCCAGGGGCCGTTCAGGCCGTCCTCCTGGACGTAGTAGAGCCGATCGGTCAGCGTCGCGAGCTTGTCGTAGAAGGCCGCCTCGGCCGGGTAGTGCTCGCGAGCGGCCTGGACTCGGTCGGCGACCGCGCCGGTGACGATCGCGTAGCGGACTCCCGCGTTCCGAAGCCGGGTCAGGTTGCGGTTGGGGTCCGGGTGATCCTCCTGCGGCAGCGGAAGATGCAGCTTGAGCACGCGCTGTCGCTCGAAGGGTGTCAGCGAGGGGTCGACCGCCACCCGCGCGCCGGCCGGCAGATGCCGTTCCACCCACGCATGGGCGACCTCGCGCGTGTCGGTCTTGGTCAGGCTCCGGTCGTCGCGGATCGACCACGTCAGCGGCACGACCAGCAGCAGTAGCGTCACCGGAGCGAGCCCGCGAACGCGGCCCGCCAGGGCTGCAAGCGGGGGCACGAGCGGCAGGATGTAGCGGTCCCAGTGCGCCCCGAGCGTGCAGAGGTCGAGGAAGTAGACGACCACGAACGAGGCGAGGATCAGGTCGTTGCGGCCCCGCCGGGCGATGGCGAGAGCGAGCCCGACGCCGCAGATGAGCAGCACCGGACCGAGCGCCTCCCACAAGCGGTCCAGAAACGCGATCGGGGCGACGTGATCGTGCTCGAAGCCAAGCCAGCCTTGGCGGGACAGCTCCTGGACGTGGTACGCGTCGCTCACGGCTGTGCCGAGATGCGCGACGAAGAATGGGTTCGTGAGCGCGAAGACGGCGCCCGAGGCAACCACAGCGACCGCGAGCCGGCGGGGCTGCCGCCAACCGGCGACTGCGAGCGGAACGAGCAGGAAGATCCCGGGATACTTGAAGCCCATCGCCACGCCCGCCGCCACGCCCGCCAGCTCGATGCGCCCCGACACGAGCAGCGCGAGCGTCGCGGCCACGCCGAGAGTCAGGGGCACGTCGGTCACGGCCATGCGCGAGTACGCGACCGAGGTGGTCGCGACAGCGAGCGCGGCAGCGGCGATCGGCCCAGCCGCCCCGCCGTAGGCGCTCTCGCCAAGCCACCAGGCGGCCGCGACCGCGCCCAGCGCGAGCGCGATCACGACGAGCCGGCCGGCAAGGTACGACGGCTCCCCCTCCCAGGCTTGGAAGGGCGCGATCACGTACATCAGCAGCGCGGGATAGTCGAACCAGTGCGGGTCGAGCCCGCCCCCGTGCACCATCTTCCACGCCCGCGGGACGATGCTCTGCTCGTCGGGGCTCAGCAGCGGGAACGGGAGCCCGTAGCCGACGCCTACGAGGCGGAGAGCTGCCGCCCCGGCGAGGATCCCGGCCAGGGCGACCCGCGGCCCGCCCCAGAGGGCGTCGACCCGCGGCCCGCGCTTCTCAGACCCGGGGCTCGGCTCCGCCGGCGAGCTCGGCAACGTTCCCCGCGGGCACGATCACGCCGTCCATGCCTGCCCGCTCGAGCTCCGCCACCTCGGCCGGCCCGGCGGCCTCGACCTCGGCCACGGCGAGCTTCCCGGCGGGGACGTCTTGGAGCAAGTTCAGCGCTTGCGCAAGTGGCCCTCCATCGTCGTCCCCGATCCCGTAGAGCAAGAAGATCTCCGGGTCGACTCGCTCCAGCGCTCGTTGCAGCTCCGCGTCGTCGCGCACCTCGACGACGCAGTCGAGCCCGAGCTCGAGCGCAGACCGATACAGGCGCTCGAGGTCGCCGTTCTCCTCGTCGACGACTGCGAACGCGAGCACGCAGGCATCGGCCCCGGCGTCGTGCGCCTGCTCGGGCGAGCCCGGCGTGCGCCAGAGCACCGGTAGCGAGGTCACGTCGCCGACCCCTTCGAGCGGGGAACGGAGCGCGACGCTCTCGGCGCCGTGCTCCTCGGCCTCGCGGGCTGCATCGAGGTCGGCGACCTCGGCGACGAGGGAGATCCCGTCCCCTTCGGCGATCGCCTGGCTGAAGCGGCGGGCTCCGTTCACGTGGCGCAATTCTGGCGCAAAGTCGTCACCCACGCGTGCGCCTCTCCTCGATACGCTCGCCTCGGGGAGGAGGTTGGGTGTGCCGTAAACAGGGGAGCCCGCGCTTCGGCCGCGATCAGACGCCGATCGGGTGCCAGACAGTCTTCAGCTCGAGGAAGCGCGAGATCTCCCAGGCGCTCTGATCGTCGGCGGCGCCGCGAATCACGCGCTTGACGTTGTCGGCCGCCAGCTTTTCGAGCTCTCCGACTTCTCCGTCGGCGCCCGAGACGTCCAAGGCGTTTACGTCCATGTGCGCAGCGAGCACCGGCGCAAGCTCCTCGCGCAGACCGGTGAGGAAGTTCACCACGCCGCCCGGAACGTCAGCCGTCGCCAATGCCTCGGCCAGCTCCACGGCTGCGAGCGGATGCGGCTCGGAGGCGACCACGACCACGGCGTTCCCGCCCACGAGCGCCGGCGCGATCCGCGAGACGAGCCCGGCCAGCGCCGGCTCCTGCGGCGCAAGGATCCCGGCCACGCCCTGCGGCTCAGGAACCGTGAAGTTGAAGTAGGGGCCGGCGACGGGATTCGAGGAGCCGATCACCTGCGCGAGCTTGTCGGCCCAGCCGGCGTACCAGACGAAGCGGTCGATCGAGCGCTCGACCTCCTTCGGCCCGGAGCAAAGGTCGGCGAACTCGGAGCGGCGGGCCTCCATCATCTCGGCGACGCGATAGAGCACCTGCCCCCGGTTGTACGCAGTCATTCCGGCCCACTTCGGGAAGGCACCGCGGGCCGCCCGGACAGCATCGCGCACGTCCTTCCGTGACGCGCGGGCGACGTTCTGCCCCTCCGCCTCGTACGTCCGTCCCGACTCGGAGCGCGGGAACTCGCCTCCGACGAAGAGCTTGTACGTCTTGCGGACGGGGAGCCGGCTCACTCGAAGTCCAGATACGGCTCGAGCCCGTGCAGGCCGCCTTCACGGCCGAAGCCCGACTCCTTGTAACCGCCGAAAGGCGACGTTGGGTCGAAGCGGTTGTAGGTGTTCGCCCAGATCACGCCCGCTCGCAGCCGCTGGGCCATGGCGAGGATCCGGGAGCCCTTCTCGGTCCACACGCCCGCCGAGAGGCCGTACGGAGTGTTGTTCGCCTTCTCGACGGCTTCGTCCGGCGTCCGGAAGGTGAGCACCGAGAGCACCGGGCCGAAGATCTCCTCCTGTGCGATCCGGTAGCTCTGGGCGACGTTGGTGAACACCGTCGGCACGAACCAGTAGCCCTTCTCCGGGAGACGGCAGGGCGGCTGGTAGATCTCGGCGCCTTCCTCCTCCCCGGTCGCGACGAGCTCCTTGATCTTCTCGAGCTGCTGGGCCGAGTTGATCGCGCCCACGTCGGTGTTCTTGTCGAGCGGGTCGCCGACGCGCAAGGTCGAGAGCCGCCGCTTCAGCTTGTCGATCGTCGCCTCGTAGATCGACTCCTGGACGAGCAGGCGCGAGCCCGCGCAGCACACGTGGCCCTGGTTGAAGTAGATGCCGTTGACGATCCCTTCGACGGCCTGGTCGAGCGCCGCGTCGTCGAAGATCACGTTGGCCGCCTTGCCGCCGAGCTCGAGCGTCAGCTTCTTGCCGCTGCCGGCCAGCTCGCGCTGGATCGCCTTGCCGACCTCGGTCGAGCCCGTGAACGCGACCTTGTCCACGTCGCTCTTGACGAGTGCGGCGCCCGCACGGCCGTCGCCCGTGACGATGTTCACGACGCCGGGCGGAAGCTCTGCCTGACGAAGGACGTCGCAGAAGAGCAGCGCCGAGAGCGGCGTCGTCTCCGCCGGCTTGAGCACGACGGTGTTCCCGGCCGCAAGCGCCGGTGCCACCTTCCAGGCCAGCATCAGGAGCGGGAAATTCCAGGGGATGATCTGGCCGGCGACGCCGAGCGGGCTCGGCTTCCGGTTCGGGAACGCGTACTCGAGCTTGTCGGCCCAGCCGGCGTAGTAGAAGAAGTGCGCGGCCGCGAGGGGGATGTCGACATCGCGCGACTCGCGGATCGGCTTGCCGCCGTTCAGCGATTCGAGCACCGCGAACTCGCGGGCCCGCTCCTGAAGGATGCGGGCGATGCGGAAGAGGTACTTCGCCCGCTCCGCGCCGACGAGGCTAGACCAGCCGTTCTCGAATGCCTCGCGCGCAGCGCCGACCGCCAGCTGCACCTCCTCGTCGGTCGCCTGGCCGACCTCGGCGAGGGGCTCCTCGCTCGACGGGTCGATCGTCGCGTACGTCTCCGTCGCTTCGACCCACTCTCCGCCGATGAAGTGGCCGTACCGCTCGCGAATGGTGACGATGTCGCGTGATTCGGGCGCGCTCGCGTACTCCCAGCCGGCCGGAATGGGCGCGCGATCCTGCTTTCGCTGCAGTTCGGTCACTCGCCAAGGCAGCTTAGCCCCGCTGGACGCCGACGGAGATCGCGATTACGGTATCTGCGGGAGAGAACACGAGAGCAGGGGGGTTTCAGATGCGTCGGAGCTTGTTCATCGCTGTCGCGGCGATCGCCGCGGGCGTCGCCGTAGCTGCAGTCGGTTCGGCCGCGAAGACGGGACCGGGATCGTCCGTCGGCTCAGCCTCCGTCTTCGTCCCCAACCCCGTGCAAAGCCTTGGAAACGAGTCGCTCACCGACCAGAAGGACTCCGACGCCGCCGTGCCGGCAGCTGCGTACCACAGCGTCAAGCTGACGAACCTCGACGGCAGCGGCTTCCTGCGCGGCGACTACGCGAACGTCGTCAGCGAGACCGGGAACCCGGCGTTCTCGCCCACGAACACCTTCAGCTACACGCGCAGCCAGGACGAGTTCGAGCAGGTCATGGCCTACTACTGGGTCACCGAGGCGCAGAAGTACATCCAGAGCCTCGGCTTCGGCGTCACGCGCCGCGGGATCGACAACCGGCCACAGGCGCTGCGGATCAACCAGCTCGGTGCCGACAACTCGTTCGAGACCGACCACCCCAAGCTCGAGATCCGCTTCGGCAAGGGCGGCGTCGACGACGCCGAGGATGCCGAGGTGATCCTGCACGAGTACGGCCACGCGATCCACGACTCGCAGAACTTCAGCTTCGCCTCCGAGCAGGCGGGCGCGATCAGCGAGGGCTTCGGCGACTACTGGGCGGTCACTGTCTCCGACGTCGTGGCGAAGTCACTGGGCGTTCCCGAGAAGGAGCCGCTCCCCTGCGTTGCGGACTGGGATTCGACTTCGTACACGAGCGACGTTCCCCACTGTCTACGCCGCGTGGACACGAATCTGCACTACCCGGGCGACCTGAACGGCGAGGTCCATCACGACGGCCAGATCTGGTCGCGCGCGCTGTGGGACATCCGCCAGGCTCTCGGCAACGTCAAGGCCGACACGATCATCCTGCAGGGTTCGTTCGACTTCCCCGGGACGACGATGCCGGATCTCGCGAACAGGACCGTCGCAGCGGCGCAGTCGCTTTACGGGACGAGCGCCGCGAGGACCGTGCGGCAGGCGTTCGTGAACCGCGGGATCCTGTAGCGGCTAGTCGATCGTGAAGTAATCCGGGCTCTGGTAGCGCCCGGTCTTTTCCTTGCGCACCTGCATCAGGATGTCGTTCAGGAGCGAGGAGGCGCCGAAGCGGTAGAGGTCCGGCGTCAGCCAGTCGACGCCCAGCGTCTCGTGCGTGAGGATCAGGTGCTGGACGGCCTGCTTCGCGTTGCGGATGCCGCCGGCGGGCTTGAATCCGACCCGCCTACCGGTCTCGTCGTAGACGTCGCGGATCGCCTCGAGCATGACGAGGGCGACTGGGAGCGTCGCGCTGGACGAGAGCTTCCCGGTCGACGTCTTGATGAAGTCGGCACCCGCGGCGATTGCGAGCAGCGATGCCCGGCGCACGTTGTCGTACGTGCCGAGCTCGCCGGTCTCGAGGATGACCTTCAGGTGCGCTTCTCCCGACGCCTCCTTCACGCGCACGATCTCGTCGTAGACCTTCGCGTAGCGGCCGGCCAGGAATGAGCCTCGGTCGATCACCATGTCGACCTCGTCGGCGCCGTGCTCCACCACCCAGCGGACCTCTTCGAGCTTGGTCTCCAGCGGCGACTGGCCCGAGGGGAACGCGGTCGCGACCGAGGCGACCTTGACGCCGCTCCCGCGAACGCGCTCGACGGCGGTCGGGACGAGGTTCGGATAGACGCAGACGGCTGCCACGGAGGGGACGCTCGCGTCGGACGGGTCCGGGCGGATCGCCTTCGAGGCGAGGGCGGCGACCTTGCCCGGCGTGTCAGCGCCCTCGAGCGTGGTCAGGTCGGTCATCCGAACCGCGAGCTCCAGCGCGAACAGCTTCGACTCCCGCTTGATCGATCGCTTGGCCAGCGTCGCGGCCCGCTCTTCGAGCGCTACCTGATCGATCGAGCCGATCCGCGGCAGGCGCGGCTCAAGCGGGAGCTCGAAACCGACCGGAAGCGCGGGCGCCTGCGCCATGGACAGAGTCTAGCCCCGGTCGGCCGGCGACCCGGCCCAGGCAAGGAGTCGCGAGGACGCCTCGTCGAGGCCGCCGCAGACGGCGTCCGCACCCGGAAAACCGCCGTCGGAACCCTCGGGGCGGACGGCGATCGACCGAATTCCGGTCGCGCGGGCAGCCTCGACGTCGCGCACGGTGTCGCCCACCGCGACGGTCTCAGCGGCCGGCCAGCCGCCGGCACGCTCGCGCGCCAGGTCGAGCAGCTCGCTCCGCGATTCCGAGTCGCATCCGAACGCGCCCTGCCCCTCCGGAAAGTAGCCGTCGAGCCCGAGCAGCTTCATCCGCGCTCGGGCCATCGGCTCGGGATTCCCGGTCCAGAGCGCGAGCCGTAGTCCAGCCGCTTGCAGGCGTGAGAGGGCGGCAACCGCTCCGGGAGCCGCTTCCCAGGCGCTGGTGTCCGCGTGGCCGAGCAGCTCGAGGTAGCGCGCGGCGAACTCCGGGCACCAGTCCCGAAGACCCGCCTCGAGGGCGTGATCGTCGAGGGCGTGATCGTCGAGGCCGGCGTCGTGGAGGACGAGGCGTGCGATCTTGAGCGAGGTCTGGCCGGCATGGGGGACGCGCTCGACGGCGTCCTCGGGAAGGTCGGCGCCGAAGTGGGCTTCCAGCGTCTCCCGCAGGGCCTGGCCGGAAAGAACGTCGTGCGTGAGGAACAGCGTGCCGTCCATGTCGAACAGCACGAGCAGGGGCATCAGATCCCGAGGCGCTCGAGCATCGCCTCGTCACCCCGCCACTTCGGTCTCGCCTTCACCCTCAAGTCGAGGAAGATCGGGTGGCCCAGAAGGTGCTCGATCTCGGGTCGAGCGCGGGTGCCGATCTTCTTGACGACCGAGCCGCCCTTCCCGACGACGATCTGCTTCTGCGACTCGGTCTCGACGAAGATGGTCGCGCGCACGACCTTCTCGCCCAGCTCGTCGACTTCGACCGACAGGGCGTGGGGAACCTCCTCCCGCGTCAGCTGCAGCGCCTTCTCGCGGACGAGCTCGGCGATCTGCACCTCGGGCGCGAGGTCGGTGCGCTGCTCCCGCGGGTAGTACGCCGGCCCTTCCGGTAGCAGCTCGACGAGGTCTTGCCGCAGCTCGGCGACGCCGTCGCCGGTCACGGCACTCACCGGGTGGAGCGAGTGGAAGGGGCCGAGCCGGGAGGCGTTCTGCATTTGCTCGGCGATGTGTCCGGGCTTCAGGCGATCGACTTTGTTCAGCGCGATCACCACCGGGACGCCGAGGCCGAACACCCGTCCGGCGATGTGCCGGTCGCCGGCGCCTATGCGCTCCCGCGCCGAGAGTACGAGCAGCACGGCTTCGACGTCTTCGAGGGACTGGTCGACCGTGCGCTGCATACGCTCGGTCAGCGCGTCCCGCGGCCGCTGGAACCCCGGCAGGTCGGCGAGCACGAGCTGGTGGTCCTCCCCGTTCGCGATCCCCATCACGCGCCGCCGCGTCGTCTGAGGCTTGTCGGAAACGATCGCCACCTTGCCTCCGGCAAGGGCATTGACGAGCGTCGACTTGCCCACGTTGGGCCGACCGGCAACGGCGACGAAGCCGCTCTTCACGAGACGCACCCCCCTCCCGGGGTGGGGAAGCATGCCCGCCGCCCTCGGCGATGAGCGTACCGGCCGTCGACGCACGCGTCTGCGACGCCTTCGTGACTAGTGTGGAACTTCAGTCGAGGTCCCACGCCTCCGGCAACAGCTCCGCCGGCGTGTACGTAACGATCTCGCCCTCCCGGTTGGGGAAGATCACCCGGTCGAGCCGGAACTCGTAGAGCCACTGGCGGCAGCCGCCGCACGGAGAGGCCGTGATGCCGATCGCCTCGAGGTCGCCCGGTTTGCAACCCTCGACGACGGCTCGGGAGATGGCCGTCTTCTCGGCGCAGATGCCAAGCGGGTACGCGGCGTTCTCGACGTTCACACCCTCGAACACGCGGCCGTCGCGGGCCCTGACCGCGGCGCCGACGAAGTAGTTCGAATACGGGGCGTATGCCAGCTGCGAGATAGCGACCGCCCGCTCGTACAGCTCGTCGCTCACGCGAGCACCTGGAAGACGACCAGCGTGATGAGCGCGCCGAGCACTCCGCCGTAGGTGACCTCGAGCGCCGAGTGAACACCGGATTCGACCCGCGTCTGCGCCACCAGCAACGCCATGATGAACGTCAGCGACGAGATCAGAAAGCGGTGTGAGTCGCTGATGATGTACGTCGCGGCCATCCAGCCCGCGAAGGCGACCGCGGCGTGGCCCGAAGGGAGACCTCCGCGCAACGGGGTGCCTCGTCCCGTATAGGCCTTCGTCCCGATCACGACGATGATCGTGAGGACGAGCGCGATCAACGTCACCTGCGCCGGCGCGTCGCGGATCCGGTCGAGCAGGCGAGAGCTACGGTCGGCCACCTCGCCGGAGAAGACCAGGTACCCGATCGCGACGGCGTTGACGGTCGCGATCAGCACGGCTCCCGCGGCGGTGTCCTTCGCCAGCTTCGCGAGGGGGTCAAAGGAGGTGGTCGCGACGTCAATCGCCTGCTCGAGCGCGGAGTTGATCATCTCGGCGATGAACACGAACGCGATCGCCAGCAGGAGCGCGATCAGCTCGAGCCTCGAAACGCCGATCGCGACGGCCGTGACGAGCACGACCACCGCCGCGAGAAAGTGGATCCGCATGTTCCGTTGCGTCCGGAGCACGTGGATGATCCCTTCGAAGGCGAAGTTAAAGCTCTCGAGGAGCGTCTGCGCGCGGCGCTTCGTCATCCGCTCCATTGCGCTTCTCTCTCCTCCATCTCGGCTCCGTGCTCGTACCCGAGCAGGTGCAGCAGCCCGTGAACGAGCGGGGGGCGCCATGCCTCGCCGACGACCTGGGGACAGAGAACGGCGTCGCCGAGCTGTCGCGGCACGCCGGGGTCGAGCTCGTCCCGCCTGTCGATCGGGAACGAGAGCACGTCCGTGACCTCGTCCACACCGAGGTGATCGCGCTTGAGCGTCCGCATCTCCTCCGGCGCCACGAAGTGCAGGCCGAGCTCGCCTTCGCCGACGCCCTCGCCGTCGAGCACCCGCCGTGCCAGCTCGATAGCCGCCCTCTCCTCGACCTCGACGCCGCTGCGGTTTTCCACCTCGACCGAGATCATCTCCTAGCGGCTGCGCTGAGTGCCGGTCTCCTCGGCGTGGAGCTTGTACGCCTCCACGATTCGCTGGACGAGCTTGTGCCTGACGACGTCCTCGTGCCCGAAGCGAATGAACGCGATCCCCTCGATCGAGCCGAGGATGTCCTGCACCTGGATGAGCCCCGAGGCCTGCTCGCGTGGGAGATCGATCTGCGTCACATCGCCCGTGACGACGACCTTGGAGCCGAATCCGAGTCGGGTGAGGAACATCTGCATCTGCTCCGGGCTCGTGTTCTGGGCCTCGTCGAGGATGATGAACGAGTCGTTCAGGGTCCGGCCCCGCATGAACGCGAGCGGGGCGACCTCGATCGTCCCCTTCTCCATGTACGCGGCGAGGCGATCGGGATCGAGCATGTCGTAGAGCGCGTCGTAGAGCGGCCGCAGGTACGGGTCGACCTTCGCCAGCATGTCGCCCGGGAGAAAGCCGAGCCGCTCACCGGCCTCGACCGCGGGTCGCGTGAGGATGATGCGGCCCACCTCTCGGTCGGAGAGGGCGGCCACGGCGAGCGCCATCGCGAGATAGGTCTTGCCGGTCCCCGCCGGGCCGATCGCGAAGGTCACCGTGTGCCGCCGCATCGCGTCGACGTACCGCTTCTGGTTGACGGTCTTGGGCGAGATCTTCTTGCCGCGGTGGCGCCAGACCACGTCCTCGAAGACCTCCCGGAGATCCTCGGCCTGATCGAGCGCGGCGATCACCGCATCCACGGTGCCGGGGCCGATCTCATGCCCGCCCTCGACGAGCTCGGCCAGCTCGTCCACGACTGCTCGCGCCTGCGCGACGTTCGGGTCTTCGCCCTCGAGCGTCAGGCGGTTGCCGCGCAGCAGGATCGTGATCCTGAGGCGATCGCGGAGAGCGTCGAGCACGCCGTCGCCGAGCGTCGCCAGCTCGGCCGCTACATCGTTGGAAACCGAGAGAACTTCCTGCACTCGGCCCAGTGTAGGCGCTCCACCTGACCTCGACGGAACCGCGCCGCGCGTGACGCTTTCGGCTCGATTTCGATACAGACACGCGCCGCCGCTCGATACGCTCGCAGCGGGGAGGAGGCCGGGCGCGCCTTTATCCCGCGGCGATACTCAGGCGAGCTTCTCGCGCACGAGCTGGCTCACCGCGGAGCCGTCGGCCCGGCCGGCCACCTGCGGCATCACGTCGGCCATCACCCGGCCGATGTCCCGCATGCTCGTCGCGCCGACCTCGGCGATCACGTCGTCGATGATCTCCTCCAACTCGTCCTCGGAGAGAGGCTCGGGCATGAACTCCTCGAGCACCGCCAGCTCACGCTCCTCGGTGTCTGCCTGCTCCTCCCGGCCTCCGGCACGGAAGGCCTCCGCGGCCTCGGTCCGGCGCTTGCGCTCGCGCTGGAGGACCTGCAGCTCCTCGTCGTCGTGAAGCGGCCGCTGAAGCTCCTTCTCGGCCGAGCGGAGGCTCGCCAGGATCAGGCGGAGCGTGTCCCGTCGCTCACCGTCCCGCGCGACCATCGCCTCCTTGAGCTCGCTTTCGAGCCTGGCGATGAGGCTCATCCGGCCGGCCCCCACTCCCGCCCGCCGAGGACGTGCCAGTGCAGGTGGAAGATCGTCTGGCCTGCACCCTCTCCGACGTTCACCACGAGCCGGTAGTCGTCGAGCCCCGCGACCCTTGCGCTCTCGGCGACGAACTCGAGCATGCGCTTTGCCTCCTCGGCCGGAAACTCCGAGATCTCGCGGAAACTCGAGACGTGCCGCTCGGGGAGCACCAGCAGGTGCGTCTCGGCCTTCGGGTGGATGTCCCGGACCGCGACGAAGCCGTCCCCGGAGTGGACGTGTTCACCTTCGCGCACCAGGCTGCAGAAGAGGCAGTCCTCAGGCGGCAAGGATCCCCTCCTCGGTGACGGCACCCGCCCGAGCGCGAACGAGCTCGCCGATCGGGCCGTCGACGAACCACGGCGAATAGTCGTCGCCGTAGCCGCGCCCGGGGCGGTCGACGAGGATCGTGTCCTCGCGCCCGATCTTCTCCCGCCAGCGCGCCAGGGAAGCAGTCTGCGAAGCCTCGCGCAGGCGTGCGCTCCGGTCCCGCTTGGTCGCCGCCGGGACGCTGTCGGCCGCCGCGGTCGCCGTGCCGGGCCTGGGCGAGTACGGGAAGACGTGCACCTTCGTCAAGCCGGCCTCGGCGACCACGGCGAGCGTCCGCCGGAACGCAGCCTCGTCCTCGCCCGGGAAGCCCACGATCACGTCGGAGGTCAGGTTGAAATCGGCGAGGCCCTCTACGCGCCGGAGGAACGTGGCGGTGTCGTACCGACGGCCCATGGCGCGGAGGACACTATCGTCGCCCGATTGGAGCGGAACGTGCAGGTGGCGGGCCGCGATCGGCGTCTCGCGCAGCGCCCGGACGAGCTCCGGCTTGACGTGGTTGACCTCGATCGACGAGAGGCGAAGGCGTGCGAGTCCGGGAGTCTCCCCCGCCTCGCGCACGAGACGCGAGAGCGAGTAGCCGGCTCCCCGGTCGCGGTAGCAGCCGAGATTGATCCCGGTGAGTACGACCTCACGGTGCCCCTGCTCCGCGCGGCGCCGAACTTCGCGCAGGACCGCCTCGGCAGGCCGGCTGCGTGACCGGCCGCGCACGAGTGGGATCACGCAGAAGGCGCAGGAGAAGCTGCAGCCGTCCTGCACCTTGACGAACGCGCGCACCCGGTCGAGGCGGGCGTTGCTCTGGACGCAGCCGATCGCCCCCACATCGCCGGCGACGAACGCGGGCGTGTCCTCCGCCCTGCGAGCGACCACGACCACGTTCTCCGGCAGCCCGGCAAATCCATCCGCGGCGAGGTTGGCGCCGCACCCCGTGACATAGACGCGCTCGTGGCTCCGCGCGGCGCGCGAGGCGGCCTGCCGTGACTTCCGCACCGCCTCGTGGGTGACACAGCACGTGTTGACGACCGCGAACTGCGCGCCATCCCGAAGCTCCGAGTGCCCATCGGCAAGCAAACGCTCGCGGATCGCGTGTGCGTCCACATGCGAGACCTTGCAGCCGAGGAAGCGGATCGAGAAGCTCCCCACGGCGCCGGACTCTACTCCTCGCGCCGAAAAAGGTCCGCCGCCCAGCCTCCCGCGGTCCTTCGGGCCTCACGCCGAAAGCCCGTGAGGACGGGCTGGTCCTGCTCGAGGTACCCCGAGGTGACGAGCGCGGGAGTGTCGAGGAGCGGGCCCAGTCGCTCGACGGCGTCCCGTGCGATGTTCGCAACCGCAGCGTCTGCGGCGGGCATCGGCTCGACGAGCGCATCCGCGAGCAGGAGCTCGAGCTCGACGTCGTTCGCAGCCGCGTTCCGGGCGGTCGCGTCGAGCGCGGCTCGATCGTGGTCCACGGCGACCACCGGCGCGAAGCCCAGCCTCGCGGCGGCGATCGAGAGCACCCCAGACCCGCACCCCACGTCGAGCAGACTCCCTCGCTCCAGCTCGGCCAGGAGTTCCAGACACAGGCGGGTGGTCGCATGGCCACCCGTCCCGAAGGCCCGCCCCGGGTCGACGACGATCGCGTCGGTATCGGGCGGGGGCTCCTCCCACGGCGGTCCGACCCAGAGGCTCCCGACCCGCACCGGCCGGTGGAACTCCCGCCAGCGCTCGTCCCAGTCCGTCGGCACTTCCTCGGAGCGCACCTCACCGAATGCCGCCCACAGCCGCTCCTCTCCGCCCGCATCCGTGTACGCGACCAGCTCGACCGCGTCTGCGTGCTCGAGCTCCTCGAAGCCGCCCGGGAAGAGCTCGAGCATCAGCGCGCGCGCGACCTCTGCACGCTCCGGGGGCACTGATGCGGAAACGCGGCGAAGCGGGGTCAGCGGAAGGCGCTCTTGAGCTTCTCGAAGAACCCCTCGTCGGGACGGTAGGTGTCCTCGTCGACGGTCCCACCGAACTTCTCCAGCAACCCGCGCTGCTCGTCGCTCAGGCGACGTGGGATCTGAACGTTGACGAGGACGCGCTGGTCACCCCTGCCGAATCCCTGCAGGACCGGCATGCCGTGGCCCCGCAACACCTGGATGTCGCCAGGCTGGGTGCCCGCGTCGAGGTCGAGCTCGACGTCGCCTTCCAGCGTGGGCACCTGAACCTTCGTTCCCAGCGCCGCCTCGGTCATCGTCAAGTCCACCGTGCAGAAGATGTCGTTGCCCTCCCGGACGAGGCGCGGGTGGGGCCGAATGCCGACCTGGACATATGCGTCGCCGGCCCTCCCGCCGAGCGCGCCCGCATGGCCCTCGCCGGAGATCCGGATCTGCTGGCCGTCGTGGATGCCTGCAGGAACCTCGACCTCGAGTGTCCGCTCCTCGACTGCCCGCCCCGATCCGTCACAGTCGAGGCAGGGCCGCTCGACCACCCGACCGGCGCCGCCACAGCCCGGGCAGGTCTGCGAGCGGACGAATTCGCCGAACGCAGTCCGGGAGACGTGCTGCAGATGGCCGCGACCGCCACAGGTGGCGCAGACGACCGGTTCGGTTCCCGGCTCTGCGCCGCTTCCCCGACAGGTGGCGCAGGGAACGGTGACCGGGATCGAGACGTCGCGTTTGACGCCCGCCGCGGCCTCGGCGAGCTCGATCTCTATCCGGGCAGCCACGTCCGCCCCGCGGGCGCTCCTGGGCCGAGCAGCGACGCCGAAGACGTCGTCGCCGAAGAAGGCCGCGAACAGGTCGGAGAGGCTGCCCAGGTCGAAGCTCGAAGGTGTGAAGCCGCCGCCCCTGAGACCTGCGTGCCCGTAGCGGTCGTAGAGCTCGCGTGTCTCCGGCTTGGAGAGAACCTCGTAGGCCTCGACGACCTCGCGAAACCGCTCCTCCGCGTCAGGCGCCTCGGAGACGTCCGGATGGACGGTGCGCGCGAGCCCTCGAAACGCCTTCTTGATCGCCGTCTCGTCGGCCGTGCGTGGCACTCCGAGCAGCTCGTAGTAGTCGCGCTGAGTGGTCGCCATTTCCGCTCGGAGCGTAGCTCCTGGCCTAGTTGTCGTCGTAGATCTCTTCGACGAAGCGCGAGAGCTCGTGGGCCGCCGCGCGCACCGAGCGGATCGCCTTCTCGTAGTCCATCCGCACCGGGCCGAGGAGCGTGACGGCGCCGAGGGTCCGGTTCGTGAGGCCATAGGAGGCGCCGACGAGCGAGAGATCCCGCAGCGCCGGGTGGTCGAGCTCGGGCCCCACCCGGACGAAGGGCCGCCGCCGGTCGAGCGTCTGGCTGAGGACCTCCAGCAGCGCCGCACGCTTCTCGAGCACCTCGAGGAGGCGCTGGTAGCTCTCGAGCTCCTCGCCATGGAGGTCCTCGAGCAGACCGGCCGCCCCGCCGACATAGAGGCTCTGCTCCTCCGCGGCCAGCGCCTCGTCGAAGAGTGGGCGCAGGACGGCGAGGAACGTCGCCTCCCGAGGGCCGAACGTCGGCTCGTCGAGCCGACGTCGTAGCGCGTGGCTGCCGAGCTCGAGTCCGGCGACGCGCTCGTTCAGGTACTGCGCCGCCCAGGATGCAAGTCCCGGATCGACCGGCTCCGCGAAGCGGTAGACCCGCTTCGTGACGCTGCCGGTGGAGGTGATGACCACCACCATCACGACTTGGGCCTGGAGCAGGAGCACCTCGACGTGCCTGACCGTCGCCGCCCCGAGCGGGGGCGCCGAGACGAGCGCGAGAAGCCTGGTCAGCTCCGAGAGCATCTCCGTGGTCGCCTGCAGCGCCACGTCGACCTCGGTGCGCGCGGTCGTCAGGTCGAGCGGGAAACCGCCCGGCTGCGGCTCGAGTCGCTCGAGCAGGCGATCCGCGTAGTAGCGGTAGCCGCGCTCGGTCGGAACTCGCCCGGCGGAGGTGTGCGGATGGGTCAGCAGCCCGAGCCGCTCGAGCGCCGCCAGCTCGGTGCGCACGGTGGATGCGGACACGCTGAGCCGCGTCTGCTCGACCACTGTTCGCGAGCCGACCGGCTGCCTCGTCGCGACGTACTCCTCGACGACCCCGCGCAGGATCGCGCGTTGACGTTCGTTGAGCTCGATGTCGGCCGTCTTCTCCACTTCTTTGCAGGGATTTTAGGTGAGAAGGTCCGCCGTGACGCCACCGCCCAGGAATCGGCCTCGCTCGGTCAGAGCGAGCTCCGCTCCGCCGCCGCTCCGCAGGACAAGGCCGAGGCGCTCCAGCCGCTCGACCGAGGCAGGGTCGACAGCGCTCTCGAGCCCGTCGAGCGAGAGGGGCTCGTCCAGGCGAAGCCCCAGCAGCACGCGCTCCGAGCGCCGCACCTCGGACGGGAGCTCCTCGATCTCACGCTCAGGGCGCCTTCCGGCCGCCAGCGCGGCCAGGTACGAGGCGAGCCGAGGCGTCGTCCTCCATCGCCGTCTGTCGATTGTCGAGACGCCGCCGATCCCGAGAGCGAGATAGTCCCGGCCGCGCCAGTAGGCGAGATTGTGGCGCGAGCGCAGGTCACGCCCGTTCGCGAGGGCTGGTGCTCGGCAGAAGTTCGCGGTTTCATACCAGCGATAGCCGGCCCGGGTCAGCCGCGCGACGACGCGCTCGAAGTATCCCTCCATCGCTTCGGCCTGGCGGGCGAGCTCGTCCCCGTGCGCGTGGGTGAACCGCGTCCCGGGCTTCGCCTCCAGCTCGTAGCACGAGAGATGCTCGGGCTCGAGCGCAAGGGCATCGCTCAGATCGGCCTCGAGGTCGGCGGCGCCCTGGCCGGGAATCCCGTACAAGAGGTCGAGCGAGATGTTGTCAAATCTGGCATCACGGAGAGCGTAGACGGCGCGCCGGACGTCGTCCGGACCTGCCTGCCGCTCGAGAACCTCGAGCAGCTGCGGCCGGAAGCTCTGCGCGCCGAGCGAGACCCTCGTAACCCCGCTCTCCGCGAGCGATCTCGCCAGCGCAGAGGTCACCGTCTCCGGGTTGGCCTCAACGGTCACCTCGATCGCCGGTGGCAGCGCACGCAACAAGCGCTCGAGCTCGCGCGGCTCCGTGAGCGTGGGCGTGCCCCCGCCCAGGAAGACGCTCTCCAGTTGCGGTGCGAGCACTTCGCGCTCGAGCGAGAGCTCAGCGAGCAGCGCGTCGACGTACGCCCGGTGCTGACCATTCCGCCCTACGACGGTGACGAAGTCGCAGTACCCGCAGCGGGAGGCGCAGAAGGGCAGGTGGACGTAGAGATGCCTGACGCCGCCGCTCACTTCTTTCCTCCGTCCAGGTTGAGCACAGCGAGAAAGGCCTCCTGCGGCACCTCGACCGAGCCGACCTGCTTCATCCGCTTCTTGCCCGCCTTCTGGCGCTCGAGCAGTTTGCGCTTGCGCGTGATGTCACCGCCGTAGCACTTGGCGAGCACGTCCTTCCGCTTCGCCTTGATCGTCTCACGCGCGATCACGCGGGAGCCGATGGCAGCCTGAACCGGGACGTCGAAGAACTGCCGCGGGATCTCCTCGCGCAACCGGTCGACGAGCGCGCGGCCGCGCGCGTACGCCCCGTCGCGATGCACGATCAGCGAGAGCGCGTCCACCGGCTCCCCGGCGATCAGCACGTCGACCCGGGTCAGGTCGCCCTCGCGGAATCCGGTCAGGTCGTAGTCGAAGCTCGCGTACCCGCGCGTGCGCGACT
>Ga0207675_100001016_pt1 | contig 27800 bp, 19 predicted proteins | sample KBSSwiS42_FD_184305 | JGI IMG/M metagenome (GOLD analysis project Ga0207675, IMG submission 184305) | Switchgrass rhizosphere microbial communities from Kellogg Biological Station, Michigan, USA - KBS Switchgrass S4-2 (SPAdes) (version 2) | ecosystem: Host-associated > Plants > Roots >...
TCCTGGAACCGCGGTTCGCGCAGGCGAATCTGGTCCATGATGCCTTCTCGAAACGCCAACTCCGGCAATGCAGCTCCTCGACCAAAAGGGGGTGAGCCGGCGGCCTCGCGCGGCTCACAGTTTCGGGACCAAACCAGGCACGACCTGTGCCCGGGTGCCCGCCGCTAAGATGTGGCTCCCTGCGGCGCGGCACAACCCGGCTCGTTCGATGACGAACGACGACAACCACGGGGCACGGGCGCCAAGCGCTCGGCGGCCTGCGCGGCGCGCCGGGCTGTTAGCTGGACCTAACCATCTTCGCCGTGATGCGCCGCACAGTTCAGCTGCGCCACGCCGCATCTCCAAACCGGCACGACGGATGAATCGTTAGGCATGCCATCCCGGCGTGGTGCCGACGCCACGCCTAGGGCGATGCGGCCTCCAACGGCTCCGGGTACAGCGGAAACGCCGCGGTAAGCTCCCGGACTTCCTCGCGAACCCGCTTCGCCACGTCGCCATCCTCCGGCGACCGCAGCGTGACGTCAATCAGCTCCGCGATCCGCCGCATTTCCGGTTCTTTCATGCCGCGGGTGGTGACCGCGGCGGTCCCAATGCGTATCCCGCTCGTCACGAACGGAGACTGGGTCTCCTTTGGCACCGTGTTCTTGTTCACGGTAATGCCGGCGCGGTCGAGCGCCTGTTCCGCTACCTTGCCCGTCAACCCCTTGCTCCGAAGATCGACGAGCATGAGGTGATTGTCGGTGCCGCCGGAGACGACGTTGAATCCACGTTCAAGGAGCGATGCGGCGAGTGCGCGCGCGTTCGACACGACCTGCGCCGCATATTGCTTGAACGATGGATGCAGCGCCTCCTTGAGCGCGACGGCCTTGGCCGCGATGACATGTTCGAGCGGACCGCCCTGCAGGCCGGGGAACACCGCCTTGTCGATTGCCTTGGCGTGTTCTGCCTTGCACAGAATGAGACCGCCGCGCGGCCCCCGCAGCGTCTTGTGCGTCGTCGTCGTCACGACGTCGGCGTGCGGCACTGGCGACGGGTACACGCCCGCTGCCACGAGGCCGGCGAAGTGGGCCATGTCCACCATGAAGATGGCGCCCACCTCACGTGCGACGTCGGCGAATCGCGCGAAGTCGATCACGCGCGAGTACGCGCTGTACCCGGCGATGATCATCTTTGGCCGCGCCTCGAGGGCCAGCGCGCGCATCTGATCGTAGTCGAGCAACCCCTCGTCGTTCACCTTGTACGAGACCGGGTGATACAAGATCCCGGAGAAGTTCACCGGCGAGCCATGCGTTAGGTGCCCGCCGTTCGAGAGGTCCATGCCGAGGAACGTGTCGCCGGGCTTGAGGAACGCGAAGAACGCCGCCGCGTTCGCCTGCGCTCCCGAATGGGGCTGTACGTTGGCGTGCTCCGCACCGAACAGCTCCTTTGCACGGTCGATGGCGATCTGCTCCACCTGATCGACGAACTCACAGCCGCCGTAATACCGTTTGCCCGGAAGCCCTTCCGCGTACTTGTTCGTGAGCGGCGAGCCCATGGCCTCGAGCACGGCCGGCGACACGAAATTCTCGCTGGCAATGAGCTCGAGGCCCTCGAGCTGACGCTCGACTTCCCGATCGATGAGGCGGGCGATCTCGGGGTCGGCATCACGAAGCGCCGATCCAGGCGGACAGCGATCCCATTCCGACCACGTGATCATGCCGTTGTATCCTCCGTTCGGATTGGTGGTCATGCTTTGCGCGGGAACGGCGGCCACGTGCGGACCAGCGACCCGACGGCCTTCAGGCGACGCTCGGCCATTCGGTCTGCTGCCACGTACGTCGGGATTCCCTGCTCGCGCGCCAACTCGAACACCCCAAGCATGGTGTCGTAAATCTCGTCGGCCTTCCGCAGCGATCGCTCGCGCGTCCATCCGGCCAACTCGCTGTATACGTTGATGACACCGCCAGCGTTCGCGACGTAATCGGGCGCGTAGAGGATGCCCCTGGCTTCGAGCTCCTCGCCGTGCCGCTCCTCGAGGAGCTGGTTGTTCGCGCCGCCGGCGACAATCTCCACGCGCAGAGTGGGCACCGTTTTGTCGTTGATGATGCCGCCCAACGCGCACGGGGCGAAGATGTCCGCCTTGACGCCAAAGATGCTGTCGTGCTCCACCGCTTTCGCGCCGAAGTCTTCGACGACGCGCTTCACTTTCCCGCCATCGATGTCGGTGACGATGAGCTTCGCGCCCGCCTGATGGAGCTCCTTGCACAGGTACGAGCCGACGTGCCCGAGGCCCTGGATGGCGATCACCTTGCCCTCGAGCGAATCGGATCCCCATCGATGGTTGGCCGACGCCTGGATCGCACGGAACACGCCACGCGCCGTCACCGGCGACGGGTCGCCAGACCGGTTCGCGAGGCCGCTGACGTACTGCGTTTCCATGTGCACGAAATCCATGTCGGCCGTGCTCGTGCCCACGTCTTCCGCCGTGATGTAGCGACCGCCGAGCGAATCCACGAACCGGCCATGGGCGCGGAAGACCATCTCGCGCTTGACCGTGCGGTTGTCGCCAATGATCACGGACTTGCCACCCCCGAGGTTCAAGCCGGCGACCGCGTTCTTGTACGTCATGCCGCGCGACAGTCGCAGGGCGTCGATGATCGCCTCTTCGTCGGTGGCGTAATGCCAGAAACGCGCGCCACCGAGCGCGGGGCCTAACGTCGTGTCATGGATCGCGATCACGCCACGATACCCGCTCGACTTGTCATAGCACATGACGACCTGCTCGTGGCCCATCTCGGCGATGGTGTCGAAGAGGGCGAGCGAGGAGGTGGCGGGTTCTATCGTAGCGGCAGACATGGGAATCGAAAGTTTAGGGTAAATCCGGTAGCCGGCGGATACACCTCGCGCCCACCACGCGTCACGACCGGGCGTACAGCTCGCGCGCGATCACGATGCGCTGAATCTCTGACGTTCCTTCGTAGATCTCGGTGACCTTCGCGTCGCGGAACAGCCGTTCGACGGGATAGTCCTTGACGTAGCCATAGCCACCGAAGATCTGCACCGCCTGGGTCGTGACCCACATTGCGGTCTCGCTCGCAAACAGCTTGCTCATGGCGCTGAACTGCGTGATCGGCTCGCCGCGGTCCTTCGCTGCCGCGGCCGAGTAGAGTAGCGCTCGCGACGCGGTCACGCGCGTGGCCATGTCGGCAAGCTTGAACTGAATGGCCTCGAACTGGTTGATCGGTTGATTGAACTGGCGCCGCTCGGCCGCGTAGCGGGTCGCGTGCTCGAGGGCGGAGCGCGCGATGCCGATGGCCTGCGCCGCGATGCCGAGTCGGCCGTTATCGAGCGATTGCATGGCATAAACGAAGCCCATGTTCGGCTCGCCGAGCAGGTTCGCCGCCGGAACACGCAGGTTCTCGAAGTGCAGCTGGACCGTGGGCGACCCACGCAGACCGAGCTTCGCTTCCTTCTTTCCGACGTGGAATCCGGGCATGTCCGGCGTGACGATGAACGTGCCGATCCCACGCGGGCCACGGCGGTCGTTCGGGGAGTCCGTCCGCGCCATGGCGAGAATCACGTTGGCGTGGTTACCGCTCGTGACCCAGGCCTTCGTGCCGTTGAGGACCCAGCAGTCGCCGTCGCGATGCGCCTGCGTGCGAAGGGCCGCCGCGTCGGAACCGGCCTCCGGCTCGGAGAGCGCGAAGGCGCCTAACCACTCGCCACGCGCCATCGGCTTGAGGAAGCGCTCCTTCTGGGCACCGTTGCCGTAGCGCAGGATCATCTGCGTCGGCAGCGAGTTGTGCACGCTCATGAGAACGGCGACCGACGCGTCCACCGCTGCGATCTCCTCGAGCGCGACCACGTATGTGCGCGTGTCGAGCCCGAGCCCGTCGAACTCCTCGGGGATGAGCATCCCGAGAAACCCGAGCTCTCCGAGCTTCCCGACGATGGCTTCGTCGTATTTTTCGGCGCGATCCCACGCATCCGAGTACGGTGCAATCTCGGCTTGGGCGAAATCACGCGCCGTGCGCTGAATCTCGCGCTGTTCTTCCGTGAGAGGGATCAGAGCCCAGGACATACGTTAGGCAGGCTGTTGCTGATAGTTGTAGAACCCGCGTCCGGTCTTTCGGCCGAGCCAGTTGGCATCCACGTACTTCCTGAGTAACGGACACGGACGGTACTTCGGGTCACCAAGACCGTCGTGCATGACCTCGAGGATCGCGACACACGTGTCCAGGCCGATGAAGTCCGCGAGCGTGAGGGGACCCATCGGATGGTTCATGCCGAGCTTCATCACCTGATCGATCGCCTCGGGCGTGCCAACGCCTTCCATCACCGCATAGCACGCCTCGTTGATCATGGGCAGGAGAATCCGGTTCGCGATGAAACCGGGGAAGTCGTTCGCTTCCACCGGAGTTTTTCCGAGCGCCTTGGCCAGGTCCATGACGCGGCGGGTCGTTTCATCGGACGTGGCCAGCCCGCGGATCACCTCCACGAGCTGCATGACCGGCACGGGGTTCATGAAATGCATCCCGATCACGAGCTCGGGACGCTTGGTCTGCGCGGCGATGCGGGTGATGGAGATGGAGCTCGTGTTGCTGGCGAGAATCGCGCCCGCCGGCGCGATCTGATCGAGATCGGAGAAGATCCGGAATTTGAGATCAGTGTGCTCGGTCGCCGCCTCGACGACGAGCGTCGCGTCGGCCGCGGCGAGCAGCTCGGTGCTGATCGCGATCCGGCCTAACGCGGCCTGCTTGTCGTCGGCGGACAGCGTGTTCTTCTTCACCTGTCGATCCATGTTCTTTTCGATCGTCGCGCGACCCCGCTGCAGTGCGTCCTCCGACACGTCGATCATGGTGACGGGAATGCCGGACTGCGCGAACACGTGCGCGATCCCATTCCCCATCTGCCCCGCCCCGATGACCGCGACGCGGTCCGTCATGCTATGACTCCTCGCGGCGCGGGCGCCGCGTGTAGAGGTAGAACGTGACCAACAGTAGACTCAGCGCGGCAGGTAACCCGCCCTCCGGGCCCCATACGCCACCCGTCGCCCAATCGGGCCCGGCATCGATGACCCGATAATCGGGCGTCGCGAACGGAATCCCGCTTACCGCACTGTGAAGCGCACCGGCCAGCGCCCAATTCCACGCCAGATGCGCCGCGAAGGCAGCCCACAGGCTCCGCAGGACCACGAGCACGGCCCCGAGAAAAAGTCCCGCGATGACCACGACGGAGACCGAGCCGAGGGTCGCGCCCTCGTTCTGCAGATGCACGAGACCGAACGCAAGGCTCGCGACGCCTAACGCGGCCGGCGTGCCCCACCAATCCGCCAGCACGGAAAACCCGTACCCGCGAAACACCATCTCCTCCCACAGGGCGGCGGGAGCGAGAAACCACACGAGCGTCAGGCCGAGGCCGATGGAGCTGCCAGCGGGCCCGGGCACGACGCGCAGCCACCCGATCGCCAACAACGGAATCGTCGCGAACGCAACGGCCACGGTGCCGAGGGCCAACGCCGCAATCAGCGCGCGAATCCGCAGCGCCGACCGATCGAGTCGAACGGATCGCCACCCGCGCCGATCCACGAGCCGAAACGTGATCGCGTGGCCCAGGACAGCCGACGCGAGCAGCACCCACGGAGTCAGGGTCACGGTGACGTGCACCGGCGCGAGCACCCAGCTCACGACTGGTACGACGACACCGTTCAGGACGATCAGCGACGCGATGCTCGCGACGCAATAGACGAGGAGTCGCCACGGCGGCCGAACCGTTCCGGTCGAATCCCGAAAAACAACGCGCGCCGTCAAACAGGCGCGCGAAGGGTCGATTTCGGAACCAGCAGAGCGGCGACGAGAGCCTTCACCGCGTCGAGTGCGACGAACGGGTGAATGGCGAGCGGCAACGCCTGACTGAGGCTGCCGGTGAGGATTGCGAGCTGCGCCAGGCCGCCGAGCAGCAGCACCGCGATTCCCGCGAGCGCCGCGAGCCAACGCCCCGAGAGCGAGCGCGCGCGGAGCGACAGCGCTCCTGCGACGAACGCCGCGATCGGATACGCGAACAGGTATCCACCAGTGGGACCGACGAATCGTGCAAGTCCCGGAGCGCCATACGGCGAGAACACCGGAAGGCCGACGGCTCCCGCGGCCAGATGCAGGATCATGCTCGCCGCACCGGCAACGGGGCCGAGCCACATGCCGGCCAGCACGACGACGAGCGGCTGCAGCGTGATCGGAACCGGCGTCCCTGGAATGGGGATCGCCACCTGCGACGCGAGGGCCAGCGCAACCGCGAAGCCCACGATGCCAATGGCGACGACCCGGGAGGGACGCCGCGTAATCGCGAGAGTGCTCGTCGTCATCAGTTCACACGCTCCACGCTGAGGGCCACCGCATCGCCACCGCCAAGACACAGGGTCGCGAGACCACGCTCCTTGTTCCGATCCTCGAGCGCGTACAGGAGCGTCGTAAGCACGCGCGCGCCGCTCGCACCGATCGGATGACCGAGCGCGATCGCACCGCCGTTGACGTTCACGCGATCCCATGCCCACCCAAGCTGATCGCCATCGGCGAGCGCCTGGGATGCGAACGCCTCGTTCGCCTCGATGAGGTCGTAGTCGGAGATCTTCGTACCCGTCTTGGCCATGAGATTCCGCACAGCGGTGATCGGCGCGAAGAAGAGATCCTGCGGCGCCGTGGCACCGGTCGCATAGCCGGTGATTCGCGCGAGGATCGTTAGGCCGTGAGCGCGTGCGTACTCCTCACTCGTCACTACGAGCGCCGCCCCGCCATCGTTGAGACCGGGCGCGTTTCCGGCGGTGACGGTGAGGCCCTCCGTAGATCCGGACTTGGGCGGAAACGCCGGCTTGAGCCTGGCCAGCGCGTCCATCGAGGTGTCCTTCCGCGGGCTCTCGTCCGTGTCGACCGTCGTGGGGGCCTTGCGTCCGGGGATCTGCACGGGGACGATCTCTGCCTTGAAGCGTCCGGACTCGATGGCTGCCACCGCCTTTTGGTGCGACGCGAACGCGAACTGGTCCTGCCGCTCCCGCGTGATCTCGGCCTTCCGCGCCGTGTACTCGGCGTGCGAACCCATATGCACGTCACAGAACGAGCACCAGAGGCCGTCCTTGATCATGCCATCTACGAGAGTCTGGTCGCCCGCCTTCACGCCGTTGCGCATGCCGTAGACGTAGAACGGCGCGTTCGACATTGACTCCTGTCCGCCGGCCACGGCGACCTGCAGGTCGCCGGCCTTGATCGCCTGCGACGCGAGCATCACGGACTTGAGTCCCGAACCGCAGACCTTGTTGACGGTCACCGCGGACACGGTGTTCGGGACGCCGGCCTTGAGCGCCGCCTGCCGCGCGGGCGCCTGCCCCACGCCACCCTGGATGACGTTGCCCATGATGACTTCCTCGATGTCGTCGAGGTCGACGCCTGAGCGACGCACCGCTTCGCGAATGGCGACGGCGCCGAGCTCTGGCGCCGAGAGGGGCGAAAGCCCACCGAGAAACCGGCCGATCGGCGTGCGAACAGCCGAAACGATGACCGGCGTGCGAGATGTATCAGCCATTGGGACGTGTTCGAGAAGGAAGGGCTGACGCGACAGGCGTCAGCCCTGGAAAGCTATTGGGACCCGCAACTGTCGGGAATCGGCAGCGCGCTGCGCGCGCGGGAACTGGGAACTGGGAACCGGGAACAGAACTGCAGAGGAGCCTCGGTTCCCAGTTCCCGGTTCCCAGTTCCCAGTATTCCAACTCCCCTATAGCCCATAACTCACCCGTCCCCAAATGAACCGCCCGTTGAAGCCAAACGGCGAGATGCCGTTGTACGGGTTCATGCCGAAATTGGCGTTCCCCGCATAGCCGGTCGCAGGATTGCCGGGATCGTTCTGCTTGTCGGGATAGACGTTGAACACGTTGTCCGCGCCAGCACTCAGCGTCACGCGACTCAGCAGCCGATACGACACGCTGGCGTCCGTCACCCATTTGGCCGAGAAGGTCTGATCCGGAGGCTGATTCGTCGCGACCTTCGCCTGCCGGTTCGTCACCTCGCCGAAGCGCTGCGTACGCAGCACCAGACCCAGCCCACGCCGCGTGTAATTCGCCGACGCGAGAATGTTGTCGCGAGGTTGTGCTTCCTCGATGCGCCCGCGTTCCGCACGACCGAACAGCTGCTCGTCGAATCCGGTGAGCTCCGGCGGGGTCGGGATCACGTGCGTGACGTGAGTCCGCGTGTGGTTATAGCCCCCGGTGAGACGCACGACACCGTTCTGGTGCAGGTAGACGCCGTAATTCACGACCGCATCGATGCCGTTCGTGTGCGTATCGATCGCGTTGGTGAAGTACCGCGCGCCCGTGACGCCAGTGAGACCGACTGCCGCGAGTTGCGCCTGGATCGCCGGCCCGATGAAGTTCTCCGAGAAGACGATTCGGTCGTGAATCCTGATGTCGTAATAGTCGAGGCTCACGGAGAATCGCGATGACGGATCGAACGTGACGCCACCGCTCACGTTGTAGGATTTTTCGGGCTTGAGGTCCGTCGCGCCGAGAGCGCGCGCACCGGGCGTGCTGACCGGGAACGTGCGGATCTCCAGGAACTGGCCCGCGACGAGATTCGTCGCCGTCGAGGAGAAAAAGGACTGCCCGAGTGATGGCGCACGGAATCCGGTGTTGAACGCGCCGCGAAGTGCCAGCTGAGGCAGAATCGCGTAGCGCGCGGTCGCCTTGCCGGTGACGGTCGAGCCAAAATCGTTGTAGTCCTCGAACCGTCCGGCGACACCGAACAGCAAGTTCGGGGTGAGGTCGGTCTCGAGATCGGCGTACACCGCGTAGTTGTTCCGCGTTGCGTCCTGCTCGTCGGCGGGCCGGAAGCCCGGAAACCCCTGCGCGCCGGGCGCGGGACGGATCGTCGAGCTTCCCGCGTTAGGCCCGTCGAGGATCGGCTGCCCGCCGTCGATCCACGACGCGGAGTCGCCCGCCGTGATCTTGAACTGGTCCAGCCGGAACTCGGCCCCGATCGCCGTGCGCAGCGGACGCCCGCCGCCGAGATTCAGGTCGCGGAAGAAGTCGAGGTTGGTCGTCCATTGTCCGAACCCGAGCTCCCCCGCATCGAAATTCCGTGGGCTCCCGGTCCCCATCGATGCGTTGTTGCTGTTGGCGACGTTGTAATGCAGGGTGTTGAGTCCATACTCCGTGCTCAGGTCCCATTTCCAGCCGGCAACGTTCCCCTTGACGCCGACGGCGCCCGAGCCGTCCCAGATGTCGGTCTCGATGAGCGGTAGAAACCCGTCGGGCCAGATCGCTCGCACCGTATTGTTACCGTTAGGCAGGCGCCAGTTCGCGGCCGCTTCGCCATCCCGGTAGCTCGCCCCGCCGAACGCGTAGAGCTCGAGCCCACCCTGCGTCGTGTACGACGCGTTGAGCATAGTCAGCACGTCCTTCGTGGCGGCGTCGCCGAGGCGGAGCGTGACGCGCTCAGGCTCGTCGTTTTTTGGATCCCCATTGAAGTACTGCTGCCGGGGGTCCACGCCCGCGCGGTTCGTCGCGCCACGGTCGCGGTACTCTACGCCGAAATGTACGTAGTTGGATTGACCGTACACGCTCCCCGCGTCCAGCGCGAGGTGCGTCACCGATCCTCCACCGTCGGTCGTGTGGCCGAACGTGCCGCCCGCCTCGCCGGGTGCCGTGCTCTTGAGGATCACGTTGATGACACCCGCGATGGCGTCGGACCCATACTGCGCGGCCGCGCCATCCCGAAGCACCTCGATGCGATCGATCATCGACGCCGGGATCGCGTTCAGGTCGACGCCCGTCGAGCCCCGCCCCACGGTGCCGTTCACGTTCACGAGCGCGCTGTTGTGGCGACGCTTGCCGTTGATGAGCACGAGGACTTGATCCGGCCCCAGCCCGCGCAGCGTCGCCGGCCTAACGTGGTCCGACCCGTCGGCGATCGAGGGTCGCGGAAAGTTGAAGGACGGGGCGAGCATCTGCAGGACCTGGTTCGTCTCCGTACGCCCGCTGGAGACAATGTCCTGCGACGTCAGCACGTCCACCGGCACGGGGGAGTCGGTCACGGTGCGCGCCTCGCCGCGCGTTCCGGTGACGGCCAGCGCTTCGAGCGTCGTCGGTGCGCGCGTGAGCACGAAATCCTTGGTCGTGGTCTGCCCCGCGGTGACGACGACGGTATCGTGCACCCCTGTCCAGCCGATGTACCGCACGCGAAGCTCGTAGGTGCCGGGCCGCAGCGGAATGCGGAAGGTCCCATCGGTTCGGGTGTACGCACCGGTCTGCGCACCGGTCACGTACACCGTCGCGCCCGTGAGTGGGGTGCCGACGTCAGCGGCCGTGACCTTTCCGGCCACAGCACCCATCGGCTCCTGGGCCGCGACAGGAAGCCACGCAGTACCTATCGCGGCCACGACACCTAACGCCGTAACCAATGCCCGATCCCGGCGTCGCCATCCGTTGGCGCCGGGCGCCGGGTCGAGCAGACGAAACGCGCGCATCACCGACCTCCGTGTATACAGTGCCAACACGGTGTCGCCCCGCCCAACCCGGCACAATGATACGGTGGGCCCTCTCGACAGCTCAGCCCGCTGCCTCGATTCCCGATTCCCGATTCCCTATTCCCGATGCAGCGAGCGTTAGCGAGCGCGTTTTCGCCTCGGCGAGCACGCGGTCAATGAATTCCCCCACCGCTACCGGCGCCGGCTTCTGCTCCTTCCCCGCCCCACGCACGTTGACCGCCACCGTGCCGGACTCCGCCTCCCGCTTTCCGATGACCGCGAGGTACGGCACCTTCATGCGCACGCCCTCCGCGATCTTGTACTTGAGCGTCTCGGACCTCGCGTCGGCGTGCGCCCGAATCCCCGCCGCCCGCATGCGCTTCGTCACGGCCTCGGCCACGGGCGCCTGGTCATCGGTGATGGGAATGACCCGCACCTGCTCCGGCGCGAGCCACGTCGGAAACGCCCCCGCGAAGTGCTCGATCAGGATCGCCATGAAGCGCTCGAACGAGCCGCTCACGGCCCGGTGAATGATCACCGGCCGGTGCGCCGCGTTGTCCTCACCCGTGTAGGTCAGGTCGAACCGCTCGGGATTCGAGTAGTCCAGCTGGATCGTCCCGAGCTGCCACGCGCGGCCTAACGAGTCGAGGACGTCGAAGTCGATCTTCGGACCGTAGAACGCCCCGTCGCCGGGTTTGAGCTCGTACGCACGCCCCGTGGCGTCGAGCGCAGCCTTGAGCCCCGTCTCGGCCGTGTCCCACATCTCGTCCGTGCCGATCCGAACGTCCGGCCTCGTGGCGAACTTCACCGTCGCTTTGAGACCGAACGTTTCGTAGTAGCCGAGGATGAACTGCATGAGCCGCCGAACCTCCTCGGCGATCTGGCTCTCCATGAGGAAGACGTGGCAGTCGTCCTGCTGGAACTGCCGGACGCGCGTTAGGCCCGACAGCACACCGGAGAGCTCATTGCGGTGCAGCACATCGTAGGTGCAGTACCGCAGCGGCAGCTCACGGTACGAATGTTTTTTCGCCTGGTAGAGCAGGTAGTGCGACGGGCAGTTCATGGGCTTGAGCGAGAAGTCGTGTTCCCCCGTCTCGCTATCGAGCACGAGGAACATGTTCTCGCGGTACTTCCCCCAATGCCCGGAGATCTCCCACAGGCCTTTGTTGAACATCAGGGGAGTCTTCACCTCGTGATAGTCGTCGCGCTGCAGCTCCCGCAGGTACTCGTTGATCGTGTTGACGATGATCGTCCCGCGCTCCGTCCAGAACACGGCGCCGGGCGCAAATGGGTGGAGCATGAACAGGTCGAGCTGACGCCCCACGACGCGGTGGTCGCGGCGCTTTGCCTCCTCGATGCGGAAGAGATAGGCATCGAGGTCTTCCTTCTTCCACCACGCCGTCGCGTAGATGCGCTGCAGCTGTTGGCGCTTCACGTCGCCGCGCCAGTAGGCCGGCGCGGTGTTCATCAGCTTGAAATTCTTCAGGTAGGACGTGTCCGGCACGTGCGGCCCGCGGCACAGATCAATGAACGGCCCGTCCGTGTAGGTCGAGATCACCTCGTCAGCGCCGAGATCCTCGATTCGCTCGAGCTTTAGCGGGTCGTCAGAGAATCGGCTGAGCGCTTCCCCGCGCGACACCTCCTCGCGCACGAATGGATACTTCTCGGCCACGACCTTCTTCATCTCCGCCTCGAACCCGGCGAGATCGTCCGGCGTGAATGGCTCGGCCACCTCGAAGTCGTAATAGAATCCGTCCTCGATGGCCGGGCCGAACCCGATCTTCGCATCGGGGCGCAGACGCCTAACGGCCGTCGCGAGGATATGCGCGCCGGAATGCCGCAGCACGGCGAGCGACCGCGGGTCTTTTTCGGTGATGACCGTGAACGCACCGCCACGGCGGATCGGCGTCATGAGGTCCTGCACCTCGCCGTCGACGGAAACCGCGATGGCGTCGCGGAGCAGGCGCGATCCGATCGTGGCCACCACGTCGCGGGCGAGCGTGCCCGGCTCCACTTGGCGAGTAGCACCGTCGGGCAGAGTCAGAACAATCGGCATGGGTCGGAAATCGGGAATAGGGAATCGGGAGTCGAGCCACGCCAGCGGATGAACTGCGCCGACCGGCTGGTACCGACGTTATCGATGCGGGATTGTCTGAGCCGAGCGAGGCGCTCTCTCCTGGGGCGCGATCGCGGTTCCGCGGACGGCTGGGCTCCTCGCCGTCCGCTCAGCGCGTGCTGTTTAGAACCGGAGTGACCTCGGTGCCGTATCGGAAATAGAGCACGAGCCCCGCCAGGAGTAGCACGATGAGCACTACCCACGGAATCACGCGACCAATTGGAACGCGGTCTTGCGGCGGCATCGGGTAAGACACGGTAAGTTCTAGGTGGCCTTCTTCTTGCGGCGGCTCGCGCTACTCTCCTACACAAGTTATCGTTGGCTTTCCCCCTCCGCCACAGGGTAGGTGTAATGTCTCCGCTGCGCTATCGAGACGACGATACCACATCGAGTGGACTGCTGTTTCTCGCCGCCGGCGCGGTTCTCGGGCTCGCGGCCGGGCTTGTCGTTGCCGACCGCTTTGGAGGCTTCTCGTCGCTCACAGCCAAGTTGCGTGACCGCGTCGGACGCCTCCGAGAGCGCGACGATGATGACTACGACAGCGAGATCGACGAGGACGACGAAGCCCTTGAGGAGCGTGTGCTCGAGGCGTTCCGCAACGACCCCACCCTGAGCGAACGCGCGATCGACATCGGCGCCATCGGCGACGGAATCATCGAGCTCACGGGCTGGGTCCGTGAGGCCGATGAGGCAACGCACGCGGTGACGATCACGCGCGGCGTGCCGGGCGTGGAGACGGTGGTGAATCGCCTCGATGTTCGCCTGGCCGGAGCCGAGGCGGTAACCGAGATCGACGACGAACCCAACGCGCCACTACAGGGTGGTCGATGGGAGGGCCAACAGGTGGGAACCGGCCGCCGTCGGCAGGGCAATTCGTCCGAGTCCGACCGTCACGCCGACCCGAAACCGGGGCTCGAGGATCGCTGGTTGAGCAAGGAAAAAGCGATTCGCGACGCGGCCGGAGATACCGAGGGTGTCGCGGAGCGTCGCACCTCGTCGAAGCGTCACCCGCGCGGGGACCGCACGGGCGGCTCGCCGACATCGCCGACCGGCGTACCGAAGGCCGATCACGTAGTCAACCCCGACGAGTCGGCTCCGGACTCAATGCGCGCTGACTGACGCGGATCCCTTCCGCGCAGCACTGCAGAGAGCCGCGAGCCACCGCTCGCGGCTCTCTGTTTTTGCGCCGTTTGGTTCGGCCGTCGCCAGCCGCCAGTCGCCAGCCGCCCGATTCCCGATTACAGATCGGCCACTAACTTCCGTCTCCATATGAGCACGACCTCGCGTCCGACATCGACCACTGACCTTCCCGCGCAGTTCGATTTCGCGTCATCGGAACGCGAGATCTACGAGCGCTGGGAGCGCTCGGGCGCATTCTCCGCGAGCGTCACGGATTCCGACCGCTCCGGTGGCGATCGCCAGCCCTTCACGATCGTGATGCCACCGCCGAACGTGACGGCCGTGCTCCACATGGGCCACGGGCTCGACAACGCGCTGCAGGACGTCCTCATCCGCTGGCGACGCATGGCCGGCGACGAGGCCCTTTGGGTTCCGGGAACGGACCACGCCGGAATCGCGACCCAGAATGTCGTCGAGAAGCTGATCGCGAAGGAAGGTCACACGCGGTACGACGTGGGCCGTGACGCGTTCGTGCGTCGGACCGTGCGCTTCGTGGAGGAGACGGGCGGCGCCATCCTGAACCAGCTGCGCGCGCTGGGCGCGTCGTGCGATTGGTCCAGAACGGCGTACACGCTTTCGCCCGAGCTTTCGCGCGCGGTGCGCGAGGCGTTCGTGCGACTCTATGAGAAGGGGCTCGTGTATCGCGGGCACCGCGTGATTCACTGGTGCCCGCGCTGCCTGACCTCGTTGAGCGATGAGGAAGCCGAGTTCCACGATACGAACGGCAAGCTCTATCACTTGAGCTACCCGCTGAGCGGTGAACCCGAGCGTGCGATCGTGGTGGCGACAACGCGTCCCGAGACGATGCTCGGTGACGTGGCCGTGGCGGTGCACCCCGACGACGATCGCTATCGCGACCTCATCGGGCGCACGGTCGTGCTGCCCATCGCGAACATCGAGATTCCGATCATTCCCGACAGCTATACCGATCCGTCGTTCGGCAGCGGCGCGGTGAAGATCACACCGGCGCACGACGCGAACGACTTCGAGGTTGGTCAGCGTCACGACCTGCCGATGCCCGTCGTGATCACGGCCACCGGCACGATGGGGCAGGAATCGCCGCGGGAGACGAACGACCGCGGCGAGACGATCGAACGCGTGCCGGAATCGCTGCGCGGGCTCGATCGGTTCGAGGCGCGCGAGAAGATCGTGGAAATGCTGAAGACGGCGGGCCGCCTCGTGAAGGTCGAGCCACACCAGCACGCCGTTCGGCGCTGCTACCGGTGCGATACGGTGGTCGAGCCCCGGCTGTCGGATCAGTGGTTCGTGAAGATGAAGCCGCTCGCCGAGCCGGCGCTCGCCGCCGTGCGCGACGGCCGCATCCGCATCGTGCCCGAGCGATGGGAAGGCGTCTACGTCCACTGGCTCGACACCATCCGTGACTGGAACATCTCCAGGCAGCTCTGGTGGGGGCATCGCATCCCGGTGTGGTACTGCGATGGCTGCGGTCGCGAGACCGTAAGCCGCGAGGACGTGCTGACCTGCCCGTCGTGTTCGGGACCTGTGCGCCAGGACGAGGATGTGCTCGACACGTGGTTCTCGTCGTGGCTGTGGCCGTTCTCCACCCTCGGCTGGCCGAAGGACACGCCGGACCTTCGGGCGTTCTACCCGACCGACGTGCTCGTGAGCGGACCCGACATCCTGTTCTTCTGGGTGGCGCGGATGATCATGTCGGGCTTCGAGTTCATAGGGGAGGCCCCATACCACACCGTGTACCTGCACGGCATTGCGCGCGACACGAAGCATCGCAAGATGTCCAAGTCGTTAGGCAACGGGATCGACCCGCTCGACGTGATTGCGCGTTTCGGCGCCGACCCGCTTCGCTACACGGTGGTGGCCGGGATGGGGCTCGGCGTGGACATCATCTTCGACCCCGACGATCTGGAAAAGTCGTTCGCGCCAGGCCGGAACTTCGTCACGAAGCTCTGGAACATCGGGCGATTCCTCCTCACGAACGTCGGGACGTCGGCCGTGCAGGCCGTCTCCGAAATCGATCCGGAGCGCCTGTCGCTCGCCGACCAGTGGATTCTCGCGCGCCTCGACGCCGCCGTCGCCGAATGCGACGCGGCGCTCGGTCCCGCGCGTCCGGTGGACAGGCACTGGACACTGGCCGAACGCACGATGGGCATGCGCCTCAATGATTACGCCGAGACGGCCCGCCGATTCGTGTGGAACGAGCTCGCCGATTGGTACCTCGAGGCGATCAAGGGTCGGCTCGCCGAAGGTGGCGACGATCGCGAGGTGGCGCGGGCGGTGCTCGTGCATGCATTCGACGGCGCGTTGCGGCTCCTGCACCCCATTGTGCCGTTCGTGACCGAGGCGCTCTGGCAGCGGCTCCCGGGCCGCGGCGAGGACGAAATGCTCATCGTGGCACGGTGGCCACGCGCCGCGGGAGGTTTCGGCGACGGCGCCGCGGCATTCGAGCTCGTGCGGGACACGGTGAATGCGCTGCGGCAGCTGCGCGGCGAGTACAACATCACCCCGGGCAAGCAGCTGTCGGCAATCGTCGTGCCGGCGCCTAACGCGCGGACCGTGCTCACCGCCGAAGCGGGGCTCATCGGCCGCCTGACGAAGTGCACGGTGGCGGTCGCCGCCGCCGCGCCCACCGGCGAGGCGGCCGCCCACCAGGTGCTCGCCGACGGCTCGGAGGTCATCGTGCCGCTGGCGGGTACAATTGACGTCGCCAAGGAATGCGCTCGCCTCCAGCAGGAGCTTGCCGGCCTCGAGAAGCAGCTCGGCGGCCTCCGCCAACGGCTGGCGAACGAGAACTTCGTCTCGCGCGCCAAACCCGAAATCGTCGAGGCCGAGCGCCAGAAAGAACGTGAATGGTCCGCGCGACGCGAGCAGCTCGCGGCCAAGGTCAAGACGCTGTGCGGAAACTGATCCTGCTCGTCGCCGTTCTGGGGTGCGCCCAACTCGGCGCGCCCCCAGGCGGCCCGGAGGATCACGCCGCGCCGCACCTGCTCCGGGTCTCGCCCGACACGAACGCGCTCAACGCGCGCCCGAAAAGCGTCCAGCTGCAGTTCGACGAGATCATCAACGAGCGTCCGGCGCGCGGCGGCGACAATCTCTCCGGGCTGTTCATCGTCTCGCCGCGGCGCGGGCGTGTCGACGTCAAGTGGCACCGCAGCCGTATCGAGATCCGACCGCGCCGCGGTTGGCAGGCGAACACCACCTACACCATCACCCAGCTCGCGGGCATTTCGGACCTGCGCGGGAACGCGGACAGCGTTCAGCACCAATACATCTTCTCTACCGGCCCCACGCGAGCCGCGTCGTTCATCCGCGGTGAAGTGTTCGATTGGGCGACCGGACACCCAGCGGCGCGTGCGTACATCGAGGCCGTCCACCTCCCGGACAGCCTGACCTATGGCGAATACGCCGACTCGCTTGGCCGGTTCGTCGTCCGTTACCTAACGCCTGGACGATATCTCGTCCGCGGGATCGTCGACGCGAACAACAACCGGGTGCTCGATCGTCGAGAACTGTTCGACTCTGCGACCGTCGTGCTCGCGGACTCGGCCTCGCACGAGATGCTGGCGTTCGTCCATGACAGCGTCGGGGCCGGACTCGCCGAGGTCGAGGTTAAGGATTCCGTGACGCTCCGAAGCCGTTTCGATCGTCCCCTGCGACCTGGCGTTCCTGTCCCCGAGTCTCGATTCTCGCTGAGGGGTGCCGACTCGTCCGTGGTCCCGATCGCATCGGTGACACTCGGAAGCGTGTTCGAGAAGCAGCAGGCCGACAGCGCAAAGGCCAAGGCAGTCGCGGACTCGATCGAGCGCGCCCGGGTGGCCGATTCGATAGCACGGGCGAACCCGCGCGCGCAGCGGCCAGCCCCGAGGCCACCACAGCCCCCCGCAGCCCGCCCCCGCGCTGCTGCGCGCGATACCACGCCGCCGCCGAAAATGAGCGTGCCTATCCCCGAGACGTATGCGATCATCAGACTCGGTCGAGCGCTCGCGCCGGCAACGACATATCGGCTGCGCGCGGACTCGCTGAGAAGCTTGCTGGGCATCCCCCGATCGTCCGACCGCGTCTTCATCACACCGCGTCCAAAGACCGATTCCACCAAGGCACGCGGCGACTCCGCGAGGCGCCCGGATTCCACGCGGCAACCGCCAGTGCGTCGCCCACCGCCACAAGGCGACTTCTCGTTCCGGCTCATCCGCGAGCTGTTCACCCCTGGAGTGAGCAAGTGAGCGAGCCGAGACCTGGTTCGCCTGCCGCGGCACAGCTCGACCCGCGTCCTGACCCTCGGCGCGCGCTGCCGTCGGTGGGCGTGCTGCTCGAGAGCCTCGAGGTCGCGCCGCTGTTGGCGCGTGCGCCGCGCTCACTCGTGACCGAGGCGGTTCGTTCGGTCGTGGACGGGGCGCGGCAGGATCCCGCGTCGGCGCCTAACGACTTGATGGGATGGGCAGCGGCCATCGGACAGCGCCTGGCGCTCCTCGAGCGGCCGTCGCTTCGACCCGTCATCAACGCCACTGGCGTTGTCCTGCACACGAACCTCGGCCGCGCCCCGCTTCCCGCTGCGGCGCTCCATGCGATCACCGAGACGGCCGCCGTCGCCTGCAACCTCGAGTACGATCTCGAGCGCGGCGAGCGAGGTTCGCGTTATGTACACGCCGTGGCGCTGCTTCGTGAGCTGACCGGCGCCGAGGACGCGATCGTCGTCAACAACTGCGCGTCGGCGTTGGTGCTTGCGCTCAACTCGCTCGCCGCCGGTCGCGAGGCCATCGTCTCGCGCGGTGAGCTCATCGAGATCGGCGGTAGCTTTCGCGTGCCCGACATCATGGCGAAAAGTGGCGCCGCGCTCGTCGAAATCGGCACGACGAATCGCACCCATCTCGCGGACTACGAGGAGGCGATCGGCGAGTCCACGGGCGCGATCGTGAAGGTGCATCGCAGCAACTTCGAGCTGCGGGGCTTCGTCTCGGAAGTGGAGCTCTCGACGCTCGCGGCGCTCGCGCGCAAGCACGCGATTCCGCTGGTCTTCGATTTTGGGAGCGGCCTCCTCGTGTCGCTCGACGAGTATGGGCTGCGTGGTGAGCCGACCGCTCGTGACGCCTTGCGCGACGGCGCGACGCTCGTGCTGATGAGCGGCGACAAGCTGCTCGGCGGGCCGCAGGCCGGAATCATCCTTGGTGATGCGAGCGCAATCGCGGCATGCCGAACGAATCCGCTCGCTCGCGCGGTTCGCGTCGACAAGCTGACGCTCGCCGCGCTCCAGGCGACCCTCGCGTTGTACCGAGAGCCCGCTCGTGCGGTTCGCGAAGTCCCCGCGCTGGCGATGCTCACGGCTCCCGCGGCGAACGTACAACTGCGCGCAGAGCAGGCCGCCGCCCGTCTTCGCGGCAACGGTGTCGGCTGCGACGTCGTGGAAACCGAAGCCAGCGTCGGTGGCGGCGCGTTTCCCACCGCCCGCATTCTGTCATACGCCGTCGCGCTCCAGGGAAGCGCGGCAACAATCGAGCAGCGGCTGCGCTCCGGCGTCCAACCCGTGATCGGCCGCATCGCGAACGGCCGCGTCCTGCTCGACATGCGAAGCGTTCCGACTGCGCACGACGAACAGCTCGTGCGAGCGGTCATCACGTCGCTGACCTGAGTCGCGGAATGGCGCGCCGAGCTGCCTTCCTCGATCGGGACGGCACGATCATCGAGGACGTGAGCTACATCTCCCGCCCGGACCAGGTCCGCCTCCGTCCAGCCGCGGCCGAAGCGATCGCCTTGCTCAACGAGAACGACATTGCCGTTGTCGTGATCACGAATCAGAGCGGCATCGCGCGCGGCCTGTTTACTGTGGCCGACTACGAGGCCGTCCGCGATCGCGTGGCGCAGGTGCTCGGCGTGCTCGGCGCCCGGATCGACGCGTCGTACTTCTGTCCGCACTACCCCGCCGTGAGCGGGGCTTGTGGCTGCCGGAAGCCTGGACGCCAGCTCTTCGATCAGGCCATCGCCGAGCTCGATCTGGCCCCCGCGACTTCGATGTTCGCGGGCGACCGGGCGCGTGATGTGCTCCCCGCCCGCACGTTCGGGGGAACGGCGTATCTCATCCCCGCACCGTCGACCCCTCCCGAGGAGGTCCAGGAGTCGGTTCACGCAGGCGCCATTGTCGCCGACTCGCTGCTCGACGCCGTGCAGCGGTTTCTTGCCCTCTTCCCGCGATCTTCTCGCGCCCGATAGAATCCGCTGCATGACCGTTCGAGTCGCCGTCCTCGCGTCTGGAGGTGGGACGAACCTCCAGGCCATTCTCGACTATTTCGATGCGCAGGGTGACGCTCGGGCTACGACGGTGGCACTGGTCGCATCGGATCGTGCGTCAGCGGCAGCGCTCGACCGCGCCAGGCGTGGCTGCGTCGAGGCGATCGCACTCGACGAGGCACAGCGCGGCGATGGGCTGGCCCGGCTGCTCGAGTTGCACGCAATCGACTACATCGCGCTCGCCGGTTATCTCCGGTTCGTGCCCACGAGCGTTACGCGGCAGTGGCGGGGACGCATCGTGAACGTGCATCCGTCGCTGCTCCCGTCGTTCGGGGGCACAGGGATGTACGGCATTCGCGTCCACCAGGCCGCGATCGAAGCCGGCGTACGCGTCACGGGCGTGACGGTGCATTTCGTGGACGAGGAGTACGACCGCGGGCCGATCATTGCCCAGTGGCCTGTGCCCGTGCTTCCTGGCGATACTGCGAAAGTACTGGCGGAGCGTGTTCTGACCGTCGAGCACGCGCTGTACCCGGTGGCGCTGGACGCCGTCGCGCGAGGCCGCGTGACGTTAGGCGCCGACGGCCGCGTTGCCGGGCTGGCGGCGGTGCCGGAGTTGGTCATGTTTCCCGCGCCACAGCCATCAACCAGTAAATAACCAGTCACCTGTAACCAGTGTCAGTTCATGCCTCGCGCTCTTCTCTCCGTTTCGGATAAATCGGGCCTCATCGAGTTCGCGCGCGGTCTGCGCGAGCTGGATTGGGAACTCATCTCCACCGGCGGCACGGCGAAGGCCCTGCGTGACGCAGGCCTCCCTGTCCGCGACGTCGCGGAGGTGACGCACTTCCCGGAGATGCTCGACGGGCGCGTGAAGACGCTGCACCCGATGGTGCACGGCGGGCTGCTCGCGCGGCGCGACGTCGAGGAGCACATGACCGCCCTCGCCGAACAGGGCATCGACACGATCGACCTGGTGGCGGTCAACCTGTACCCGTTCCGCGAGACGGCGTCGAGACCTAACGTGAGACCGGACGCCGTCATCGAGCAGATCGACATCGGCGGGCCGTCCATGCTCCGATCTGCCGCGAAGAACTTTCCGTCGGTGTTCGCCGTCGTGGATCCGGCGGACTACGGCCGCGTGCTGGCTGCGCTGCGGGCCAGTGACGACGACCTCGACCTGCGCCGAGTGCTCGCCGCCAAGGTCTTCGCGCATACCGCAGCCTACGACGGGGCAATAGCCACCTGGTTTGCCGAGCAGCGCGGCGACTTGTTTCCGCTCGAGATCACCGTTTCCCTCGAGCGCGCGCAGAGTCTTCGATACGGTGAAAATCCAGGGCAGCAGGCGGCCTTCTATGTGGAGCGCGGCAGCGGCGGTCTGGCGGCGCTCGAGCAGCGTGGCGGGAAGGAACTCTCGTTCAACAATCTCCTCGACCTCGAAGGCGCGCTGATCGCGACGGATCCCTTCGCCGGCGAGACCTGCTGCGCGATCGTGAAGCACACGACGCCGTGCGGCCTCGCGGTCGGCACGTCGGCGGTTGACGCGTATCGCAAGGCGCTGGCATGCGACCCGGCGTCCGCGTTCGGCTCGGTCATCTCGTTTACCACGGCCGTCGACGCCGAGGCCGCCGAGGCGGTCGCCAGCCTGTTCGTCGAGTGCATCGTCGCCCCGGAGTTCTCGCCGGAGGCGCTCGACGTACTCGGGCGGAAGAAGAACCTGCGTGTGCTCGTCGGCACGGCGCGGTGGACGCCGCATGCGCTGGACTTCAAGCGCGTCCGGGGTGGCGTGCTCGCGCAGGAGCGCTCGCCTAACGTGATCGACGATGCGACGTGGCAGGTCGTTACCCGACGCCACCCCACGGCCGAGGAGCGCCAGAACATGCTCTTTGCGTGGCGGGCGGTCGCGTCGGTCAAGTCCAACGCGATCGTGCTCGCCAAGGATGGCGCCACGATCGGGATCGGCGCCGGTCAGATGTCACGGGTGGACGCCGCGTTCGTGGCGGTCCATAAGGCGCGGTCCGCGGGCCACGACACGGCGGGCGCGGTGATGGGCTCGGACGCGTTCTTCCCCTTCCGGGACAGCCTGGATCACGCCGTAGAGGCAGGGGTCAAGGCGATCGTGCAGCCCGGCGGCTCGATCCGCGACACCGACGTGATCGCCGCCGCCGATGAACACGGGATGGCGATGGTATTTACCGGCCAGAGGCAGTTTCGGCACTAACTTTCGTGACTCTTCCCGCGAAACCCAAGTTGTATCTGGGACTCGCGTTTTCCCGATAACCGGACTTCAATGGCCGCTTCCACAATTTCCGCTGATCTCGACTATCGGCCGTCGTACCTCGCGGCCGGCATCGCGGCGGCGCTCGTGCTCATTCTATACGTCGTCACCCTGGCGCCGTCGACCGCCATGTGGGACACGAGCGAGTACATCGCCGCCGCGTACATCCTCGGCCTGCCGCACCCACCGGGGAACCCGTTTTTCGTCCTGATCGGGAAATTCTTCACGCTGATGCCGATCGCCGGCACGATTGCAGCACGCGTCAACATCCTGGCGGCGGTCTCGAGCGCCGTTTCGGCGGGGATGTGGTTCCTCATTACGGAACGCGTCCTCGTCAGCTGGTTCCCGCAGCGGTGGCAGCGAATCGTCGGCGGATCGCTCGCCGCCCTCATCGGCGCAACCTCGTTCACGGTGTGGAGTCAGTCGGTCGTGAACGAGAAGGTGTATACCGTCAGCCTCGCCGGGCTCGCGCTCGTCGCGTGGCTCACCGTTCGCTGGTGCGACGAGCCGGACGGCCCCAAGGCCGACCGCCTGCTCGTTCTCGTCGCCTACCTGCTCGGCCTCGGGTACGCGAACCACATGGCCGGTATGCTCGCGGCGCCAGCCGTCGCGATCGCGGTGCTGATTCGTCGCCCCAGGACCCTCGTTCGGCCCTGGCTGATCGCCGCGTGCCTCGGCGGTGGTGCGCTCGGCATCACGCCGTTCGCAACGCAGCCGATCCGGGCCGCATACTTCCCGGCGATCAACGAGGGCGAGCCAACGGGATGCCGCACCGAGCTCAAGGCAAGCTGCACCTTCTCGGCAGGCACGTGGCAGGCATTCAAGTACAACTTCAATCGTGAGCAGTACGGCAAGCCGCCGGTGGTGGAGCGCCAGGCGCCGATCGGCGCGCAGATCGGAATGTGGTGGCTCTACTTCAAGTGGCAGTGGCTGCGCGACGCCCATGGCGATCGCGAAGCATTGCAGGTGACCCTTGCCACGATCTTCCTCATTCTCGGACTGATCGGCGGGTGGGTGCACTGGCAGCGGGACCGGCGCTCGTTCTGGTTCTTCGGTCCGCTGATGTTCACGATGACGCTGCTGCTCATCTATTACCTGAACTTCAAGTACGGATATTCGCAGGCCCCGGAGCTCGGCGACAACGTGCCGCGCGAGGTCCGTGACCGAGACTACTTCTACCTCTGGAGCTTCTCCGGCTGGAGCGTGTGGGCGGCGCTCGGGCTCGTGTATCTGTGGGAGACGATCGCGGCGCTGATCGGCTCCGAGAACGTTAGGCTCGGGCGCGAGACCCTGCAGCTCCCGCGCAGGCAGAGCTGGCTCATCGCGTCGCCCGTGCTCGCGCTCTCGTTCATTCCGTTGTTCGGCAACTGGAACGCGGCGTCGCGCCGGTACGACACGACCACGCGCGATTTCGCGGCCGACCTGCTCAATTCCGTCGAACCGTACGGGATTCTCGTCACGGTCGGAGACAACGACACGTTCCCCCTCTGGTATGCGCAGGAGGTCGAAGGGATTCGCCAGGATGTCATCGTGGCGAACACGTCGCTGCTCAACACGGACTGGTACACGCGTCAGCTGATCCGCGCGCCAGTTCGTTCCTACGACGCGGCAAAGGGGCCGGCGATCTATCGCAACGGGAACTGGCCGAAGCCGTCGGGACCGCCGGTCAAGATGACGATGGACGAGGCCGACCAGATCCCGATCGCGTTTGACATGCGCGAGCCGCAGCAGTTCACCGCGGGCAAGATCGAAGCGACGATTCAGCCGCGGACCCTGACGCGTGCCGACATCTTCGTGCTCCGGATGATCAAGGACAACACCGGCCGTCCGGTGTATTTCAGCCGCACGTCAGGCGGCTACGGCAGTCAGGAGCTCGGCCTTGGTCCGTATCTCGTGACGCAGGGGCTCGCGCGCAAGCTCCTGCAGGACATCCCGCGCCCGGCGGGCCGGGACACGATGTTGCTTCCTGGCGAAGGATTCGTGGATGTGCCGCGGTCGACGGCGTTATGGGACAGCGTGTTCCAGGCGCCGAAGTCGATCGTGAAGAAAGGCGACTGGCCGGATCGCGCGTCGGTCGGGATCCCGGCGCTCTATGTGTCCACGGGGTTCATGCTGTCCGAAGCGCAGCGGGCGCAGGGCCATGCGGACGAGGCCAAGCGCGTCCTGGCCACCGCCGAGAATGTCGCCAAGGCCACTCGGCTCGCGGACCTCTTCAGCGCGGCGCAGAGCCTTCCGCCGTTAGGCGCGGAGGGTGATAGCCGTTCGCCCGCGATCCCGCTTCCCGTAAAGCCGGAAAGCGGGAAAAAGCAGGAAAACTGATGACACCGGCGGCGTTAGGCCGGGCCAATCGCCACGCGCACGGACGTGATGTACACCGCCGTGGTGCCCTCGAAGCCCGAGTCGACGCCGACGACGAACCACAGCCGTCCGCTGGCCGACGTGGCCACCGCGAGCGGCGCACTGTCGAACGACTTGAGCTCGTAGCGCAGCACCGCGCAGTTGGTATTGGAGGTCGCGATGTTACCCACCGGCAACGCGTCGCGACCTCCCACCAGCTGTGAGCCGTGATCGAAGCTCGCGCGGTAGTATTGGGCGGCGTCGACGATGCGTGCCGGCTCCGTCGGCGTCGCGCCCACCTTCAGCACGACGGACTCGCCCGGCGCGCCGCCGATCCCGGCGCAATTCTTCGGCGCGTTCGTCGCCACCGTCACCCGGTAGCGGATCACGTACGACGCGTTAGGCCCGAGGCGCGGCCCCTCGCGCGTGATGTACATGAACAGATCGTCGCTGTGGTTCGCGCCGGTTAGCAGAATGCCCTTGCGCGCCGGATCGAGCGGCGCGGGGAGCGGGGCCAGCGATGACCCAATGGCCCACTCGGTCTCCTTGCCCACGGGATAGTCGACGAACCCCGGCACCCAGCCCTGGTAGTCGTTCGAGAAATCGAATACGACATCGAAGCTGTCATCGCTCGCGCCGACCGAGTCGCTGCAGCCGGAGAGGGCCGTGGTGAACACGAGCGGCGCGAGTGCGGCCGCGCGCCACAGCCGTCGGCCGTGTCGTCCTGCATCCAACTTCATCGAATGGAAAGCGACTGTTCGCTCGTTGGGCGTTAGGTGCGTGGGCTTCTTGGGCGGCACCCTGCACGAGAAGCGCAATTCACGACGCCTAACCTGTGATTGCCCGCCATCGTCACCAGCGGGCAACCAGGTGTGCGCACCGAGCGGTCAGTCCACTACTGCTTGCACGCGCCGTTCGGATCGGGCTTCGGCTTGTCCACCACCGGCTTGTGATCGAGGTCCGCAACGCGCCACGCGACGTCGTAAATGAACTGCGTCACCCGGCGATACTGATCGAAGTCGAGGTATTCCGGTTCGTCGGTCACCTGATGGTAGTCGCGATGTCCGCCGGTCGTGAAGAACGCGATCGGGATGCCGTAGCGCGCATACATGTAGTGATCGCTGCGGCAGTAGATGTTCTGCGGATGTCCGTCCGCGTCGAGCGCGTAGTCGATCTGCAGGTTCGCTTTCGTCTTCGTGTCCACGTCCTCGATCAGGTTGCCGAGCTCTGTCGAGAGACGACGCGATCCGATGACCTGGACGTACCCGGAGTCGCGCCCGTGGATGAGCGACCCGTCCTTCGCCTGGCCGGTGATATCCGTCGACCCGCCTCGTCCGATCATGTCCACGTTGAGCTGCGCGACAATCGAGTCACGCGACACCGTGGGATGGTCGGTGAAGTAACGGGAGCCAAGCATTCCCTCCTCTTCGCCCATGTGCCAGACGAACAGGATCGAGCGCTTCGGCCGTGGCTTGGCGCTCGCGAAGGCCTCCGCCATCTCGAGCACACCCATGGACCCGGAGCCGTCGTCGTCGGCGCCGTTGTTGATCGAATCCTGACGCGGCGGCATCGCCGCCCGCGCGCTGTCGATCATCGTCTTCATCCGCGCCACTTCGTCGGCCGTCGGGAGGCGGTTGGGGCTATCGGCGCCCTGCGGCCTAACGACCGTGTTGAATACGCGAGTCGAGTCGTGCTCCACCGGCCCCTGCGCTCGCAGGCCCACGTGGTCGCTGTGCGCGCCGAGAGCGACGTATTCACCCTTGAGCTTCGGATCTCCGCCCGGAAGAACGGCAACGACGTTGCGCCCGGGACGGTGCGTCATCACGAACTTCAGGTTGACCTGCGCCGTCTTGCCGGCGCTTCCCTTGGCCGGCATCGCGTTAGGTGCCCCGAGCAGCGCCGTGGCGGCGGGCTGAGTGAGCTGGAGGGTCGCGGGAGTCGGCGGCGGCTGCTCCGGGATCAGCTGCACGAACGGGCTCGGGGTGAATGCGTTGCGGACGACCGTCGGCGGAAACTGTGCCGGCCCGACGAGTGCGATCACCGCAGCCGCGGTCACGGACGCCTGATAGCGCTTGAACCCTTCCGAATTGATGAACGCCTGCACGTCGGTGGGCGGAGCGGCGGCGGGCAGGAGCAGCAGCAGCTTGCCCCGCACCTTCTCCGGCGCGAGCACGTTCATCGTGTCGATGGCCTGACCGCCGAAGATGACCTCGAGCGTTCGCGGCTCCGACGGAGTTCCGAGCGGCGCGCTGGCGAGGAAGTCGTTCCCCGCCTTGAACGTCGTCTCACCGATCTGAATGGTCGACGACGAATCCAGCGTCTGCACGCCGAACGGCACGTTCTGGTAATACGTGCCGCTGTCACCGGCCGGTTGAAGGCCGAGACGCTTGAGCTCACCGGCGATGTACTCGGTGCCCTTCATCGCCTCGGGACTCCCCGCCATGCGTCCACGCATGCTGTCGTCGGCGAAGCGGTAGATGCGCGTCATGAGGTCCGCGGTCGTGATCGCCGGCGCGGTTTTGGTCGGATCGAGCTTGAGCGGAAGCGGTTGCGTGGACTGCTGGGCGGCAGCGGCGCTGGAGACGAGCGCAGCGAGCAGCGCGTGGCGCAGGATCGGCATGGATCGATTGGAGAGTGCGTGGAACGATTGCCTAGCAGAGCTTGGCGATGAGACGCGACAGATGAAAGGATGGTGTGAGAGAATCGGGCCAGCCGGCCTGGGTGGGGTTGACCGCGCGGGTTCGTCGCATCAGGCTTCGCTGCCCGGGAGGGCTGGCAGAATGGCTAATGCAGCGGTCTTGAAAACCGCCGCGCTGAAAGGCGCTTACAGGTTCGAATCCTGTGCCCTCCGTGAAGTTACGCCACTCGCCTCACGCTTCTTCGCGCGAGATGGCAACATTCTTGGCAACATCCGGCCACCATCCTGGACCGTGACGTTGAACGAATCGAATTCCGAAGCGAGGCACGCGAGCGCTTCCGAACGAGAGCGGTCAAGCGCCTACCGGAACTACGAGCGTAACCTCGCCAGCGTGGAGCTTATGATTGAGCTCCTGCGGCTGAAGTTCCAGGCCTTTAAGCAAGGGCTCATAGCAACAAAGCTCGATACTTCTCGAGCGGCTCGCCCGACCGCGCGACCTCCGCCAGCGGCACCGGCGCGTCGAGCGGCAACTGCTCCAACGCCGCCCTCACTTCCGCGGGCAATCCGATCGC
>Ga0207675_100001020_pt1 | contig 27757 bp, 30 predicted proteins | sample KBSSwiS42_FD_184305 | JGI IMG/M metagenome (GOLD analysis project Ga0207675, IMG submission 184305) | Switchgrass rhizosphere microbial communities from Kellogg Biological Station, Michigan, USA - KBS Switchgrass S4-2 (SPAdes) (version 2) | ecosystem: Host-associated > Plants > Roots >...
ACAGCTTCGCGCACCACGCGATCACGAGGTACGAGAGGAAGAGGCCGGCGAGCGGACTGGCTAGGTAGGCGGCGGCACCCAACCCAACGCTGAGCAATTGCCGTCGACTTCTCAGGGCGACGAGCGCCCAGATCCCAATAGCGAGTCCAACGGCGAACGTCACCCGTCCGGCGACGAGGTCAGCGATGGACGCGACCGCAAATGCGACGGCTCCCGCTCGCGGGCGCGGGGCATCCCGCATCAGCAACGCGCCACCGGCCGCGCTGGCTACCACCGCCGCCACACCGGTTACCTGGACGCCCACGGTGGCCATCCACGACGGCACCAGCACGCTGTAGCTCGGGAGCGACAGGCCGCCGAACCATCCCGTCCACCATCCGACGCTCCCGACCCGGGCGGCGACCCCCGCTCGGGCGACTTGCGCCAGGAGGTCCGGGGCGGTCGGAGCCCAGATCAGGTAGCCGATGCACAAGAGGGCGGTGACAAGCAATGGGACGCCGAGGGATCGCGCCGGTAGTCGTCGTTCGGGCCGAGGAGCAAGGCGCGCGCTCAGCATTGCGGTGAACAGTGGGCCCTTCATCACGCTGGTGACATCGGCTCGATTGGCATCCGGTTAGTGAGTTTCGTCAAAGTGCGCCTCTTCTATCGAGCCTAGCGAGCACGCGTAGCAACCGGCGAATGAATTCGCCGGAAACGTGCGGCCTGAGTGCGAGAAGTGATGGAACGATCACTAGTGGCCGTGGCACCCAGGATGACGGTAATGACCAAGATGAGCGCCTAGGCAAGCATGAGCACTATCGCCGATCGAGGAAAGCGGACTTGGGTAGGTGGGGCGAAGGCCAGGGCCGGTCGTTCCCGGCGCTTCTTGCACCGGCGTGGCGAGATCGACATCGACAATCGTGAACCGACTCAGCGGGTTCCCCGTGGTAGATGGAATCTGGCACGAGCCTTGCTCGTGTTTCCTTAACGTAGAAAGGGGCAAATCGTGCCCGCTTTTCCAGGGTTAGCGCATGTCGCGGTCACTGTCAGCGATCTGGACCAGAGCACCGCGTGGTATTCGGCGCTGTTCGGATCGGACCCGGTCCTCGACGAAGACGAGGAGAGCGGTGATTTCCACCACACCGTCTTCGTGCTCGATGGGGGACAGCTATTCGGTCTGCACACTCACCGGAAACCGAATGACGAGAAATTCGACGAGCATCGGCCGGGGCTCGATCATGTCTCGTTCGCGTGCCGCGACCGGGATGAACTCGCAGCATGGGCATCGCGGCTGACCGAACTGAGCATCGCCCACCGCGGCATCAAAGACGCCCACTACGGATCCGGCGTCTCGTTCCGAGACCCGGACGGAATCGCCCTGGAGTTCTTCGCTCCGCCGGCCTGACCCGTCCCGGGACGCTACGGCGCGCGGAGCGCGTCAGCGGGTGACAATCGAGCGGCGCGCGCGGCGGGATAGACACCGGCCAGGACACCCACCGCGATGGCCGCACCGAGTCCGGCCAAGGGTGCGCTTGGTGGAATCGTGATCGGGTTGCCGCCTGCATGCGCGACGACGGCGGTTGCCAAACAGCCGAGCGCCACGCCGAGGATCCCGCCGATGGCGGCAAGCGCGGCGGCCTCGAGCACGAACTGAGTGGCGACGTGCCCGCCTCGCGCGCCGAGCGCCCGGCGCAGTCCGATCTCGCTCCGACGTTCGAGCACTGAGATCAGCATGATGTTGGCGATGCCAACGCCGCTGACCAATAGCGTCACCGCACCCAGTCCGAGGAACAGGCTGACGAACGCCGTCCTGGCTGCGATCCGGGCGACGAGAATGTCAGATGGCCGGCGCACCTCGACGGCCTCGGGCTCGGCGGGCGAGGCGGTGAATGGCAGCACCGCCGCGACAGCCGCCACTTGGTCTGGGTCCGCTCGCAGGTATACCCGGGTCGGACGGTCGTCGAGGTTCAGCCGCGATACGGCGACCGGAAAGCTGACGAGAGCCGCGTCGTCGATCTCCGGTGCGACGCTCACCGGGGTCAGAATTCCGACGACGACGAAGTAGGTCCCACCGAGGTAGACCTGAGTGGCCGCGGTGAGTGTCCCGACGCCGAGGTTCTGGGCAGCGCTGTAACCCAGGACGACCTCTGGATATCGCTGCGCAATCGAATCGAGGAAATGTCCGCGCAGCATCGTTGCGGACAGCGTTTCGAGGAGCGACGGCTCGGCCGCTAGTACCGAAATGCCACCGGTTTGGATCACTGGAATGGCAGCGCTACGGCGCACGGTTGCCTGGTGAACAACCGAGACTGCGGTCACCTCTCGCACCGGCGGTACGGCCTTGATCATCTGCTCGGCCGTGGCTGGTAGCGGCGTCGGATTTCCGGTGAAAGTCTGACCGGCCGCGAGCGTGAGGAGGTTGCCCTCAGCGCCGAGTTGAGCGAGTAGATCTGCCTTCGCCGACGCCGCAATGCCGAGGACAGCGACGAGCGCGGCGATGGCGACCGCGATTCCTAGAGCAGACAGGGCGGAACGCACTCGCCGCGCCCGCAGCCCCACGGCGCCGAGGGCGAAGGCGTCGCGGAGCCGCAGGCGGGAGCGCATCAATCCGTCCTGGTGTCGCGAACGATTCGCCCGTCATGCAACCGCACGTCACGGCGCATCGCGGCGGCTACCGCGATGTCATGAGTGATGACGATGACGGTCGTGCGTGGACCAGCGAGCCCGGCGATGAGGCGAATGATCTCCGCGCCCGTTGCCGAGTCGAGATTTCCCGTCGGCTCGTCGGCCAAGATGATCTGAGGTTCACCAGCGATCGCCCGCGCGATCGCGGCCCGTTGCCGTTCCCCACCAGACAACCGACTGGGACGGTGCGTCACCCGCGATCCCAGCCCCACCCGTCGCAGGGCCGAGGCCGCCGCGTCGCGTCGGGATCGCAAAGACAGTCCGCGATAGATCAGTCCGGTGGCGACGTTGTCGAGCACCGTCAAGTGCTCGAGCAGATGGAACTCCTGGAACACGAACCCGATTCGCCACGCCCGCAATCCGGATAGCTGCCGATCGGGGATGGTCGACGTGTCTGTGCCGCCGATTCGGACGGTGCCGGTGCTGGGCCGCTCGAGCGTGCCCAGCACATTGAGCAGCGTTGACTTGCCTGATCCGGACGGTCCGGTAATGGAGACCGTTTCGCCGAGACCAACGGTCAAATCGACATTCGCGAGCGCGGTGATAGCCGTCGGCGGAGGGTAGGTCTTGCCGACCGACCGCAGCTCGAGGACCGCGGTCACGGCGCGGGCACCTCGACCAGATCCCCGGCCTGAATTTGCGAAGCGGTGACCTGCACGAGGGCGTTCGCGTACAGCCCGGTAGTAACCGCGACAATATGCCGGGAGCCGGCTGCCTCAACCCACACGCCGTACCCGCCGCCGGCGAGCGCGACAAGAGCGGTGACCGGCACGGCTAAAACGCCGGAGACTCGTCGGTCCGTTACGTTGACGGTGACCGGGGCTGCGTCCAGGTGCGCCGCCGCAGACGGATGATCGAGGGACACGACGGCCGGGACAGTTGCCGGCTGCGGACCGTTCGGTGCTGAAGACTGCCCACCGCTCTCGGCTGACCCGGTCGCCGCAGTGGCGATCGATGAGATGCCAACGACTCGGCCGGTACTCGTTGCGCCCGACGGCATGGTCACGGTGACCCGGTCGCCTGGATGGACAAGAAAGGTTTGCGCCGCTGGCACTGGGAGGTTTACCACTGGATCGGGCGACGATGCGGATATCACCGGCTGCCCGGGCTCGGCCGCCCCACCCAGAGTCGCCACGTCGCCGTTCACTCGGACGGCACCCGGCGCAAAGGTGATTCGGCCGATATCGATGTGCCCGGTGTCCAGTTGGCCGGTAGCGAGTTGCCATCTCCGGATCGCCTCGTCGGTTCCCCAGGTGAAGGTGTCGTCTACGTAGATGTCGCCCGCGTAACCGAGGGCCGCCAGATTCTGCTCGAGTTCCAGAACATCCGGCCCAGGTGTCATGCCGATTACGAAGCTCCGCCAGGCTGGACGAGTTCCATAGAACAGGAACACACCGGATCCATCGACCTCGAACGCCGGGTGCCCGCGAGTCACGACCGCGCCCGGCCCCGGCAGCGCCGTGATTGTGCCGGGCAGTTGGGCGGTGATGGTGTAGGAGTCGGCGTAACCGATCGTTCCGGACATCTGCGTCGTGGTCGCGAGATTCGTGCGCACCACAGCGGCGGTGGCGACGGGCACCGCGGCCGTAGCTGGCCCGGTGTGCCGGGGCGTGGCCAGCCACCATGCCGTCAGGCCGGCCGCGCCGCCTACCGCGACGACGAGGGCGATGACGAGCGATTTAGTCATGAGCGAGATGAGTCAGGTCGGACTGGCGGATCTCTTCGTCAAGCAGGGAGCGGCATGCGGTGAAAGCCCGTTGCACCGCCGGGTCCTGCTTGCCGAGCGCACCGCTGTTCGGCAGCTCGTCGGCGGTAATGCCGAAGCCGTGCCCGGGCGTGAACGCGCTAGCGCTCGTCGGGTCGCGATAATTGGGCAGCCCGTTCGCCCGCAAGCAACCAGCGGCCCGCACGCCCGCCTGGACGAGCGGGGGTGGCGCCGGCGCCTCGTCGGACGGCTGGAAGCCAGCGATTGCGATCAGGTTGCCGCACGCCTGGCGGATTCCGTCGATCACCGATTGCTCGTGGGCTGCGTCCTGGCTGAGGTCTTGGAAGCTGCGCGCATCTGTGTACACCTGGCCGTTCGCCGCCAGGACCGGATCCTGATAGCTCGGGACACCATGGCTGCGGATGCACTGTGCCGCAGCATGCAGCTGGGATACGCGGGTCGGGCTGTATCCGCCGTGCGCACGGGTGGTACTGCTGCCGGACAGGCTCGGGATCGTGGCGGTGGGGTGGGCCGACGAACAGGCAGAGATGCTTAGGGCGGCAGCAGCGAGAATCAACGCTCGTTTCATGACGACTCCATCCGAAACGGTCTGCCTGGTCCGCGGCGCCGCGGCGCGTTCAGGTCTACGCGGCAGGGGGTGACGCGAGCGGAACAGCGACTGTTAGCCAGATGTCATCTGATCGGGTGCACGATTGCGGTGTGCGAGTGCTGGTCGTGGAGGACCACGCTGCGTTGGCGGAACGCATTGGCGAGGGCCTGCGCGATGCGGGCATGGCCGTCGACGTCGTTTACGACGGCGCGGCCGCCCTCGAGAGCACGGCCATGGTCGACTACGACGTCGTCGTCCTCGACCGGGATCTTCCTCGAGTGCATGGTGACCGGGTTTGTCGGGCTTTGGTCCGGGAAGGAAGTCGCGGCCGTATCCTCATGCTTACCGCCGCGGTTGACGTGGACGACCGCATCGACGGTCTCGAACTCGGCGCCGACGACTATCTCGGCAAGCCGTTCGCCTTCGGAGAGCTGGTGGCCCGGATCCGGGCGCTGAGCCGGCGCGGCCCGGGCGTGCCACCGGTTCTGCACCGAGGGGACCTTGCCATGGACTGCGCCCGGCACCGGGTGACGCGAGGCGGCCTGCCCATCGCCTTGACTCGCAAGGAATTCGGAGTGCTGGAGCGCCTGCTCATCGCGGACGGCGCGACCGTGAGCGCCGAAGAGCTCCTCGAGCACGTGTGGGATGCGAACGCCGATCCGTTCAGCAACACCGTGGCCGTCACCATTGGTCGGCTGCGCCGCAAGCTCGGTGACCCACCGCTCATTGAAACCGTTATCGGGGTCGGTTACCGGCTGTGACCCGACACCTGAGTGCGCGCTCGCGACTGACGCTTCTCTACACGTCGTTGTTCGCGGCGGGCGGCATCGTTCTCGTCACCGTGACGTACCTGTTGTTGGCCAACAATCTGCGCAAGACAGCACCGGCTTCGACAACCCCTCCCGACCCCCAGCTCGTCGCGCTGTGCAATGGGTCTTCGCTCCCGAACAACCCCACCGAGTTGCGTGATCTCAAGGCGAAGTGCGCGTCTCTCTACGCGAACGCGGTCAGGGCTGGTGCCCACGCGCAGGGGCAGACCTCACTCCACAATCTGCTCCTGTACTCGCTGATCACGCTGGGTGCCGTGACGGTGCTGGCAGCGATCGCGGGCTGGCTGGTCGCAGGTCGGATCCTGCGACCCGTGCATCAACTCACGGCCGCCGCGCGTGCCGCCAGCGAACAGGACTTGACGCACCGGCTCGCGTTGCGGGGCCGGCACGACGAACTGCGGGAGCTCGCCGACACATTCGACGAGATGCTGGACCGTCTCGACCGGGCATTTGCCAGCCAGCGCCAATTCATCGCCAACGCCAGTCACGAACTGCGAACGCCGCTCACGGTCATGCGAACGTCTGTGGACGTCGTGCTCGCCAAGCCGGCTCCGACGCCGGACGAGCTCGTTGGAATGGGCATCGAGGTCAGAATGGCGGTGGACCGCGCCGAGCTCCTCATCGACGCGCTGCTGACGTTGGCCCGCGTCGAGCGTGGCCGTTCAGTCTCCGATCCGCTCGACCTGGCCGCTATCGCCGAGGACGCCCTCGACCGGCGTACGGCCAACGGCCTGGTGATACGTGAGATGCTGAAATCGGGTCCGGTAGTCGGCGACGGCGTGCTTCTGGAACGGCTCGTCGGAAATCTGCTCGACAACGCCGAGCAGTACAACGTTCCCGGTGGCAGCATTGCGATTAGTACGGCGGCGACCGATGACACGGCGGTCTTGCGGGTCGTCAACACCGGTCCGGTGATCCCACCTGACCAGGTCGACCGACTGTTTTTGCCGTTCACGCGGCTGGACGATCGGACGCGTCACGACGGATTCGGCCTTGGTCTCGCGCTGGTTTCCTCAATCACGGCGGCGCACGGCGGAACGGTATCCGCCGCTACTGTTCCGACGGGTGGGCTGGACGTGACGGTCTATTTACCCCGACGGCCGTCCGGCGGTCTCGGCCCACCCGAACCCACCGGGATGCCGGGCTCACCTGAACCGGCCGAAATACCTAGCCCACCTGAACCGACTGGGACGCCGGGCTCACCTGAGCCGACCGGGATACCGAGCCCACCTGAACCGACCGCGGAGGCACGGGTCGCCCAAAAATGATGATCTTGACTATAAGGTCCAATCCCAAGTCGGGCCGTGATGACGTTGGACTTACCGTCGCCCCCCAGGGTTATCAGTCCAAGATCTGATCGGGCGTAGCAGCGTTACCCCCGCATCATCACCAAGATCACGACAGTTCGTGTTGATGTTGTAGGGTGCGACGTCGTCAACGTTGACACAAAGGAGGCGTCGTGGCACGGGGCAGAAGCGGGGTTGCGGTCGGATTTACGTACTTCGCGGCGATCATGATGATGCTCAGCGGCGGGTTCGAGATCCTTCAAGGACTATCCGCCATCATCAAGAAGAACCTCTATGTGGTCAACAAGGACTACATCTACAAGATCAATGTCAACGGCTGGGGATGGATTCACCTGATCCTCGGGGTGATTGTCCTGCTCGCGGGCATCGCATTGCTCGGGGGTGCCTCATGGGCTCGGATCGTTGGCATTGCCATGGCGGCCCTGATAGCGATTGCAAACTTCTTGTGGCTGCCGTACTACCCGGTGTGGGCCATCGTCCTCATCGCGCTGAACGTGGTCGTCATATGGGCGCTCGCGGCTCACGGCCGGGACATCGCCGCCGATCGATAGACGACGGATCCGGCCCGCCGGCCCGCACCGGAAGGCACACCGGCGGCGACCCGGCCTCCCGCGGTCGACGGGTACGAGTCTCAATTGCTCCGCGAAGCGGGCGGCGGATCGGAACGTCGGCTGCGCCGAACCGGAGCGTCGAGTGCGGGCCGGGCTGTCGTCTGTCGTACGACAAGGCGGGGTGGGACGAGGACCTCGCCCGTCGGTTCGGCCGTGCTGTCGGCCCGGGCGATGGCCCGGCTCAACGCGCACGCGGCGAGGGCGTAGCCGTCCTGGCCGACCGTTGTAAGGGCGACCGTGGCGAAGCTCGCGATGCGGCTGTCGTCATAACCGACGAGGGAAAGGTTTTCGGGCACGCCTACTCCGCGTTTGCGGACTGTCGCTAGCATGCCCGCGGCGCATTGATCGTTAAAGGCCGTCACTGCGGTCGGCGACGATGTCCGGCTCAGCATGTGCCGGGCGGCCCGCTCACCGTCCTCGTCGGTCAGCCCGCCGGGCAGGAGAAGGATCTCTCGTTCCAGCCCCGCCGCCCGCATGGCCGCCCGGTATCCGTTGCGCCGCTCCGCCGCCCCGGGAGCTCGTTGGCCGTGCGCGTGTGCGATCCGGCGGTGACCCAGGCCAATGAGGTGCTCCACGGCAAGCCGGGCGCCGTTGACGTCGTCGGTTCTGATCACGTCGACGGCTCGAGACCGTAGGGCGCGCGCCATGACGACCACGGGTAGCTCTCGGGCCAGCTCCTCGATGGTCCGGCGGGACAGAAACGGTCCGATCAGGATCAGCGCCTCGCACCGGTAGTCGATCAGCGACTGGACGGCCTGGCGCTCTCCTCGGGTGGGCGCGGTCGCGCCCAGCGCGAGTTCGTAGCCGCTGTCTTGCGTCACCTGGTAGAGGCGTTCGACCAGCTCCGCGTGGAACTCGTGGTGGAGCCCGAAGACGACGCCGATCGTGCGGCTGCGGTTGCGGCCGAGGAGCCGGGCGCGTTGGTCGGGCCGGTAGGAGAGTTCCTCCGCCGCGGCCAGCACGCGTCTGCGGTTGACTGGGCTCGCGCCGGGTGCGTCTCGGAAGACAATCGAGACCAGGGCCCGGGACACCCCAGCCCGGATTGCGACATCCTCCATTGTCGCTGGGCGCCGAGGCCGATCTGAGGTCATCGTCAATCTCCTTCGTCCTCGCCAGAGTATAGAGCGCTCTAGGGGTCACCTATTGACGCTCACGCAGATTAACGGCAAGCTAGAGCGCTCTAGGGAAGGGTTTAGCAGATGCCTGACAGCGCCGCCGTTGCGAATCCGGTAAATGTCGGTGTGGTCGGGGCCGGGCGTATCGGGACGTCCCACGCCGAACTGCTGGCCCGCCGGGTGCCGGGCGCGCGCCTGCTCGCGGTTGCGGATCTACGTCCGGGCGCAGCCGATCGGCTGGCGTCGAGATTAGGGTGCCGCGCCGTGGCTAACCCAGCGCAACTGTTCGAAGACTCCGACATCGAGGCGGTCGTGATCGCCGCATCCTCGGAGGCACACACTGAGCTCATCGTCGCCGCGACCGCTGCCGGGAAGGCGGTTTTCTGCGAGAAGCCGATGGGTCTCACCATCGCCGACGTTGACCAGGCGATCGAAGCAGCTCAGGCCGCTGGAGTTGCGCTGCAGGTCGGATTCAACCGCCGGTTCTCCGCCGATTTTGCCGCGGCCCGTCAGCTTGTCGTCGACGGCAAGATCGGCACGCCGCAGCTGATGCGATCGTTGACGCGTGACCCGGGTCTGGCCAACCCGGGTGGAGTGCCGCCATGGACCATCTTCCTGCAAACGCTGATCCATGATTTCGACACGCTGCTTTGGCTCAACTCGGGTTCCAACCCTACGACCGTCTACGCAGCGGCGGACGCGTTAGTGGCTCCGGAGTTCAAAGACGCCGGCCTGCTCGACACAGCAATGGTCGTGATCAAGTTCGACAATGGTGCGATCGCGACGGCCGAGGCCAGCTTCTCCGCCGGGTACGGCTATGACGTGCGTGGCGAGGTGTTTGGCTCGGCCGGCATGGCGACCATTGGTGATGTGGCCCGCACCTCGATGCGGTATCACAGCCGTGACGGCCGCCTTGCCGATACCGTGCGCAGCGATGTCGAGTTGTTCCGCGACGCCTACACGGCCGAGTTCACCGAGTTCACCGACGCTGTCCGCGGCCGCCGCGAGCCGACTGTGACCGGGGGGGACGCGCGCCGGGCGCTGGTGCTGGCACTAGCCAGCGTCGAGTCCGTCAAGACCGGCCTTCCTGTCTCCGTCGTAACGATCGACCCGTCATGAGTGACGGTTACGGCTTTGAGCTAGCCGTCTGCGCGGAAATGGTGTTTCGCGATGAGCCATTCGAGCGGCGAGTGCACATCATTCGGGATCTCGGTTTCTCCGTAGAGATCTGGAATTGGACTACGAAGGACATTGCGGCGCTCGCTGCGACCGGTGCCCGATTCACTTCGATGACGGGCTATGTGGAGGGTGACCTTGTTGATCCCGCGGGGGCGGAGGCATTGCTTCGCTCAGCAGAGGAGTCGATCCCAGTGGCGCGGCGACTGGGAACTCCGAATCTGAACCTGCACGGCACCGGGCTGGACGGTCGTGGTCTGCCGGTCCGTCCGGTCGACGTGGTCACCGGGCCCATGTGGCTGGCAGCCGAACGTACGCTCGCTCGAATAGCCGCCCTTGGTCAGCGGGAGGGGGTTGTGTTCACTCTCGAGAATCTCAACACGCAGGTGGATCACCCTGGAACTCCGTTCGCGCGGGCGGGAGACACCCGTGCGCTGGTTACGGCGGTAGACAGTCCGCATCTGAGGATGAATCTGGACCTGTACCACGCTCAAGTGGGCGAGGGCAATCTCATCGATTTGCTACGGCGGAGCATCGACTACCTCGGCGAGGTGCAAGTCGCTGATGTACCCGGACGCTGCGAGCCGGGGACCGGCGAGATCAACTATCCGGCCGTCGCGGCGGCGCTGCACGCGAGTGGGTACGCGGGCGTTGTCGCCTTCGAAGGCTGGCCGGCCGATGACAGCTATGTCGCTGTTGAACGGTTCCGCACGGCGTTCACGCCACTGTAAATGCAGACCTCCGGCGCTGGATCCGGCTGCCGGACCTGGAGCACCTGCTCAAGGCCGGTCCACCTGTCCGAGCGGGGGGCCGAACAGATACGGGCTGCGCCTGCTCTATTACGGGATTCCCACACCCTGGGCTATGCTCCTGTCTCGGCTCAAGAACGAGCCACGCCGGCGACGGGCGCCGGCGAAAGCACAAGATTCAGTGGGCCAGCGCGTAACGGGGGAATCGACCCACCAATGAGAGGCTTAGCTGCCCGTCCCATCGTGTGTGTTGTCGTCGCGCTGTGCGTCGCTGGCCTCACATTGGTTGTCCTCATGCCTGGGGCGCAGGCAGACGCGAAGCCGTGCAGTAAGCCGACGAATGGACAAAAGGTCGGTTGGCAACGCGGTCATGGTCCGAAACACCCGGCCGCGAAACAGCGCCCGTGCGCGCCATCCGGCTCGCCGGCCCCAAGGGCCGAGGTCTCGAGTGTCGGAGATGGCGTCGCGTCATTGTCGGACCAAGACGAGGTAGCGGGCCCCACCTTGATACCGGTTCCCCTCGAGCAGACTGCCCCGACCGAGCGAGTTGAGCGGTCCAGCCCGCCGGCGACGACTCCAGAGGGGCCCACTTCCACCCCATCCAATACGCCGACCACCGAGATTCAGGTCACGGCCCAGTCGCCGGCGGCCATCGACGACTCAGTGCTTCTCGTGGGCGTCGTTATCGGTTTCATCTTGGCTGTCTCGGCGGTCGTCGTCGCCGCCGGTCGTCGCGGTGGCCGCCGGGCGAACTGATCGGCCCGCAGTCGGACATCGTCCTAGCCGGTAGTGTCCGCGCATGGATTGGACACTCGAGGTCGTCATTCTGCCGGTCAGCGACATCGACCGCTCGATCGCCTTTTACCGAGATCAGGTTGGCTTCGATCTCGATCACGACACTCGCAACGAGTTCATGCACGTCGTGCAGCTGACTCCACCCGGGTCGGGATGCTCGATCGTCTTCGGCGACCTGCCGGCACAGCGGGCAATGGCACCGGGATCGATGAAAGGACTGCAGCTCGTAGTCGCCGACGCCGCTGCGGCGCGCGACGAGTTGCTGGCTCGTGGCATCGAAGCTAGCGAAATCACCGTCTTTGACGAACGCGATGGCGGCACCTTCTTCGGTTTCGACGATCCAGATGGCAACAGTTGGGCCGTTCAGCAGCTCAAAGTGCGCGCCGAGAAGCCGCTAATTCCCCTCGAGCCCCGCGGTCGATTCGCCGACGGCTAGTTTCACCTCACCAAACCACCCGCGAAATCCCGGGGCGATTTGCGGGACCCTGATCGCGCGGCGATTTTGCGGGGACCCCGAAGTCCGTGGACCCGAATTGCGGGGCCAGCCCGATCGATCTCCTAGGCCGCCGTAGAAGTTAGCGTTGGGAATACGACGGACGACCGCCGGGGCGACGCCGGGATTGTCGATAGTGCCGCGCCGCCAATCCGGCCCACGATCCAGCGACGACGATGCCCACAACGATCTGAGCTAGGTCAGTGCGATCGGCTGGATAGAGTCTGCCCTTGATGTAGACCTCGACGAACCCCCCGTGCAGCGGGGCCTGGCCGGCGAGCCGTCGGAACTCCTGCTGCAGAGTCGTGAGCGGGCAATCTACCGGCGTGGCCACCATCAGGGCGGCCCACAGCGCGGCCAGGGCGTGCGGGACGATGGTCTTCGGCCACCGCCAGGCGACGAATCCGCCGACGAGCAGGTAGGCGAGATAGGCGGAGTGCAGAGCGACGACTCCGTCGCCCGACCAACGCCAGACCGTCGTCACGCGAGGCGTGCCCCGCCGCCTGGATTGGTTGGCGTCGCGGGAATTGCCGCCAGCAGCTGCACCGCGCCGCGCGTGCGATTGCCTTGCTCCAGCGATGGTCGATCAGTCCCCACGGCGGTTCTCCGAAGCCGAGTGGTCGGCAACCGATGTCAGGCTGCCTCGAACTCGACCCTAATTGTTCCACCCCGGTCAGTGAGCTGCGCAGCCCCATTCATCGCGTGCGCCTATCAAGATCGGTCGCCGCGCGACCCTCCGCCTGATCGCTTGCTCAGCGCTTGCGGGCGATGGTGAGGCCGTCGAACGCGGTCAACACCACGACCTCGACCCGGTCGTCGGCGGCGACGAAGTCGTTGAAATCCCGAAGTGCGGCGAGGTTCGTATCGGTTGGGTCCGCGTCAAGGATCCGTCCACTCCAGAGCACATTGTCCGCAAGCAGCAGGCCGCCGTACCTAACTCGCGGCACGAGCTCGCTCCAATACGCCACGTATCCCTGTTTGTCGGCATCGATGAAGGCAAGGTCGATGTCGGCTGCCAGCGGCAGCGCGCGCAGGGTGTCGAGTGCGGGGGCAATGCGCAGCTCGATCCGGTCGGCCAGGCCGGCGCGGTTCCACGCGTCCTGGGCGATCGAGGTCCACTCGACACTGACGTCGCAGCACAACAGCTTTCCGTCATCGGGCAGGCCGCGGGCGATGCACATGCCCGAATAGCCGGTGAATGTGCCAACCTCGACGGCTCGGCGAGCGCCTATGAGCCTTGTCAGCATGGTCAGCAGCTGGCCCTGATCGTCGCCGATCTGCATGCCAGCAGGATCGCCCAGCGCCATGGTGTCGTCCTGCAGTTGCCGAGCGACATCATCCGGACGCCAAGAACCGTGCTCGACGGCGTAGCGCGTGACTTCGTCAGTGACCAGGAAATTCCGCATGTCGGCGAATCTAGTGTCCGGCGAGGGACGTCGTCGCCGGCTGCGGGCAGACACCAATGGGCCGGCCGTCTTTATCCGCATTCCAGGGAAGTTTCGGGGTCCGCTCAGGGTCGGCACTGATGTCCTGCGCCGGTTCTGGCAACGACGATGCGGATATGCACACGGAAGGGCTCCGCTCATGATCGAGGTACGCGGACTGACCAAGCGGTACGGTTCGACGCTGGCAGTCGATGATCTTTCTTTCGATGTCCTGCCCGGACGCGTGACGGGATTCCTCGGCCCGAATGGTGCTGGTAAGTCCACGACAATGCGCATGATCCTCGGGCTGGATCATCCGAGCAGCGGTACCGTTCGCGTGCTTGGAAAGCCGTATGCGCAGTGTCGGCGTCCGCTCTACGAGGTTGGCGCCGTTCTCGAATCCCGGGCCGTTCACGGGGGACGCAGCGCGTTCAACCACCTGCTGTGCCTCGCGCAGAGCAACGGCATCGGGCGCGCCCGGGTCGAGGAGGCGCTCGCCCTCGTCGGATTGCAGGATGTGGGACGCCGACGAGCCCGTGGCTTGTCGCTCGGCATGAGTCAGCGGCTCGGCCTTGCGGCCGCACTACTCGGCAATCCGCAGGTGCTCTTGTGCGACGAGCCGGTCAACGGGCTTGACCCGGAGGGCATCCATTGGATCCGTCACCTGCTCCGCGACCTGGCCGCGCAAGGCCGGACAGTATTCGTATCCAGTCATTTGATGAGCGAGATGGCGCTGACCGCAGATCACGTCATTGTCGTCGGACGTGGTCGGCTCATTGCCGACGCCAGTGTGGCCGAGATCGTGGCTCAGTCGGCCCAGGGCTACGTGCTCGTGCGCACCCCGCATCTCGCCCGATTGGAGGCGTTGGTGCGCGGATCGGGCGGGACGTCCGTGTACGCATCGGACGGCGCATTGGAGGTGAGCGGTCTCACCGGTCCAGAGATCGGCGACCTGGCCGCCGAACACGGCATTGCCGTGCACGAGTTGTCTCCGCGGGAAGCCTCCTTGGAAGCCGCGTACCTCGAGCTAACGGGAGACAGCGTTGACTTCCGAGTAGAGGTCGGTGCGTCATGACCAGCGGTGTCATTTCGCCGCCTGCCGGGCGGTCACCGGCCACGACAATCGGCTTCCGCAACCTGCTCCTCTCGGAGTGGACGAAGCTGCGATCGGTGCGTTCGACCTACTGGACGACCATCCTGGCCGCGTTGCTCACCGTGGGGCTCGGGGCAGTCGTCTGCGCCCGCTTCGCGCAGCTCATCACCCACGCTGGGCCGGGAGACTTCGACGGTTTCGACCCCACCCTGACCAGCCTCAGCGGCATCTACCTGGCCCAGATCGCGATAGGCACCCTCGGCGTTCTGGTGATCAGCTCCGAGTACGGCACCGGCATGATCCGGGCCACGTTCGCCGCCGTGCCGCAACGACGAGCTTTGCTCGCCGCGAAGGCAATCGTCTTCGGAGCGTGCACGCTCGTGATCGGGCAGGTGATGAGCTTCGCTGCCTTCGGCATCGGGCAAGCCATCCTCGCCACCGCGCATCCGCACGTGTCCGGCATTCAGGCGAGCGCGTCACTTTCGCAGCCGGAGGTGCTGCGAGCGGTATGCGGGGCCGGGTTGTACCTGACCGTGGTCGGCCTGCTCGGATTCGGCCTCGGTGCGGCGATACGCCACACTGCCGGAGCGCTACCTGCCTTCTTCGGTGTTCTGTTCGGCCTCAGCGCGATCGTGGACTTGCTGCCGACGAGCTGGCGCAACGACATCATGCCGTATCTGCCGGCCAATGCCGGCAGCCAAGCATTCACAATCGAACAGAGCCACGACGCCCTTCCGCCTTGGGCCGGGCTGGGGGTGCTGTGCCTGTACGCGGCGGCGGCGATCGCGATCGGTCTCCTGCTCGTCGACCGGCGCGATGCCTAGCCCGGTCGCCCGGGCCGACGTTAGTCGAGTCGGTAGCGGCTCAGGCGACGAAGACGAAGAGCACCACGTCGAGCAGCGCGATCCCCATCGCGGCGTAGAACAGCAAGGGGCTCGCCGGATCCCGCAACCCGATCCAGGCCGCGGCCGCCGCCAATCCGACGGATACGGCTAGCGCCACCCAGGCGGCGGTCGACGGCGACCCCCCCGGGCCGAGGACCAGAGCGACGGCAGCGCCTGCGAACAACACTGGCATCAGCAGTACGCACGCTCGAGCCCCGAGCCGGTGGGGCAAGCCGCGCACACCGGTCGCCTCGTCCTGCAGCAGGTCGGGCAGCACGTTGGCGAAGTGTGCGCCGAGGCCCAGTAGCGCTCCGGCGGTCACGGCCCACCAGGGTGGCACCGGATGTCCGGGCAACGCCAGGTAGGCGATCGCCGGCAAGCCGCCGAAGCAGATCACGTACATCAGCCCAGACCAGACCGTGGCCTTCAACCCGAGGTTGTAGGCCCAGCCGGCGGCCGTGCCGAGCAGTGCGGGTATTGCCGCGCGCCACCCGAGCGAGAAGGAGAAGGCGACTGTCGCGACCACCGCGATCAGGCAGGCCAGGTCGAGCACGCGAAGCGACACCGCGCCCGATGCGGCGGGTTTGTCGGTGCGGCCGGTGGACGCGTCGCGCTGCGCATCGATGCGGTCGTTGGACCAGCCGATCGACAACTGGCCGGTCAGCACGGCCAGTCCGAGCAAGACGACGCGGGAAGCGGTGAGCCCGACGCCGACGGCGATCAGGACGCCGATCAGGGTGACCGCGGCCGTCGGGGCCGGATGACACGCAAGCAACAACCCTCGCGCTACGGACGCTCCGGCCGACCGGCGGACGGGCGATACCCGATCGACCACGCGTCGATCGTAGTTGCGGGACACGTACCGTTGGTCCGGTGACGACAGTGGCAGCGGTCCATGGCGTCCTGCCGCCGCACCGATACCCGCAGGCGCAGCTGACCGAACTCTTCGCCAAAGTGTGCCTGCCCGAGCAGTACCACTCCCTTCTCGGTCGGCTGCACGACAGCGCGAAGGTCGCGACTCGGCATCTGGCATTGCCGCTCGAGGATTACCTCGGGCTCACCGACTTCACCGCCGCCAACAACGCGTTCATCGACGTGGCCGTCGAGCTCGGAACCGAGGCGGTTGCCGGCGCCCTGAACGACGCCGGGCTCGATGTCGGCGAGGTCGACGTGATCATGTCAACGACCGTGACCGGCATCGCTGTCCCGTCGCTCGACGCCCGCATCGCTGCCCGCCTCGGCCTCCGCCCGGATGTGAAGCGGATTCCACTCATGGGGCTTGGCTGCGTTGCCGGTGCGGCCGGGGTGGCTCGCCTGCACGATCACCTGCGCGGCTGGCCGGATCAGGTCGGAGTCCTGGTGTCGGTCGAGTTGTGCTCGCTCACCATCCAGCGGGGCGACGCGTCAGCGGCGAACATGGTCGCTACCGGCTTGTTCGGCGACGGCGGCGCCGCCGTTGTACTCGTCGGCAGCGAGCGAACAGCGGCCCGGCGTGGGCCCCGGATCGTCGACACGCGCTCCCATCTCTACCCGGGTACCGAACGGGCAATGGGCTGGGATGTGGGGTCCACCGGCCTGAAGGTGGTGCTCGGCGTCGAGGTACCCGAGTTGGTCGAGAAGCACCTGGGCGACGACGTCCGCGGCCTGCTCGCGGCGCACGACTTGGCCGTCGAGGACGTCGATGTCTGGGTGAGCCATCCGGGTGGGCCCAAAGTTATCGAGGCCATCCAGTCCGAGCTTGGTTTGCTCGACGGCCAGCTCGACCTGACCTGGCGGTCCCTCGAGCGAGTCGGCAACCTATCGTCCGCATCCGTGCTGCACGTCCTGCACGACACCCTCGAAGCACGGGACCCCGCTCCAGGAGCGTGGGGAATGCTGATGGCGATGGGCCCAGGATTCTGCTCCGAGCTCGTCCTGCTCCGCTGGTGACGAGGACCGCCGACATTGTTCTGGTATCTGCTGTTGATCCTGGCCGTTGGCGCCGAACGGCTCGTCGAGCTATTCGTGGCCAGACGCAACATGGCCTGGAGCCTGGCCCACGGTGGTCACGAGGTGGGTTTTGCCCAGTACCCCTTCATGGTTGCGCTGCACCTCGGGCTGTTCGTCGGCGCCGTGGCCGAGGTGTGGTACGGAAACCGACCGTTCCTCCCCTGGCTCGGCTGGCCGATGCTGGCGGTCGTCTTGGCGGCACAGGGGTTGCGGTGGTGGTGCATCCGGACACTCGGCCCGCAATGGAACACCCGCATTGTCGTCGTGCCGGGAGCACCACGCATCACTAGCGGGCCCTATCGATGGCTGGCTCATCCCAACTACGTCGCGGTAGTCGCCGAAGGTGTTGCGCTACCGCTCGTGCACACCGCGTGGATCACTGCGGTGACATTCACTGTGCTCAACGCCGGGTTGCTCACGGTGCGGATCCGAGTAGAGGCGGCCGCGCTGCGCGGACTCGCACCGGCCGATGCTTGATGTGCTGATCGTCGGCGGCGGCCCCGCCGGCCTCGCCACCGCGCTGCGTCTCACCCAGGCCGGGCTGGACGTCGTGGTGTGCGAGCGCCGCGCCGGCACACTCGACAAAGCGTGCGGCGAGGGATTGATGCCGGGCGCGGTGGTGGCGCTGCATCGGCTGGGCGTCGACCCCCCTGGTGCGCCGATCGCCGGGATCACCTACCGCGACGAACGGCACGCGGTCAGCACGGACTTCCGCCGCGGCCCCGGCCGGGGCGTGCGCCGAACCATCCTGCATGATCATCTTCGGGCCGCCGCCGACGCGGCCGGCATTCCGGTCTTGCACCATACGGTGAGGGACGTCGGACAGGACGAAACCGGCGTGGTGGCCGGCGGCATCCGGGCCCGGTATCTGGTCGGGGCCGACGGGTTGCATTCCACCGTGCGCCGGCTCGCCGGCCTCGGTTCACCGGCGCCGCGGCGCGCCGCGCGCTATGGGCTGCGTCGCCATTTCGCGATCACACCATGGACCGATCACGTCGAAGTGTGGTGGGGGCCGGCAAGCGAGGCCTACCTCACGCCCGTCGATCGCGAAACCCTCGGCGTGGCATTCCTGTCCGCGCGGCGGGCTAGCTACGACGACCAGCTCGCGACGCATCCGGCGCTGGCCGACCGGCTACGGGCCGGCCGCCCGGTGACGCCGGTGCGCGGCGCGGGGCCGTTGCGGCAACGGTGCCGGCGCGTTGTAGCCGGCCGGGTGTTGCTCGTCGGCGACGCGGCCGGATACGTCGACGCGCTCACCGGGGAGGGCATCGCCATATCGCTGGCGGCGGCCGACGAGCTGGCCAACTGCCTGGTCGCGGATCGACCGCTCGACTACAACCTGGCCTGGCGGAAAGCGTCGCGACGATATCGGCTGCTCACCCACACGCTGGTGCAGGCCCGGCGGCTGCCCGTCGTCCCGCGGACGATCACTCCGCTGGCCGGACGGATGCCGTGGCTGTTCGCCGCGGCGGTCGATCAGCTGGCGCGGTAAAAGGGGCAAAGCCGGCGTTGCGTTGCCGTCAGCGGAGCCGATAGACGCGGAAGAATCCGGCGTCGACATCGACGATCTCGCTGCCGGCGAAGCCCGCGTTCGCGGCCAGCTCGTTCACAACTGCCGGACGAAGGGCCGTGCCGAGCGCCGCGGACGGCTGTTCCGCCATCGATGCCGGCAGGCAATGGCCAATGCTCCAGCCGTACATCATTCGCTCGATGAGGTCGCCAGGCGCGATGAACTCCGAAGCGACGTTCTCGTCGACCACGATCACCGACCCGCCGTCCTTCAACGCGGCTCGGCAGGCTGCGAGTGTGTCGCCCGGGCGCGCCATGTCGTGCAGGCACTCGAGCAGCAGGATCGCATCGAATCGACCGAGGCGGGGAAGATGAGCCGCGTCGGACTCGACGAATTGGGCGTTGACCCCTTCTTGCTCGGCATGCTCGACCGCCTCGCTGATCGAGGCGGCATCACTGTCGACGCCGATGACGTGCGCTTGGGGGTACGCCCGGGCGAGCGCGATCGTTGACCAGCCCACGCCGCACCCGAGGTCGGCGATTGTCGCTTCGGGCGCGCACAAGGCAGCATGCACGTCCGGGATTGCCGGTAGCCACGTCCCGGTGAGGTCGGTGCTGAACGCCGGCCGGTTGATGGCGCCCTGCCCTTGGCGAAAGCTCGGGCCATACCGCTCGTAGGGCACTCCAGTGCCGTCGCGGTAGGCGACCACCACGTCGTCCAAGCTCTGCGCGACGCCGACGATCAGCTCGGCGAACGGGGCTACGTAGGCCGCGTGCTGCTCGTCCAGCAAGGTGGCGACGTGCTCAGCCGGCAGCTGATAGCGCCGCTCGTCGGCCGGCCGGGTCGGATCGTCGACCTCGATCAGGCCGGCGACCGCTTGCTGCTCCAGCCACTCGCGCGCGTACCGCGGATCGACCTGCGCGGCCTTGGCGAACTCGTCAACGCGTTGGGGTCCACCGTCGTGCAGCGTCCGATAGAGGTCGAGACGGGTGCCGAGGTAAACGCCGAACAGTTCGAGGGCGCCGACGGTGGCCTCCGCGAGGCGTTCATCCAGGCTGCTGGTCACCATGGCCTCCTGAGTCCGGGGATGGGGAAGGGCAGGACCGTACCCGGGCCAGCTGTGATCTCTCTCAGAAGCAAGTCAGTGCCTGATGATGAATCGGCCCATCTCGATCCCGGTCCGGACGGCCATGCGGCCAGTCAGCTGACCGTCGACCAAGCCGAGGTCGACCACGTCGTCGAACACTCGCGCGTCACGCCCAGCCGCGGCGACAGCGGAATCCAGGACAATCGGCCAGCGTCCCGCCCGAGCCAACGCCGTGGTATGGCGCAGGTACCGCCCGAGCCGTCGGCGCATGGTTCGGCGGTACGCGGCGCCCGCGCCGGACCCGTACTGCGCGGCCACGCCGGCGAGCGCTCCGGACAACGCCGCGTAGTAGATGCCCTCGCCGGTCAACGGGTTAACCAGCGCCTGGGCGTCCCCGGCCAGCAGCACGCGACCGGTCGCGACCGGTGGTCGACCGTTCGACAGCGGGAGTCGATGGCCTTGCAGCGAGTCAGGGTCCGGCTCGACGCCGGGCAGCAGCTCGCGCAACCCAGCGACCAGATCGGCGCGCCGCACGGGTCCGCGGCCCAGCGCCTCGCCGTAGCCGACGTTCGCCGTGCCATCGCCGATCGGGAAGCTCCACGCGTAGGCCGGCCAACGGCCGGCACGCATCGCGAGGAGCTGCGTTCCGTGTTGTCCGGGCGGCTCTGGTGCGTAGCCCCGGATGGCCACCGCGACGGTTCGGCCCGGGTTCGGGCGGGCGCCGATCGCGCGGCGGACGGTGGATTCGGCTCCGTCGGCGCCAATGACCACACTCGTCGCGAATCGATCGTCGATGACAACCCCGTCAGGTCGCACGTCGACCGTCCGGACCCGGTGCCGGATGACGTCGGCCCCACGACAGCGGACCTGCTCGAGCACTCGATCGTCCAGAACCAGGCGGGGAATGACGAGCGCCGGTCGGCGTAGTGGCCTGTCAGCGACCAGTCCTCGAGGCGACCGCACCCGCAATCGCGAGACGGGTTGGTAACCGGCGACCACGGCCGCCCCATCGACCCCGAGCCGGTCCAGCAGATCCACCACCTCGCCAGCTACGCCGTCGCCGCACGGCTTGTCCCGCGGGAATGTTGCCCGATCGAGAATGGCGACTCTGGCGTTCGGCCGCGCTTGCAGCGCCGCGGCCGCGGCCGCGCATCCCGCGGGCCCGGCGCCTACGACCACGACGTCATAGCGCTCGGGCATGTACCCACCGTACGAATAGCGATTGAGTCAGCGATCGGCTGGGTACAAGTGCGCGCATGACGACGATGGATTTCGCCCGTCTGGACGGGGCTTCGGTCACCAACCAGGACGAGGAGAAGCTCGGCAAGGTAGCTGGCTTGTTCGTCGATGACACCTCGGGCGTGCCGACGTGGGTCTCGGTGACAAGCGGGCTGTTCGGTGCTCACCATTATCTGTTGCCGCTCGCCGAGAGTCGATTCGACGGCGAGGTCCTATGGGTGCCATACAGCAAGGACGACCTGGCCGCAGCGCCGCCGCACGATCCAGACGTCCCACTGACAATCGAGGACGAGAAGTTGCTCTACGACCATTACAACGTCGGGTACGGCACTGACGACACAACCGGTCCGCATACCGGAATGGGCGTGGACCAGACCGGACTCGTCGCGGCGCCGGACAGCGGTGCGCATCCGGTCGATGCCGACTCGGCCGAGGTCGCGCGCGGACCACGCCTGCGCCGCTATGCGTCGCCGGGCCGCCCGTTCTGAGCCGACGCCGCTTCACTCGGTTGACAGCTGTGTTGTGCTGGGCGGCATGAGCGCGGTCACCTGCCACATCTCGATATCGCTCGATGGGTTTGTCGCGGGACCCAATCAGAGTCTCGACAATCCGATCGGTGAGGGCGGATTGCGCTTGCATGAGTGGGTATTTGCCACCGACAGCTGGCGAGCTCAACATGGGTTATCCGGCGGTGAGCACACGGCCGACGCCGAGATCGTTGACGAAGTGGTGCAAGACGTCGGTGCCTACATCATGGGCCGCAAGATGTTCGGTGGCGGCTCCGGAATGTGGGACGAGTCGTGGCGGGGCTGGTGGGGTGAAGATCCGCCCTACCACGTGCCGGTGTTCGTGCTCACCCACCATCCCCGCGAGCCCCTGGTCATGCAGGGTGGCACCAGCTTCACGTTTGTTACTGACGGCATCGAGTCGGCTCTACGACAAGCGCGAACTGCGGCGGGCGACGGTCACGTCTCGATTGCCGGCGGCGCGAGCACGGTGCAGCAGTATCTTGCCGCGGGGCTGCTGGACGAGCTCGACCTGCACCTCGTGCCGATTATCCTAGGGGCGGGGGAGCGATTGCTCGAAAGCGTCGGCGATCCCACGCTTGAGCCGGTGAGGGTGGTCGCGTCGCCAGGCGTCACCCATATGAAGTACCGCGTCCTACACCCGTCCTGATCCGGACACGTCCGACAGATCGAACAGGGCGGTTAGCGTTCGTGCTTGTCGTCGCCTGCCGCCGCGATAGCGGTCAGGAGCGAAGAGATGTCCACCGGACCGGACGTGTCGACCGTGATCAGTGGACCTACTCCGAGTGGCTCGGCGGGTTCTCCCCAGAGCTCGTTCTCGCTCCGTCGCTCGTCGAGATGTCCGCTGTGCCGGTTGGCGACGCGGACCCCGTACCTCTCTCGCGCCAGGGCGACCGGAACGTGGCAACGAACCTCGATGATCCGCCCGGGCAGTTGACGGACCAGCGGCTCGCTGTAGCCGAACCAGGTGCTGTCCAATACCGCGCCAGGACACCGCCGGGCGACGCGGAGCATGGCGAGCACGGCCGCCCGACCGAGTCGTTGCGACTCAGCAACGGTCGGCGGATCGCCAAGGGCATCCATGAGCGCTTCTTTGATCTCGTCCTTGGCCAGCAGAGGCAGTCCTAGTTCGGCGGCCAGGGCAACGGCGAGCGTGGACTTGCCGGATCCAGGTATGCCGCCGATCAACGCGAACAGTGGGCCTTTCGGCGTGGTCACTTGCATCATCATCCGCCATGCAGCGTGGTCCCGATTTGTACGCGCCGCGGTGCGTCTGTGTGCAGGTGCCGGTAGAGTGCCGCACGCATCTCATGCGGCGGCTGCGCGACCCGAGTTGCCAATACGCTGGTCGACCGTCTTGTCGCGTGACCCATCACGCGGAGGAGTCACTGTGCGACCCAGGCCGAGACGGCGCTACTGGTTCGAGCTCGTAGCTGCGGGCATCAGCTCGGTGCTCTTTGTTGTCACCCTGTTCTGGAAAGACTGGATCGAGATCATCTTCGGCGTCGATCCGGACGAAGGTAGCGGCGCACTCGAGTGGTTTGTCGTGGGAGCGTTCTTCGTCGTCGCCGTCGTTTCGTCCGTCCTCGCGCGGCGCGAGTGGCATCGGGCCGAGATCGCGGGCGGCGGAACGCTGTGACTGTCTGGCTGCCGGGCCCCGCCGTTTTCATGCCGACAGTGGGGTCGTGACCGCTTCGGTCCTTGGACGTCGCCTCCGTCGGCGATACGTTGGTCGCCGTCGAGTGCTTCCTATTCAGCCAACGCGTCTCCGGGAAGGTCGCCATGCCAACAGGCGGTCGGGTGTGGGTCGGGATCGTCGTCGCGGTCGTCGTCGTAACCGCCGTGGTGCGAACCATCGCCGCGCGCCGGAAGGACAGCGAGTCGGTCGACGACGTCTGAGCCGTGCAGCGGCGACGTCTGAGGCGGCGAAGCGTCGCTGTTCATTGCCCTCGTCCAACCCGTGCTGCCCGCGAAGGGATCCAATATGGCCGGCAAACGCAGGCGCGATGCGGTGGTGACCGACGAGATCGAGCCCGAAGGCGGCCCCCGCTCGTGGCTACTGCCGATGGTGGAGTCGGCTCACTCGGCGATGATTCCGCGAGAGGAGGCGGCCAGCCGGGTAAGCGCCGCCGCGGAACGCTCGGCGGTTCGTGCCCGCATTAGCAGAAGGGCCAGGGCGAAGGGAGCGCCACCGGCCGGCATCGTCAGCTCACTTCAACCCGGACTGGTCGGCGAATTTCTCGCGATACCGGAACGAGGCTTCTGGTTGTCGCGTATGCGCGAGTACTACGCGCGCAAGGGCGCGGCGCTCGGTCCGGTGCCCGCTCACGGACCCCGGGCGCCCGCCCTGCCGGCCGTGCCCGGTGCGAACAACTGGGTACCGGTCGGACCGGCTGTCGCCGCCGGCGGTCAGGCGGATGGCCGACCGTCGATTGGCGGCCGAACCTCGCGATTCGCCATCGTCGCGGGCGGTTCTCGCATCTATGCGGCCACGGCGAACGGCGGTGTGTTCCGCTCCGATGACGCCGGGGCGTCTTGGCGCTCCACCATGGACGGCTTCGACCTCGATCCCACGAGCTTCGCCTCCGCCAGCCTGTGCTGTGGCGCTATCGCCGTGTCCGTGACGGATCCGGATCGGGTGTACGTCGGAACCGGCGAGGGCGATACCGATGCGTTGTTCACGTTGCGCTTGACGAACGCGCTGCCGGCATATCGCGGAATCGGTCCCATTCGCTCCGACAACGGCGGCGGCTCCTGGATCCTCGAGCCGTCGACGCCGGACCTCGCCGGCTTCGACTTCTTCGCGCTCGCGGTCGACCCCGACGATCAGGACAACGTCGTAGGCGCCACAAACAATGGTCTATATCAACGCACGGTTAGTGGTGGGTCGGTGATGTGGCAACGCCGCCGCACAGGTGCCCACACGAGCGTCGTCGTGACTCGAGCCGCAGGGGTGACGAACTTCTTCGCGGCCATGCGCGGGGGCGGGGTGTTCCGCTCGAGTAACGGCAGTGCGTGGACTGCGCTCAGCAGCGGCTTCCCCACGACGAACGTTGGGCGAATTGCGCTCGGCGTCCAGTCCGACAACCCCAACGTGCTGTATGCGCTCGTGGCGAACACCTCCGGCGGCCTGCAAGGTGTCTATCGCCTCGACGGAATGACCGGTGCCTGGACGTCGATCAGCGGAGCGCCGGCGCTGCTGCCAGGCTCGCAGGGCGACTATGACCTCTGCATAGCAGTCGATCCGGCGAACGCCAATCGGATCTACCTCGGCGGAGACCGGACGTCGGTTTCCCCGTTTCCCGGCAGCATCTATCGCTGCCTGGTGAGCGCGGCTGGAGCGGCCTATTCGATGACGTCGACAGCAATCGGCAGTGCGGCGCACGCTGATGTCCACGCCCTCGATTTCCCGCCCGGTGACCCGACCCGGCTATGGGCCGGAACGGACGGCGGTGCGTTCATCAACCTGGATCCCGCCGGTAGCGGACAGTTCGAGCCTCGCAACACCGGCCTCTCCTCCTTGTGTGCGAACTACCTCGGGCTCAGCGCCAGCGAGCCCGCCGTCATGTTCTGCGGACTGCAGGACAACGGCACGATCCGCTATATCGGCGAGGAGCTGTGGCGGGATGTGCTGTTCGGCGACGGCGGATACTGCGTCGTGCACCCAACCGATCCGTTTCAGGTGCTGGCCTACGCCAACGGCAAGGTGTATCGCACAGCAGTCGGGGGCCGCGACTGGGGCGACTGGACGCAGGTCATTGCACCGGCGTGGGGGATCATGGCCGAGCCACTGGTTGGCGCGCCCGGGTCACCGCGGGTCGCGTTCGCGGCGTTCACTGCCGCCGGTGCCGCCGCAATCTACGTGTCGGACGACTTCGGGCAGACCTGGCCGGCCGTCGCCAGTCCGACCATCACCGTGCCCTCGGGTAGCGGCGGGGTGTTCTCGATGGTCTTCGCGTCACCGACGCGCATGTATTTCGGAACGACAGCCGGCCGGGTCTTCCAGGCCGATCTGAGCGGAGGCGCGTGGACCGCCACCCGCATCGACAACGCGCCGGGCGGAGCCTTGGGGCTGGTTGCTCTCATTGCTGACATCGCCGTCGACTGGTCCGATGCGACGCTGTCGTCGATCTACGTATGCCTCGGCGGGTCCGGTGATGCTCGGCATGTCTGGCATTTCACCGGTACCTCGTGGCAGTCCCGCAGCGGCTCCGGCGCGACGTCCCTCCTCGACGTCGAGCACAACGCGATTCTCGTCGACCCGGCGAATCCGACCAACGTCTACGTTGGCGCTGATCTCGGCGTCTGGCTTTCCACAGACAGTGGTGGCACCTGGACACCGCTCGAACGCGGTCTCCCGGATGCGCCGGTGCTCGACTTGCAGCTACACGCGGGAGCGCGCCTCCTACGCGCCGCCACGCATGGTCGCGGAGTCTATGAGTACCGGCTCGATCCGCCCGTGCTCGGAGGCGTCGAACTCTATGTCCGCGACACGTTTCTCGACCTGGGCCGAGGCGGTTCGACGGACGGCCGGCTGGACCCGTCGGTATGGCCGACCGGTCCGGTGTGGCACTGGCTCTCACCGAACATCAAGGTCGATGCCTTTCTTGACCAGAACACTGTAACGTTCTATCTCGACACCTCCGGCGAACCTCTTTTCAAACGTGGGCATAGGATGATCTCCATCGAAGCACCGTTGAGGGAAAATCTGGCAGCAGGAATTCTTCGGCTCGCCGGCTGGACCACCAAAGAAGTCCTTCTCGATCCCATGTGCGGAGGCGGAACCATCCCAGTTGAAGCGGCCTTGATGGCACGCCAGATCGCGCCGGGCATCTCTCGAAACTTTGCCTTCGAGCGACTGTTGGTTCACGAAGAAAAACGCTGGGGCCAGCTACGTGAAGCCGCTCGCGCCAAACAAGTGGGCATAGTGCCAGCAGCTATCTATGCCTCAGACCATGATTCCTCCATGGTGAAGATCGCGCAACGGACGTTTCAGGGAGCTGGTGTGGGAATCGATATCCGTCTGAAGCAAAGCAACATTCTCGATGTCGAGGCGCCAGCTGAACAGGGCGTGATGGTCATCAACCCTCCCTATGGGGTACGTCTCAGCGGACTGGACGAACTGGGATTGTTCTACCCTAAGCTCGGCGATTGGCTCAAGCAACGATTCGCCGGATGGCGCGCCTACGTCCTGACAGCCGATGCCCGTGTGCCGAAACTCATCGGCCTTGCCCCTTCCAAACGCATTCCACTCTTCAACGGCGCCTTGGAATGCCGGCTCTACGAATTTCTCATTGTCAAAGGGGGAGCCAGACGACGCCTCACTCCCCCAATGCAGACAATAGGTTAGGGGCCAAGCGGAGCAGCAGCTAGTTGCTGTTCCCTCTGCGGGTGGTTTCGACGAACTGTTCGCTCGAATCGTCGAGAGCGCGTCCCTGTCGCCCTTTGGGAGGAAGGATATAGATAAGCTTCGAGTGAGGCGGTCCGGATCTGGTCACTTATCCTTGTCCTTGCGGGAAAGCCGCTTCACGAAAAAAAAGGCGGCGACCAGCACGATACCGAAAACCTGCAATGAGGTGGTACAGTCGGGATTAAGAATTGAGGCGGGCAGCTGAAAGACGCATTGCACGAGTATCTATCACCATAAAAGTGTATGCTCATTCATAGCGCATTTGTGACATGAGTGTAAAGGTCACTGGCATTGCAAGATTTGGTTTGTTGGAAAAACTCGATCATTCTGTTGAATTAAATCCCGGCTCTTTGATGAAGCGATTTTCAAAGGCAGTTGAATCTTTGACAACAGAGGAAAGAGTCGAGTGGCATAATGTGCAGGAAAGGTTAATACGCATATGCAAAGCAGGAGCGCAAAAAAATGTGGGCGTCTTTATTGATGCAGAAGAGACCTGGATACAGGATCCTATAGATGTGATCACTATCCTGATGATGGAG
>Ga0207675_100001022_pt1 | contig 27746 bp, 25 predicted proteins | sample KBSSwiS42_FD_184305 | JGI IMG/M metagenome (GOLD analysis project Ga0207675, IMG submission 184305) | Switchgrass rhizosphere microbial communities from Kellogg Biological Station, Michigan, USA - KBS Switchgrass S4-2 (SPAdes) (version 2) | ecosystem: Host-associated > Plants > Roots >...
TCGTCGGCGAAGCCGGTGCGATTGTTCCCGTTCTGGCTCGTCCACATATCAAGGAACGTGTTGGGGTCCAGATAATCCCCAATCCATCCGCCGCGCGCCATCCAGTAATCGAGCGACTGCACGCTGTTCAAGTAGACCTTCCATTCTTGATTGACCAGGTCAACTTTTACTCCAAGACCTTCTTTCCACTGGCTCTGCAACACTTCGGCGATTTGCTTGTGCGCTTCGGAGGTGTTGAAAAGCACTTCCGCCTTGGGGAATCCCTGGCCGCCGGGATATCCCGCATCCGCCAATAGCCTTCGCGCTTCCTCGAGGTTGCGCTTGGGAAGCTGGGTTTCCGTGTAACCCGGAATGCCGGGAGGGATGAGGCTGTGCGCCGGCTGTTGCCCGGCACGAAGCACGTACTCCGTGATTGCGCTGGGCTCCATGGCCAGGAAAAACGCCTTCCGGACCCGCACATCGTTGAAGGGCGGCCGGGTGACGTTGAAGCGGTAGAAATACGTGTTGAAGTAGGGCGCCACGTGAAAGTCCGGCCGGTTCTTGAGCTCGGGAACGATGAAGAGCGGCACGCCGCCAGAATCCAGCCAGTCGAGGACGCCGGTCATGTAGAGGTTGAAGTTGGCGTTGATATTGTCGCTCGTGTACGCGTCGGCTACGTTGAGATACACGTGCTCGGCATCCCAGTAACGCGGATTCTTGAGGAAACGGATGTGGCGATTCAGGATCCACTCCCCGAGAAGGAACGGGCCGTTGGTGACGATGTGATTCGGCTTGGTCCATGCGTCACCATACCGTTCGATGGTCTGCTCTGGCACGGGGAGAAGCGTGTAGAACGCGCACAAGTCAAGGAAGTATGCGCAGGGCGACTTGAGGGTCACCACGAACGTGCTGTCGTCTTCTGCCTTGAATCCAAGTAGAGTGGCGTCGCTGATCGTACCTTTGTTGTAGGCCTCCGCATTTGCTACCGGATAGAGCATGTTCGCGTAGCGCGCCGCGTTCTTGGGCTCCAGCAATCGTTGCCAGGCAAAAACGAAATCGCGCGCGGTAACCGGATGTCCGTCGCTCCAGGTTGCGGTCCGCAAGTGAAAGGTGTAGACGAGGCCGTCCGGAGTGATGTCCCAGGATCGCGCGATTCCGGGAGTGGGATGCAGGTCCACGGGATCGTTGACGGTCAGGCCTTCGAAGAGTGTTCTGGCCACGCGGCCTTCCGGTTGCCCCGAGCACAACGTGGGATCGATCGTTTCGGGTTCGGCGCCCAGGAGATAAGCGAAATCCGGAGGGCGAGACTCCCGACTGCACGCGCTAATAAATACGGTAAGAAATAGAGTCAGAAGAACGCGGGTCATTCCGGCGCAACTGGCAGCGGGATCATGGGTTCAGGGTAGCATAGGGTCTGATTTGTCATAGCGTACTGGTATCGGCATCCCAGGGTCCATGCCTGGGCGAAATCAGGAGTTCTCTGAGGCCCAGAATGCTCTACGAGCACGGCCCGCGACCGCGTGGGGCCACCCCCTGGAATTGCAGTCACCGCGCATTCGTAGTCTTATGTGGGCGCGATCCTGCGCCGGGGTCATTATTACGCGGGCGGTCAAGCTTGTTTCAGGAGGTTTTCGTGATGCAGAGCCGTTTCAGTCTGCTTCTTCCCTTCTTTCTTGCCCTGGCGCTCTCGTCCGCGTCAGGCAATCCCGAAACCACGTCGACGGACAAACATGCGCAGAAGTACGAGGACGCAGTCCAGACGTTCCGCGCGGCCGGGGAAAGCGGGAAATACTTCAGCGATAGCTACGGTTACGCCGTATTTCCCTCCATCGGTAAAGGTGGGATCGGGATCGGCGGCGCGCACGGCAGCGGGCGCGTTTACGCTCAGAACGCCTATGTCGGCGACACGAAGATGACGCAAGTGACAGTGGGCTTTCAACTCGGCGGGCAGGTCTACAGCGAAATCATCTTCTTCCAGAACAAGGAAGCCTTCGATCACTTCACGAGCGGGAAGTTCGAGTTTGGCGCGCAAGCGAACGCGGTAGCGATCACCGCCGGCGCGTCGGCCCAAGCAGGTACAGGCGGCACCGGGGCCAGCGCCAGCGGCGACGAGAATCACGCCCGCACCGCCGGCGGTTATCAGAACGGGATGGCGGTGTTTACGGTGGCCAAGGGCGGCCTCATGTATGAGGCCTCGATCGGCGGCCAAAAATTCAGCTATAAGGCGCGGCCAACCAACGCCAAGATGTAGACCCTGACGGCGCCGGAACTTCGGGAAAGCCCAAAAAGCTCCGGCAAAAGTGCTCGCAGTCGCAATGCTCATCCCGGGCACATAGGGTGCTGCGCGTTATGCCTTCAGCTTTTGGGCTATTCCTACGTTCCGGCGCTGTCTTCGCGTCCAGAACCTGATTCCCCGGCCTGTAGTAAAATCATTGTTTCCTCGAAGCTGCTTTCGTCTCCCCGGGACGCATCATGCTCCAACGAGTACACCTGACGGCTTTGACCCTCTTGCTGGTTGCGGAGACCGCAACCGCCGCGCCTCAGGTAACCGTGACCGCGATCAGTCCCAACTCCCCCGCGGTTCTTCTCGTCGGAACGTCGGTCCAGGTGTCGTTCGACTACACCGCACTGGAGCAAAATCCTCGCGTCGTGGCCATTCCGTACAGCAATGGCTCACCGAGTCCCGACGATTCCGTTCACACTGACGTTCTGCCCAGTGCTTCGGGTGCCGGCACCTGCCAGTTCACCATCCTGACCGGAATCGTGAACGTGGACGCGTTGCGCATGGAGATGTGGTCATCCAACCAGCCGGACGCGTTGCTCTTCGCCACCGTCATTCCGGTGGCTTACGCTTTCAATGCAAAAGGCGCGGTGTACAACCTGGGGCTCGATCCCCCATCCGTAGGCGCGATGCTCGACTTCGGCGACACCGTACACGTGGCGTTCAGCTATCAGGCTACAGAAGCAGTGCGCATATTTTTCCAGCCCTATGCCGGCTACTCCGCCGCCCCCAGCTCATCCTATGGACCCTCGGTTACGTTACCGGGTGGAGACGGGCTGGGTTTGAGCTACTTCACCTTGAGATCAGAGCCGGCGATCGTAGACCGCATGCGCGTGCAGATGTGGCGTTCCAACATGAGCATCCTGCTCGTGGACGCGTACCTTCCCATATCTTACGTGTTTGGAGTGCCCACTCTGCAACAGCCGGTCACGTGGGGCAAGCTAAAGACGAAACGCTGGTAGTTTATCTAGCGTCTGGCGAGGATGCGCAATATCTCGTCGTGCAGCCAGCCGTTCGAGCCGACACCGTTGCCGCCGTCGAAACGGGCTTCCCCTCCCCAATCGGTGAATGCGCCCCCGGCTTCTCGAAGAATGGGAACGAGCGCGGCCGCATCCCAGGGCGCCATGACGGGATCAACGACGAACTCGGCGCGGCCGGTGGCGACGAGCGCGTACGCGTAGCAGTCGCCCCATGTTCGGGTGGACCCCGAACGCATCATCAACTCTTGGAGCGAGGATTGGAGTCCACGCTTTGCGAACCCCTCGGGCGATGTGCACATGAAGTGGGCTTCGGCCAAGGATCGAACATGCGAAACGCGGGCCGGCCGGGGTGCCTCGGTCCGCACTTGCCACCAGGCGCCATGCCCTTTCGCGGCGTAAACGGTCTCATCACAGGCCGGCATGTGAATCACGCCCACCGTGATGCCTCCGTTCACTTCCATGCCGATGAGGGTTCCGAATAGAGGGACACCGCGCGCGAACGAACGCGTGCCGTCGATGGGATCGAGGATCCAGCGATAGCCGTTTCGGGATGGAATCTCGCCCAGCTCTTCGCCCAGAATACCGTCGTCGGGATACGCGGCTTGTATGCGCTGCGTGACGAGTGCTTCGGCTTCGCGATCGGCTTTGGTAACCGGCGACTGATCGGCCTTGGACTCCACCTCGAGATCGGGGCGCCGGAAGTAACGAAGCGTGTGATCACCCGCTTCGCGCGCGGTGCGTACCGCGAACTCGAGCCTTGACTTGAGTTCGGTCACGCACGGTCCCGTAGGAGGGGATGGGTCAGGCAGTGAGGCCCGCCGCGCGCACGCGACAATTCATGGCTGGGAAGCACGACGCAAACGCGCTCGCCGGCATCGGGATCGACTTCGTCTCGGCCAACCGCCAGATCCTCGACATCCACGATGCGGAAACCATGGCGCGCCAGTTCCGCGGCAGTGCCGACATTCCGTTCGTAAATGAAGATGACCCCCGGGGCAACAGCGAGCGCATTCGCTCCGTCGGTCCATTGCTCGCGCTGCTGCAATAGCGGGTCGCGACCACCGCAGAAGACCGGTTCGAAATCGAGTCCATGCTGCTTAATCACCTGAAGCAACGGCGGCACGTTTTGCGGCGCGGGATCGCTGGCCAGCAAATCGACTTCATACACCCGCGCTGCTTCCGGGCCTTCGGAGAGAAGTACGGGTGGGTACACCAGTGCGGCATTGCGATCGATGGGAGTGAGCACAGTATCAAGGTGCATGTAGGCGCGACGGTTGGGAATCTCGATCAGGTAAAGCCAGCGAGGCACATCCTCCCGGCGAGCAAGCTCACGAATGAGTCCCTGCACCGCGACGCGATTGGTGCGCTCTGATAACCCGATGGCCATGACTTGGGGAGAAAGCACAAGAACGTCGCCGCCTTCCAGACACGGACGCGTATCTTCGCCCAGGAATCCGCGAGCTTCACGACGTTGCAAGGGATCATGGAGGACGGGAACACTGGCGAGATCCGGGTGAAACCGGAAGATGGCCCGCGCTAAAATAGCCTCGCGGTGACGCGCCGGGCTAGCCATGGCGCCGAACACGACCCCGGAGCCAATCAATACTTGGGGATCCCGCTGAAAGCACCAGTTGGGTAAGGGCGGCACTTCGAAGAGATCCTCGTCTTCGATACCCTCTCCGTCGCCGCTCCGCACACCGACCGTGAGCATGAGCGCCAGATCTGCCGCATCCGCTTTTTCCAAGCGTGTCTGCAGGTTGGGAGATGGCTGCGCTGGAAGGAGCTCGGTCAGCCAGGCACGGGCTTCGTCATTTTCCAGGATTTCGGTGAGAAGATCCGACGCATCGACGACTTCCACATCAAGCAGATGGAGTGCGCGCCGGAAGAGTGCGTGCTCTTCCCGGGCGCGGTCTCCAAACAACACGTCGTCAAACAGGAGCTCGTCCATGGTGGCGGGGACCATGTGGTCCACCTCCAGCCCCGGTTCGTGGAGCAGCACTTTGCGCAAACGGCCGACTTCGGAATCGATTTGGATCATGAATGTTTCGGCTGGGTTGAAAATTGAAAACCAATGGGGCCAGGATCGTCCCCATGTTGCCACTCTCCAACGGTCCCGGCAAGTAGGCTAGCTTCATATATTACATAGGGTTTGTGCCGGGGCACCTCATAAATTAGAACTCAGTTCAGTGGGTTTTTTGGCCGATAACGTGGCCGGCACTATGTCGTTGTGGCCGGAGCGGGCTAATGAAACTGGATGATCCAGAGACGATGAGACTCGAGCGTAAGAACTGGTTTTTGTGGAGCTTAAGCTTCCTGCTCCTCATTGCCCTCGCGCTTACCGTATACGTTCTATACCTGCGCATGGTGCTGGACTTGCGGGATGCGGAAGCGGGATCCAGCTGGATCCAGAACGGTTACGTGACCGGCATCGGCCTAGTGGGGTTGGTGTGCCTGTTCGTCCTCTATACGGTTGTCCAGCAGATAGAGCTGAAGCATCTCCGCCAGCGCATGAGCGGTGAAGAAAAAGATCTCGACCGCATGCGAAGCCGCCTGGCCGAGATCACACACTTGTTCGAGATCGCCACCGAGTTGAACCTTCGCTTCCCCGTGGACACGATTTTGATGGTCATGGTGCGGCGAGTGGTATCGGCGCTCAAGGCGCAGCAGGCTTCGGTCATGCTCTTCAGCTCCGATTCCGGCATTCTGGAGACGCGTGCTTACTACGGGGTGGAAGGTGAGTTCACGGCGTCGGGGCGGGTGAAACTGGGCGAAGGCATTGCCGGGAAAGTCGCCGAGAAGCGCCAGGCAATGCGCCTGGATGGGGCGACTAAGAACGCGGAGCTAACTCAGCATTACCGGCCGCACCGGCAGATCACCTCGGCCTTATCTGTACCGATCGTGGTCGAGGATCAGTGCCTTGGGGTATTGAATGTCAACCGCATCAGCCATCCCGACTTGTTCAACGACCGCCAGAAGGAGATTCTGCGGTTGTTTGCGGAGAACATCGGGGCGGTAATCCGGCGCGCGGGTGAACTGGAAGAAATGGAAGAGCGGACGCGCGGCCTGGAAAGCGACAACGCCCGTCTGCGCGAAGTGAACCGCATGAAGGACATCTTCTTGTCCTTGGCCAGCCACGAACTCAAGACACCCTTGACGTCGGTGATTGGGTACGCGGAACTGTTGAACGATCACGATCGCGATCTGGGTCCCGACCAGCGCAAAGAGTTCACCCGCCGGCTGAAGGGCGAGGCGGAACAGCTTCTGGGGCTGATCGAGGACATTCTGGATTTGACGCGCCTGGAGACCGGCAAAATCGAGATCAAGCGAAGCCGGGTCACCTTGAGCGATTTATGCCGCGCCGCCGTGGATACGGTGCGGGCGCTGGCTCGCAAGCACGAGATCGGGATCATCGAGGACTACGAGCGTGTGGATGATGCGATTTTGGTCGACGAGGTGAAGATCCGCCAAGCGCTCGTGAACTTGTGCGTCAACGCGATCAAGTTCAGCCCCGCGCGCGGGGAGATTCGGGTCAGCACGCGGCAGGAGGGGGACAACGTCCTGATCGAGATCACCGACCAAGGCCCCGGCGTGTCACCGGACGAGAGCGCGCAAATTTTTACCTTGTTCGGTCAAGGCCACCGGAAGTCCACCCAAGGTACGAGCGGCTTGGGGATTGGTTTGCACCTGGTGAAGCGCATCATTGAGCTTCACGGCGGAACGGTGGGCGTGCGGAACGGCGTCGGCGTGGGCATGAATACCAACCTGGGCTCCACGTTCTGGATTCAATTGCCGCGGGAGAAGCAAGCCGAGAACGCTCAGGCGGCGTAGGGAACTGGTTCTAGAGCCAGTCGGCTGGCGAACGTCAAATCATTCTACCCACCAGAGCTCCCACGCCGTGAGTGATCGCCATCGCCAGCCCGCCCCAAACCGCAACCCGCAGGGAGGCTCGAACTACTGACGCTCCCCCCGCCCGCGCCGCCGCCGCTCCCAAAAGGGCCAGGAGTCCCAACGATACACTCACTATGATTGGCGCGAGCAGAGTTTGCGGCACGAACCAGGTGACGATGACCGGCACGCATGCCCCGACCGCGAACGATCCGGCGGATGCGAGGGCCGCCTTCGCCGGTTGTGCGCGTGCCACGCCCGAAATTCCCAACTCGTCGCGTGCATGTGCTTCGAGCGCGTCATGAGCCATCAGCTGCGTGGCCACTTCTGCCGCGAGCTTGGGTTCGACGCCGCGTTTCTCGTAGATATAGGCCAGCTCCTTGTGTTCCGCGATTGGCTGCGTATCGAGCTCGTGCCGCTCCGTGGCAATCGCGGCCGCTTGCGTGTCCGCCTGCGAGCTCACTGAAACGTATTCACCCGCCGCCATCGACATGGCCCCGGCTACCAGGCCGGCGATCCCAGCGACCATGAGACCCGAATGCGTCGCTCCACCAGCCGCCACCCCAACCAGGAGACTTGCCGTGGAAACGATACCATCGTCAGCGCCCAAGACCGCCGCGCGGAGCCATCCTTCTCGTTCGAGCCGGTGACGTTCACGATGTGGCATGGATGCGCTCCTTCATGTGTGTGATGGCGGTATGCAATTCTACTCACGTTGCAACACCCGGAGTATACTCAGGCTGTTCTCCCGTCATGGGGCATGCGAAAGAAGCCCCTGAATTGCGCTTCCTAATTTGCTGGGATCGCACCCTCACTGATTCAGGACGGGGCCGAAAGAACCATTCATGATTCCATGGCCGCCAATCTAGAGTATCCGGCGGGGGTGGATGGCTTAGGAATACCCGCTTTGCCAAGCGCACACGCATTGATGAAACCAATCGCGGAGGGGTACCGTTTATAGGTATGAGGGACCTTGCCATATTGCTGAACGAGATGCGGGCCGCCGGCGTCATAATCAATTACGCCCTGTTCGGAGCGGCGGCTCAACTGCGTTACACCGAAGCCGTCGTCACACTGGATGCCGATGTTCTCGTCTCGTTGCCTGATCCGAATCGACTGGATGCATTGAAACCAATCTATGCGTTTTGTGAGCAAAAAGGATATTTCCCTGAGGGTGAAGCGATCCGTGTCGGGGCCTGGCCGGTGCAGTTTCTTCCTGTTTTCGGCTCCCTGACCCAAGAAGCTCTGGAACAAGCCGAAACGGCCGACTTCGAAGGTGTGCCCTTTCGCGTGGTCAAAGCCGTTCACTTGGCGGTAATTGCACTCAGCGTCGGCAGGCCGAAGGACCTCACTCGCATCTTGGCTCTGTTGGATTCAGGAAGCGTCGGTCGGGAGGAGTTGGCCGTAGCGGCAAAGAGGCACGGTCTCGAGGATCAGTGGGAGCGCTTTCAAAGGAGATTCCTGAATGATTGATATTCAGGAGCTTTTCCGCCGGCAAGCCGAATGGCAGAAAAGCCGTAAGGCGCTCTCTTGGGCCGAGAAGATTCGCATGGTCGAAGCAATACGAGAAGATGTATTGAGGCTGAGAGCTTCGAAGCAGCAGCAGCCGCCACCAAAAAACCCCAGTTAGTCGCTTACCCCGCCAATTAGTCGCTTACCCTGCCAACCCTTGAATCGCGGCGCGAGCGGCGGCGTAGAGCGGGCCGGGGTAAACGCCCAAAAATAAAATGCCGGCCACTGCGATCAATAGTGCGGCTCTCACCGCGGGGTGCGCGGGAATCAATGCCGGCTCACCGGGAGCCGCGGGGCGCATGTACATGACCACGACCACGCGCAGGTAGTAATAAACCGACACCAACGAGGCCATAACGCCGATCACCGCCAACGGCACCTGTCCTGCCTGTACGGCGCCGGCAAAGATATAGAACTTTCCGACGAATCCAGCCGCGGGAGGAATCCCGGCCAGAGAAAACATGAAGATCGCCATCGCCGCGCCAACCCAGGGACGGCTGAAGCCAAGCCCAGAGAACTTCTCGATCGCAGTGCCGCCGTTATCTTCATCACGCACCAAGGCGACCACACCGAACGCTCCCAACGTGGTGAGCGTATACACGACCAGGTAGTAGAGCGTACCGATTCCACCGAGCTCTTGTCCGGCGAGCAACGCCACAAGCAGGTAACCCGCATGCGCGATGGCCGAATAAGCCAGGAGCCGCTTCATGTCCCGCTGCACCAGCGCGAGCAGGTTCCCTACCACCATCGTCAGTACGGCCAGCCACCACAAAATGGCCCCCCACTCCGGCCGCGCGGCGTCGAAGCCGATGAACAAGATCCTGAACAGCGCGGTAACCACCGCTACCTTAGGGCCGGAGGCCATGAACGCGGTGACCACCGTAGGCGCGCCCTGATACACGTCGGGTGTCCACATGTGGAAGGGCACCGCGGACATCTTGAAGCCCAAGCCCACCAGCAATAGCCCAAGTCCCGCCAAGAGCAATGGGCTTCCGGTTAAACTCCGCGAACTGATTTCCGCCGCAATTTCATGCAGATTCGTGGTGCCGGTAGCACCGTATACGAGCGCGATGCCGTACACCAGGAACCCGCTCGCGAACGCCCCCAAAAGCAAGTACTTGACGCTCGCCTCCGTGCTTCGCACCTCGTGCCAGCGAAACGCGGCCAGGATGTACTGCGAAATCGACGCAACCTCGAGACCGATGAAAATCGTCACCAGGTCCAGACCGCCCGCCATCGCCATCATGCCCGCGGTGGCGAACAGGACCAGCGCGTAAAATTCGCCGCTCTCCACTTCCCAGCGTCCGCCGTAACCGGCGGTGAAACACAAGGTCAAGAACGCAGCCAGGCAAAGGACCACATAAAGAATGCGGCTCACGCCGTCGACGGCCACCGCACCAGCGAATGCCGGTGCGCCCGTGCGCATCATCCAGGCCGCTACCATCGCGGCCAACACGCCGGCCACCGCTACCCACAATCCCCACTTGCCCACTCGCTCCTGCCGCCCCGCTGCTCCGACCAGGATGAATGATCCGACCCCGCAAAGGATGAGGTGCGGGAGTACGGCGCTCCAGTTGACCGCAAGATCAAACATCAGCGCGCCTCCTTAGCCGCTCCGGCATTCGCTTCATCGGAGTGGTTCCACCACAGCATGCCGTGCATGCCCTCCGGAGTCGCTTCGACCGGGTGACCTGCCTGTTCCAGGACATGCTTAATCGATGCATCCATGGTGTCGAGGAAGGGCTTGGGGTAAATTCCGATCCAGAAGATCAAGGCGAGGAGCGGAATCAACGTCGCAAACTCATGACGCGTCATGTCGCGGATCTTCTCGTTCTCGGGATGGGTCACCGTCCCGAACATCACCCGCTGGAACATCCACAGCATGTAGACCGCGGCCAGAATGACACCGGTTGTGGCCACGATTGCCCAGCCCCGGTGTGTCCCGAAGGCGCCCAGGAGCACTAAGAATTCTCCAACGAACCCGTTCGTTCCCGGCAGCCCGATCGACGACAGCGTCACGATCATGAACACGACCGCAAAGAGCGGCATGATCTTGGTGAGCCCGCCGAACTGCTCGATCAACCGCGTATGGCGTCGCTCGTAAATGATACCCACGAGCAAGAAGAGCGCTCCGGTCGACAATCCGTGGTTGATCATCTGCAGAAGGCCACCGGTGAGGCCTTGGATATTCAGCGCGAAGATGCCCAGCATCACGAATCCAAGATGGCTTACTGAACTGTACGCAACGAGTTTCTTGAGATCCGGCTGCACCATCGCCACCAGCGCGCCATAGATGATGCCGATGACGGCCAGCACCAGGATGACCGGCACCGCCGCCATCGTCGCGTGCGGAAAGAGTGGCAAGCAAAAACGCACGAACCCGTACGTCCCCATCTTTAGCAGGACGCCGGCCAGAATGACCGATCCCGCAGTGGGCGCCTCCACGTGCGCGTCAGGCAGCCAGGTGTGAAACGGGAATAGAGGAACCTTGATCGCGAATGCCAGCGCATAAGCCGAGAAAAGGAGGATCTCTTGGGTGGCGCTGAGCGTGGTGTGATAGAGCTCCAAGAGATCGAACGTCAGGGTGCCGGTTTGATTCTTATGGGCGATGGCCAAGAAGAGAATCGCGACCAGCATGAGCAAGCTGCCCACCATCGTGTAGAGGAAGAACTTGATCGCGGCGTAAATGCGCCGCTCGCCTCCCCACACTCCAATCAGGAAGTACATGGGAATGAGCATCGCTTCCCAAAACACGTAGAAGCAGAAGAGGTCCAAGGAAACGAACACACCCAACATGCCCGTTTCGAGCACGAGCATGAACGCGTAGTAACCGCGGGTTTTTTCTTTGATGGCCGGGAAGGAAGCGTAAATGGAGATCGCCGAGAGCAGTGTGGTAAGCAGGATCAGTAAGAGGCTGATGCCGTCCACGCCCAGGTGGTAGCTGATTCCGAAGTCGGGAATCCAGGGCCTCTGCTCCTCGAACTGGAAGGCCGCCGTGCCGCGTTCGAACCCGAACCAGAGCGCCAGCGAGACGAAGAACGTGACCAGGCTGATCAAGAATGCCGTCCACCGCTGCGTCTTGGCCGGCATGGGAACCAGCCAAATGATCAACGCCCCGAGTAACGGCAGGAAAACGATCGTGCTAAGCAGAGGCATTTAGCGCCAGCTTCCCAAAAGCACGTAACCCATGATCAAGATTGCGCCAAGCATGATCGCGGCGGCATAGCTTCCCGCGAGACCGTTCTGAATGGGACGGAGGTATGAGCCCGTAGCTCGTAGCACCCGCCCCGCCCCATTGACCGCCCCATCGACGAATCCGACATCGAACACGCGCCACAAGGCCCGGCTCCCCACCACGATCGGTTGTACCACGACCGCGTTGTAGATCTCGTCGATGTAGTACTTGTTCCAGAGCACGCGATAAACGCCCGAGAACTTCCGCCCCAGTTCCTGGGCTCGGGACGGCTCTTTGGCGTAAACGCGCCAAGCCGCCCATATCCCGATGATCGCGAGGGCCACTGAAAACGCCATGAGCCCGACTTCGAGTCCGGCCGAATGTCCCACGCCGACGTGAGCCACTGTTTCCCCTTGAGCGAGTGCTCCCTGATGGGCGCCCTCCGCGGCTTCTTCCGCGCCATGCCCGCCCACCCAGGGTCCGAGCCAGTTGTGCATCACGTTCGCTTTTTCAATCAACGGCAGACCCAGGAATCCGCCCACCGTCGATAGGACAGCCAGGATCATCAACGGTACCGTCATGATCTTGGGCGATTCATGCGCGTGATCGAAGAGGTGTTTATCGCGCGGCGTTCCGTAGAAGGTAAGCACGACCAATCGCGTGATGTAGAACGCGGTGAGGAGCGCCGCCGCCGCTCCGATCACCCACAAGAGCTTGCCCAAATTGCCGAGCTGTGACGTGAAGGCGCTGTAAAGAACTTCGTCCTTGGAAAAGAACCCGGCGAAAATCGGAACGCCGGCCAAAGCGAGCGACCCGATGATAAAGGTGTTCTTCGTGATCGGAAGCTTTGCGCCGAGCCCACCCATCTTCCGGATATCTTGCTCGTGATGCGCGGCTTCGATCACTGAACCTGAGCCCAGGAAGAGGAGCGCCTTGAAGAACGCGTGGGTCATCAAATGGAAAATAGCGGCCACGAACGCGCCCGATCCCACGGCCAGGAACATGTACCCAAGCTGGGACACCGTGGAATAAGCGAGAACGCGTTTGATGTCGGTCTGCACGAGACCGATCGTGGCCGCGAAGATCGCGGTGACCGCGCCGATGACGGCAACGACGGCCAGAGCCGTGGGCGCGAGCACGAACATCCCCGAAGCGCGCACGAACAGGTACACGCCTGCGGTCACCATAGTCGCGGCATGGATCAGCGCGGACACCGGCGTGGGTCCTTCCATGGCGTCGGGCAGCCACGTGTAGAGCGGAATCTGCGCCGACTTGCCGGTGGCGCCAAGGAAGAACAAAAGCGCGATGGCAGTGGGGATTGCCGTTCCCGGGGTGAGCAATGTTTGCGCGCGGTGGAACACCTCGGGGAAGGTCAACGTGCCGAGCGTCCAGAACGTGAGCATCATCGCCACCAGCACGCCGAAATCGCCGATGCGGTTGACGATGAACGCCTTCTTACCCGCGTCCGCCGCCGATTTTTTCGTGTACCAGAATCCAATGAGCAAGTACGAGCAAAGCCCGACGCCTTCCCAACCCACGAAGAGCAACAGGAAGTTGTCGGCCAGCACCAGCACCAGCATGGCGAAGGTGAAGAGGTTCAAGTACGCGAAGTACCGCTTGTACCCCTCGTCGTGCCGCATGTAACCGACGCTGTACACGTGAATGAGAAACCCGACGCCGGTCACGATCAACGTCATAACCGCCGACAACGGATCCCACATGAACGCCACGTTCACATGGAAATCCCCCGCCATGATCCAAGGGAAAAGCACGTGGGTCACCGAACGGTCGGCCAGTGGACGCGCGATCAGCTCGAACAAAGCGCCCACGCCAATGGCAAACGCCACGCCCACCATGCCGCACGCAAGCCAACCGGCCGCTTTGCGAGGCATCCATTTCAAGCCGAGCCCGTTCACCAGGAACCCTAAGAGCGGCAGAAACGGAATGAGCCAGAAGAGTTGCAGCATGGCTTATCCCTTGAGCAGGCTCACCTGCTCCACGTCTACGGTCCCTTTCTTGCGAAAGAGATCGATGATGATGGCGAGGCCCACCGATACTTCAGCCGCCGCGACGGCGAGGGCGAAGAACACCACGACTTGGCCGTCCACGTTGCCCAACGCACGAGCGAACGCAATCAACGAAAGGTTCGCGGCGTTCAACATGAGCTCCACGCACATGAAGATGACGAGGATGTTGCGGCGAAAGAGAACGCCCATGACGCCGATCGAAAAGAGCACGGCGGCAAGGACCTGGTAGAGCGCGGGAGACACAGCCATCAGTGCCGCTCCTCCAGGGCCACGTTGCCCTCGAGTCCGCGGCCATGGCGGCGGGTGATGGACAATGCACCCACGATCGCCACCAGAAGAAGGATCGAGGCGACCTCGAAGGGGAACATGTACTTCTGATAGAGGGCGAGGCCCAACTCGTTGATGCCGCCGAGCTCTTCGGTTCCCGGAGTGGCGGCCATCTTGAAGCTCAAGACAACGAACAACATCACGAACAGCCCAGCGAGTCCAAATGCAACGTAGCGCTTCATGCCGCCGGGCACGCCCGCCGCCTCACCGGATTCCTCGTATCGCACCGAGATGAGCATGATCACGAAAATGAAGAGCACCATGATCGCGCCCGCGTAAACGATGAGCTGGAGCACGGCAAGGAATGGAGCGGAGAGGGTCAGGTAGAGCACCGCCGTTGCAACGAACACGCCCACCAGCGACAGCGCGCCGTAGAGAGCGTTGCGTTGCATCACCACCCCCATCGCGCCCGCGATGGCGGCGCCGGCCAGGAGCAAGAAGCCCACCATCGCCATTATTTGTGCTCCAGGAGCGCGACCACGAGACCCGTGATCACGATGTTCGCCAGCGCCAACGGAAGAAGCACTTTCCAACCGAAGAGCATGAGCTGATCGAACCGGAACCGGGGCAACGTGCCGCGCGTCCACATCATGAAAAAGATGAGGATGAGCACCTTGATCGCGAACCAGAGCGGGTACATCCAGGCCGGGGAGTGCCACGGCATCAGCCACCCGCCCAGGAACATGAGGGTGGCCAACGAGGTCACGGTCATGAGGTTTGCGTACTCGGACAAGGCGAAGATCGCAAACCGCATGCCGCTGTATTCGGTGTGGAAACCGGCGACCAGCTCGGTTTCCGCTTCCGGCAAATCGAACGGGGTGCGGTTGATTTCCGCCAGCGACCCAATGATGAACAAGATGAAACCGAGGGGCTGATACAGAATGAACGGCACCTTGGCTTGCGCATGCACGATGTCGACCAAGCTAAACGATCCGGCCAACATCACTATCGCCACGATCACGAGACCCATGGTGAGCTCGTAGGAAATCATTTGCGCTGAGGAGCGCAGGCCCCCGACCAGCGCGTACTTGTTGTTGGATGCCCAACCGCTCAGAAAAATCCCGTACACCCCGATACTGGAGAGCGCGAGGATGAAGAGCACGGCAACGTTGACATCGGTGACGTGAAGCGCGATGTCCCGGCCGAACAGGCGGATCGATTCGCCGAATGGAATGACGGACCACGCGACGATCGCCGGGATGAGCGCGAACACCGGACCAAAGAGGAAGAGGATCTTATCCGCCGCTTCGGGCAGGATCGTCTCCTTGGTCATGAGCTTGAGCGCGTCGGCGGCCGGCTGCAGCAGTCCCTGGGGCCCCACGCGATTGGGCCCGATGCGGGACTGGATGTGGGCGAGAATGCGGCGCTCGGCAAAAGAAATGTAGGCGACACCGGTGAGCACGATGAAGAACATCAGTGCCACTTTCACCACGATCTCGATCCACCAGCCGAGCGTCACCAGCTCACCTCACACAGCTCGCCGTTTCGCGGGCATCCGCCGGGCACGTGGGCCTCGTAATCCCCCCGCCATTTCTGGATCGTGCTCTTGATGGGGCCGATCGCTCCGTCGGCCAGCGCGCAAATCGTCCGTCCTCCGCCCATTTCCGCGGCGATGTCGATCAGAATGTCGATGTCTTCCTTCCGCGCTCCTCCGTGCTCGAACCGTTCGAGAATTGTCTCCGCCCAGTGCGTGCCCTCTCGGCAGGGCGTGCATTGGCCGCAGGATTCGTGAGCGAAGAACCGGGTGAGGATGAGCGCCGCATGGACCATGCAGGTTGTCTCGTCCATGACGATGACGGCGGTCGATCCCATGAACGACCCTTTGGCCTGAATGGCATCGAAATCCAAGGTGACGTCCAGCTCGTCCGCGCTCAAGAAGGGCGTCGAAGCGCCGCCGGGGATCACTGCTTTCACTTTCCGGCCGTTACGAATGCCGCCGCAATGATAATCGATGAGCTCTCGGAGGGTGACCTTCCCCATCTCCAGCTCGAAAAGACCGGGCTTGTTTACGTGACCGCTCACCGCAAAAATGCGCGGTCCCGCTGCGTTCTTCACTCCGGTCGCCGCGAACCATTCCGGGCCTTTTTCCACGATTGCCGGGACGGAGGCGAGGGTTTCGACGTTGTTGATAACGGTAGGTGAACCGTAAAGGCCCACCACAGCGGGGAAGGGTGGCTTAAGCCGTGGATGTCCGCGCTTGCCTTCCAGCGAATCCAGAAGTCCCGTCTCCTCGCCGCAAATGTACGCGCCCGCTCCGGCGTAAACGGTTAGATCGCAGTCAAAGCCGCTTCCCTGAATGTTCTTGCCGAGATAGCCCGCTTTGTACGCTTCGCGCACTGCATCGCTCACCCGCTGAATCGAAAGCCCGTATTCCCCGCGGATGTAGATGTAAACCTGATGGCTCTCGACGGCGTAAGCGGTGAGCACGCAACCCTCGATCAGAAGGTGCGGATCACGCTCCAGGATGATGCGATCCTTGAACGTCCCTGGTTCGCTCTCGTCGGCGTTGCACACCACGTAACGCGGCTTGGGGATGTTCTTGGGAACGAAGCCCCATTTGCCGCCGGTGGGAAAACCCGCGCCGCCTCGGCCGCGAAGTCCGGACGCCTTCACCATCTGGATGAGATCGTCGGGCTTGATGCCGGCCAACGCCTTCTTGAGCGATCCGTACACCCCGTGCTCTTCCGCGACCTTCAAGGTGAACGAGCGTGGCAAATCCACATGCGGCGTGGTAACCCGCATCTCCCCCTTCATTACTTCTTACCTTCTGAAACGGCGAGCCGATCGCGAATCTCCGCGCTGGCCGAATTGGCTTTCGCCAGCGGCTTGGGCTTTTCGCCGTCCATTTCGGGATATCCTGCGGGACGAATCGGCGGATCGCGATCCTCTGCCAAAGCCCCCACGATGGCATCCACCTTGTCCCGGGTCAGGTTTTCGTAAAAGTAAGGACCGATCATGAGCATCGGCGCATAACCACACGCGCCGAGGCATTCGGTCTCGAGAAGCGTGAACTTTCCGTCCTTCGTCGTGCCGCCCAGCTCCACGCCCAGCTTCTGTTCCAGATATTTGGTGAGCTGTTTTGCGCCCATGAGCGCACATGAAATGTTGCGGCACACTTCGAGCTTGTACCTGCCTCGCGGCTGGCGATCGAACATGGTGTAAAAGCCGACGACTTCGGCGGTCATGCTCTGCGGCACTTCGAGAAGCGCAGCGACTTCGGCCAGGGTTGCGTCGTCCAGATAGCCCAGCTCGGCTTGCGCGTAATGCAAGGAGGGCAAAACCGCCGAACGGCGCGCAGGGAACTTATCCTTGAGATCGGTGATCTTGTCCTGTGTTTCCTTGGACAGTTTGGCCACGCCTAGGAATCCTTCACCGCATCGATGCCGACCGGAAACCCTGTCAGCGGAAAATCCTTGCGCAAGGGGTAATGCTGATAATCCTCCATCATGAGGATGCGGCGGAGATCCGGATGTCCGCGAAAGCGGATGCCGAACATGTCGAACACTTCGCGCTCGGTGTACTCGGCGCCGGTCCAGATGGGAACCACCGAATCGATTTCCGGAGTTTCTCCTTGCACGGGGCACTTCACGCGCAGCCGCGTTGCCTGTTCCAGACTCAGCAAGTGGTACACGACCATGAATCGCGGCTCATCGGGATAGAGATCCACCGCGGTTACATCGTGACACATGGCGTAACGCCAGCTGTCGCGAAGGAATTTCATGTATTCGCGGAGGCGATGGGGCCGCATCACCGCCGTCCACTCGCCACGAAAACGAATGATTTGCAGCAGGTCAGATGCAAAGGATTCGCGGAGCGCAAGCAGAGAGCGCTCGGCATACGGAAGGCTGGGATCATTGGACGTTCCGGTGAGCGCGGGCGATTCCGGTGTTGCTTCCACACCGAATGCTTGAGGTCCGGCCGGCGTGCCTTCTTCGGACCAACGCTTGCCCATGGGATCGGGCGGCTCCGGCCGGTCGGCGGCATGGGAGGTGGTGCTGCGGGCGGCGCCGTGTCCGCGACGCTCAGGCGATTCTTCGACGAATCCGCCCTTTGGATCAGGAGTGTTGGGCACGTTTGGTCTCCTGGATCACCGGCTTGAATCCAAACTCGGCTTGTCCACGACGGGTATTCCAGTCCAGCGCGCCCATTCGCCACACGTAGATGTATCCAATGAGCAAAAGGCCGAGGAAGACGAGCATCTCCAGAAAGAAAAAGGTCGGGGCTTTTCGAAACACGACCGCCCAGGGAAACAGGAAAACCGTTTCAAGATCGAACACGATGAACAGCATCGCCACGACATAAAAGCGCACACTGAACCGTTGGCGCGCTGTGCCGATCGGGGGAACCCCGCATTCGTAGGTCGCATCCTTGGACGGATCGGGTTTTGATGGCCCCAAAAGCCAGGCAATGCCGAGGGCCACGGCGGCGAACCCCGTGGCGACGATGAACATGAGTAAGATGGGGATGTAACCGGCTGCCATTGCTTAAGTTGGATTCCTGGGCCAGCATGCCTCGAACCGCCCGCTACCCAGCCTCCCCTCCCGTATAAACACTTGTGAATCTTGGCACAAGCCGGGGCAGGATAGAGCCCTCCCGAGGGGGTGTCAACGACCTTCTACCCGGGCTTCGGGGGGTCGGGTAGACGGCCGGAAGCTCATTATTGATAATCGGTTTTGCGGTGCTCCTCGTTTCTTTTTTTGGGCACCGATTGATGATTCGAAGTCCTTTGCAAGGAGGCCCTGGCTCATGAGACGGAAGCTGGCGTTCCCGCTTTTTTGTTTGCTCCTTGGCCTTGCCCTACCGGCTTATGCGGACAGCACGATTGGCTTCCGGGCCGGCATGGCCATCGAGCCCGATGAGTTCGTGCTCGGCATTCACTTCCGGACCGCTCCTATCGAGGGGAAAGAGTTGTACATCGTTCCGAGCGTCGAGGTGGGTTTCGGTGACGCCACCATGATCGCTTTGAACGGTGACCTTCACTGGTTGTTCGATCTCGATTCGAAGGTGGATCCCTACGTGGGCGGTGGCATCACCATCAACTGGTTCGACACCGACAACGGGAACAGCGACACCGAAGTGGGAGGCAGCGTCCTCGGTGGACTGATGCTGGGGAATACCAGTCTCGGGCCGATGTTTGCCGAACTCAAGCTCGGTTTGGGTGACGTGCCGGACGCCAAGATCCTGGTCGGCTGGAATCTGCATTAGGCTGTTCTTGCGCGAAGGAGGGCGCTGACGGAAGTCGGCGCCCTTTTTTGCTTGGCGCTCGTTTTCCAGAATTTGGTAACCGAGCGCTAGCCTTCCAAACCCAGCTTCTTCATCTTCTTGTAGAGATGACTGCGCTCCAAACCCAGCCGCTCTGCGGCTCGGGTCATGCTTCCCCCTTCGGCTTTGAGCGCTTCCTCTATTTGCGTTCGCTCGAAGTCGTCAACTGCGTCGCTCAGTTTTTGTGATGTATGACCCCGTGATGGAGCCGGGAATAACAGCTTGATGTCTTCGGCCTGAACCGTGTTCCCCTTGGTCATGATGATGAGGCGCTCCACCAAGTTTCGGAGCTCGCGCACGTTCCCGGGAAACGGATAGCGCTCCAGAAGCGCCATCGCTTCGCGGGAAAAGCGTTTGGGTTTGGAACCCGTTGCTAGCGAAGACGTGAAGTGTTCCACCAGGAGCGGAATGTCCTCGGGCCGTTCGCGAAGAGGCGGAACAATGATGGGTATCACGGCCAGCCGAAAATAGAGATCCTCGCGATAATTGGCTTCTTTCGTCAGCGAGCGGTTCGTGGCTGCGATCACCCGCACGTCCACCTTGATCGGGCGATTGCCACCCACACGGGTGAATTCACTTTCTTGAAGAACGCGCAAGAGTTTGGTCTGCGCGCGCGGACTGAGATCAGCCACTTCGTCCAGGAAGAGCGTGCCCTCGTGTGCTTCCTCGAATTTGCCTTTTCGCGATTGCGTGGCGCCGGTGAACGCTCCCTTTTCGTGCCCGAACAGCTCGGACTCGACGAGCTCGTCGGGGATGGCGGAACAGTTCACGGCCACGAACGGTTTGTTGGCCCTGGGGCTGATCTGGTGCAGCGCGCGGGCCACCAGCTCCTTCCCCGTACCGTGCTCGCCCTGAATCAACACACGCGCCGAGCTGGGCCCTGCCTTTTCGATCTGCGCGATGAGAGTTTGAATTGCTTTGGAGGTACCGACGATGGGCGGAGACCAACGTTGACTGTTCCTGTTGTGATGGCGCGCGGTGGCGGCGTTCTGCAGAACGATGAGAAGCCGCTCGAGGGAAATCGGCTTTTCCAAGAAGTCATAAGCGCCGTTACGGACCGCTTGGATGGCGATTTCGATGTTCGCGTGGCCGGACATCATGATCACGGTCGTTTCGGGAGTGGCGCCCTGAATTTCGGTAAGCAAGTCGAGCCCGCTCCCCTCCGGAAACCATACGTCGAGCAGCACGACATCAAACGGTTTATCGAGATGACGGCGGGCGGCAACGAGAGTTCGAGCCGTGGTGACTTGATAGCCTTCCCGGCCCAGCGCGCCGTCGAGACTCGAGAGGATGTTGGCTTCGTCGTCGACGATGAGGATCGATGGCATCTTCTAGGTGGTGGTGTTGCGCGGCAGGCGCAAGGTGAAGGTGGTGCCGTGGCCGGGTTGAGAATTGACGTCGATCGCTCCGTGATGGTCGCTCACGATTTTCTCCACCATCACGAGGCCGAGACCGCTGCCGGTTTGTTTGGTGGTGAAGCCGGGCGAGAAGAGTTTTTGGGTTTGCTCTTGGGTGAGACCGGGACCGTTGTCGGAGACGGCGATCTGTATGTCGTTTGGGGTGGTCGTTGCCGCCACGGTGACATGGCCGTTTCCATCCACTGCCTCGAGCGCGTTCTGGAGTAAGTTCACCAGTGCTTGCCGGAGCTGGGAGGGATCGGCGTTGAAGGTTGCATTGGCGTCGGTACTTGAGAGCACCAGGCGGTGTTGCTGCACGTCTTTTGTGTAGAGCGTGTTCAGATCGGTGAAGAGATCGTTGATGCGGCAGGTTTGAAATTGCGGCGCGGGGAGCCGGCCGAACTCCGAGAACTCCTGCAGCATGTGTTTGAGCCGATCCACCTCTTCACCAATTGTCTTGACCGCTTGATCGAGGATTTTTGGAAAATCGGGGCGTTGTTGTTCGTAGCTACGTTTGAGATCGGCGATTGAGACGGCGATCGGAGTGAGCGGATTCTTGACTTCGTGCGCAACTTTGCGCGCCATTTGGCTCCAGGCGGCATGACGTTCGGTGACGACCAAACGCTCACGATAGGTTTTCAAGTCCTGGCGCATGCGATCGAGCGCGGTGACCAGGGTTTCGAGCTCTTTGACGCTATGAAGTTTTAGCGGTTCGTCCCAGTCTCCTTCGGCCACCTTGCGCGAGAAGTCGGCAAGCTCTTCGACGGGTTTTGAGACCTGGGATGACCAGAGTGTACCGAGAAGGATGGCAAGTAAGAGACCGAGAAGCGCGATTAGCGCCGAGGTGATTTTCAACCCAAGGATGGCTTTGTCGGATTCTAAAGTAGAAACCAATCCGGTGATTTGAGTTCTTGCACCATTGTAAACGAGATCCAACTCGATCGACTTTGCCAAAAATGGGCGGCCATCCATTGATTCGCGAGTCACCGCTTTGTTCATGGGCGGCAGTGCCGTGGAATCCGAGAACGTGCTTGCGATAACATGACTGTTGTCGTCAGTGAGGACGAGATCCACGCCACTTATTCGCTGCATTCTTTCCAGGAAGACCCGGTTGAGAACGATGCCGCCGACAAGAGTCCCCACTGATTGATGTTCGTAAGGGATGGCGGTGGTTTCCCCCAAGATCATGAGGCTGGAATCCGGAGTTCCTTCTGTCACTGAACTGCCGGTTGAGTCCCACACCACCAGAAAATCGAGCCCAAGCAGCTTGCGTCGCTCGGTTAGGAAATCCACAAGTTCGCGGGGATTCGAACGCACGAGATACAGTCGCCTCAGAGTTGGATCCCCGGCCAGTATGTGGATCTTTGTCTGAATGTCGGAATCTTCGTCACTCAGCCGCTGCTTCACCCCATTGAGCGACGAGTCCAACCGTTCCGCGGCTTCGGTGCGAACAAGGGTCTCGAGGCGTTTGGACAGCACATAGGTAATCAGGCTTACCGGAAGAAGTGCGATGAGACACGTGCCCAGAATGAGCCGCGCGCGCAGCGATCTCACGGCGTCTTTCTCGCTCGGCAGCGAAGGAGATTTACGATGTTATCGGGGCCCAATGCTTCCACCGCACTTCGCGCGGCTGCCGAACACAGGATCGGGCACCTGATTCGGAAAAGACATAGCGCGGCGGAAATCTTGACCGGCCTCTCGTCGATCCCAGAGATGCTGAGCGGTGTAGTGAGCGAATCGAGCGGCATGTCCAGATATGTGATGCGCACGAGATCGGTGGCTTTCGCCAGCTTGTTGGCTCTCCAGATGCGATCAAGAAGGATTTGCAAGTCGTCGTGATTCGGAAACGCGGGATCGACGTCGAAACGTATCGGCAAGTCGCGAACCGTTGCCGTGGTGTCCACCACACTCGTACCGCACGGCGCCAGGTCGCCACGAAACAACTCGTTGTTAAGAGCGGTCGCTACCCACCGGGTGGCCACTGCGGTCGTAACGGAATCGATCGTGGGGTGATACGACATGAAGAGACCGGCCACGATGCCGCGTTGACGCAGTCCGCTTGGTTCGCCCGACCAGCGCAGCTTGTCGCGAATGTGAGTGGATGGCTCACCGGGCCAGAACATCGCCGCATCGATTTCATTTCGCTCGAGCGCGATCTCTTCGTCAGCGGGATCATCGAAGAAGCGCACGATCAGCGTGTCGGGCCAAGATGAGGTGTCCGGGATATCCGTGTTGCGGGTGAGTTGATAGAGATGGTCGGATGATTGGACGGCGCCGAATCCAGCTCGAGGGAGATCGATTCCCAGGCTGTCGCAGGCGAAAAATGCCGTTACGCGTTTCGACGATGGATACCCGATCCGCAACTTGGCCGGCCCGCTTGGGCGCGGGGGCTCGGCGAAAACTAAAAGACGATCAGGGTGTTTGGTTTTCTTGAAAGACCCGGAAGTTAGCTTGGCGAGGATGAACGTCTGGTCGTAAACGTTCATCACTTCGCCGGTTGCGATGGGTTTTTTCTTGTCCTGAAAGGTGAGGATCGTTCCAGGGGCGAGCTTTACGGAATCCGGAGCGGCGATATAGATCCGGTCGCCTTGTGTCCAAACAACGTGAGCAGTGATGCGATTGCCCGCACCGAGAAGACTTCCGGCGAGACAAATCAATGCCAGGGCAAGTAGGACTCGCCTAATTCGACGCCTCTCCCCGTGGGGAGAGCGAAGACGCCTATCCCTGCGGCGAAGAAAAAGAAACAGTGTCTCTTTTGCCACGTTATCTCCGAACCTCGCCCGCTGCTTTCGGTTACCCATGTTTTTCGGCAGCCAGGCGTGTCAACTTTGACACAAATTCGGCTTCAAGAGCGAGACCCGGGAAACGCAAGTTCTTGCGCGACAGTCGCATTGGGGTTTGGCGCGGCCCTTGATTTACCTCCCCGCAGATACCCGGCCGAGGGGCTGGGAAATCCGGACCCGGCGCCGGCCCGCCGAACCGGTTGTTTCATGGCCGGAGGAGGACACGAACATGGAAAAGAATTGGATGGTGCTGGTCGGCACGATCGCGCTTGCCGCCGCCGTGAGCACTGGTTGCAACAAAGAGGACGAGGTCGCGACCGCCCAGGCGGGCTATCGCAATTCGAACGTGGTTGAGCAGGCGAGCACGCGCTCATTGGAATCGAAACCGGAGGCGGTGCCCGCAGTGACATCTCCCAGCATGCCGCTGCATTCGGAGCCGGGCAGCGACATGCAGGTGGAAGGTGCCAAGGCGCCTGATCTCTTGGTGAAAAGCTCAAAGGAGACCGTTACTCGTGGTGAGACGATCGAGTTGAGTGCCCAGGGTTCGCCGGACGTGGTCGAGATGATGCTGTCGGACGGTTACGGGACCACGCAGTCTCTGGTGTTCGATGCCGCGTCGACCACGTGGAAGACCACGTACCGCGTGCCGCTCAACATGAAGTTGGAGCGGCTTGGCTTGTCGATCAAAGCCAGGAACGGTGACGAGCGGTGGCGCCGGGTGTGGGTGTTCCTGACTCTGCCCGAGAACGCAGAAAAGGCGGCACCGGAGTCGAGCGCAGTCTCTGATTCTTTGGAGGATTGACCGTAACGAAGCCGCGCGGGCGCGGGCGGAGTTGCAGAACGAAGGTGCTACCGCACATGGTGGCACCTTCGTGTTGTTCAGCATCAATGGGTCCCGAGGAGTCAGCGAAGTGATAGAAGTGCTACCGCACATGGGACCACCTGAACTGGTCCTAGGACCAGTTCAATGATGATGGCGAACGTCGCGCCAAAAAAATCGGCAAAAATTTCTTGACCTGGATTTGCAGACGCCATTTGATTAGTGTGCACCCGTCGCATGGGACAGCGTCAGCGCGCTTGGCAACCTCCCTGCCGAGCTTCAACAGCCAGATTCAGCTCAGAAGCAAAACCCGTTCGCGTCAGGCGACAGGCATGGCGTTCATCCTCCCAAAAACCGCCATGTTATAAAGAGTGAACCCCGTCGCAACGATCACGGAGGTGTGATCATGCGCCTTGCATTCGCGTTGAAGGATCGTTCGGATCAAGAGTTGCTCACCGGGCTTGCCGTCGCGGTGGGCCACGAACGCGAAGATCTCGCCCTGGTCATCGCCCACCTCGTCGAAATGGAGAGCCGCCAGCTGGCTTTGCCAGAGAGCTGTTCTTCTCTTTCCAAGTACTGCATCGAGTTTCTACATATGAGCGACTGGCAGGCCTACCGGCGAGTGGATGTGGCTAGGGTTGCCCTGAAGTTTCCTCTTGTGCTGGACATGCTGGCCGAAGGTCTCGTGAACGTGACGGCGGTGCTCCGATTGGGCCCCTCGTTGACCGAGGAAAACCATCGGGAGTTACTCCAGGAGGCAACGCATAAGACCAGGGATGAAGTCGAGGAGATCGTGGCGCGGCTTCGTCCCAAGTCGCCGGTTTCCGACATGATCCGGAAGCTGCCGGTCCGAAGTAGAGCGGCCGCCGCTTCCTCCAATGATGGCTCTTCTGGACTCCCAAATGAGGCGACTCTCGGACAGAACGCTCCGGAATCTCTTTCCGACAACAGTCAGGTGGCTACCGAGGGAGGCGTGCCGGAATCTGTTTCTCCAAAGCTCGACCACGAGCCCGCGCTTCATGTTCAGCCCCGGGCATCCCACAAGCCTGCCGTCTCCCCGCTCGCGCCGGAGATTTACAAGTTTCAATTCACCGGGAGTGCCCGATTAAAGAAGAAATTCAAGCAACTTCAGGAATTGATGCGACACCGGGTTCCCAACGGCGATCTTGCCACGCTCTTCGAAATGGGTGTCGACCTCTTGCTGGAAGAGGTGTCGCGGGAAAAGTTCGGAAAATCTGATCGGCCTCGCAAGAAGAGAATCAAAGCGGATTCCGCCGAGGAGAGTAAGTCTGGGAATTCAAAGAAGACGGATCATTCACGACACATCCCGAACCATGTAAAACGTGAGGTCTGGTCACGGGACGAAGGCCAGTGCGCTTTCGTGAGCAAAAGCGGTCGACGGTGTTCCGAACGAGGCCGAATCGAGTTCCACCATGTTGTGCCGTTTGCGTGGGGTGGCGAGGCGACGGCCCAGAACATCCAGCTACGTTGCCGTGCTCACAACGCGTATGAGGGAGAAGTGATTTTCGGCAAGATCGTTAGGAAGAACGGCGGCAATAACGGCCGTGTGGCAGCAACTGGTCCTAGGACCAGTTCGAGGAACGGAAATGGGCATCAAGAGGGACATCCCAACCGGGGCAGCGAACGAAATGGGAGTGGTTCGCCATGACACTGCGCAAACTTGCTCGTCTTGGCACCAGATGAACGTTTCGCCGGCTCAACTGCTGCCCGCGCCAGTTGGCAAGCGGCGAAGATCATCCGGGGTGTTCACGCCGCGAAGCGTGGAGATTGTTTCTGCATCTGTCGTGAGTCCTCGAAGGGCGATGCGATCGAGTAGCGCCTGCACGGAGGAGCCCGGAGAAAGGGATTCGATTGTGGGCAATGCGGATCGAGGATACAGGCCGGGAAACGGGTGGCGGATTGCCGCGAGGGGGGTTGCGTTTTTCTCTTCGGAGATAAACACGACTGCTGTATCCGCCGCGCGGGAGGCGAGAAGCCTTTGTAGGTGCGTTTTGTTCACCAAAGGCATGTCGGCGGTGAGGACGAGGGCAAATTCATGAGATGAGCTTTTGAGGGCGACGCGGAGTCCTTCGAGCGGACCCAGGTCCGGCCGTTCGCTGGTCACGAACGCTTTGGCGTATTCGACGTACGGGAGGGGATCGCGTGTGACGACACGAGGAGTTAGGCCGAGATCGCGCAATGCGGCGATGGTGTAGGCGAGCAATGGCTTGCCATTCCAGAGCGCCAGAGCTTTATCGCTGCCGAAACGAGAAGATTTCCCGCCGGCAAGAATGAAGCTCTCGAGACCAGCGGAGAGTCGTGCCTGATTCATGAAAGCTGGACGTTACTACTGCTCGACTTGCGCGGCGAGTTTCTTAATCTCTGCGACTTGCTTTTCCAATTCAGCCGGGTCTTTGATTGGGGGCGAACAGACAGTCTCGACACAGACAAACATGGCCGGCGCGGCGTCAGGCGAGTACATGAGATCCGCCATCCGGGTGGAATCGGCTTTTGGATCGAGGTTCAGGATCACCTTGTTGGGCTCAAACAGGAAATACGCGGCTTGGCGAAGCTTGGTGACCGTGGAGTCTGCCGGATCGCCGATGATCGCCAGCTGCACATGATGGCGGCTCATGCGCCCGGCAGCCAAACCTGCCGTAGCTGCTGCTTTCAGGTCTTGCAACGCTGGTTGGAGGTCGCTTTCCAAGGCTTTTTGTCCGGCTTCTCGAAGCCGCAAATCGCCAGCTATCACTCCTGTTTCCCAAACGGCCAATGCAGCTGTCGCGTTCTGGTCGCGTCTAAAGACAGGAGTATTTCCGGAGGGACCGATTTCCACGAACGTGTGCGTCTTCGGGTCCAGGAATCGATCTAAAATGTTGTAAGCAACTATTCCCATGGCCTTAGTAATCGATGAAAAGCCTGAAAACTGGACAAGCTCTGCATGCTCTCGCAACCAGACGCATTCCACGATCAACGGTTTACTAGTGGGAAAATGATCGTGAAAGCCGTTGATTTCCGGCTGACCTTCCGAAAGTGGGTCCCGGTAGTAATCGAGATCAAGGTTTGAAGAATCCCCAGCGATAATCTTGGCCAGGTTTAACGCAGTACCGAACGGCGCCGTGGTGAGCCTTGGCTCATTCATGATCATTAACTGCCTTGCCTCTTCGAGCGTCGGCCCGCCCGCTTGGGCAACCCAATAGAGGACGGCCTTTCCTTCAGGGCTTCCGTCTCTGATCACCTTGCCTTCAGGAATTCCGTGTCCGACCAGCTCCCGCGCCATCTTCGTTGCGATATCCAAGTAGGCGACGTCGCCTTTAT
>Ga0207675_100001023_pt1 | contig 27745 bp, 26 predicted proteins | sample KBSSwiS42_FD_184305 | JGI IMG/M metagenome (GOLD analysis project Ga0207675, IMG submission 184305) | Switchgrass rhizosphere microbial communities from Kellogg Biological Station, Michigan, USA - KBS Switchgrass S4-2 (SPAdes) (version 2) | ecosystem: Host-associated > Plants > Roots >...
AGCAGTTCGCCGTGCCACATGTGTGCGAGCCGGAGGCGCTGGTCGTCGCCGGCGAAGATCCCGTCCCGGTAGGCGGAGGTGATCAATTCGAGCGACGGGTCGAATCGGTCGTCGGTGTAGTCGAGCGCGCTTTCGGCGACTCGGAGCGTGAAGGACGCGCGAGCATCGTCAGCGGACGCGACAGCGGCTCGCGCCTGCTCGAGCATCGCGCGCGCCGCGTCGAGGCGACCGGCGGTGACGAGGTTGTGGAACAGACAGGTGAGGTGGCGCGCGCGGAGCGTTTGCGAGAGAGCGGGGAGGCTCAGGGCCAGTCGCCCCGCGCTGATCCGGATCTCGGGCGAGATCGCGAACATCCCCGCGATGCTCAGTCGGACTTCTGCCTCCTGGGTTGCCGGCAGTGTCTCGCGGAGCGCCTGATCGGCGAACGCGATCGCTTCCTCACTGTTGCCCGTGATGTGCAGCGCGATCGCCGTCGTACCGACGATCTCCCCCCGCCGCGGGTGGTGAACCGGCGCGATCTCGAGGGCGCGCCGGCCGAATGTCGCGGCGGTAGCGGGGTCGGTCGTGACCAGCGCCTCTGCGGCCTCGAGCAGGGTCTCGATTGCCACCTCGTCTCCCGGCTCGGCGCTCGCGGCCAGCTGCACCGCGACTTCGACCGGCAATGCCCCGGCTTCGAGCAGAACGCCGGCCGCCTGGCGATCGAGCGCACGGCGGGCTGTTACCGGCACGCTCGCCCGGACCGCCTCACGTGTGATGTCGTGCCAGAAGGCGAGCTTCTCATCGCGCTCGACGAGTAGGTTCGCCTCGAGGAGCTCACCGACCGGCGCCAGCAGATCCGACGCGGGGCGCCCCAGCGTCCGTGCCAGCTCGTCGAAGGAGAACGTGCGACCGAGCGAGGCCGCGACGGTCACGGCGTCGCTCGCCTCGTCGGAGAGCCGGCCGAGCCGCTCGCGCATCTTCTGTTGTACGCGCCGCGGCAGCTGGTTGTCGAGCAGCTCGGCGCGCCCGTCGACGAAACGGATCCGGTTCTCCTCTTGCAGTCCGAGCAGGGTCTCGACAACGAGAAACGGAGTACCGTCGGCCTCCGTCAACTGCTCGAGAATCGACTGATCGGGCTGCGCGGCGAGCACGTCCGTCGCGAGCCGCGCGATGGCGTCCTCATCGAGTGGTCCGAGGACGATCGTGCGTGCGCCGTCTTGTCTCAGCTTCTCGAGTGCGTGGACGAGCGGTGTCGATTCGCGCGGGGGGCGAAGGGCGATGACCCACGCGATCGGCAGTCCCACGAGTCGCATCGGCAGCGTTCGAATCGCTGCTGCCGTTCCGCCGTCCGCCCAATGCGCGTCGTCGATGGAGATCAGGAGTGGCGACTCGAGAGCCGCGCGCTCGAGCAGCTGTTGCAGGTCTCTCAGCAGCCAGAACCGTTGCTCGGGGTGCGCATGGAGAGCGGCGAGCCCGCTGTCGTCGAGCAGGGGCTCGGCTCCGTCGAACAGCGCTGCCAGCAGCACCGCGAGCTCGACGACCGTTTCGCTCGGATCGGCTGCGCTGCTACCGACTCTGATGCCAAGGCTGCGGGCGATCGTCGACACCTCTGCGAGCAGGCGGCTTTTTCCCATACCGGCGGCGCCTTCGACAATGAGCACCGTTTCGGCGCCGTCGGAAAGGCGTTCGAGCTCGGCTCGAATCAGCGCGAGTTCCGCGTCGCGCCCGTGGGACTCCCACGCGGGGCTCGTCGACATCGCTGCTCCAGGCGAGCATATCCCAGCGCGTCCGACCCGCTTTTCAAATCGCACGACCGTGTGATGTGCGCCGGCGCCTCGCCGGGCGACACTTGTCCTTTCACAACTCCGAAGAAGGGAGTCGACAGTGAACGGACGACCGAACATCGTTCTCGTCCACGGCGCCTGGGCCGACGGATCCTGCTGGAGCGGCGTGATCGAGCGCCTCCAGACGGAGGGCTTCCAAGTGCGAGCGCCGCAGTTTCCATTGAGCTCGCTCGCCGACGACGTCACGCGGCTGCGCCAGGTGCTCGAGTTCCAGGAGGGCCCGACGATCGTCGTCGGACACTCCTATGGCGGCCAGATCATCACCGCGCTCGGCCCGGAGGCACCGAACGCCGTCGGGCTCGTCTACATCGCCGCGTTTGGTCTTGACGAGGGCGAATCGCTCGGCGCACTCCTCTCGCAGGGACCGGTCACGCCGGCACTCGCCCATCTGTTCACCGATTCACGCGGTTTCGGCTGGCTCTCCGAAGACGACTTCGTCAACCACTTCGCCGCCGATGTCGACCCGACGCGCGCACGGGTGATGTACGCCGTGCAGCAGGCACTCGCCTCGTCCGCATTCACGGACGTCATGGCCGCACCGGCGTGGCGGTCGCTGCCTTCCTGGTACCTCGTCGCACAAAACGACGAGGCGCTCCCGCCGGACGCGGAGCGCATGTTCGCATCACGGATGGGCGCGACGACCGTCGAGATCCCATCGAGCCACGTCGCGATGGTTTCCCACCCCGACGAGGTCGCCGAGCTGATCGAGAAGGCGGCCGCTGCGGTCGGAGCGGCCGCCGCCCGCTGAGGTGCGCCCGAGAGGGAGTGTCTCAATGGCAGTCACGGAAACACCAGTCAGGTACGCCGACGCCACGACCCAACGTGTCACGGCCCAGAACGCGATCGAGTACGCCTACCGCGACCTCGGTGAGAGCGATCTGCCGCTCGTCCTGCTGCAGCACTTCCGCGGCAACCTCGACAACTGGGATCCAGCCTTAATCGACGCGCTCGCCGCGGATCGACGGGTGCTCACCTTCGACAACGTCGGCGTCGCCGCCACGGCGGGGAGGACGCCGAACACCATCGAGGCCATGGCCCACGACGCGATCGCCTTCCTGGAGGCGATGAACCTTCAGCGGGTGGATCTGCTCGGCTTTTCGATCGGCAGCTTCGTCGCGCAGGAGATCGCGCTCATCCGCCCCGACCTCCTGCGGCGCATGGTGCTCGCGTCCTCCGCACCGCAGGGTGCGGCCGGCATGCATGGCTGGGCTCCCGAGGTGATCGGCGCGGTCGGTGAGCCGGAGACGAGCCCGGAGGGATACGTCTCGGTCTTTTTCGCTCCCACGAAGACGAGTCTCGAGGCAGGCCAGCAGGCCGCAGGGCGCATCTTCGGGGGAAGGACAACCGACCGAGATGAGCCAACGACCTGGCAGACGCGCCAGGCGCAGTACGACGCCGTCTGCTCGTGGGGCATCCCCAACCACTCGCTGCTCCAGCGGGTCGCCGCGATCGAGCTCCCGGTGTTCGTCGCCAACGGCGACAGCGATCCCATGATTCTCCCGCGCTACTCGCATCTCTTGGCCGGGCTCCTCCCGGACGCGCGCGTCACGATCTACCCCGATTCGGCCCACGGCTTTCTCTTCCAGCACCACAGACAGTTCGCTGCCGACGTGCACGCCTTCCTCGAGGAGGCCGACTGATGCCGATGATCGACGTCTACGCCGCTGCCGGAACCTTTCCCGATTCGCACGCGCTTGCTCAGGATCTCGCAGCGGCAGTCATGCGTTGGGAGCAGGTTCCCGACTTGCCGCTGTTCGCGAACAACACCGCCGCGTTCATTCACAGCATGGACGAAGCCGCGATCTCGAACGTCGCGGGAGAGAGCAACTACGTCCGCGTCCAGGTACTCACCCCTGTCGGAGTACTCGACCGCGACAAGCAACTCGGCGTCGTCAAGGAACTCACGGAAATCGTCGCGGCCGCGGCCCGCGACCCGAGCCTGCGAGAGCGCACGTGGGTGCTGCTGACCGAGTCGCCGGAGGGTGGCTGGGGGATCGGCGGGCACGCCAACACGAATGCCGACATCGCGGCGGCCGCTCGCGCCGCGCTCGTAGGTCAGTAGGGACGTAATGAGCGGCGCCACGGCAGCAGATCGAAGAGAGAGCACGCTGGCGGACGGCGTGCAGCTGCCCCTGCTCGGCCTCGGCGTCTGGCAGGTGCCGAACGGACGCGAGTGCGTCGACGCAGTCCGTAGGGCGCTCGAACTCGGCTACCGGCACATCGACACCGCCCAGGCCTACGGCAACGAGGCGAGCGTCGGAGAGGGACTGCGCGAGAGCGGCGTTGCGCGCGATCAGGTGTTCATAAGCACCAAGTTCAATCCCGGACGGAGCGACCCGGTCGCGGAGGTTGAGCGCAGCCTCGAGCGGCTCGGGGTCGAGCGGGTCGATCTGTACATCGTCCATTGGCCGAAGGGCGGTCCGACCTGGGCGTGGCCGGGAATGGAGCGAGCTCGGGAACGTGGTTACGCGCGTTCGATCGGGGTTTCCAACTTCGACGTCGCCGAACTCCAACAGGTGCTCGCAACGGCGAGCATCGCGCCGGTCGTCAACCAGGTGCAATTCAGTCCGTACGAGTACCGGAAGGGGCTCCTCGACGCGTGCCGTGGGAACGGGATCGTTCTCGAGGCCTACAGTCCTCTCGGACACGGTCGCCACATCGGCAGCGAAACAGCGACACGGATCGCGCAGCGCCTCGGGCGCACGCCGGCCCAGGTGTTGCTCCGCTGGTGCATCGAGCGCGACGTTCCGCTGATCGCGAAGTCGACGCACCGCGACCGGATCGCGGAGAACGCGCAGATCTTCGACTTCACGCTGTCCAACGCGGACATGGCGGAACTTGACGCGCTCGACCGCACCGGTGGCACCCAGCGTGCTCTCGAGCGCAAGTGGTGGTGAGCCCCGCATGGGCCTGGCTTCACGCGGCGGTCGACGACGTTTGCCTCGCGTGATCCGGTCATCTCTGCGGTTTCCGGAGTGATGCGGGTTTGCTCGTGTCGGAGGTCGCCGCGTTGTGTCGCGTTTTGCGTCTCCGTGCGACCTGGTGTGACCTCGGTGCGGCCGCCGACAGCTAAGTGCTCGAGCGTAAGCACGGTCGTCCAGGCGAGTGGCTTCGCGGTAGATCCACGAGACGCGACGCAGAAGACGGTACAACGACGAAACGACCGGATAAGAAGAAGGCCCGCCCGAGCGGGCCTTCGACCTTAGCTCCTGCAAGTCAGTTTGACCTGCCCGCTCGGAGTGACTATTCCGGAGGTGACCCTCGTGAGCACCACCCCGTCCAACACGAAACAGGGCTGGCCCGTGAAGTCTGTGACGGGCCGCGCCGGGAGCGGGCTGCTCTCGTCAGGGATGACCGAACCCGTGATGTGGTGGTTGATCGCACCGCCCGGCTGGATCACGAACTGGATCTTGCACGAGAACAGCCAGGAACCCGTGTTGCCAGCTACGAAACAGTCGCCGTCATCACGTACCACCTCCGCGCCATTCCCGCCGGCTCTGGCCTGTGTGCTGCTGCCCACCGCGAGCAGGCCGGCCACCGACAGGCCGACTGCCAACAGAATCAATCTGTGCCGCATGCAATCCCCTCCTTGACGCCCTTTCCACTCGGAACAGGGCATGGTCCAAGGGGATACTGGATTGCCTGGTTCCTGGAAGCAAGTGAGGCGGTTCCTCCTGGGCAGGGTCAGGTCGAACCCTGCCCGAGCCGGGAGCCAATCATCCACCGCCTTGCACTATCAGGCGCGACTGCCCTGGCTTGTGTTGTCCCGTCACCCGCCGCTCGTTCGTCGTAGAGACGAACCCATACTCCCAAGGAGGGAACCATGAAGTACGCGCTCCTCATCTACAACGCGCCGGACGCCCGTGACCTGCCAGAGGGACAGCTCGAGGCCTTGATCGACGAGTACCAGGAGATCTTTCAGTCACCCGGCGTCATCGACGGGCAGCAGCTACAGCTGCCGGGGTCGGCGACGACGGTGCGCGTCGAGAACGGCGAGGCGCTCTTGAGCGACGGCCCGTTCGTCGACGCCAAGGAATACCTCGGCGGCCTCTGGCTGCTCGAGGCCGACAATCTCGACGTCGCCACCGCACTCGCCGCGCGCATCCCGGCCGCCCGCATGGGGGGCGCCGTCGAGGTGCGTCCGGTCGTCGAGCGCGGAGCGCTAGCCCGCTGATCGACCAGGTCTTCCGCGACGAGTGGGGCCGCGTCCTGGCGACCCTCGTCGGCGACTTTGGGGACTTCGATCTTGCCGAGGAGGCAACGCAGGAGGCATTCGCGATCGCGGCGGAGCGCTGGCCGCGCGACGGCACCCCGGACAACCCCGGCGCCTGGCTGACGACGACCGCCCGGCGCCGGGCCCTCGACCGCATCCGCCGCGATCGCACGCTCGCCGAGAAGACGAGGCTGCTCGAACTGCCGGAGACGGAGGAGCACGACGTGGATGAGACGAATTTTCCCGATGAGCGCCTCGAGCTCATCTTCATGTGCTGCCATCCGGCGCTCGCGCTCGAGGCGCAGGTGGCCCTGACGCTGCGCGCGCTCGGCGGCCTGACGACGGAGGAGATCGCACGCGCCTTCCTTGTCGAGCCGGAGACGATGAAGCGCCGGCTGACGCGCGCGAAGCGGAAGATCAAGGAGGCCGGCATCCCGTTCAGCGTCCCTGCCGATCACCTGCTGCCCGACCGCCTGGCCGCGGTGCTCGCCGTCGTCTACCTGATCTTCAACGAGGGCTACGGCGGACGGGTGGATCTCGCCGCGGAGGCGATCCGTCTGGGCGACGCGCTCGCCGGCCTGATGCCCGACGAGCCCGAGGTGCAGGGCCTGCTCGCGCTGATGCTGTTGAACGACGCCCGCCGAGAGGCCCGTTTCGAGCAGGGCGAGCTCGTTCTGCTCGCCGACCAGGACCGCACTCGGTGGAATAAGTCGCAGATCGCCCGGGGCCGTGAGCTGCTCGACCGGGCGCTCGCGCTGGGAGGCCGCGGCCCGTACGTTGTCCAGGCCGCGATCGCATCGCTGCACGTCGACGAGCCGCAGGACTGGCCTGAGATCGCGGCCTTGTACGCGGAGCTCGTCCGGCTGACCTGCTCGCCCGTGGTCGAGATGAACCGCGCCATCGCCGTCGCCGAGGCCGACGGCCCCGAGGCGGGGCTCGCGATCGTCGATCGGCTCGATCTCGACGGCTACCAGTACTTCCACTCGACCCGCGCGGACCTCCTACGCCGGCTCGGCCGCGCAGACGAGGCACGGGCCGCCTTCGAGCGCGCGCTCGAGCTTGCCAGGGCCGAGCCCGAGCGCCGCTTTCTCCAGCGGCGGATCGAAGAGCTCGACGGCATCACACACTCAACGTCGTAGAGCTGTCCCCCCGGGCCACGGTCGTTCGTCGTCGAGGTGTACCCGATCTCACTTCGAAAGCGAGGCCCGCTCATGAGCGCACAGCCCTACCCCGTAACTGCGATCCCCGACGAGGCTCCTGAGTCGTTGGGGCTATCGTCGCGACGCGGCGTCGCGATCCTGCTCCTGCTCAGCGTCGTTCAGTTCATGGACATCCTCGACGCCTCGATCCTGAACATCGCGCTGCCGTCGATCAAGAGCGATCTCGGCTTCAGTCAGCAGAGCCTGCAGTGGGTGGTCAACGGCTACATCCTCACCTACGGCGGCTTCCTTCTCCTTGGCGGCCGTATCGCCGATCTGCTCGGGCGCCGCCTTGTGCTCGTCACTGGCCTCGTCGTCTTCGCGACCTCGTCGCTCGTCGGCGGGCTGTCCCACACGAGCTCGCTGCTCGTCGGCGCCCGCTTTGCCCAAGGAGTCGGGGCAGCCATGATGTCCCCAGCCGCACTCTCCACGTTGACGAGCACCTTTCGCAGCACGCGTGACCGCAACACCGCCTTGGGCGTCTGGGCGGCCGTCTCGGGAATCGGCGGCGCCGCCGGCGTCCTCTTCGGCGGCCTGCTCACGGAGGGACCGGGCTGGCGCTGGGTGCTGTTCATCAACGTCCCCTTCAGCGCGGTTGCACTTCTGGGCGCCTTCGCCCTGCTCAACCGCGAGCGCGTACGCGCCGGACGGCTGGCGAACTTCGATGCCCTCGGTGCCTTCCTTGTGACCGGCGGCATGCTGCTGCTCGTCTACACGCTGGTGAAGGCACCGGACGTTGGCTGGGGCGCGGGACGCACGGTGGCCGGGCTCGCCGGCGCGGCCGTGATCCTGACCGCGTTCGTCGTCAACGAGCTGCGAGCGCGCAACCCGCTCGTCCCACTCTCGATCCTGAAGGTCAAGGGAGTCGCCGCAGCCGACGCCACCCAGCTGGTAGCCCTGGCCGGCTTCCTGCCGATGTTCTTCTTCCTCACGCTCTACATGCAGACGGTCCTCGGCTATTCGCCGATTCAGACCGGCCTCGCCTACCTGCCGCTGACGGGTGGATTCATCATCGCGGCGAGCATCTGCTCGCAGCTGTTCGCGCGCATCGGCACCAAGCCGGTCGTCGTGGCCGGCACCGTGATCTCAGCCGGTGGTCTCTACTGGCTGTCGCAGATCCCGGTCGACGGCTCGTACCTGTCGGACATCCTGCCCGGCCTCCTGACCATCTCGATCGGGATGGGTGGCGTCTTCACCGGTCTGACCACAGCGGCCAACGCCGGCGTCGACCAGGACAAGGCTGGCCTCGCCGCGGGGCTGCTCAACACCGGCCAGCAGCTCGGCGCCGCGCTCGGCCTCGCGATCCTCTCGGCGGTCGCCACGGCAGAGACGAAGTCAGTCTTGAGCGCCGGCGACGGCCTCGCTCAGGCCGCGACCCACGGCTACCAGCGCGCACTCCTCGTCGGTGCGTTCATCGTCCTTGCGGCAACCGTCGTAGCGCTCCTGACGCCCAACAGCCGTGAGACCACCGCCGCGGTCGTCGAGGAAGAGCCGGCGCTCGACCTGGCGGCCTAGGCACCCGGGGGAGCCGCGCGCGTGCGCGTGGTTCCCCTAGGCCTACCGTGAAAGGAGGATCGCTCGTGTTCACAGGACGCCCTCAGCCGCCCGAGCCGAAGAGCGGACGCACGATGACCACGACGACGATCACCCGGCGAACCGAGCTGGCGCACCGCACGAGCGACGGAGTCGACGTCTACCTGTTCTGGAACGAGCCGACGAGCCGCGTCACCGTCCGCGTCTTCGACGAGCGAACGAACGACGCCTTCGAGCTCGAGGTCGACGGCCGTGAGGCGCTCGACGCTTTCACCCACCCCTTCGCCTACGCAGCACGTAGCAACCGGGTCGACCCGCGCGCCTTCAGCGGTGCGCTCGCCGCCTGACCCCCGCAACGGGGCGCGCACACCCGCGGCGATCGGCGATCAGCGAACCGCTGCGGGCCCGATCGGGCGTGCTCCGTGCGGTGGGTGAGAGAGCTTGACAAGCGGAGGCCGCTTCAGGAATACTCAGGCAGATGCCTGAGTATTCTGCAAACATGAATCTCGTCTTCCACGCCCTGGCCGATGGCACCCGCCGGGCGATGGTGGAGCGTCTGACTCGTGGCCCCGCGTCGGTCAGCCAGCTGGCCGAACCGTTCGCGATGGCCCTGCAGAGCGCGGCTCAGCACATCGGCGTGCTCGAGACGGCCGGCATCGTGACCACAACGAAAGTCGGCCGCGTGCGCACCGTTCAACTCGTGCCGGCCGCCCTAGCGGTGGCGACGCAGTGGATCAGCCGGCAGCAACTGCCCGCCGAACAACGGCTCGACCGGCTGGAGTCGTTCCTCGCCGGCTCCGACGCCTCACCTCGACAAGGAGAATGCCCATGAACGAGATCAGCGAACGCAGTCAGATCCACGCCACGTTCGTGATCGAACGCGACTTCGACGCACCACTCGACCGCGTCTGGCACGCGCTCTCGGACAGCGATGCTCGCGATCAGTGGTTCGGCGGCGGGCCGACGTTCGACATACACGAGAAGTCGCATGCCTTCCGCGTCGGCGGACGGGCGGTCGAAGAGGGTCAGTGGCACGGCGGACCGAGATCGCGGTTCGAGTCCATCTACACGGACATCGTCGCCCAGCACCGGATCGTCTTCACCTACGACATGTGGGTCGACGACCAGCACCTGTCGACCTCACTCACCACGATTGCCATCGAAGCCAAGGGCGACCGCACCAGCCTGACCTACACGGAGCAGGGCGTGCACTTCGACGGCCTCGACAGCGCCGAAGGCCGCGAGCAAGGCACCCGCGGAATCCTCGACCAGCTCAGCACCTACCTCACCACCGAGCGCTAGCACACACCCAATCCACGACTACGAGGAAAGGCAGATCGATGACACTCGTAACCGCACAGATGTCCGTATCGCTGGACGGCTACTACGCCGGCCCGAAGCAGGGTGACACCGACCCGTCCGACATGCAGTCCTGGTTGAACGCCCCCGAAGCTGCGGGCTTCTTCCGCGTCACCCGCTGGGCCATCGACGCCGAGGCTTGGCGACAGCGCCTCGGCCTCTCGGGCGGCGAGCAGAACGTCAACTCCGACATCATCGCCGAGACATACGAATCAGTCGGCGCCTACGTGATGGGTCGCCGGATGGCAGACGGTGGCGAGATCCCCTGGGGCGATGAGCCGCCTTTCCGCGCTCCGGTCTTCGTCGTCACCCACCGTCCGCGTCCCACGCTGCACCGACAGGGTGGTACCAGCTTCACCTACGTGACCGATGGAGTTCACTCCGCCGTCGAACAAGCTCGACAAGCGGCAAAGGACAAAAACGTCGCGGTCGCCGGAGGCGGCACCTTGCTCCGTCAAGTGATCACCCTCGGGCTGCTCGACGAACTCGAGCTGCACATCGCCCCGGTCATTCTGGGCGACGGGATGCGGCTGCTCGACCACCGGCTCGAACTCGACACCCTCGAAGGAATCGAGCTCACACCGGATCGCGTCACCGCCACTGACGATGTCACCCACATCCGCTATCGAGTGCACGAGCGGCGCCCGCTCGTGCTGGACAACCGTGGGCGCGACGAACAGGCGAACGCGGCGTGACTCTCAGGACGCCTAGCGCGGGCGTCGACGGGGCGAGTGTGCTGGGAGGCTGCGGCGGTTCGCATCCGCCGGTTGACAGTCGGTTGGCTAGGCCGCTACAGCGACGGGGCGGCCTGGTCGCCGGGAAGGACTCGCTCGAGCTCGGCGCGGGAGCTGATGCCGAGCTTGAGGAACACCTTGCGCAAGTGGTACTGGACCGTGCGCGGGCTAATGAATAGCTGGGCGCCGATCTCGGGATTCGTGAGTCCGTCGCGCGCGAGGCGAGCGATCTGGGCCTCTTGCGCGGTCAGGTCGCCGCGGGTCTCAGCACGGCGCTTGCGGACGGTCTCGCCCGTGGCGAGGAGCTCGCTCCGGGCCCTGTCGGCGAACGCTTCGACGCCCATCGTCGACAGCATCTCGTGGGCTGCGCGCAGCTGCTCGCGGGCGTCGACGCGGCGGTGCTCGCGTCGTAGCCACTCGCCGTAGAGCAGGTGCGTGCGGGCGAGCTCGATACGGAGGCGAGTACGGCCGAGGCGCTCGAGCGCTTCACGGTAGAGCGCCTCGGCGGCTCCGCCGTCGCTCGCTAGCGCGCGAACGCGGGCTTCGATGCCGCGCGCCCACTCCGTCGGTGTCACGGAAGCGCGTTCGGTCAGCCAGTCGACCGTGGTCCTCAGCAGCGCCACGTCGCCTGTCCTCGATGCCGCTTCGGCCAGCTCCGGCACGATCAACGACCCGAACCCCAGTTCATCGCGCTCGAATGCTTCCCAGGCGGCCTCGCGTGCTGCCTCGTATCGGCCGAGGGCGTTGCTGAGCACCGACTCGAGGTATGTCAGGTTGGTGACGAACCGGCCCATCCCACGCTCGCTCGCCTCGCGTCGTGTGGCCTGGAGCAGCTCGGTCGCCTTCGGCTCCTGGCCGCCCCAGACCGCGAGCAACACGTCGTTGTACCGAACCGGCTGGTTGCCGGTTGCCTCCGCGACGAGGCGATCCTCGTCGAAGAGGAGCTCAGCCGTCGCCAACTCTCCCGAGTGGACGAGGCTTCCACCGAGAAAGTTGAGCGCGAGGCGCAACTGCACCAGCGCGCCCGCCTCGCGTGCGACCTCTAGCTGGCGCGTGGCCAAGGTATGCACGGCGTCGGCGTCCCACAGCTCGAGGGCAATCGCCTGAGTCGACCTCGAGGCGGCGAGCCAGAGCGAGCGGCCGACCTCGTCACTGCCGATGTCCTGCGCGAGGAGCAGCTCGAGGGCACGAGCCAACAGGGGAGCGGCAGCCTCGTAGCCCTCCGTCAAGCGGATGGCGAGCGCGTCGAGCACAACGTCCACTGCGCGTGGCGGCTCGGAAGCCTCCGGGGCAGCACGCGCAGCCTCCGCTGCAGCCAGCACGCCGCCGGAGCGATCGAGATCACCCGCCCACAGCGCCGCCAGGAGTGCCTCCAGGTACGTTTCGCGAGCGAGGGGGGCCTGGAGCGGCGTAAGACGTCTGGCGGCGCTGAGCAGCAACCGGGCCGCGTCGCTGCCTCGTTGTTGCTCCAAGGCGATCTGCCCGCGCAAGTGCTCTGCCTCGGCCGTCGAGTAGGACCCGAGCTGCGCAGTCTCGAGTGTGACGAGAAGCCCCAGCGCCGCTTCGAAGGCTCCGGCATCCCGCTTCGCCCGGACAGCCGCGAGCATGCGTTCCGCCCGGCGGCCGGGTTCGAGTGTCAGCTCGGCCGAGCGCTCGAGAAAGGCTGCAGCCGCAGCCAAGCCTCCGCGCGCCTGCGCTCGAGCCGCGGAGCGGTCAAGCTCCTCGGCGACGTCCTCGTCGGGGCCGGGGGCAGCGTGGGCGCGGTGCCAGGCGTGCCGGTCTGGGTCGATCTCGGGGTCTGTCGCTTCGGCGAGGGCGCGGTGCGCTTCCTGCCTCTCCTGAAGCGAGGCCGACCAGTACGCCGTCGAGCGCACCAGCGGATGGCGAAAGCGCACGCGTGCTCCGAACTCGAGTAGGCCGACCTGGGCTGGTGCCGTGGCGGCGTCGGTAGAGATACCGAGTCGCTCGGCCGCTCGCCAAACGAGCAACGGGTCGCCCACAGGATCAGCCGCCGCGAGCTGTAGGAGGCGTCGAGAATCGGGTGGAAGAGCGTCGATCCGGCGGCGGAAGGTCTCCTCGACGCTCCGAGAGACCGGAACGCCCCCGGTGAATCCGAAGCCACCCGCAACCTCTGCCGGGGTCAAGTCTCGAAGCAGCTCCAGCATCGCCAGCGGGACGCCGCGCGTCTCGCTGATGATTTGCTCGCGGACGCGCGGGTCCAGGGGCGCGGTCAGGATCGAGTCCAGCAGCGCGCCAGCCTCCGCTTCGCTCATCTCCCCGACGACAAGCTCCGGCACCCCGGCGAGGTCATCGCTGATGGCTCGCGCGGCGAAGATCAAGCCGACCGACTCCGCTCCCAGGCGGCGGGCAACGAAGGCTAGGACATCGGCCGAGCCGCGGTCGAGCCATTGCTCGTCGTCCACCACGCAGAGGAGCGGCTGCTCCTCCGCCACGTCGGAAAGCAGGTTCAGTGCGGCGAGACCGACGAAGAAACGATCCGGGGGGCGCCCGGAGGCGAGTCCGAACGCCGTCCGGAGCGCCTCGCTCTGCGGTGCCGGTAGACCGTCGAGACGATCGAGCATCGACGCCAGCAACTGATGCAACCCGGCGAAGGCAAGCTCCATCTCCGACTGCACGCCGGCAGCGCGCACCACCCGAAACTCCGACGCGTGCTCGACTGCGTACTCCAGAAGCGCCGTCTTGCCCACGCCCGGCTCGCCGCGCAGCACGAGCGCCCGGCTTTCGCCCGCGCCGACGGCGTCGATGAGGCGGTCGAGCACGTCGCGTTCGCTGCGCCGGCCCGTCAGCGTAGTTGCGGTGCGGCGAGGTGAGAAGGACATGGCCATCTTGCTGGTCAATCGACGCTACACATGTCGGACAGGCTGCGAGGACTGGCCATTGGCGGATGCGATTGCAACCCGCAACTCCTCATTCTCGGAGGTGTTCCGAAAGGAGGACGTCAAGATGACCACCGTCGAGCAACCTGGACGTTTCACGACGCTACCTGCCGAGGAGACGCTCGCCGCAACCGTCGTGGCCCTCGAAGAGCACGGCTTCAGCGTGGAGGTGGTCGACGACCTCGACGCTGCCCGCGAAGCCGTCCTCGCCCGCATCCCCGAAGGTTCGTCCGTGATGACCAATACCTCGGTCACGCTCGAAGAGGCCGGTATCGCCGCTGCGGTCGACGAGAGCGGGCGCTACGAGTCGGCGCGCAACAAGATGATGGCGCTCGACTTCGCCACCCAACTGCAGGAGATGAAAGCGATCGCGGGCCAGCCCGACTTCGCGCTCGGCAGCGTCCACGCGATCACCCCCGATGGGACTCTCATCGTCGCCTCGGCTTCCGGCAGCCAGCTCGCCTCATATGTGTGGGGCGCCGCAAACGTCATCTTCGTCGTCGGCGCGCAGAAGCTCGTCTCCTCAGCGGAGGAGGCCCGTGAGCGGATCGCCGAGCACAGCCTCCCCCTCGAGGATGCGCGGGCGTTCGCCGCCTACGGGCAGAACAGCCAGATCGGGAAGCTTCTCGAGATCCACCAGGAATTCCCCGGCCGCATCCACGTCGTCCTCGTCCGACAGTCCGTTGGCTTCTGAGAGTTTTGATGGGCGAGCGAGCCTGGAGCGCCGCTGAACCAAGCCAACCGAAGGGAGATCGTCCGTGAGCACCGAGCAGCGAGAGAACCTTGAAGCAATCCTGCGACAGTCGGCCTTCCCCGAGGACGCCGATGTCAACGAGCAGCGGCGAGCGCTCCGAGAATTGCTGTCGGCCCAGCCGCTGCCCGCCGACGTGACCGTGACCGCAGCCGAGCTGGGCGGCGTCCCAACCGCCGAGATCACAGTCGACGGAATCGAACCTCGCCACGTCGTTCTCTACTTCCACGGCGGCGTGTACGTGATGGGAGACGCCGCCCTCGCCGCTGACCTGGCTTCGCAGGTCGGCCGGCGGACGGACGCCAAGGTCATCTCCGTCGACTACCCGCTCGCCCCCGAGCACCCGTATCCGGCAGCAGTCGACGACGCTCTTGCAGCCTACGAAGCCCTCCTGCACAACGGCACCGCCCCATCGGACATCGCCTTCGCGGGAGAGTCCGCCGGCGGCGGCCTCGCCGTCGCCACCCTGGTCAACGCCCGAGATCACGGGTTGCCCCTGCCAGCGGCGGCCTTCGTCATGTCACCGTATGCAGACCTCACCCTGGCCGGGGCAACCATGGAAACCAAGCGCGAGGTCGACCCGCTGATGAGCCGAGAGGCACTCCAACCCCGAGTCACCGACTATACGGCTGGAAAAGACGCCGCTCTTGGCCTCATCAGCCCGATATTCGCGGACCTGTCCGGCCTGCCGCCCTTGATCATCCAGGCCGGAAGTCACGAGGTTCTCCTCGACGACGCCGTCCGCCTCGCGCGACAAGCCGCCACCGCCGACGTCGAGGTCACGCTCGACATCACTCCTCGGGTGCCCCACGTCTTCCAGGCCTATCACCCGATCCTCGACGAAGCGGTCGCGGCGCTCGACAGAGCCGGACAGTACCTCTCGGCGCAGCTCGCCGGTGCCGCGTTGAGGGCGGCCGCATGAGACAAGAGGATGGGCCTCGAGACGAGCTCGAGCCCGGCGAGATCGTCGAGGCCGAAATCGGACGCCTCGTCCGTCATCCGCGGGCGGAGACAGCACGCATTCCGCTCGTACTCATCCTGGTTTGCATCACGCTCCTCGTCTACTTCAACGCCTGAGAGGACGCGAGACTTGGAGCCGGAGCTGCCGGAAGACGCCCGGCCGGGTTTGGCGCCATTGGACGAGGAGGTCGACCACGCCCGCGGTCCGACTGCCGGACGTCTCATTCTCGAGTACGGCGACTACGAATGCCCCTACTCCCGGCAAGCGTTTCAGGCGATCGAATACGTCGAGCAAGAACTGAGCGGGTACGTTGGTTTCGCCTTCCGGCACTTCCCGCTCGTCCAGATCCATCCGTATGCGTTCGGGGCGGCAGCCGCCGCCGAGGCGGCTGCCTTGCAGGGCGGTTTCTGGGCCATGCACGAGCTTCTCTTTCAGTCGCAGAAGGCGCTCGGAGACGACGATCTCCTGCAGTACGCCGAGCAACTCGATCTGGACGTCGCCCGTTTTGACGAGGATCGCGTGGGGCCGGACGTCAGGCGGCGCATCCGCCGGGATGTCGAGACCGGACTAGCTTCGGCGGAGGTGCGCGGCACTCCGACCCTCTTCATCGACGGCGTGGTGTATGTGGGTCGTTACGACGCAGCCGGCCTGAGGGAAGCGTTGGGCAGATGAGCGGGATCTTCTGGTGCATCGACGCCATCGAGCTATCACCTCGAAGCTGGGCGTCACGTCCCGCCCACAACGATGGGAGGCGCTCGAGCGCGCGCCGCACTCCTGACGAAGTGCAGTGACTGCACGTAAGCGACGGGTAATCGCCGCCGCTAGCTTCGCTGCGCCTTGGAGCTCACGCACCCGCATCGGCACCGACCGGCCGACATGACTAGCCGCCGGCGGATGCGATCACTCGCCTCGGTGGCCACCCTCAACGCAGCACAAGAGACCGGAAAACAGACGGTCCGTCGCGAGCCCGCTGTGGCTCGCGACGCCGCGAAGGAGGACGAAGGATGTCCGCTCAAGTCGTGACACATCCCGCAGTCGGGGCGGAGGACCGTCGCCGCTGGCTCGCACTCGCCGTGATCGTGACGGCGCAGTTCATGGTCGTGCTCGACATTTCGATCGTGAACGTGGCGTTGCCGTCGATCAAGACCGATCTGAATTTCTCGCAGGAGAGCCTGCAATGGGTGATCACCGCGTACTCGATCTTCTTCGGCGGGTTTCTCCTCCTCGGTGGGCGGCTCGCGGATCTGTTCGGACGCCGGCGCCTCTTCATGGCGGGGCTGGTTCTGTTCACCGTCAGTTCGCTGCTCGACGGGCTTGCCTGGTCGGAAGGCTCGCTGATCGCGTTTCGCTCGTTGCAGGGTCTCGGTGCCGCCATGATGTCGCCCGCTGCACTGTCGATCCTGACCACAACCTTCGAGGAAGGTCGCGACCGCAATCGCGCGCTCGGGATTTGGGGCGCCGTGGCCGGCAGCGGCGGCGCCGTGGGCGTTCTGCTCGGCGGCATCCTGACCAGCGCGTTCAGCTGGCCGTGGATCTTCTACGTCAACGTGCCCGTCGGTGCTGCAGTCCTCTTACTCAGCCCCCTGCTCTTGCGCGAGAGCCGCGCCGATCTGCCCGATCGGTATTTCGACTTCGCCGGTGCGGCGACGATCACCTCCGGGCTGATGCTGCTCGTCTACGGGATGACTCGCGCCACTCAACACGGGTGGGGCACACCCGAGACCATCGGCCTCTTGACGGCCTCCGCGGTTCTGATCGCCTCGTTCTTCCTGATCGAGTCGCGCACGAAGGCGCCTCTGCTGCCACTACGCATCCTGCGGCTACGGACACTCGCGGGATCGAACCTGAGCGCCCTGATCGCGACCGCCGCCGTCTTCTCACAGTTCTTCCTGCTCACGCTGTACATGCAGCAGGTCCTGCACTACTCGGCGCTCAAGACCGGGGTCTCCTACATCGGGCTGACGGTGACGACCATCGCCCTTTCGGCGGTCGCGCAAGGACTCGTGACGAGGTTCGGGGTCAGGCGTGTGTTGCCCGTCGGATTGGCGCTTTCGACGGTGGCCCTCCTGCTCTTCGCGCAACTGCCGGTTGACGGCCACTACTTCTGGGATCTCTTCCCAGGCTTCATCATCAGCGGGCTCGGGCTGGCCTTCGTCTTCATACCGATGTCGATCGGCGCACTCACCGGAGTCCGCCCCGCGGATGCCGGAATCGCCTCGGGGTTGATCAACACAAGCCAGCAGATCGGCGGCGCGGTCGGCGTCGCGGCCGCCACCACGATCGCGACCACGTTCACGAGCCACTACGTGCACTCCCACGCCGGGACCACCGCCTTCAGCGCACCCGCGCTCACGCACGGCTTCCAGATCGCCTTCTACGCCCTCGCGGCCACCGCCGCCGTCGGTGCCGTGATCGCGGCAGTGCTGATCGAGCCTCAACCGGCCCAGGCCGAGCCGAAGCCGGAAGTCGACGAGCGCCAGGTCGCCGTTGTTTCGCAGCACACCCCGGTCTGCCGCGCCCGCGGCGTCTTGGCGGGCGAGCTCCAGGCCAACTGACCTCAAACCTCATGCGAGCACGCAAAGGAGAAAAAGCCATGACGAACGATCTCGGTGTCTGGACCGCCGAAGACTGTGCGTTGGTGCTGATCGACTACCAGAAGGAGATGTTCGAGGTCATCCGCTCGGAGCCGAGCGCCGACCTCGTCGAGATGCAGGTCCGCCTGCTGGCCAAAACCGCCAAGGCCTTCGGCCTGCCGATCGTGCTCACGACCGTGGGCGTCGGCGCCGGCTTCAACGGGCCGACGCTTCCCTCGATCCTGTCCGAGCTCGACGGCATCGAGGCGATCGACCGGTATTCGATGAACGCGTTCGAGGACGAGGCGTTCAGCGAAGCGGTGAAGGCGACCGGGCGTAAGCGCCTGATCATCGGCGGCCTCCACACGGAGATCTGCCTGACGTTCGCGACCGTCCAAGCCTTGAAAGACGGCTACGAGGTCATGTACGTCACCGACGCGGTCGGCGGACGCTCGCAGGCCGCCCATCGCACCGCTATCGAGCGTCTCGCGCACGCGGGCGCGGTGCCGACGACGGCGCTTGCGGTGACCACCGAGCTTTTCCGCGACTGGGCAGGCCCGCTCAGAGAGCCGGCATTCGACACCATCTACTGGTACTTCCGCGAGATCCCGAAGGTCACCGACGACGTCGGTGTCGCGGATGCCGAGAAGGCCGCCGCAGCCGCCTACGCGGAGCAGGCTGCCGGAGCCGCGCACTGATGCCGGGGAGGCTCTCGGGCAAGGTCTGCATCGTCACAGGCACGGGCGGGAGCATGGGACGCGCGACCGCCCTGACGTTCGCCCGCGAAGGTGCGCTGGTCGTCGGCTGCGACGTGGCGGTCGAGTCCGCGGAAGAAACACTCGAGCTGGTCGAGGCGGCCGGCGGCGAGATGGCGTCGCTCCAGCCTTGCGTCGTCAGCGATCCGGCCGAGTGCGCGCGACTCGTCGATCTGGCGGTAAGCCGGTTCGGCCGGATCGATGTGCTGTTCAACCTCGCGGGCAGGTCGCACTTCGGCCGGCTCGAGAGCGTCACCGACGAGGACTGGGACGCCGCCCGCCAGGACGAGGTCGACTTGATCTTCTATCCGACGCGTGCGGCCTGGCCTCATCTGATTGCCAGCAACGGGGTGGTCGTAAACATGGCCTCCTTGAACGGGCAGCTCAGCTTCAAGAGCCTCGCCTCGCTGTCGCACACGACGAACAAGGCGGCGATCCTTGGGATGACGCGCCAGCTCGCAATGGAGGGGAGCGAGCACGGCATCCGTGTCAACTCGATCTCGCCGGGCCTGATCCAGAGTGGGGCGAACCGAGCCCATCTCGAAGATGGCGCCGGTGGGTTTGCGCGCGAGATGGTCGAACGGACGCTCCTTGGCCGTCTGGGTGAGCCAGAGGACGTCGCTAACCTCGCGCTGTTCCTGGCCTCGGACGAGAGCTCGTACATCACGGGCATCGACGTCGTCATCGACGGCGGAATGAAGGTCTGGTGACCGGGCGCCGCTCCGGCTTCTGGGCCGTGGCGTTTGCCTTCCTCGTCGTGATGGCGTTCGCGACGCTGCCGAGCCCGCTCTACGGCCTCTACCGGGAGCGTGACGGCCTGTCGACACTCACGATCACCATCGTCTACGCGATCTGGGCGGCTAGCACGATCGCCGCACTGATCGCGGTCCCGTACATCGCCCAACGCATCGGCCGCCGTGGCGTGATGCTCGCCTCGGTGACGACGATGATCGCGGCCGCGGCCGTGCTAGCGGCCTGGACGGCACTGCCGGGCCTGCTGGTCGGACGCCTGCTCACCGGTGTCTCAGTCGGGCTGGCCGCCGGCACGGCGATCACGTACCTCATCGAGCTCCGCATCCGGGCAGATCCGAAGGCCTCGCCGAGCCCCGCCCAGACGATCGGCACGTCGGTGAATGTCGGCGCGCTCGGCATCGGCCCTCTCGTCGCGGGCTGCCTCGCGGCGTGGGTTAGCCATCCGCTGACGCTGCCCTACCTCGTCTGGATCGCGCTCGGAGCGGTCGCGTTGGTCGGCCTAGCGTCCGCGCCGGAGACGGGTGCGCCGGCGGCAGCTCGTGCTCCGTTCTCGGCCAGGATTCCCGCGCCGGCAGGCGCGGCGACCCTGGCCGCCTTCGCGGCCAACGGGCTTTTCGCCGGGCTGTCCGGGCTGTTCCTCGCCACTACTTTCCACAACGCCTCGCACGCGCTCGCTGGCGCGACGCTGTTCATCGTCTTCACGGCAGGGGTGCTATCGCAGCTCGCGACGGCAAGGCTCCGGGCGTCGCTTGTATTCGGACTCGGCACCTTCTCGATGCTCGTCGGCCTCGTGCTGCTGGTGACGTCCGTGCGACTCTCGAGCCCGAGCCTTGCGCTGTTCCTCGTCAGCGGCGGCCTGATCGGAGCGGGTGCCGGCGCCGTCTTCAAGGGAACGACAGGTCTCGTGCTGGATGGGACGGCGCCCGAGAACCGCGTGGCGATGACCGCGGAGTTGCTCATCGCGCTCTTCGTCGGGCTCTCGGTGCCGGTGATCGGGGCGGGGGTCGCGCTCGACCAAGGTGCAAGCGCGTCGAACACCGTGCTCGGCTTCGCGGTTCTCGTTGGTTTCGGTGTCGCCGGCGCCGGATGGGGACTGCTCGGACACCGACCGAAGAGCTCGCCCCAGGCGGCATGACTATGGGTTTCCCGAATTCGAGCCGGCGACGACCGCGGCCACGATCCCCGCAACGACCACGACTCGGAAAGGAGTCAGATTGACAACCGAGACGACAACCATCACCTCCGAGCTTCCGGACTACGCGCCCGTGCCGCAGTCGGCGCTCGGCCCGGCGCTCAACGAGCAGGGCTACTACGTCGGCCGCGTCGAGCGGAACCTCTATTGGATCACCGACGGCACCTACCAGTCGGCGTTTCTGACCACCAAGGACGGCGTCGTCGTGCTCGACGCGCCGCCGACGATCGGGAACAACATCCAGCGGGCCGTGGACGAGATCGCCGCCGACAACGGCATCAGCAACAAGGTCACGCATCTCATCTACTCGCACCACCACGCCGACCACGTCGGTGCTTCTTCGCTCTTCGACAAGAACGTCACGCGCATCGGCCACGAGGAGACACGTCGCCTGCTCCTCCGTGACGACGACCCCACCCGGCCGCCGAACGAGGAGACGTTCCAAGACAACCGCACGATCGAGATCGGGGGAGAGCGCATCAACCTCGCCTGGCGCGGCGCTAACCACTCGCCCGACAACATCATCATCCACCTGCCCGATCACGACGCGCTGATGCTGATCGACATCGTCAACCCCGGTTGGGCGCCGGTCTTCCAGTCGAACCTGACCGAGGACATCCCCGGCTATCTCGAGGCGCCGGCGAACGCGCTCTCCTACTCGTGGAAGCACTTCATCGCCGGTCACCTCGGCCGGCTCGGGACGCGCGACGACATCGCGTTGCACCAGCAGTACATGGCGGACATCGCCGAGGCCTCCAGGAACGCCATCGACAGCACAGACCTGACGCGCTACTTCGAGAAGTACCCCGACAACCCCTGGGCGGCGTTCAGAGGGGGCCTGGAAGAGGTCGTCGCGAATGCAGCCGCCCCGGTGATCGAGAAGTACACGGGTGTGCTCGCCGCGGCGGACGTCTTCACCGAGAGCACGACGTTCCAGGTGCTGCAGTCCATCCGGCTCGATCTCGGCCATGGATCGTGGGTGCACCCCTGATGGCGAGCGTGCCGGTACCCGGTACCGAATCCGCGGTGTGGCGATACGGCCTGGCGACGGTGCCGGGATAATCGGGGCCGTCGGCCAGGAGGTAATGAAACGTGCAGGGCGACCCGGACAGCGCGACCTCGTTGTCGCAACCTGAGGCCAACGGATCGCGCCGCAGCCGGCCGCCGGCAGTCCGTGTTGGCGGCGTGGTCAAGCGGTTCGGCTCGACGACGGCCCTCGCGGGCGTCGACCTCGAGGTCGCGGAGGGCATGGTCTTCGGTCTGCTCGGGCCGAACGGCGCGGGCAAGACGACGCTCATCCGCATTCTGGCGACGCTGCTCGAGCCGGACGCGGGACAGGCCGAGCTGCTCGGGCACGACGTCGTCGCCGAGTCGTCGAGCGTGCGGGAGCTGCTCGCCCTGACCGGTCAGTTCGCCGCGGTCGACGAGCTCCTCACGGGACGCGAGAACCTCGAGATGTTCGGGCGCCTGTTCCGGCTCTCTCGCGCGGAGGCCCGCCGCCGCGCATCGGAGCTGCTCGAGCGCTTCGAGCTCGTCGACGCCGCCGACAGAACCGCGAAGACATATTCGGGCGGGATGCGACGGCGGCTCGACCTGGCGTCCAGCCTGCTCACCCGGCCGCGTGTGCTCTTCCTCGACGAGCCGACGACGGGTCTCGATCCTCGGAGTCGCAACGAGATCTGGGCGATCGTCCGCGACCTGCGCCGCGAGGGGACGACGATCCTGTTGACGACGCAGTACCTCGAGGAGGCGGATCAGCTCGCGGACGAGATCGCTGTGATCGACCACGGCCGCGTGATCGCGGAAGGGACCGGCAACGAGCTCAAAGACCGTGTCGGCGGCCAGATCCTCGAGGTCGAGCTGACCGACGTGGGGCAGCGTGACGAGGCCGAGGCCGCGCTCCTTCGCGTCGGCTGCGGCGCGCCGGAGGAGGACGAGCGGCCGAACCGGCTGACCATGCCGGCTCCGCGGGAGAGCCTCGTCCTCGTCGAGGAGGCCGCGGCCGAGCTACGTCGCGCCGGGATCGGCGTCAGCGACATGGGCCTGCGCAGACCGACGCTCGACGACGTCTTCCTCCAGCTGACCGGCGAGGCGCCGAGCGAGAACGGCAAACCGCCGATCGCCGCTGCCGTGACTGACGAGAAGGTCCTGGAGCGCTCTCGCCGGTTTCCGCGCCCGCACGCACCGTCGCTACGAACCGCCGAGACGAGCCTCACCGACACCGCCGTAGTGACGATGCGGAACCTCCGTCACTTCTGGCGCCAGCCCGACCTGCTCGTGTTCTCGACGATCCAGCCGGTCATGTTCGTCATCCTGTTCGTCTACGTCTTCGGCGGTGCGGTCGGCCTGGCGCTGCCGCCGGGAGTCACCTACGTCGACTACCTCCTGCCCGGGATCTTCGTCCAGTCGGTCACGTTCCGCGCCTCGAACACGGCGGTCGGCCTCTCCGAGGACTTACGCCGCGGCGTCATCGACCGCTTCCGCTCGATGCCGATGGCGCGTTCGGCCGTCCTGCTCGGACGAACGACCGCGGACCTCGTGCGAAACGTCCTGATCATCGGCCTGATGGTCGTCGTCGGCTACCTCGTCGGCTTCCGCTTCCAGGCGGGCGTCTTCCCGGCGCTCGGATGCGTCGCGCTCGTCGCCGCCTTCGGGTTCGCGCTGAGCTGGATCTTCGCATTCGTCTCTTTGGTCGTCCGTGGCGCCGAGACTGCGCAGACGGCCGGGTTCGTGCTGCTGTTTCCACTCGTCTTCGCGAGCTCGGTCTTCGTCCCGGTCTCGACGCTCCCGAACTGGCTGCAGCCGATCGCCGAAGCCTCGCCGGTGACGCTGACGGCGGACGCCGCGCGCACGCTTGCGCTCACCGGCGGTGTGCCAGACTCGCTCGCGGGCGCGCTCGCGTGGATCGTCGGAATCGTGGCCGTCTTCGTGCCCCTCTCGGTCTGGCGCTACCGGAGGATGAGCTAACCCAGGTGCCGCGCCTCTACGCCGCAACCGGCGACGGCTTCGCCCGACTCGACGAAGCGGGTGAGGCGTGGGCGGTCAAGCTGGCCTTGTCTGGAAGCGGCGCGCAGTGCCTCGCCGTCGACCCGGCCGACCCCGATACGGTGTTCGTCGGTCTGCGTGAGGGCGGTGTGCGCCGCAGCGTCGACGGTGGTCTGGCCTGGATCGACTGCAAGCTGCCCGAACCGGGAGTGTTCTCGCTCGGAGTCAGCGCCGCTGACGCGGCGGTATACGCGGGCACCGAGCCGAGCCGGCTGTTCCGCAGTGACGACGGCGGCGAGAGCTGGCGCGAGCTCGAGGCGCTGCTCGAACTGCCGTCGCGGCCGAGCTGGAGCTTTCCGCCGCGGCCGTGGACGTCGCACGTGCGCTGGATCGCACCCAGCCCACATGACGGGAACTTGCTCCTCGTCGGGATCGAGCTCGGGGGGCTGATGCGCTCCAGCGACGGTGGCGAAAGCTGGCAGGACCACCGTCCCGGCGCGCAACCGGACGTGCACTCGCTCGCCTGGCACCCACGCGTGCCGGGGCGAGCCTACGAAGCGGGCGGCGGAGGCGCCGCCTTCAGCGTTGACGGCGGCGAGACGTGGCAGCCAGCCGATGAGGGACGTGACCGCAACTACACCTGGTCGGTCACGGTCGATCCGCACGACCCGGAGTGCTGGTACCTGTCGGCGAGCACAGGCCCCTACGCCGCACACGGTGGTCGCGACCCGCAGGCACGTATCTACCGCCGACGCGAGGGCGAGTCGTGGGGGCCGCTCGCCGGCGGACTGCCCGAGCCGCTGCCGGCGATGCCGTACGCGCTCTGCGCCACCGACGGCCGCTTGTTCGCAGGCCTCGCCGACGGGCAGCTCTGGGAAAGCCGGGACGGCGGGGATAGCTGGTCGGCGATACGGGTCGAAGGCGACGCGCTTGGCGCCCTGCTCGCACTCGTCGAGGCAGGCGCCTGACCCACACGCCAGAAGGTGACTTCAGGCCCTACAGACGCAGGCGTTTGACCGGCGGGTAGGCGCGGAGGTCTCTGCGGAAGGCGAGCACCTCATCCGTGATCTCGGCTGCGGTTCTTGATCGGGGCTGGCAGAAGATCGGGTGGGAGAGCGGCAGGAAACGCGGCCACAATGAAGGCGAAGAGCCAGAAGACGCCGAGCGCATGCGCCCAAGCTGCGTCGGCGACGGTGAGGAATCCGATCCCGGCCACGAAGCAGGCGATCGCGAGCCGCGGCAGCAGCCCTGGTGCGAGGGCGGTGAGCAGAGAGCGCGCCTGGGCCGGCCGCTCGGCCACGCTCTCGCCGCGGCCGAGGTCTCCGCCCAGCACGAGTCGGAAGAGCAGCGCCAGCGAGGGGAAGAGGATCGCCGCTCCCGCGAGCACGGCGACGGTCACGGCGACGAGCGTGTCTCGGCCTGCGGCCGCCTCTCGAACTGTAAGTCCCTCGAGGAAGACCGGCGATTGCGCGAGTGCCCAGCCGGCGATGATCGCGGCGACGGCGATTGCGGCCGTGTAGCGGGAGGCCTCGTAGCGCTTGAACCAGACGAGCGCGAGCGTGGCGCTGCCGGCGACGATCGAGGCGAACAGGCCGATCCGGCCCTTGCCCTCGACGAGACCGTGATAGAGCGGCTGTGCATCGGAACGCAGCACGGCCACGCCGGCGAGCGCGATCGCTCCGCTGACGAGACCGGCCGCGAGCGCGCGCGTTCGGAACTTGCGCTCGAGCGTCCTTTCGCCGAGCCGAGCGGCGTCGGCGCAGAGAAACACGGCCGCGATGTAGGCGGCAGTCGCGACGGCGAGGACGCCGACCAGGAGTGACGTCGGGTTGAGCCAGCTCGAGAACGGGTCGCCGGCGGCGTTCCCGACCGGAACGCGGTAGGAGGCGATACCACCCACCGCGGCGCCCAGCGCGAACGGGGTCAGGATCGACGAGAGCGCAAAGGTGGTGTCGATCGCGCGCAGCTCGCGCGCCGTCGACGCGCCCGCCCGCAGCGCGTAGGCCGTGCCGCGGAAGATGATCCCCACCGCTGCGATGAAGAGCGGGATCGAAAGCGTTGAGGCGATCGAGCCGAACGCGGTGGGGTAGGCCGTCCAGACGACGGTGAGCACGAAGATCAGCCAGACGTGATTCGCTTCCCAGACAGGGCCCACCGCACGGTGTGCGTGGTTGCGGATCGAGGCGGCGTCCCGGCCCGTCCCCGCGGTCAGCTGCCACCAGCCGGCGCCGAAGTCGGCTCCCCCGAGCACGGTGTAAAAGGCCAGCCCGATCAGCGCGAAGAGCAGCGGCAGCTCGTACAGATGCACGATCAGGGCTCCTCGGCGGTAACGAGTGCCGGATCGAGTGGAGCGCGGGCGAGGCGACGGAGAATCCAGGCAACCGCAAGCGCGAGCGCGAGGTAGACGAGCGCCAGCGTTGCGTAGCCGATCGGGATGCCGCCGGCGCCGGTGACGGCGTCGGCGGTGCGCATCACCCGGTAGACGACCCAGGGTTGACGACCGACCTCGGTCGTCACCCAGCCGCAGATCAGCGCGACGACCGAGAGCGGCCCCGCCAGCGCAAGCGCACGGTAGAACCAGGGCGACTCCGGCAGCCGCTTGTGCCGCCAGCGAGCGGCGAAGTAGACAAGGCCGAGCACGGCGAGGAAGGACCCGATCCCGACCATCGTCTGAAAGGCGATGCGCACGACGTTTACGGGTGGACGCTCGTCCGCCGGAACCACATCCAGGCCGGCGACGGTCGCGTTCGGGTTGTGGTACGCGAGCAGGGAGAGCAGGCGCGGAATCGGGATTCCGTACTCGACCCGGCCGTCCTTGTACCAGCCCAGCACGTGTACAGGCGCGCGCCTTCTCGTTTGGCCAAGCCCCTCGAAGGCGGCGAGCTTGATCGGCTGTGTTCGCGCCACCTCGCGCCCGTTCCAGTCGCCGACGAGGACCTGCACCGGCGAGCACAGGGCCGCAACGGTGAGGGGGATCGCAAGCGCGGTGCGCTCATAGCGGCCCCAGCGCCCGCGTAGCCGACCCACCGCATAGGCGGTCGCGACGAGGAAGCCGGTGACGATGTAGCCGGCCAGATACATGTGCACGAGTTCGTGCCAGAAGTAGCCGTTGCCAAAGAGCGCTTGGACGGGATGCACATCGACCGCTCTGCCCTCGCGTAGATGGAAGCCGGTCGGGTGGTTCATCCAACCGTTGACCGAGATCACCGTCAGGGAGCCGGTGAAGCCGGCGATCGCGATCGGGATGCCGCTGGCGAAGTGGGCGCGGGGAGAGAGCCGTTCCCAGCCGTAGATGTAGATGCCGATGAAGATCGCCTCCATGAAGAACGAGAAACCCTCGATCGCGAAGCCGAGACCGAAGACGCTGCCGAAGCTGGCGGTGAAGGCGGGCCACAGGAGGCCCATCTCGAAACTGAGGATCGTCCCGGTCACGACCCCGGCGGCGAACAGGGCCGCCATCACCTTCGTCCAGCGCTTCGCCAGTGTCCGGTAGAGCTCGTCGCCGGTGCGCAGGTAGAGCCACTCGACGAACAGCACCAACGCCGGGAACGCAATCCCGAAGCAGACAAGCGGGATATGCACCGCGAACGAGAGCGCCTGCATCTGCCTCGCCTGCAGCAGGTAGTCCTGGTGCACCTCCGCCAACGGGGTGCTCGCTAGTAGAACGAGCCGGCTCACCTTCTAAAGCGCTTGTCGCCCAGTCGGTTTCGCACATCCACCATGCTGCCGAGTCTTAGAACCAGCCGCGACGCCGGACTCCCTTTGGCTACTCAATCACTTCGATAGTGTCGCGTTGACTTTCACCCGACCGGAGGGAGTTCGCCATGGCGTCAATTTCCGAGCGGGAGAACCGGGAGATCGAGGCGGCCAACGCCTCCGGCAACACCCCGGTCGTCTTCATCCACGGCCTCTGGCTGCTGCCGAGCAGTTGGGCGAACTGGGCAGATTTCTTCAAGCAGGCCGGCTACGCGCCGCTGACGCCGGACTGGCCAGACGATCCGGAAACGGTTGAAGAGG
>Ga0207675_100001026_pt1 | contig 27652 bp, 29 predicted proteins | sample KBSSwiS42_FD_184305 | JGI IMG/M metagenome (GOLD analysis project Ga0207675, IMG submission 184305) | Switchgrass rhizosphere microbial communities from Kellogg Biological Station, Michigan, USA - KBS Switchgrass S4-2 (SPAdes) (version 2) | ecosystem: Host-associated > Plants > Roots >...
GCGAGTCGGCGCATCGCCGACCCGGCCTCGTCGGTGAGACGGGTGATCGCTCGTGCGGCTGCGGTTGAGAGCCCTGCGACCACGGCGTCGATGCTCCGGGTCTGCGCGATCGGCTCCATCTCCTGGGCAGCGCCCGACCAGACGACGGAATCGTCGGCGACGCGAACCAGCTGAGCCACGAGCGACACCGAGGTGGTCACCGAATTGAGGGCATCGACCTCATCGAATTCGTGAACCGTCGCCCGCCATTCGTACTGCTCCCGCGTGACCGCGGATGGCGGGTAGACGACCCGGCCCGACGTCAGTGACCGCGCACGCACGATCCCTTCCGTGATCGATCCCAACATCTCGCCGAGCGGGATCGCCCATTCACGGTATGGGTACGCCCCGTAGGCCGACGATCCGACGCGATACACGAGCGAACCCGTGGCGTAGATTCCCGGCGTGTCGTAGCGGGCGATCGCGATCGAGCCGGTGAGCGGTGGCGCGCCGGTCGGTCGCCCCAAGGCAGCCACGGAGTCCGGCACCGAGAGCCGATAGAATTGGCGCGGCGGCAGCGTGCCGCGAAAACAGCCGCTGGCCGCGACCGCTACCGCGCACGCCAGCGTGGCCGCCCGCCTTCGGCGCGAGCTCGGCTGCCTAACGAATCCCGAGTCAGTCACGGATCGGTGGCCCTGACGGTTTCGCGGGCATCGCACGCTTCTGCAGCAGGCTGGCCGGGTCGCGCTCCAGTCGCGCGGACAGCTTCGCGAAGTTCTCGGATGCGGAATTGAGGTTTCGCACCAGCTGGTTGACGCCGCCTCCCTGATCGAGCGCATCGCGTAACTCCACGACCAGCGAACGTGTCTCGCGCAGTGTCTCCAGTGCTTCCCGCTGCGTGCCGCTCAGTTGCGGACCGGCCTGTGCCACCGCGGTATCGATGGTGCCGACCAGTCGCTCCGAACGGGTGAGGAGTGTCGCGAGCTGGCGCGATGCATCGTCGAGCCGGGCGAGCAGGCGTTCGGAGCCAGAGGTTGCCCCGCGCACGAGCGTGTCGGCACGCGCGAGCGTCGTATCGAGCCGCGCGAGCGGATTCGCCTGCGCCAGGCGATCGAGCGTCGCGAAGGCACTGTCTGCTCGGTCGAGCGAGGAGGCGAGCCGGCGCATGGCATCCTGCACACTCAGGTTATCCTCGCTCGGGATCATGGCCCCCTCGGCGAGCAACGCGCCGCCTTCGCCTGCGGGGTCGAGGGCGAGATACGGCTGTCCGAGCAACCCAAGCTGGGTGATGCTGGCGCGTGTGTCGGTGCGCACCGGCGTGTTCCGGCGCACGCGCAGCCGAACGCGAATCGTGTTAGGCGGCGCCGAATCTATCTCGAGCGAGGTGACCGACCCTACGCGCACCCCGCCGTAGCGTACCTCGTCGCCGACGTTGAGTCCGGCGACGTTCTGAAACGCGGTCTGGTATTCGTGCTGCCGATCGAGAAAGAACGGGCGCCGTGCGAACAGGAGGATCCCGATGAACGCGATCGTCCCGACGCCGATCAACACGGCGACACGGCTGCGCTCCGCGCGTCGGCTCACGTCGCCTCCGTCACGCCGCACCTCGACGGTCGACGAACCGGCGGACGGCTTCGTGCCGGCTGTTGAGCAGGTCGTCGAGACTGCCCTGCTCGACGATGCGGCCGTTGGCGAGCACCGATACCGCGCTCGGCCAGTGAAACGCGTAGCGCACTTCCTGCGAGCAGATCAGGATCCCACAGCGATAGCGCTCGTGAAGCGTTTGCATGGTTTCGTCCAACTCGGCCGCGGCGTGCGGGTCGAGCCCGTTGCCCGGTTCGTCGACGAGCAGCACCGCCGGCTCGAGCACGAGCGCGCGCGCCAGCGCCGCGCGTCGGCGGTCGAGTCGAGTGAGCTTGTCAGGCGTACGCTCCAGATCACCGGAGACCCCGACATCGTGGAGCAACCCGGTGGCCGTCGCCCGCGCCTGGTCAGCGCCGACTGTCATGTGCTCCGCCAGGGGAAGCGTGACGTTCTCGAGCAGCGTGAGACGTGACACGAGCGCCGAGCTGTCGAACACGACACCGACGCGGCGGCGCACCTGTCGGAGCTGATCCTCTGTCGCGTGGGCGGCGTCGAACGTCGACCCATCGATGGTGACCCTGCCGCTCTCGGCTCGGTCCAGCCCCAGGACGAGGCGCAACAACGTGGACTTTCCGGAGTGCATGGGTCCGAGCACGACGTGGCTCCCTCCTCGTGGAACCGACAGCGACACGTGGCGCAACAACGGCGCGCCGCGCGGGCCGGTGACGTCGTCGACTCCGAGCGCCGTCGCAGCCACGGCGTTAGGCGTGGTCCCGCCGGAATCGCCAGTCACGTGAGGCCGGGGATGAAGTAAACGAATGCGTTCACCGCGGTGTCGGCGCCGAGGACGCCGAGGAGGCAGTAGACGACGGATCGAGTCGCCGCAGCGCCGATCGCGCTCACCCGGCGCTCGACGCGCAATCCTTCATCGGCAGCCACGATCCCGATGATCGAGGCAAAGAGCACCGACTTGGCGAGCCCCACGCCCACATCGCGAGCGGCCAGGGATTCGTGCATGTACTCGAGAAAGAGCCCCGTGTTGTATCCCAGAATTACCGACATTCCGAGCCATCCGCCGATCACGGCCAGCATGATCGCGATGGCGGTGAGTGTCGGCAGTGCGATCAGCAGCGCGGCAAGCTTCGGCACCACCAGATACTTCACAGGGTCCAGTCCCATCACGCGGAGCGCGTCGATCTCGCCGTTCGCGGCCATCGACGCGAACTCTCCGGCGATCGCCGCGGCGCTCCGCGCGACGACCAAAATCGCCACCACGATGGGGCCGATCTCGCGAGCGACGAACCAGGCGAGCGCGCGAGCGCTGACGACTTCCGCGCCGTAGGGCGCCAGTTGGTAGGCGGCCTGGAAGATCGTGATGAGGCCCACGAGAAGGGCCGATGCGGCAACGAGGCGAATCGCGCCGAATCCGAGCACGTCGAGCTCGCGCGCTACGCTGGCGGTCACCGGCGTGGGACGCTCCGGCGGCTGTGGTGCCAGGAGTGACGCCAGCCAATAGGCGGACCGCAGCACTAGCCGTCCGCGCGAAATGAATCGACCTCCCGCAGGCGCGAACGAGGGCGAGCTGTCTTGAGCGGAGGCGTCGTCGACGTCAGGAGCTACGCTTGCTTGACGCATTGGAGGCGGTCGGATAGCCTTGCGGCCTCATGAAAGCGCTGCTCGTTCGCACCCATGTCGTGTCGCTCGCGGTAATGGTGCTTGCCGCACTTGGCGCCTGCAGGCGCTCACGCGACCTGAATGGCGTGAGTGAAACGAAGTTCGTTGCCGTCATGGCCGCCTTGAAGCAAGTGCGTGACCGGCCAGGACTTGACTCTGTTCGTCGCAAGGCCGGCCGTGACTCGATCTTGCAAAAGGAGGGCCTCACGCCGGCTCAGCTGGAGGGAGCGGCGCTTCAGCTGGCGAGGAACCCGGCACGAGCGCAGACGGTGTGGCAGGCGGTCGAGCAGCGGGCGAACGACACGGGGGCGGTGAAAGCCGGTCGTCGGCCGACCGCGAAATAGCAGGCGTCCGGCCCGCATAACGAGAACGCCCTCCGGATGACCCGGAGGGCGTTCTGTCGAGCATACCCTTGTGGGCTACTTGGTCACGAGCATCCTCTTTACGAGGCTCTGCCCGTCGATACGGAGCTCGTAGAGGTAGACGCCAGAGGCTACCTCGTTTCGAGTGTCCATGAACTTCCCGTTCCAGTACGCGACGTAGTCACCGCACGTCAACATTACGTTGGCGATCTTGACTCCGCCTTGCGCCACGTTGCCCGTCCCGCCCTGCAAAACCGGGATCGCAACCAGTTGCGATAGGATGTTGTAGATCCGCAGAGAAACTTTGTACTGCCGGCCCGGATCTACGCACTTCTCATCGCCGACTGTGAATGGGATCCGGGTTTCAGGGTTGAAGGGGTTGGGGTAGTTCTGTTTCAGTACCCCTGATTTGCTCTCACGGCTGGGGTTCTGGCCCCCCTGGGCCGTCAGGACTCGTGGCATGAGCGCGCTGAGAACGAGCACAAACGACAGTGCTCCCCAACGTAGCTTCATGTTGACTTCTCCAACTGACGAAATAGGTCCGAGACGCTAACTCCTGAGCCGGGTTGACGGTTTACAAGCGTTCTTGGCGCGAACATATGACCAGTGAAAACGCTTGTCAAGCAACTACATCACCGCTTTCCTGCGATCCATCACAGCGAAAAGTCGTATTGCGACCTATGTGCCGTGCAGTACACGTCCCGTCGACCGCCGTTCCGTAATACCACGTCGATCACAGTATTCCAGAAAGGGTATCAAATACTTACGCGATAGCCCGATCACGTCACGAAGCTCGCTTGGCGTGTATTCACGTCCGCCTATCATACCATTGCGCAGCCGATCCACCAGGGCAGTCAGGGCGCCCGCGTCGTAATACCGGTCCGACTCCACGGGGACTATCGTGCCTTCGCGCTCCAGCATTCTGATGATGGGCACGACCGAGGGCCCGTGGGCCGCAGAGAGCTCGCCGAGGCTTGGCGGTTCCGGACCAGCGGTGCGGAGCGCACCCGCCAGCGTCGCCTTGAGATCGGTCTGATCGTTCGACAGGGTGGGTCTCCAACCCGTTCGCCGAACGAGCCCATTCTCGATGGTCTCGAGGTGCCCGCTCATCACTGCGGTTCGCACAGCGTCATCCAGGAGCTCGGACCGACCAACGACGCGGGCTCGGATCGTTTGAAGTAGCACTCCGGCGTCCAGCGGATTCCGCTGGTGGTGCCGGGCCACCGCTTCGGCCAGCGACGAGACGAGCTCGTCGCGGTACGCACGGTCGAAGATTCGAGCGCCGATGCGAAGCACGTCCCTGTGTCGCTCGAGGCATGCCGCAACGTCCGACGGAGATGCCCCAAGCCGGACGGGAAGATCCGCAATACCGAGCCCTTCCCCTCCCGCCTCGCGCAGCGCCAGAGCGAGCCGGGCGTCGAACGAGTCGTGTTGTGCCGTCCACGGACGGGCACGTCGATGCGCCGGGTGCGGGTCCACCACGACTCCGCCGCCGAGCGTGCTCACTGGGGACCCACCTCGGATCACGAATCGGTCACCGGCCCTCACCACGACCGGGGCGTCAAGCACGACGCGGCCGGCCTTGGTTTCGCCGGGGCTCAGTGCCCCGCCCGGCGTCACCACGCGCGCGCCGACCTCGGTGGTCCCCAGGTGAAACCGCACCGAGGCGCGCGGTGACAACGCCGCCACGGTGTTCCCGAGAAGCGTCAAATCAGCGCGGAGAACCCGGCTCGCGTGCCACCCGCCCTCGGAGACCAACACAGCGCCCCGCGTTAGGGCGTCGTGGTCGATTCCCGCCAACGCGACAGCCAGACGGGTACCCGGCTTCGCACGGTCGATGGCCGTGCCGTGCGCCTGGAGTCCGCGCACCCGTACGGTCTTGTCGTCGGGCATCACACGCACGACGTCGTCGCGGCCAATGGAACCACTCCACACGGTTCCTGTGATGACTGTTCCGGTCCCGCGAATCGTGAACACGCGGTCGATTGGCATGCGGAACACGTCGTCATCGCGGCGAGCCGACACGTCGGCCGCCGCCGCGGCGAGCGCCTCACGGAGCGCCGGCAGGCCCGCACCGGTGACGACCGACGTCGCCACCATCGGCGCGTCAGCCATGGCGGTGCCCGCGAGCACGTCGGCAACATCGAGCCTAACGAGGTCGAGCCAGTCGGGTTCCACCAGGTCCGATTTCGTGAGCGCGACGACCCCGCCGCGGATGCCGAGGAGGCCGAGGATCGCCAGGTGCTCGCGGGTTTGCGGCATCACGCCTTCGTCGGCAGCGATGACGAGCAGCGCCAGATCGATGCCGGTCGCGCCGGCGAGCATGGTGCGGACGAACGCCTCGTGTCCCGGCACGTCGACGACGCCCGCCACGCCGACGTTAGGCAGGTCGAGCGGGGCGAAGCCGAGGTCGATCGTGATGCCGCGTCGCTTCTCCTCGGGCAACCGATCGGTATCGATGCCGGTGAGCGCCCGCACGAGCGCCGTCTTGCCATGATCGATGTGGCCGGCGGTGCCAACGATCATGTTCCAGCCTCCACGGTCCCGACCCAGCCATTTCGTTCCCACACCTCATAGGCCCGCAACGGACGCCCGTCGGCGAGGTGCTGGGACAGGAACTCCCGGAGGAGGCGCTGGTGCGCGCGCCGCGACCGATCGTCGGCGATCGGCGCGTGAGCGCCGGCCACCCACGCCCGCAGGGCTGCGCGCGCGTCCGATGGAAGGAGCCGACTGCTGCCGGCGAGCGACGTGCACCGCCGACACAGCACTCCGCCGGCCGGGTGACTGAACGACGCGGTCGCGTCATCGGCGATCGGCGCGTGGCAGGACGCGCACGAGTCGAGCGCGGGAGCAAAGCCCAACTCGGACACGATGCGCCATGCACCAGCGAGTGCGGCGTCGATGCTCGTGTTCGCCGGGCTGTCGCCGATCACGTCGAGCGTCGCCACGAGCGCGTCGTACAGGTCCGCGTGCCCCTCACTCGTGGCGAACCGCAGGGCAAGCTCCGCGATCGCGGAAGCGGCGGTGAAGCGCTCGAGGTCAGCGGCGAGGTTGCCGCGCGAACGAATCACGTCGAAGCTCGCCAGCGTATGCAGCTCGCGTCCCGGTTTCACATAGATCTCGGCGCTGCCTGACGCGAACAGATCGAGCGCGGTGCCGTATCGGCTCTTCGGTCGCCTGGCGCCGCGGGCGAGCACGGACTGCACGCCCGCTTCTCGCGTGGCCAGGCGCAGGATGCGAGACGTCTCCAAATAATCAAACACGTGGAGGACGATCGCATCGGTGCGGAGCGCAGGCATGGACGAAAATTAGCTGCTGGCTGCTTGCGGCTGCTGGGCTGGTAGCCGACGGCTGCGTGCTACTGCCGCTTGCTACGAGCTGGTGCTATTAGCCCAACGAGCCGCCGTCTCCCCCGTCGCCCGTCGCCCGCCGCCTGCCGCCTACCGCCTATCTCCCTCCAATCGCCACCTCCGCGCCAAACAGCACCGTCCGGCTCGGCGCCGTGAAGCCGAACGCAGGCTGATACTCCTTGTTCAATGCATTCTCGATGCGGGCCGTGAGCGTCACCGGCGCAAGCGACGGCGCCAGCGACGCCAACGCCCATTCGCCACTCAGGTCCAGCAGCGTGTACGAGGGTAGCGTCACCCGCACGTCGTTTGTGAAGTCGCGATCGTCGCGCTTGCCGACGAATCGCACGGCGGCGCCCACGCGTGAGCGAGAGGTCGCTCGATAGTCCGCGCTGAATGCCGCGGTTTGATTGGGGCGACGGAGGAGTCGCTCGCCATCCACGAAGGTTCCGAACGCGCCGTTGCCAGCATCGGTGACGCGCGTTCCTAGGAACGTGGCATTCGCCCCGAGATCGAACCGCCCGATCGCCGGCGCGCGGACCTCGAGCTCGAGACCTCGCGCCGTTGCGGCGCCGAGGTTCTGATACGTGCCGAGGAACTGTGTGGATTCGTCGCCGTCGACGTATTGGATGAGATCGTGGAAGCGCTGGTCGAAGTACGTCGCACTCACCACGGCGCGTCCCGCAATCTGCTGTTCGACCGACAGCTCCCAGCTCGTCGTGCGTTCCGGGTCGAGGTCCGCGTTCCCGATTGTGAACGCCGTCGAGAACGTCTCCTCGAACGCAGGCGCCTTGAACGCATTACCCACGGCACCGCGCACGCTCGTATGCTGCGCCAACTGCACGGCGACCGATGCGCGACCCGTCGTGAACGTCCCGTACGTCGCGGTCTCATCGACCCTGCCGCTCAGCGTGTACGTGAGTCGCGACGCCGTACCGATCGCCTGCGCGTACACAGCCTTGTTCGTTCGGTGCTCGGAGAACGTCGTGGTGCTCGCCGGGAACGTCCCGAATTGACTCTCGCTGCGGCTCCGCACCTGTTCTCGCTCGATGTTCGCGCCGAGGGAGACCGTCGCGTTGGCGCCGGTACGCACATCCGTGCGAAGGTCGGCGCTGCGCCGCTCAATGCGAGAGTCGTCGTTTCCGTAAAACGCCGTCGAGTCGCCGGGACTGTCCGGTGCGTTGGACGATGCACCGTCGAGCCGCGATGCCGCGCCGACCAGGCGCAGATCGACACGCGACGTTAGGTGATGAGCCGCGTCGAGTCCGAGCACGGTTCGGTGATCGTCCCGAACCGAATTGCTGTCCACCACGGCTCCGGAGCCGTCGGTTGGGAAGTGATACGTGGCAGCGTTCCACCGACCCGTGAGATCGATCGTCGACTTCGCGGGCGTGAACGTCAGGCGTCCGCTCGCAACCTGATTCCGGAAGTCGTTGTTGAATGGCAGAAATCCGTCGGTCTGCCGGCTCGATGCGCCAAGCGAGTAGCCAACCAGCGAATTGCCACCCGCGACGCCGCCTTCACCCTCGACGGTGCCGAACGTTCCCCCGCGAACGTCGGCGAATCCGCGAACCGGACCGGTGCCGCGTCGCGTGAAGAGCTGGATCACGCCGGCCACGGCGTCGGACCCATACGCGACGCTCGCGGGTCCGCGAACGACCTCGATGCGATCGAGGTTGTCGGTGGTGAGCGAGGCGAAGTCGAACGTGCCACCCGGGTTGTTGACTGGCACACCATCGATGAGAACCTTGACGTAGTCGCTTTCGCCGCCGCGGGCGAAGAGCGACGTCGTGGCTCCGAACGATCCGCTGCGCACCAGCGTCAGGCCCGGCACCGAAGCCAGTGCATCGCTCACCATCACGACGCCGCGCGCGCGAAGGTCCTCCCCGCGGATGACCGTGACGGCCGTTGGAGCGACACTCTGGTCGACGGGAACCCGCGTCGCCGTGATGACGATTGGATTGAGCGTGGTGGTGTCCTTCGCCTGCTGAGCGAGGGCCGGACTGACAACGAACGCGAGAGCAACAAAAGCACCTGGTGTGCGCATCGGTAGCTGATGGCTGATGGCTGATGGCTGCGAAGCTATGGCTGATGGCCGGATTCGTTAGGTTATTCGTCGGCCCCGCAACGGCAGTAACGCCGGCGCGCCCACCGCGGGGTCACGCGTGACGACGAGTGGCCACTCGTACACGCGCTCGAGGACGTCGCCACGCATCACGTCGGACGGCGCACCTGCCGCCGCCACCGACCCGCGGTGGAGGAGCACCACGCGATGCGCGAACCGCGCGACGAGATTCAACTGGTGGCTCACGACGAGGATCGCCTGGCCGCGGCGCGCGAGTGCGTCGAGCAACTCGAACGCCGACATCTCGTGCGCGATGTCGAGGTACGTGGTCGGCTCGTCAAGAACGAGCGCGCGCGCGTCCTGCGCGAGCGCGCGCGCGATTCTCACGCGCTGCCACTCGCCGCCGGACAACTCCTCCGTCGTTCGATCCGCGAACGGCCGCACTTCGGCGTCGTCGATCGCCCGAGCGACGGCCGTCGCGCCAGCCGGATCCACCGCGCTCCAGAGATGGGCGTGCGGATGACGGCCGAGGGCGATGTAATCCGCGACGCGCAGCGGGAACGCGGGCTCCTCTCGCTGGGACACGACCGCCACGCGCCGGGCCAGCGCTCGACGATCGAGCGTGCTGACGTTTTGACCGTCCACCGAGATGACGCCGCGCTGGAGCGACACTCGGCCTAACAGGGCCCGGACCAGTGTGCTCTTGCCACTCCCGTTAGGCCCCACGATAGCCGTGATCTTCCCCTCCGGGGCCTCGAACGACACGCCATCCACCGCCGGAGCAGCAGCGCGCGGGTATCGCACCACGACGTCGTCGAAGCGGATCATCGGAAGCGGCGCAGTTGGAAGAGAAAGAACGGCACTCCGCCCAACGCCGTCACGGCACCGAGCGGCAGCTCGCTGGGCGCTCGGAGCGTGCGCGCGACGAGATCGGCGAGTATGACCAGCGTCGCTCCGGCGAGCCCCGCTGCCGCGATCACCGCTCGATGTCGGCTGCCGGCACGAGTACGCACCAGGTGTGGTACCACCAGGCCGACGAACCCGACCAACCCGGCCGCGGCAACCGTCGCGGCAGCAAGCAACGACGCGATGACGTATGCCCGCCGGCCGGCGCGATCGACGTTCACACCCAGGCCGGCCGCCGCATCGTCGCCGAGGGCGAGCACATCGATCTCGGGCGCGAACAGGAGGAGTGCACTGGCGGACACGACTCCATAGGCCGCAAACCAGGCGATCTGTGCCCACGTCGCCCCAGCCACGGACCCCATCATCCACCAGAGCGCATTGCGCACCGAATCCGCCGGCGCCGAAGCAAGCGCGATCATGATCACCGCGTTGGCGAACGCACCAACGACGACGCCTGCCATGAGCAGCACCCGTGGGTCGGGGCGGCGTCCGCCCGCGCGCGCGATCGCGAGCACGAGCATGACCGCTGCAACGGCACCCCCGAATGCGCCAATGGGAACAAGGCCAAACGGCGCCCCGCCTGCGACTGCGAGGACCGCCCCGACGGCCGCTCCGCCCGAGACGCCGAGCAGGTATGGCTCCGCAAGCGGGTTCCGCATCGTTCCCTGCAGCGCTGCGCCGCTCATGGCCAGAGCCGCGCCGACGAGCGCCGCGAGCACCACGCGCGGCGCCCGGATGTCCCGCATGATGGCCACAGCGGTCACCTCACCCCGGCCGCCGAGCGCGTTCCAGACCTCGACAGGCGTTAGGCGCACCGGTCCGACCCCGAGGCCCGCGAGGGCGGCGAGCAGCATTGCCACCGCGAGGACGAGATACAGCACGCCCTGCCGGGGACGCCCGTTCACGGCAGCGACCCGGGGTGCAGGAGTCGCGCAAGCGACACGGCCGCCTCACCAAGCCTCACGCCCGGACGGCCGACGAGCATCGTGTCCACGATGAGAATGCGCCCGTTGCGGACCGCGCGGAGCGCGCGCCACGCCGGGGCGGCCCGCATGCGCTCGCCGGACTCCGGCCCGGCAAAGACGACATCCGGGTCACGCCTAACGACATCCTCGATCGTGACATCGAACGCGGGCCGTGGGTCGCCACCGTAGATGTTCTTGCCCCCTGCGATGTCCACCAGCTCCGAGAGAAAGCTTCCGCCACCGATCGCGATGACGGGCGAATCCCACGCCTTCCAGAATGCAGTGACCGGCGGCTTTCCCTGAGTGGCCACGCGCACGCGCTCGAGCGTTCCGGTGACCGAGTCCACAACGACAGACGCTCGTGCCGTGTCGCCCAGGACGCGCCCCAGGATCCCGACCGCCCGACGAAAGTCCGCAATGTGGTCGATGCGAAGCGTCAACGTGGGGACGCCCGCGGCGTGCAGTCGCGCCGCCGGCTCGCGATTGGACTGGCTCGCGTACAGCAGCACGAGATCCGGACGGACCCCGAGCACTGACTCGACGTTAGGTGGTATGGCGCTGCCAAGGTCCTGCACCGCCTGGGCAGCCGTTGGGTAGAGATCGAAGTGCGTCCGACCGACGAGTCGATCGCCCGCGCCGAGCGCGAAGAACAGCTCGGTCGTCGCCGGGTTGAGTGAGACGATGCGGCGCGGCGGCGCGCGGAGCGTCAGCGTATCATCGAAATCATCGCGTATCGTGAGCGCCCCGGTGGCGTTCGCGACCGCGGTGTCCGCGGGCATTCGAGAGCGCGCATCACCGCACGCGGCCACCAACGCCGCCGCGAGTGCGACGCCCGCGCCGAAAGCCAGACCCAAGGAACGGTGATACACGAAAGGCATCCTTTCTCGAGGAAGGATGCCTGGGCGAATGAGACGCAGGATGACGACGCGACTCAGAGCCACCAGCCCCTCCCCCGAGGGCGTGTGTACGTGGCGCGGACGACGAGTCGTCTCCTGGCTCCGGGCTGCGTCGCTCGCCTTCCCGACCGAAGTCAGTGGCATGCCGAGCGCGCGTCGAGCTACCCGTTACAGTGGCGGGGCCGCACCGGCATTGCACCGGTTTCCGGGTCTCCCGTCCGCTTTCGAATTGTGTCGCGAATCTAGACCGGGACCTCCTCCTTCGCAAGCGCTTCGGCGAGCTGTGTCTTGAGCGCGTCCCGGCGTTGGCGATACGCCTCGCGCTCCGCATCGCTCGGCGACGTGACGCGCTCGAACGCATCGTCGAGCTCCGCTATGTCGCGCGCGATGTGCGCGGCGTCATCCGGCGGCCGCACGTCCACGACGACGTGGGCCGAACGCCGTCTCGTTAGGGCGAACCCCAGCGCGACCGCCATGATGACCGCCGCGATGACAACCGGCATGAGCAGCATGCGGCCGCCGCGCGGCGCCGTGGGTGCGCCGACATTGATGACGAGCTTTGCGCCGGAGCGCACATTCTGCCCAAGGAAGCGGCGGAAACTTCGCCCCTCGAGCGAGACGGGCTGCTGCTCCGCTAGCCCACCGCCGGTGGCCGTGGCACCGGGGTCCTCGACGAGCACTTCGAACACGGTGACCGGGTCCGCCACCGGGATCTCCAGCGGGAAGTCCGACGCGGGAACGGAGTAGGAGAACGCGATCTGCCGAATGCCGGGCGAGATCGACGCATACACGAGCACCCGGCCGTCGCGGAACTGCACCGCGTTGGCGCCGATGTCGCTCTGCCCGACCTGGAAGTCTCTCCCGTTAGGCGACAGCGCCGCGCTCCACGTGGCACGACCGCGTGCGCCGGATACCGCCGTCACCGTGCTGTCGTTCGAGAGCTCGAACACCTCCACGAGCGTGCGTCGGCCGTCCACGCTGCTTGCCGATACGACGAGATGCCTCCCGCGCGTTTGTATCGGCACCGGCGCCGACGTGGTGTCGAAGACGGTGATCTCCCCGTCGTCGCCAGTCGCATCGCGCGGGGGCAACGGCGCTGTGAAATACGCCACCCCGCTGTACAGGCTCGACGCGAAGTACACCGCACCGCCACCGACGGGCTTGTAGCGGATCGAGTATCGCCCGTTCGCATCCGTGCGCACCGAGTCCACCGGTCCGCTGCTGTCCGCCGCGACGCGGTGTAGCGTCACCCACGCCTGACTGACGGTGATCATTCCGGCGCGGCCGGGTCGCACGACGCGACCGCTTACCGTTCGCGGCGCCAGGGATTCCGGCGCTTGATCAGGCGCCCTGCGCGCGGCGGTCGAGTCCTGGCCCGCGACGGGTCGAGCCGCGAGCAGCGAGGCGACCAGAGCGACGATGCGCGACGCCCGGGGGCCGGGCATTCGGCCCGACACGAAGCTCACAGATTGAACTTGCCGAAGTCTTCCGGTCGAAGATTCTCGAGATACTGCTTGAGCTGCTCGGCGTTGAGCTCTTCCGCCGTCTTTGCGGCCTCGAAGTCGTGGTCCTCGCCCTCCTCGGACTCCTCGCCCTCGACGGACGTGAGCAACGACTCCTGCGCGAAGATCGGCGCCGAAAGTCTGAGCGCGACCGCGATGCTGTCCGACGGACGGGCGTCGATCTGGATGAGCACGTCACCGCGCATGATGTGCAGCTCCGCGAAATACGTGCTCTTCTGCACCTTCGTGATCTGCACCCGTCGGAGCTGTCCGCCCAGACCGACGATGAGGTTCTTGCAGAGATCGTGCGTCATCGGCCGCTCGCGCTTGATGCTGTTGATGTGCATCGCGATCGATTCGGCCTCGGGTTGTCCGATCCAGATGGGCAACAGCCGTGATCCTCCCTTTTCCTGGAGGATCACGACGTACGAATTGGTCGAGCTGTCGAGCCCCAAACGGGCGACCGTGACTTCCACCATCAAGCGATCCTGCCGAGGGTGATGCTCAAGCGTCCCTGGGGCGAAACATGCCTGTGAGCGCGCAGGGGTGGAAGTCGGGCGTTCGATACCTGTCGTTTACTTGACTGCCTTCTTGAGCGCCGCCGCGCGATCGGTGCGCTCCCACGTGAAGAGCGTGATGGAGCCTCGGCCGTTCTTGATGGATTCCGGCGTGCGGCCGAAGTGGCCATACGCGGACGTTGCTGAATAGATCGGCTTCCGAAGATCGAGCGCCGTCGTGATCCCGCGAGGCGTGAGGTCGAACGTCTCGCGCACCGCACGCATGATTTCCGCCTCGGGGATCTCGCTCGTTCCGAACGTATCGACCATCACCGACACGGGCTCGGCGACGCCGATCGCGTACGCGAGCTGGACCTCGCACCGACGCGCGAGCCCCGCCGCCACGATGTTCTTCGCCACCCAGCGAGCGGCGTAGCACGCGGACCGATCCACCTTGGATGGGTCCTTGCCGCTGAACGCGCCACCACCGTGTCGGCCCATGCCGCCATAGGTGTCGACGATGATCTTGCGGCCGGTGAGCCCCGCGTCGCCCTGCGGTCCACCGACGACAAAGCGGCCCGTGGGATTGATGTGATACTTCACCTTCTTTCCGAGCAGGTGACCGGGGATAGCGGCCTCGATCACATCGTCGATGATCGCGCGGCGGATTTTCGTGTTCGCGACCTTCTCATCGTGCTGCGTCGACACCACGACGGTGTCTACCGCCACGGGATGGCCGTCCTCGTACACGACCGTCACCTGTGCCTTGCCGTCCGGGCGAAGCCACTTCATGCCCGAGCGGCGACAATCGGCGAGGCGCTTCGTCAGCTTGTGCGCCAGCAGGATCGGCATCGGCATGAGCTCGTCGGTTTCGTCGGTCGCGTAGCCGAACATCATGCCCTGATCGCCTGCTCCGCCGGTATCCACGCCCTGCGCGATGTCGGGCGACTGCTTATCGATTGTGCTGATGACGGCGCACGTCTTGTTGTCGAAGCCGTAGGTGGCGTCGGTGTAGCCGATGCGCTCCACCGTACTGCGGACGAGCTTCGGAATGTCGACGTACGTCGTCGTGGTGATCTCACCGGCCACGCAGACGAGACCGGTGGTCACCAGCGTCTCACACGCCACGCGCGCCGTCGGATCGTCGGCGATGATGGCGTCGAGCACGGCGTCCGAGATCGCGTCGGCGATCTTGTCCGGGTGACCCTCGGTCACGGATTCCGAAGTGAACAGGTGACGATCGTACACTAGGACGTCTCTCGCTTCTGAATGTGAAAATCGCGCCGACGTTCGCGCCGGCGCGTAGCACCGAACGATATCCGGCCCGCTAGCTGCCGAGCAACCCGTCGCCGAGGAACGATGCGTCGCCGAACGCGGCTCGCAACCGACCGGTGAGCTGTTTTTCGGCGCCAGCGGCGTTGTCCGACGCAAGCGCGGCTTCGGCTGCTTCGGCGGCCAACTCGGCGCTAATGCCGCGAACGATGTGCTTGACGAGCGTGACCGTTCGCGGCGCGACGCTCAGCTGCCTCACCCCGAGGCCAATGAGCGCGAACGCCATCACCGGCTGAGACGCCATCTCTCCGCAAACGGCAACTTCCAGCCCGGCGGCGCGACCGACATCCACGGTGCGCTTCACGAGGCGAAGGACCGCCGGGTGCAGTGGCGTGAACCGCGCGGCGAGATTCACGTTGCCACGATCGACAGCCAGCGTGTACTGCACCAGGTCGTTCGTGCCGATGCTGAAGAACGCGACTTCCTTCGCCAGCACGTCGGCGCTCATTGCCGCCGCGGGCGTCTCCACCATGATCCCCAGCGGGAGGTCTCGCCGGAACGCGAGTCCGCGCGCCTCGAGCTCCTCGGCCGCTTCGTCGAGCAGCCGGTGTGCTTGCCGCACCTCATCGATCGACACCACGAGCGGCAGCATGATGCGAGCGTCGCCGTGCGCGCCCGCGCGCAGGAGCGCCCGCAGCTGCACCTTGAACATGTCGGACTCGTCCAGGCACATCCGAATCGCACGCCAGCCGAGGAACGGGTTCGCCTCGTGAGGGAATCCGCCGGCGGGCAACTTGTCGCCGCCGATATCGAAGGTCCGGATCACCACGGGCTTGCCGCCGAACGCCTCGATGACGCGCCGATACGCGCGGTATTGCTCCTCCTCGTCAGGCATGGCTGTGCGTCCGACGACGAGGAACTCGGTGCGCATGAGCCCAACGCCTTCTGCCCCGCTGGTGGCGGCGAGCGCCGACTCCTCCGGGAGGTCCACGTTCGCGCGCAGGGTGATGCGCACGCCGTCCGTGGTCACCGAGTCCGCGGCGACCAGCAGCCGGAGCTCCGCCTCGTCGCGTGCCTCGCGCTCCGCGCGGTGATGGAAGACCGCGACTTCGGCATCCGTGGGGTTGATGACAAGCGTACCGGTCGAACCATCGAGCACGACGTGCTCGCCACCCGTTAGGCGCTGGATCGCATCGCGAAGGCCGACGACCGCCGGAAGGCCGAGGGATCGCGCGAGAATCGCGACGTGGGACGTTCGCGTTCCGGCGTCGGTCGCGATCGCGGCAATCGCGTCCCGATCGAGCTGCACCGTCAGGCTGGGCGTCAGGTCGTGCGTGACGAGAATCGCCTTGGCCCCTTTCGGGACCTCGACCGGATCGTGGTCCGGAAGGCCGAGGAGGAGCGAGAGCAGACGAATGTGGACGTCGGTGAGGTCGCCCACACGCTCCCGCATCATCGGTGACGCGTGGTGGGCGAAGCGCGCGCGCCACTCGTGGAGCACGACGTCGAATGCCTTTTCCGCGGCGAGGTTCTGCCGGATATACGACTCCACCTGATTCTTCAGGTCGTGATCGTCGAGGATTCCGATCTGCACATCGAAGATCGCCGCTTCCTCGGGCCCTGCGTGCGCCGCCGCTCGATCCCGCACGTGCGCGAGCCGCTCCTTCGCGCGCTCGATCGCGTCGCGGAAGCGGTCGATCTCGCCGGGAATCGAGTCGTCGCCAATGATGCGCGGCGAGACGTCGGGCACCTCCCACCGGAGAAGGTGGACGGGGCCGACGACGATACCGGGCGACGCGGGGATTCCCTGGAGGGCTCGATCCACGTGGTTCAGGATTCGCCGAACTTGCTCTCGATGAGCTTCGCGATGGCGGACACTGCGTCCTGCTCGTCGCTGCCATCCGCCCGTAGCAGCAACTCCGAACCATACTCGGCCGCGAGCATCATGACTCCCATGATGCTCTTGCCGTTCACCTCGAGGTCATCACGCACGATGGTGATGTCGCTCCGGAATTTCGCCGCGGCCTTCACGATCTCTGCCGCGGGCCGGGCGTGGAGCCCGTTTCTGTTGATGACCTGCACGGAGCGTTCAACCATCAGCGAAGCACCGAGTAAAGGACGAACAGGACCAGCAGCACGACAGCGATCTTCCACCCCTCGGCGCGCCCGTGCAACCGGGCGAGCACGAAGCCACCGAGGGCGACCGCGCCCAGAACGATTCCGAACAGCGCGCGTCCTGGGCCAATCACCTGATCGAGGGCGAGCGGCAACGCAATGCCCCCTATGAGCGCTGCGAACTGCGCGATGTGCGTCGGACCGCGTCGGAGAACCGGACCACCCAGCGCCGATGCCACGCGCATCCCGTGATCCAACCCGGCGCTCAGTCCCCATGCACGCAACGCCAGGTGACCAGCGTTATAAATGCCGAGAAACACGAGCATGACACCAGCGGTGCCCACACCGAAGCCGAACGCCGCCAGCGCCACGATCGAGCACGCGGGCAACCACGTCGCCCAGACCAGCCGATCACCCACGCTGCCCAGCGGGCCACAGAGGGCCGTCCGGAACCGTTCGATCTTCGCGGCATCTTCGGCCTGTAGCTCCGCTCGCGCGAGAGCACCGACCGCGACGGCCGCCATGTATGGATGGGCGTTGAAGTATTGGCTCTGGCGGGCAAGCGCGGCTCGATACGCCGGACCATCCTGGCCACCCGGCAACAGGCGCAGCGCCGGCTCGACGCAGAATCCTACCCCGTTCCCGAGCAGGGTCTCGTAGTTCCAGGCGCCCTGGATCGCGAGCAGCCTAACGAACATCGCGAGACGCGTGCGCACGGGGATCTCGACCTGGGTGGTCATCGAAACGCCAACAGCGCCAGACCTACGGCGAGACCCGCCAGCATCAGCCATCGTGCGCCCGGCGCCGCATGAACGGCCTTCCAGACGGCGGCGCCGGCAACGCTGGCGGCTATCCCGACAACCACCGCCCGCGACACGCGCGCGTCGGAGGCCCACGTCCCGAGTACGTACCGGTGAACCGGCGTGAACGCCGCGAGGATGATGGCGGTGAGTGCTCCGCCACGAACCAGGTCAGCCGTTAGGCCGAAGACCTGGAGACCTTCGACGACACGCTTGGAGCCGCTCGCAACCGCCTCGTGGCGCCTCCGCGCCAGCACGGCATTGAGCTTCCGCAGCTGGACCATCGACCAGCCGCCGATCCAGGCGCACGTGAGCGCGGCGAGGACGGCGACCGTGAGGCCGCCCGGGTTCGCGTCACCATGAATCGCGTAGAGGCTTCCGCCAACGACTGCCGCAGATCCCCATTCCGGATACCGTGACGCGCCAAATGGCAATGTCTCGAGCGCAAACATCTCGAGCGTTGCGCCCACGAGGAGTCCCCGTCCGGGATCGCCGAGCAGCGTCGCGGCTGCGGTGGCGGCAACGATCGGGCGTGAAATCATGGCCTGCGGGAAGCTCACGACGTCGAGACCGAGCACGGCGCCGAGCATCGCGAGCGGCAGCAGCTGCGCAAAGTCGGTCACCGGTTCCCTTCTCCGGAGAGCACCTCGTTCAGCGCGAGCGGACGCGCCGCGGGCACGTCCTGCGCGCTCACATCGACGCCGCGCGACGCGAGCGCGCGAAGCGCCTGCTCCTCATCCGGCGCCAGAAATACGTAACGGAGACGCTGCGTACGACCGGTGCGGTGATGAATGCCACCGAGGTTCACGCGCGTTATGCTCCCCGTGAGCTCGATCAGCCTGGCCATCGTCTCGATGTCACCGGTCAGGAGTGCACCGCGCCGGTCATCGCGCTGGTAGACGGTGAGCTTCTCGGCCGCACCCTCCACCGTCTCGAAATGCACGTCCATCTCGGGCGGCACACCCATGCGATACAGCTCCTGTTCCCATTCGCTGCTCGCGACCTCATCGTCCACGAGAACGATGAACGCGAGGTCGAGCGGCTGTCCCCATCCGACGACGACCTGGCCATGAATGAGCCGATCGTCGATGCGAAAGAGCTCAATGGCCACTCGGTGCGCCCCCTGTCACGACGAGCGCCGAGCGCCCCTTGTCGACGGCGTGGCGAGCCGCTTCGGTTGCCGGAACGTCGGTATGAAACACGAAGTCGAGTAAGGTCGCGAGATTGGTTCCTGTCACGAGCACGACGGCGGGACGTTCGCGCTGCAGGCGGCGAGCCGCCATGGTGCAGCTGCCGGCCGGGAGGTCGGTGAAGATGACATCGATCGCGCCCGCGTCGACCTGGTCCCGCATGACACGCTCGACGTCGGCGGCGCTCATGTCACGATTGGAGAGCACGACGAACGCCTCGCCGCGACCGGTGATCTGGTGAACGGCGGAGACGATCCCCGCCGCGAAATCGCCGTGACCCGCCACGAGCGCCCGGACCGCGACGTCCGACTCACTCATCGTCTTCCACCAGATACTGCCTAACGTCAGCCTGCTCGCGCATCCGGCCGATGAGGCGCTCGTTGAACGCCTCCGCCGGATTGACGCCACTGTATCGCAGCAGATGGTTCATGGCGATGACTTCGGCGATCACGGTAATGTTCTTGCCAGGATTCAGGAACACTTTGATCTTCGGCAGCTCCACACCGAGAATGGTCGTCGTCTCGGTATCGAGCCCCGTCCGATCCACCACCGCATCCTGATCCCACTCCTCGAGGTGGACGACGACCTCCATGCGCTTCTGCTGCCGCACGGCGCGGATGCCGAAGATCGCCGGAATGTCGATGAGACCGACGCCGCGAATCTCCATGAAATGTCGCTGCAGCTCGTGGCCGCGGCCGATCAGCACGTCGTTGCCGCGGCGCGTCATGATTACGAGGTCGTCGGCGACGAGGCGATGGCCGCGCTCGACGAGGTCGAGCACGCACTCCGATTTTCCGATGCCGCTCTTGCCCGTGAAGAAGAGACCGACGCCAAAGACGTCGGCCAGCGATCCGTGCAGCGTCGTGGTCGGAGCGAAGAGGTCATCGAGAATCGGCTTGATGCGGCGGTAAAACTCACCCGTCTTGAGTTGCGTGCGGAAGACTGGCACCCCGCATTCCGCGGCGATCTCCTCGAAGCCCGGCGGCAGCTCCTGCCCCTTCGTGACGAAGACGCAGGGAAACTCGAACTCGAAGATCATGCGCAGGGCGTGCGCGCGCGCGTCGCGCCCGAGCGAGCCGAGATACGCGATCTCGGTCTCGCCGAACGCCTGGAGGCGGTGCGGCGCGAACCGCTCTACGAACCCGGCCAGGGCAAGGCCGGGACTCGAGACGTCGGCGCTGGTGACGATCCGATCGAGCCCGCCGGTCCCGATCTGCTCCAGTGGAAGCCCGCGCTGAAGGCGCGCGATGAGGGCACCGACGGTGAGCGGTCGATTCACGCGCGAGTGATTTTCCTACCGCGGGTTTTGGGGGTGCGCTTCACCTGGCGCGTCTGTGCATCGAGCCGGTCGATTGCATAGGTGAGGGCGGGCCCGAAGAAGCGGGCGCTTCCCTCCGCAACCATCGCGCGACGCCTGGGCGCGTGAAGGACAATTTCGACACGCCGTGTCGGGCCGTCCGATTCGAAACGGACCACGGCGTTCACTGCACGCGTGAGTCGCGCGCTGAGCTTGGTGACGGCGGTGCGAGCACGTTCGCGGATGCGCTCGGGCACTTCGGCATGATGTGATTGAAACAGTATCTCCACCGAACCCCTCCTGCGTGCGGCGTTACGACGCGGTGGCCAGATGTGACTCGGTCTCGAGCGCGGCTCGCTCCCACGTGAACGACTCGGCGAACGTCCGCGCGTTCGCTCCAAGTGTTCGCACCAAAACGGGTGACCCGGCAATCCGCCATAGGGCCACTGCCATCGCCGCTGTATCTCCGTGCGGCACGAGGAATCCCGTTTCTCCGTCGCGCACCGATTCCCTGATCCCCGGCGAGCTCGAGGCAACCACCGGCGTTCCGCACGCGGCTGCCTCGAGGTTTGTGATGCCCCACCCTTCCTTCGGCGACGCGAACGCGAGTGCCCACGATCGCCTGAGAAGCGAGACCTTGTCTTTCTCGCTGATACGCCCAAGAAACCTTGCCCTCGCCCCGAGGTCAAGCGATGCGGCGAGCCGCTCGAGCGCCGGCTGGTAGTCACCCGCGCCGGCGATCTCCAGGGTCGCGTCCGGAATGGCGGCTTCGGCGAATGCGCGGATCACCAGATCGACGCCCTTGTACCGTTTGAGGCGGCCGAGGTAGGCAAACAGTGGTGTCGAGGACCGCATCGCCGGGTCCGGCGTGTAGTGCTGCGCGTCGATACCAGGGTAGATCACACGGATGAGCTCTCGCCGAATGCCGCGTGCTACAAGGTCATCGGCCGTGCTCTCGCTGATGGCGTGAAACGGAATGCCACGATATTCCCTCACCAACGGCCGCTCCGAAAGCCACACCGCGGCAGCGAGGGGCGCGGCGAGTTCCTGGAACGCGGTTCCCCCGAACAGATGCGGCACGAGCGCCACGACGCGCCGCGGACCCCATCGGGGAGTGAAGAGCGGCATCTTGTTGATGTCCTCCACGAGGACGTCGTGGGGAGATCCGCGAAAGAGTCGGCGGTAGGCCCCCCGTGCGAGCGCCGGCCACGTGAGCCTCGTCCCAACGCGAATCACGTCGATCCCATCGAGCGTCGCGCGCGGCGGGCAGTCCGGCCAGCCACCGCACAGGAGGGTCACCTCGTGTCCGCGCGCCGCCAGCCGACCGAAGATCTCGTGAAGATGGATTTCCGCCCCGCCCGCCTGGGGATTCTCTCGATCTTGCCAGTTGACGACAAGAATCTTCACAATCGGGAATCGGGAACGGGGGAACGGGGAACAGGGAACCGGGAACAGTAGCTCCATGAGGAGTCACCGTTCCCATCTGCCCGCCTTCGGCGCGCTCCCGCCTGTTCCCGGGCGCGCGCCCTCGGCGCGCCGCCGATTCCCGACCTCACAGCCTTCCCATCCGCCGAGCCAGCGCGTCAAGGACTCCATTGACAAACCGCGCGCTCTGCGCGCTTCCGTATCGCTCGGCGAGCCGGATCGACTCCTGTAGCACCACGCGAGGTGGCGTCTCGGCGATCGCGAGCTCGGTGGCAGCGAGGCGGAGAACCGAACGTTCGATCGCGCCCAGGCGCTCGAGTCGCCAGTTCTCTGTCACCGCCTTGAGCTCGCGGTCGAGCTCCACTCGGCGGCCGGAGAACACGTGAATGAGCGTCGCCGCCACCTTCCGCTCCTCGGGAGCCACGGCCAGGTCGTCCCACACGCGCTCGGCTACGCGCTCGAGATCGCGCTCGCCGCGCATGTCCCACGCGTACATCGCCTGCAGCGCGCGCGAGCGCGCGCGCGTCTCAGTCCTCCGCCGAGCCATCGACCTGATCGAAGAGGTCGGCCATCTCGAGCGCCGCGAGCGCCGCATCCCAGCCTTTGTTGCCGTGCTCACCGCCGGCGCGCGCTTCGGCCTGCGCCATGGTGTCACACGTCAGGACGCCGAACGCGATCGGGACTTCGAAGTCAGCGCTCGCGAGCGAGAGGCCCCGCGACGCTTCGCCCGCCACGTAGTCGAAGTGCGGCGTATCGCCGCGGATCACCGCGCCTAACGCGACCAACGCATCGTACCGCTCCGATGCGGCGACGCGGCGCGCGGCGGCCGGCAGCTCCCATGCGCCGGGCACCCAGAAGACGTCGACGTCGGCGAACGTCACACCGTGCCGTACGAGCGCGTCGAGGGCGCCCTCGAGCAACCGCTGCGTGATGGTCTCGTTGAACCGGCTGACCACGACGGCACACCGTCGGCCCTGCCCCCGAGGAGCCCCGCTGAACTCAGGGCTCATCTACAACGCGCGCAGGTGACCGAGCTTCTGCACCTTCGTGGCGAGGTAGCCGGCGTTCTCCTCCGTTGTCGGTGCCTCGATCCGAATGCGATCGACGACGCTCAACCCGTACCCCTCGAGACCCACGAGCTTCTTCGGGTTGTTCGTCAGCACGCGAATGGACTTGAGTCCGAGGTCGAGCAGGATCTGCGCACCGATGCCGTAGTTGCGGAGATCGGGCTTGAATCCCAGCGCCTCGTTCGCCTCGACGGTGTCGTGACCAGTGTCCTGCAGCTCGTACGCCTTGAGCTTGTTGAGGAGCCCGATGCCACGGCCTTCCTGGTCGAGGTAGACCACGACGCCGCGCCCTTCGTGCGCGATCATCTGCATGGCGGTATGCAACTGCCAGCCGCAGTCGCAGCGCATCGAGTGAAAGACGTCACCCGTTAGGCACTTCGAGTGCATGCGGACGAGCACGCTCTCGCCGTCGCCGATGTCGCCGTACACGAGCGCCACGTGCTCGTGTGCATCGACGTCGTTGCGGTAGCCGATGATGCGCCAATCCTTCCCGGCGATGTCGGTCGGCAGGCGCGCTTCGGCGACGCGATGCACGAGCCGCTCCGTGTTCAGCCGGTATGCGACGAGCTGGGCGACCGTGATGAAGGTGAGCCCGTGTTCCTTCGCAAACCGCGCGAGGCCGTCGCGCTTCATGGTGCTGCCGTCTTCATTCAGGATCTCGCAGATCACACCAGCGGGATACAGGCCGGCGAGGCGCGCGAGATCCACCGCCGCTTCCGTGTGTCCCACGCGCTGCAGTACGCCGCCGTCCCGCGCCCGCAACGGATGCACGTGGCCCGGACGCCGCAGATCGCCGCGAACCGTAGCCGGGTCGACCGCGACCTGGATGGTCTTCGCCCGGTCGGCCGCGCTGATGCCGGTAGTCACGCCAAAGCGCGGTGCCGCATCGATGCTGACCGTGAACGCCGTCCTGAACGCATCCGTGTTCTCGTCGCCCTGCGGCGGCAGGCCAAGCTGATCGACACGCTCACCGGTGAGCGCCAGACAGATCATGCCCTTTGCTTTGAGCATGAAGTTCACGAGCGTCGGCGTGATGAGCTGCGCCGCGCAAATGAGGTCGCCCTCGTTCTCGCGGTCCTCGTCGTCGGCCACGACCACCAGCTTGCCCGCCTTTATATCGGCGATCGCCTGCGGAATAGTTCCAAAATTCATGTGTTGTCCCGAGTGGGAACCGGGAACCGGGAACCGGGAACCGGGGCTCCCAGAGTGTTCTGTTCCCTGTTCCCTATTCCCGATTCCCGAAGATACGGAGTCATGAGTTGCCTAACATACTTTCCAATCACGTCGCCCTCCACGTGCACCACATCGCCCGGCTCGAGATCGCCGAGCGTCGTGTGGCGGAGCGTATAGTCGATCAGCGACAGCTGCACCACCGACGGCTCGGGGATGGCGTTGACCGTCAGGCTCACGCCATCGATGGTGATCGACCCGTGCGGCACGAGCAGCTCTGCAATCTCGCGCGGCACTGCCACGTCCACGAGGACTGCGTCGCCGGATTTTCGGACGCGGTGGACCGTTCCGACGCCATCGACGTGGCCCTGCACGATGTGGCCGCCGAGCCGGTCGGACGGCTTGAGGGCACGCTCGAGGTTCACACGCTTGCCCGCCGCCCAATCGCCCATCGCCGTCCGACCCAGCGTAGTAACGACCGCCGCGACCGTGAACCGGCCATCGGTCCGACCGAAAACGGTTAGGCAGGCGCCGTTGACGGCCACACTCTCGCCATCCGCGAGGTCGTCGTACCGCGATGAAATGAGAAACTCGCGCCCCGCCGGCGTTTCCGTGACGCCATCGATGGTGCCGATGGCATCCACGAGCCCGGTGAACATCAGATGGAGTGGAGAGCGTACACGGTCATGAGATCATCGTCGAGCTCGGCTCGGCGCACGATGGGGAACCGCCGCGCGCCCGACGCCGCCATGCTTGGCGCGTCCTCGAATCCCTGCAAGGAGCCGGCTCCGAGGAGGATTGGTGCCTGAAAGATAATCAGCCGGTCCACGAGGTTGGCGCCGAGCAGCGCGCCCGTGAGCCCCGCACCGCCCTCCACGAGCAGCGATCTGATCCCGCGCTGCCTCAACGCTCGCACCCCTTCCTCGATCGATGTTCCGGCCAGGACCTCGACCCCGAGCGCCATCAGTCGACGCGCGTACGCGAGATCGACTGATTCAGCGAGAACGAGGGTGGGCACCTCGGTCGCCGTGCGCGCGAGCACGCTCGTGAGCGGGAGTTGACCACGGCGCGTGAACACGACGCGGGCGGGAGCGACACGCGGTGGCGCCACATCGCGCACGGTGAGCTCCGGGTTGTCGGCGCGAACGGTGCCCAGGCCGACGCCGATCGCATCGTTGCCAGCCCGGAGCCGATGCACCTCGCGCCGCGCCTTTTTCCCCGTGAGCCACGCCGGCCCGCGGCCTGCGTCGGCGATCGCGCCGTCAATCGAGAGCGCGAGCTTGAGCGTCACCCACGGCCGGTCCGAGCGGAGCGCGTGAAAGAACGGCGCGTTGAGCTCCCGTGCCGGAGCCGCCTCGATGTCGAACGCCACATCGATTCCGGCCGCTCGAAGCCGATCGGCGCCGCCGCCGGCGGTCGGCGATGGATCGCGCGTTGCTGCCACTACTCGCGCGACACCGGCCGCGATCAGTGCGTCGACGCATGGCGGGGTCTTGCCGAAGTGATTGCACGGCTCTAGCGAGACGTACACGGTCGCGCCACGCGCGCGCTCTCCCGCCGCGCGGAGCGCTTCGACTTCCGCGTGAGCTTCGCCGTATCGGGCGTGGTATCCCTCGCCGACGACCACGTTTTCCCTTACGACCACGGCGCCGACCATCGGGTTCGGCGCCGCTTGTCCCCACCCTTTTTTCGCGAGGGTGAGCGCGCGCCGCATGAACCCGGCGTCACGCTCGTCTGCGCGCTCCGTGGCGACGCTCATAGCGAGTTCGGCATAGGAACTCGGAACATAACGGCTGCACGGGAAACGACGAAAAACCGAGACGACAGATGGCAGAGAACTGCAGACGGTAGACGGCAGGCGGCAGATGGCAGAGGAACGGTGCCCCCTGCCCTCTGCACCCTGCCGTCTGCTGTCTGCCGTCTTCAGTAGTCTGCTGTCTGCCGTCTTCAGTGGTCTGCTGTGTGCCCGTCTGGTTCTACGCGACGACCGCCAGAACACCGAGGCTCAGTTCGCGATTCGGAACCCGATCGACGCGTACGTCAGCGCGTCATCCGCCCGCTTGCCCGAGAACGTGTTGTACGTGTCGATCTTTCCACCCGACACCCGCCCGATTTCGGCGGCGAACTTGATGAACGGGAAGTTGAACGAGAAGTCCGCGAACATGTTCGCGCGCGTCATCTTCTGCGACAGCTCGTAGGGCCCGCCGTCGACGATGCCGCCAGCGTCGTTCACCCGCACGGAGGCGCTGGCGTGATTGTCGTAGATGTCCTGGCCGGCGCCGAGCGCGATGCCGAAGAACCCGATCGACTTGCCCGCGACGGCACGCCACGCGGACGTCTTCACGCCGATGTTCGACACCGAGATGTCGTCGTCACCGGACGTCGCGCTGATGCTCGTCGACGGGAGATCGCGCCGCAGATACGTGACCGACACCGCCGGTATCGCGAACGATTCTGCCAGGATGCCGAGTCTCGCGCCGTAGCCGAGCTTGAGCGATCCATCGGGCAGCGAGACGGCCATGTTACTGTTGTTGAACGCTGGAACGTAGGTCGCGCTCACGAGCCCATCGAGCGCCAACGCACGCGACAGACCGAGGGGAATGCCGCCGAAGAGGCCGATCGCGGCGTCGACGGCTGGGAGGCCAACCACCTGGTCCTGGACGCCGAAGTCACTCTGCTCGGCCCCGGTGACCGAGTAGCTCACGTCGGAGACTTGCGGAACCCGCCCGCGTGTCGCGTTCCCGCGCACACCGATCGAGAAGTGGCCGATACCGCCTAACGCGCTCGTTGCGCCGAGCGTGGCGTTGCCACCCACGAGCCCGATGCCGAGCTGCGGCGTCATGAACGCGAAAATATCCACCGCCTTCTGACACGCATCCTGCGTCGTTTGCTCGTTGAGCGAGCCAGCCGGGCAGCGGGTATCGATGCCCTGCGACCGGGCGACGGCCGGCGAGCCGACGAGCGACAGCACCAGCAGCGCGCCAGTCGACGTGAGCGGGAGTCCGTACCTCAAACCGAAATGCATTCGCGAAGGATCCTCATCTGAGAGATGTGAGGGACCGCACCATCGGCGGCCCCTGACACGGCGACTTGCGGCTGTGTTTGCTTCGTCCACCTACCCGACGATAAAGGCCGCGGATGAGTAATCCGTTGCACCGGCGCGTCAGCCGGCGCTGCCGCCTCGGGCGCGGCGCCCGGCGCCGGCGGCGGTGCGTCGGCGGCCGAGAGATGCCCGGCACCGGCGCTTTCCGGCAGGCTGGCATCGGGCGACAGCGTGACCCGGGCATCGCGCCACAGCCGCCCCGGCAGCAGGCTGAGCAGCACCAGCGCCAGCGCGGTGTCGACGATGGTGGGCAGCAAGGCGCGCAGCTCGGTGCTGGCCTGGATCGTGTCGGCGATGCCGAAAAACACGATGTCGATCGATGCGATGGTGACGGCAATGCTGACCCGACGGTGGATCAGCGCCGCCGCATGGTCGTCCACGGGGAGGATGCGCCAGGCCGGCTCGTTCGGCGCCAGCGCCGCCCAGGCCAGCGTGG
>Ga0207675_100001027_pt1 | contig 27650 bp, 27 predicted proteins | sample KBSSwiS42_FD_184305 | JGI IMG/M metagenome (GOLD analysis project Ga0207675, IMG submission 184305) | Switchgrass rhizosphere microbial communities from Kellogg Biological Station, Michigan, USA - KBS Switchgrass S4-2 (SPAdes) (version 2) | ecosystem: Host-associated > Plants > Roots >...
CGGCAGTTCCCCGCCCACCCCGCCGAACAGCCCGAGGACCAGCACCGCCCCGGCGTAGACGGTGCCGAGGACGGCGGTGAGGGTCGCGTAGACCAGGGTGCGGTTGATCAGCCGGTCGATGTCGTACAGCCGGTGGCGCAGGATGGCGACGCCGGCGGCGATCGGGACGAAGGCGATGGACAGCCCGAACAGCACGTCGCTGGCCACCCCCTCGGGCAGGAAGGTGAAGGTGACCACGTTGGCCACCAGCATCAGCGCCGCGGCATAGGTGAACCACTTGAGCTGCTGGCGCTCCACCCCAGAGGAGCGGCGGAAGCGCAGCACGACCGAGACGACCGAGGCGACCATGCAGGCGGCCAGCACACCGAGCAGCACGGCCCCGAGGGCGCCGTCCTCCGGGTCGGGGGCGCCGGCCAGACCGACCGGGTTGGGGAGGTAGACCTCCTCGTTCTGGAGCTTCAGGGTCGGCTGCACCGCCCCCAGGACGGCGACCGCCGTGACCGCCAGCGCCCCGGTCACCGCGACCGGGCGCCAGTGGGGCGACGGCAGGCGGCCGGTGGGGAACAGCAGCGGCGTGAACACGAAGATCAGGCCGAGGATCGGCAGCCACCACCACGAGAACCAGGCGGCCAGGGCCGCTCCGGGCAGCGACCCCGGGCGGGTGAGGTAGGCGTACTCGGCGTACTCCATGGCCAGCACGCCGGCCGAGGACAGCAGCCCGATGGCCGAGAAGATCCAGCCAAGGGCATTGCCGGGCCGGTGAGCGACGATCACCGCGCCCACCACCATGAACGCCGTGAACGCCACCGTCAGGGCCAGGTAGAACCCCGGCTCCCGCTGGACGTTGCCGTTGGCGAACGACAGCGGGACCGCCAGGTAGCGGACGGCGAACACCGCCAGCATCGACCAGGCAACCCGCGTCGACCGACCACGCACGATTCCGCCTCCACCTCCCTGGGAGCCGCCGACACCGCGGCCCACCATAGGCGCGGACCGTCCCGGGATCGTTACGGCCCGGCCCGAGGGTAGCGGGCTAGTCGGAGGCCTCGTGGCCGATGTGGCGGTCGACCTGGATCACGGTGCCGGTCCAGTCGCAGGAACGGCACCAGCAGTAGAAGACCCGGTCCTCGGCCGCCCAGTACTCGACCACCAGGCCGCCGGGGCCGGCGATGGGGGCGCCGCACTGGGGGCAGTGCCGGGGGGCGTCGAGCAGGTGCCGCTCGGCGTCGCGGGCGAAGGTGGCCGTGGGCGGCGGCAGCGGATGGGGGTCGTCGGGCAGCACCCCGGCCTCAGGCACTGGCCCGCACCTCGGCCGCCTCGGTGTGGAGTCGCAGCAGGTCCTGGAGCTGGGGGGAGTAGCGGGTGAAGCCGAGGTTCATCCACTGGAGGGCGAAGTCGGCCCCGGCGCCGAACTTGTTCTTCTCACAGGGCAGGTCGATGCGGTCGTTCGCGGCCGGGTCGCGGACCACGGCGATCGGGTCGCGGCCGGCGGCCACCGCGGCCAGCTGCTGCTTGAACTGCTTGCGGAGCATGGCGATGCCGACGTCGGACTTGCCAAGGTGCTCGACCGTCCGGTCGGTGATCGGGCCCTGGGTGACCCAGGCCATGATGTCCTGACCCTCGACGTAGTCCACGATGTGGTTGCCCTGCTCGTCGCGCCAGGGCAGCTCGTAGTCGGGGATGACGTCCTGGTCCGGCGCCGGGGCGCCGTCGGGGGCGTGCACCGTGTAGAGCACGAACCAGGTGGTGGTGTCGTCCACCGGGACCCGGATCTGCATCTGCTCGATGCCGGCGCCCCCGACCCGCATGCAGTAGGGGAACACCATCGGGTGCCCGATGGCCCAGTCGTCGTCGTCCTCGCTGTGGCCCTCCAGCAGGCGGCGCTTGATGATGCCGTGGTCGAACTCGTCGAAGGCCACCTTGACGTGGCGGCGCTGGAACGACTTGGGGGCCTCGAACCCCATCCGGTTGCCGAGGAACTCGAAGTAGCGGCCGTGCAGCCACTCGACGTGGTGGGGGTCGACGGCGTTCTCCATGATCTGCAGCCAGTTGCAGGGCAGCAGGGCGTGGCCGAAGTCGCGCACCCCGTCCATCACGTACACGTCGTAGCGGGGCAGCAGGGGGGCCGGCTCGGGGCCGACGTACACCCAGACCATGCCCCCCAGCTCCTCGGCCCGGCCGGCCCGGGCCCGGACCCGGTCCTTGAACGTGGTCTTGTCGAGCTCGGCCGGCTGGTCCAGGCAGGTCCCGTCGCGGCCGAACAGCCAGCCGTGGTAGCCGCAGCGCAGGCCCTCGGCCTCCACGACACCGTAGGCCAGCGAGGCCCGACGGTGCGGGCAGTGCTCCTCGACCACCCCGTAGGACCCGTCCGGCGTCCGGTACACGGCCCAGTTCTCGCCGAGCAGCCGCACCCGCTTCACCGGGAACTCCTCCAGCTGGCGGGTGAAGGCCACCGGGTACCAGTAGCGGCGCAGGAGCTCGCCCATGGGCGTGCCCGGGCCGACCCGGGTGAGCTCGGCGTTCTGCTCGGCGGTCAGCATGCAACGGCCTCCTTACGACTCCAGGATGGTGACGGTGCCCTGGTTGCCGTCAACGCGGATGCGCTGGCCGGTCTTGATGGTCTTGGTCCCGAAGGCGGTGCCGGTCACGGCCGGCAGGCCGTACTCGCGGCAGACGATGGCGGCATGGGCCATCATGCCGCCGACGTCGGTGACGGTGGCCCCGATCTTGCCGAAGATCGGCGCCCAGCTGGGGGCGGTCAGGGGCGCGACCAGGATCTCGCCCGCCTGGATCTCGCCGATCTGGTCGGCCGAGAAGATCACCCGGGCCGGGCCCTCGGCCACCCCGGGGGAGGCGGCGAAGCCCCTGAGGATGCCGTCCCCGCCGGCGTCGCCGGCCCCCAGCCACTGCTTGACGCTCTCGCCGGTGATGCCCCACAGCATGATCGTGAACGGCTCGGTCACGACCTCGGGCGGCCGGCCGAGGGCGGGTGGCGGCGACCAGGACCGCAGCGCGGTCAGGATGCCCCGGCGGCGCTCCAGCTCCCGGCCCCAGTAGGCGGGGCCGCGGGGCTTCACCCCGACCGCCCAGGCGCTGTAGTAGTCCCACAGGGCCTCGGGGACCTCGTCCCGCTTGAGCAGGAAGATGTCGGTCTCGCCGCCGAAGAACCCCTCCTTGGCCAGGACCCCGCCGAGCTGGCGCATCTTGCGCCACAGCACCGAGTGGCTCCAGTGCTCGACGTAGAAGTTGTGGTTCTCGACATAGGGGAACACCACCCGGGCCAGGCCGAGCTTCTGCTCGAAGGCGGCCCGGTCCTCGTCGGTGGCCAGCAGTTCGCCGTACTCGGCCACGATCCGGTCGCGCTCGGCCCGGATGGCCTCGATGGGCCGGCTGATGTCGACCCCCTCGCGCAGCTTGGCGATGTAGTCGCGCACGAACCCGAACGGGATCTCCAGGTGCTCCAGCCACACCTCGTCGGTGTGGTAGAAGCCGCTCCCGGCCGAGAAGTTGAACCACGGCTGGGCCGACGCCTCCCACTGGGACAGCCACGCCCGCCCGTCCTCGCTGGCCCGCAGGCCCTCCATCACCGCCGCGGCTGACGGCTGGTCGAAGGCGCCGTCGACCCGACTGGCGACGGCCAGGCGGGCCAGCTTCTTCAGCTCCTCGTCGGGCTGGAACAGGTCGACCTCGACCCCGGCGACCATCTTGGCGATGGCCAGGTCGGGGATGCTCGGGAAGGCCTGCTTGCAGAAGCCGAAGAAGTCGAGGTAGGCGGCGTAGCCGAGGTTGAGGAACTCGAAGTGGTACTGCCACAGCTGCAGGGCCAGGTCGACCAGCCGGTGGTACTGGCGCTGGAGCTCGAAGCCGGAGCCCATGCCCCGGCCCTCGGTCACCACGGCCAGGTCCTCGGCGTCGGGCAGGGGCTCGAAGCTGAGCGCCTCCATCTCGCCGATCAGGCTGCGGATCTTGCCCATCCACTGCTCGTACAGCGACGCCCAGTTCTGGAAGTAGAACCCGGCCCGCTCCAGGAACTGGGGGACCCGGGCCTCGATCTCGGCCGGGTCGGCGACCCCGACCGGGGACAGGTACGCGTAGCCGTTGAGCACCCGGAAGTCGACCCCGAGGGCGGGCGGGATCAGGTAGTGGCGGGTGTTGTACTGCGACAGCGAGGCCAGGGCGAACTCGAAGAAGGTGGCGTCCCAGGGGCTCAGGACCTCCGGCCAGTGGACCCCGTCCTGGAACCAGAACATCGAGTCCTCGTACTCGCGCCGGTCGGTCGAGAACGGCAGCGAGTAGGTGTACAGCTCCTGCCACCCCTCGGCCCCCGCGGGGGTCTGGATCTCGAAGGGGCTGGGGAACCGGTCCGCCATGGCCCTGTCCTTTCCGTCGAGGCCCGGGTCACGGCCCGGGCGTGTCCGAGCTTCCACGTGTGTGCAGCGGCGACAGCAGGGTGGCGACGATGCTGGCCATCGGGTCGCCGGCAGCGGCGACGGGCCTCGCCGCCTTGCGGCTCCAGACCGTCTCCGGGCGGGCCTGGAGCAGGGTCACGGCCTGGTCTCCGGGCAGGTCGGCGTCAAGGGCCCACTCCACGTCCTGGGGGCACCGGTAGTGCCGCTCGGCCCGCCGGGCCAGCCGGGCCACCGCCTTGACCTGGTCGTCGGTGAGGCTGGGGACGGTCCGGCGGGCCTCGTCGACCTCGACCCGCTCGACCCGGTCGCCGTCGCCCAGGCGGTACTCGACCGCCTTGTCGGAGATGATGCGCTGGACGATCTCGCCGAGCACCTTGTCGACCAGGAAGCTGTCCGGGGTGACCTCGCCGGACACGATGCCCTCGCCGAACCCCCAGGCGGCCTCGACCGCGACCTGGGAGCGGTCGCCGTCGCGGGGGTTGAGGGTGAAGGCCACCCCCGAGGCCGTGGGGCGGACCATCTTCTGGATCCCGACCGACATGGCGACCACGTCGTGGTCATAGCCGCGCTCGCGCCGGTAGGCGATCGCCCTGGCCGTGAACAGGCTCGACCAGCAGCGGGTGAGGTGGGCCAGCACCTCGTCGGCCCCGCGGACCCACAGGTAGGTGTCGTGCTCGCCGGCGAAGCTGGCGTCGGGCAGGTCCTCGGAGGTTGCCGAGGAGCGCACCGCCACCGGGACCGCGTCGAGCTGGCAACGCTCGCAGAGCTCGGTGTAGGCGCTGGCGACGGCGGCGGCCACGCCGTCGTCGAGGGGGACCTGCTCGATGCGGCGGCGGATGGCCGCGCTCAGCTCCTCGAGGGCGGCCGGGTCGGCCAGGTCGACCTCGCCCAGCAGCCCGACCACGGCCTGGCGGACCTCGGGGTGGCCGCGGACGGTGTGGTAGGCGTCGACGGTGACCGCGAACCCGGGCGGCACCGGCAGCCCGGCGGCCAGCATCTCCCCGAGGCTGGCGTTCTTGCCGCCGAGGCGGGCCCGCTGAGCCGGGTCGTAGCCGTCCAGCCAGCAGACGAAGCTCATCGGATGCCCTCCCACCAGTCGGGCCGTTCCGCGGTCGGGGGGACCTGGACCTCCTGGACCCGGTTGCGGTAGGCGACCAGGGCCTCGCCGCCGCCCTCCTTCAGCTTCACCAGGACTTCCTCGGTGTTGTAGGGCTCGCCCGGGTCGTAGCCGACCGCCCAGGCGGCGAACGCCCGGATGGGGCCGGAGTGGGTCGCGCACAGGATGCGGGCCCCCGGGGCCTCGTCGACCAGCCGCTGGAAGCCCGACCAGAAGCGGCGCACGCAGCTGGCCGGGGGCTCGAAGTGGAGCATGGGGATGGTCATCCAGTGGTGGATGGGGTCGGCCCCGCCCTGCTGGACGTTCCAGAACCGGTCGACCTCGACCAGCCACATCGGCCGGTCGCCGAGGGCGGCCCGCTCGTAGCGCTCCATCAGGGCGTGGTACATGCGGAAGGCGCTGGTCACGTCGCGCAGGCCGTCGGGGGTGGCGACCTGGAAGTTGCGGAACTCGGCCATGGGGCGCGGCTCGGTGACCTTGGCGTCGCGGCGCCACAGGTCGAGGCCGTCGAGCAGGCCGCGGTGGAGGTGCTCGGCCGTCTGGCGGGCCCTGTTGGTGTCGGCGCAGACGATCTGGACCTGCTCGCCGTCGCGGATGCCCTTGGACAGGTCGAAGCCGCGCCGGTGGGCCTGCCAGCCGCCGAGGGGGGTGAGGCCGCTCTCGGTCGAGTACCCCTGGGTCTCGCCGTGGCGGACGATGTGGACCTGGGCGGCCACCTTGAAGGCGCCGGCCTGGGTCTCGGGGACGATCTCCTTGGTCCGGGTGATCTCGGCCCAGGCCCTGGTCACCTCCAGGGGCTCGCCGTTCCAGACCGGCGGGGGCGCGTCGGGGGCGTCGGGGTCGGCCCGTCGCTCCCGGAACCGGCGCAGGTACAGCGGCGCGGCGCTGTCGGTCTCGGGAGCGTCGCTGTCGGCCTCGGGGGTCGCCTGCCGGGCCCGCCGGCGCAGGTAGCTGGCCAGGTAGAGCGGCGCGTCGGGCCGCTCGGTCCGCGGCAGCGGCGGGTCTTCGGCCATCTCGCCCCCTCTCAGCTGTGCACGGTCAGGAACCGCTGGTTGACGGCGCCCTCGTAGTAGAAGATGGCCCGGCCCATCTCGGCCTCGGTCCAGGTGACGACCTCGTGGTCGGGGTCGACCCAGTAGCCGCCGGTGAACACCTCGTTGCGGTTGCCGAGCGGGTCGAAGAAGTAGACGGTGTACCCGCGGGTGGCCCCGTGGCGGGTCGGGCCGACGTCGATCGGCACCCCGTGGTAGGCGAGGATGTCGGCGGCGGCGCGGACCTCGTTCCAGTCGTCCAGCCAGAAGGCGAAGTGGTGTAGGCCGCCGTTGGGGCCGGTGACCAGGGCGATGTCGTGGGGGGTGTGGGACACCTCCAGCCAGGTGGCGAGCTGGTGGCCGTCGTCGGCCAGGATCTGCTCGGTCAGCCGGAACCCCAGCACGTCGCGGAAGAACCGGGTCCCGGAGTCGACGTCCTCGGCGGTGACGAAGATGTGGTCGAGGCGGGGCGGAGCGATCCCGACCAGCCCCATCGGCCGCGGCGGCGGGTTGGTCCGGGGGAGCAGGTTGCCGACCTTCTCCATCCCGTGGACCAGCTCGCAGCGGTGCCCGGTCGGGGTCTGGAAGCGGATGGCCTCCCCGTGCCCGGGGGCGAGCTCACCGCGGGCGTGGCGGGTCACCTGGCCGCCGTCCTTCTCGACCCGCCGCTCGAACAGCTCCAGGTCGTCGGCGTGCTCGACCTTGAAGCCCATGTGCTCGAGGCCGTAGGTGGCGGCGTAGCGCAGGATCACCGAGTGGTGCTCGTGCTCGTCCCAGCACTTGAGGAACACCCGCTCGGCGTCCCGGCCCGTCTCCAGCAGCCCCAGGACCTCGGTGTAGTAGGCGGTGGCCAGCTCGAGGTCGGGCACCCGGACCTCGACATGGGACAGGCGCAGGATGCCCATCTCAGGTGTGCACCTTCATGAACCGGTCGTTGAGGTCGCCCTCGTAGTAGAAGATTGCCCGGCCGATGTTGTCCTCGGTCCAGGTGATCGTCGGGAAGTCCGGGTCGGGCCGGTAGCCGCCGGTGAACACCTCGTTGCGGGTGCCCAGCGGGTCGAAGAAGTAGATGGTGTTGCCCCGGGTGATGCCGTGGCGGGTCGGGCCGACGTCGATCTGGACGCCGTTGTAGGCCAGGATGTCGGCCGCCTTGCGCACGTGGTCCCAGTCGTCCAGCCAGAAGGCGAAGTGATGCAGGCCGCCGTTGGCCCCGGTGACCACGGCCAGGTCGTGGGGGGAGTGCGAGCGTTCCATCCAGACGCCGATCTGGTGGCCGTTGCCGTCCAGCAGCTGCTCGGTGAGGCGGAACCCCAGGACCTCCATGTAGAAGCGGGTCGCCTCGCCGACCTCCTCGGCGGTGACCAGGACGTGGTCGATGCGGGGCGGGGCGATGCCGGCAAGGCCCTGGGGCGGGAACGGGGGCGGGTTGACCTTGGGCAGAAGCCCGCCGACCCGCTCGACCTCGCGGACCAGCTCCATCTGCTGTCCCGAGGGGGTGTCGAAGCGGATCGACTCGCCCTGGCCGACCGACTCGCCCCGGGAGACGCGGCGCACCGGGAACCCGTAGCGCTCGACCCGCGACTCGAGGTCGGCCAGGTCCTCGTCCTGCTCGACCTTGAAGCTGATCAGGTCGAGGCCGACCCGGGGGGCGTAGCTCAGCTTGACCGAGTGGTGGTCGGTCTCGTCCCAGCACTTGAGGAACACCTCGGTGGCCGTCCGCTCGACCTCGAGCAGGCCCAGGACCTCGGTGTAGTAGGCGGTGGCGAGGTCCAGGTCGGGCACGCGGACGTCCACGTGTGACAGGCGGAGGATCCCCATGCACGCTCCTTGTCCTGCGGCTGGGGAAGAACCTACGTCGCGTCCCGCTCCGCGGGATAGCGTCCCTTCCCGCATGGAGGAACGTGGGCTATGGTCGCCAGACGATGGCTCAGCGCGACCTCCCGCCCCAGGCGCCGGCTCCCATGGCCGGGCCGGAGCGGATGCGCCAGGCGATGGCCGACTTCGTGGCCGCCGTGCATGCGGCCTACCTGGCCCAGGCCCGGCTGCTGCCGCCGGCCGCCCAGGCCCGGCTGCCCCTGCTCCAGGCGCCGCGGCTGACCGTTGCCGCCGCCGGGGCCCGCAACCTGCACGTGATCGGCACGGCCGAGTCGTTCCCGGCCCCGGTCGGCCAGGAGGTCGAGGTGACCGGGGAGGCCGACGGGCTGGCCTGGGAGCTGCGCTTCTTCGACCCGGTGGTGCTGCCCGTGCTCGGCCTGGTCGCCGAGACCGACGGGCCGGCCCCCGATGAGGTCCGCCGGGTCCTGGGGGTCGGGACCTACCTCTACCACCTGGTGGTCGAGCCCGGCTCCCAGCTCACCCCCCACCACGCCACCCACGCCGGCACCGGCCTGGCCAGCGCCCACGCCACCGCCGCCCGCGAGCTGGAGACGATCCGGGCCCACGCCCCCGGCCGCCAGGAGCTGGTCGACGAGCTGGCCGGCGCCACCACCGCCGGCCTGGTCCGCGCCCAGGCCCTCCTGGCCCGCGAGCTCGCCCCCGGCGACCCCGCCGTGGCCGCCGCCACCGACCCCGCCGCCATCCGCGCCGCCCTGGTCAAATCCCTCAAGGGGGGTCTGTGGACAACCGAGCGCACCCCGGCTCCGGGTCGGCTACGCTCCCCCTCCGGGGGGCCCGGCACCGGAGGGCCGGGGTGAGCCGCGCCCCGGGGCGGGAGGGGGCGACCCTCTCGTCGGTGCAGAACGCGGCTCGGCTGCTCAAGGAGTTCGGGACCGCCGAGGGGTCGCTGGGGGTGACCGAGCTGGCCCGGCGGCTGGGGCTGGGCAAGTCGACGGTGCACCGGCTGCTGGCCACCCTGACGGCCGAGCGGATCCTGGAGCACGACCAGGCCACCGGTACCTACCGGCTGGGGCTGATGATGTGGGAGCTGGGTGCCCGGGTGTCGGTGCACCGGGTGCTGCACGACGCCGCCACCACCGTCATCGAGGAGCTGCGCAACGCCACCAAGGAGACCGTCCAGGTGGCGGTCCTGGACGGCCGCGAGGTGGTCTACGTGGAGCGCCTGGAGAGCCCGCACACGCTGCGGATCTTCGGCCGGGTGGGGCACCGCAACTCGGCCCACTGCACCAGCACCGGCAAGGTCCTGCTGGCCCACCTGCCCGAGCGGCGCCTGGCCCTGCTGCTGGAGGGGTGGCAGCCCGAGCGCAAGACCGACGCCACCGTGTGCGACCCGGCACAGCTGCGGGCCGAGCTGGACCGGGTCCGGGCCCAGGGGTGGGCCGAGAACATCGGTGAGAGCGAGCTCGGCGTGGCCAGCGTGGCCGCCCCGGTCCGCAACGCCCGGGGCGAGGTGATCGCCGCCGTGAGCGTGGCCGGGCCGGTGATGCGGGTCAACGGCGACACGCTGCGCCGGTTCTTCCGGGCCTCGGTCGTCCAGGCCGCCGACGCCATCTCCGACCAGCTCGGCTGGCGCCCCCGGGTCCGGGGCGCGTCGTGAGCCCGACCGACCCGGGCGGGCGCCCGGTCGACTGGGGGTCGGGCGGGGTCGAGCCCCCGCTGCCCGTCGACGACCTGGCCCGGTCGCTGTTCCGGGCCCGCCGCGAGCGGGTCCCGGTGCCGCCGCTGACCGACGAGCGCCCGGAGATGACCGCCGCCGAGGCCTACGCCGTCCAGCGCCGCCTGGTCGAGCTGCTCCAGGCCGACGGCGAGGGCGACGTCGTCGGCTACAAGCTCGGCCTGACCAGCCGGGTCATGCAGACCCAGCTCGGCATCGACCAGCCCGACTACGGCCCGGTGCTGGCCGGCGGGGTCCACCCCGACGGGGTCGAGGTCGACCTGGACCGGCTGATCCAGCCCAAGGTCGAGGCCGAGATCGCCATCGTGCTCGAGGCCCCCCTGGCCGGCCCCCACTGCACCGCCCTGGACGTCCGCCGGGCCGCCGCCGGGGCGGTGGCCGCGGTCGAGATCATCGACTCGCGGGTCGCGGACTGGCGCATCCGGCTGGCCGACACGATCGCCGACCTCGCCTCCAGCGCCGCGATCGCCCTGTCGAGCCGCCTGGTCCCCCTGGACCGGCTCGACCCGCGGCTGGCCGGGGTGGCCATGACCCGCAACGGCGAGCTGGTCGCCACCGGCGCGGGCGCGGCCGCCCTCGGCGACCCGCTGCACGCGGTCGCCTGGCTGGCCAACACCCTGCACCCGCTCGGCGCGACCCTCGAGGCCGGCCACGTGGTCATGACCGGGGCCCTGCACGCCGCCGTCCCGCTGGCCGCCGGGGACGTGTTCCGGGCCGAGTTCGACTGGCTTGGCCCGGTCGGCCTGGTCGTCACCGGAGGGAAGGCGCCATGACGCTGTCGTGTGTGGTCATCGGGTCCGGCAACATCGGGACCGACCTGGTGCACAAGCTGCTGCGGTCGCCGTCGCTGGAGCTGCGGGCCCTGGTCGGCATCGACCCGGCCTCCGAGGGCCTGGCAAGGGCACGCAAGCTGGGGGTGGAGGCGACCGCCGAAGGGATCGACTGGGTCGAGGCCCACGCCGGCGAGATCGACCTGGCCTTCGAGGCGACCAGCGCCCGGGTGCACGCCGCCAACGCGCCCCGGCTGGCCGCGGCCGGCATCACCGCCGTCGACCTGACCCCGGCCCGGCTGGGCCCGCCGGTGGTGCCGGGCGTCAACCTGGACCAGCACCTGGACGCGCCCAACCTGAACCTGATCACCTGCGGCGGCCAGGCCACGGCACCGATCGTGGCCGCGGTGGTCTCGGCCAGCCGCGTGCCCTACGCCGAGATCGTCTCCACCGTCGCCTCCCGCTCGGCCGGGCCCGGGACCCGCCAGAACATCGACGAGTTCACCCGGACCACGGCCAGCTCCCTGGAGGAGGTCGGCGGGGCCGCCCACGGCAAGGCGATCATCATCCTCAACCCCGCCGACCCGCCGATCCTGATGCGCAACACGGTGTTCTGCGCCCTGCCCGACGGCTACGACGAGGCGGCGGTGGCCGCCGCCATCGAGGACATGGTCGGGCGGGTCGCGCGGTACGTGCCCGGCTACCGGCTGAAGCGCCCGCCGGTGTTCGAGGAGGGGCCGTTCGCCACCCCGGGCGGGCCGGCCGCCGCGCGGGTGGTCGCCCTGCTGGAGGTCGAGGGGGCGGGCGACTTCCTGCCTCCCTACGCCGGCAACCTCGACATCATGACCGCGGCCGCTGTCCGGGTCGGCGAGGCCCTCGCCGAGGCCAGAGCCCCGGAGCGTCGTGGGCAGGTGACGGTATGAGCGGACCCGCGTTCCGGCTGACCGACTCGACCCTGCGGGACGGCTCCCACGCCCTGTCCCACCGCTACACCACCGAGCAGGTGGCCTCGATCGTCCGCGGCCTCGACGCCGCCGGGGTGCCGGTGATCGAGGTCAGCCACGGCGACGGGCTGGGCGGCTCCTCGTTCAACTACGGCTTCTCCGGCACCGACGAGCGCGACCTGGTCTCGGCGGCTGTCGGGGCCGCCACCCGGGCCAGGATCGCCGTCCTGCTCCTGCCCGGGATCGGGGTCGCCGACGACCTGCGGGACATGGCCGACCGGGGCGTCCAGGTGGCCAGGATCGCCACCCACTGCACCGAGGCCGACATCGCCGAACAGCACATCCGGCTGGCCAAGCGGCTCGGCATGGAGGCGGTCGGGTTCCTGATGATGGCCCACATGGCCGAGCCGGCCCAGCTGCTCGACCAGGCCCGGCTGATGGAGTCGTACGGGGCCGACTGCGTGTACGTGGTCGACTCGGCCGGGGCCATGACCACCGCCGACGCCCGGGCCCGGGTCGGGACCCTGGCCGAGGGGCTGGGCTGCCAGGTTGGCCACCACGCCCACAACAACCTGTCCCTGGCCGTGGCCAACTCCCTGGCCGCCCTGGACGTCGGGGCCGACCAGCTCGACGGCTGCTGCGCCGGGCTGGGCGCCGGGGCCGGCAACTGCCCGACCGAGGTGCTGGTGGCCACCTGCGACAAGCTCGGCCTGGCCACCGGGGTCGACCCGCTCGAGGCCATGGGCGTGGCCGAGGACCTGGTCCGGCCCCTGCGGCCCGAGATGGGGGTGATCGACCGGGCAGGGCTGCTGCTCGGCTACGCCGGGGTCTACGGGTCGTTCCTGCTCCACGCCCAGCGGGCCGCGGCCCGCTACGGGGTCGACGTCGGCGAGATCCTGCTCGAGCTGGGCCGCCGCCGCATCGTCGGCGGGCAGGAGGACATGATCCTCGACGTCGCCCTCGAACTGGCCCGCAAGGCCACCCCGGCGAGCCGGCCGGCCGGTCAGGAGCTGCCGGCGTGAGCCACCCCGCGGCCGACCCGGTGACCCTCGCCCAGCATCTGGCCGGGCTGCGCCAGGGACGGACCGCCGGCACCGGCCTGACCACCGAGTACCCAGGGCTCGACCTGGAGCTGGCCTACGCCGTCCAGGAGGCCGGAGTGCGGCTGCTGACGGCGGCGGGGGAGCGGCCCGTCGGGTTCAAGCTCGGCCTGACCAGCCGGGCCAAGCAGGCCCAGATGGGCGTGGCCGAGCCGCTGTACGGCGAGCTGACCGACGCCATGCTGCTCGACGTGGGCGAGCCGCTGGACACCGGCCAGCTCATCCAGCCCCGGGTCGAGCCCGAGATCGCGTTCCTGCTGGGGGCGGAGCTGGCCGGGGAGCGGGTCGGGGCGGCCCAGGTGCTGGCCGCCACCGCCGCCGTGGCCCCGGCCATCGACGTCCTCGACTCCCGCTACGCCGGCTACGCCTTCACCCTGCCCGACGTGGTCGCCGACAACGCCTCGGCCGCCCGCCTGGTCCTTGGCGGTGTCCGCCAGGCCGTCGACGGGATCGACCTGCGCCTGGTCGGCTGCGTCCTGGAGGTGGGCGGGCGGGTCAGAGCCACCGCCGCCGGGGCGGCCGCCCTCGGCCACCCGGCCGCGGCCGTGGCCTGGCTGGTCCGGGCCCTTCACCGCCGGGGCCGTGGCCTGGCCGCCGGGGACGTGGTCCTGTCCGGCGGGCTCACCGAGGCGGTGGCGGTGGCCCCCGGCGAGGTGGTCGTGGCCCGCCTGGGCCGCCTCGGGACCGTGGAGCTGGCCGTCCGCTAGACGCGAACAGGGAGGACCCTATGCCGTTCGTCCGCATCGACCTCGTCCGCGGCCGCGACAAGGCGGTCCTCATGCGGCTGGTCGAGGAGGTGTCGCGGGTCGTGGCCGACACCCTCGACACCCCCATCGACCGGGTCCGGGTGCTGGTCTCCGAGGTCGACCCGGACCTGTGGGGCATCGGCGGCGTCCCCTACTCGGTGGCCAGGGGCCCGGTCGACGCCCAGCCGCCGGCGGGTGACACGGGCCGGTGACCGAACCGTTCGAGGTGGCCGCCGGGCCGGTCGAGGAGCTGGCCGCCGGGACGGTGCGGCTGCTGGAGGCGGCCGGGCGACGCCTGGCCGTCGGCAACGCCGGCGGCCGGCTGTTCGCCCTGGACGACACCTGCCTGCACCGGGGCGGGTCGCTGGCCTGCGGCCACCTGGACGGCGAGATCCTGACCTGCCCGCAGCACTGGTGGCGCTATGACGTCCGCAGCGGCCGCCGGCTCGGCCAGCCCGGCCTGCGGGTCGCCACCTACCCGGTCCGGGTGGTCGACGGTGAGGTCCGGGTCACCGTCACCCCCGCCCCGCCGCGCCGCTCCTGGCGCGAGATCCTGCTCGAGCACGCCCGCCAGGGGCCACGCCAGTGAAAGCGGTGGTGCTCGACTTCGGCGGGCCGGTGCTGCTGACCCCGTTCGAACGGCTGCCGGCACTGGAGCGCTCGCTGGGCCTGCCGCCGGGGACCTTCGGCTGGCGGGGGCCGTTCGACCCGGCCGCCGACCCGCTCTGGCGGTCGATGCAGGCCGGGGAGCTGAGCGAGCCGGCCTACTGGGCGAGCCGGGCCGCCGAGGTGGCGGCGGTCTCAGGCCACGACGGGGTGCGGGCCATGATGGCCCGGCTGTTCGACGGCCCCGAGGACGAGCTGGTCCGGCCCCAGGCCCGGGCGCTGGTGGCCGCGGCCAGGGCGGCCGGGCTCCAGACGGCCGTGCTCACCAACGACCTGTACGACTTCCACGACCAGGCATGGATCGAGCGGATGGGGGTCCTGGCCGAGATCGGCTGTGTGGTCGACGCCTCCCGCCACGGCACCCGCAAGCCCGAGCCGGCCGCCTACCGGCTGGTCCTGGACCGCCTCGGCGTCGCCGCCGACCGGGCGGTGCTGGTCGACGACCAGCCGGCCAACACCGCCGGGGCCGAGGCGGCCGGGATGGCGGCCGTCTGGTTCGACGTCACCCGCCCCGACGACAGCTACGACAAGGTCCGCCAGGCCATCGGCCTGGCCGGCAACGGAGGGACGCACCCATGAGCGCGCTGGTCGAGATCCCGCATGTGATCGACGGGGAGGAGCGGCCGGCGGCCGACGGGCGCACCTTCGAGTCGGTCAACCCGGCCACCGAGGCGGCCTGGGCCCGGGTCGCCCGGGGGTCGGCCGCCGACGCCGACGCGGCCGTCGGGGCCGCCCGGCGCGCCTTCGACACCGGCCCGTGGCCGCGGACGGCTCCGGCCGAGCGCGCGAGAGCCCTGCACCGCCTGGCCGATCTGATCGAGGCCGAGGCGGCCGAGCTGGGCCGGCTGGACTCGACCGACATGGGCAAGCCGATCCGCCAGGCCCGCGACAACGACGCGCACCGGGCCGCCCTCAACTTCCGCTTCTTCGCCGACTACGCCGCCCTGGCCACCGACGAGGCCCTGCCCTCGCCGACCGGCCACCACGTCTACACCCGGCACGAGCCGGTCGGGGTGGCCGCGGCCATCTCCCCCTGGAACTTCCCCCTCATGCTGGCCAGCTGGAAGGTCGCCCCGGCCCTGGCCTTCGGGAACACCGTGGTCCTCAAGCCGGCCGAGCAGTCCCCGGCGTCGTGTCACCGCCTCGGCCTGCTGGCCGGCCAGGCCGGCCTGCCGCCGGGGACGCTCAACGTCGTCCAGGGGTTCGGCCCGGGCGAGGCCGGCCAGGCCCTGACCGAGCACCCGGGGGTCGACCTGGTCACCTTCACCGGCGAGTCGGCCACCGGCCGGGCCATCCTGGCCGCCGGCGCCCCCACCCTGAAGCGGGTCAGCTTCGAGCTCGGCGGCAAGGGCGCCAACCTGGTCTTCGCCGACGCCGACCTGGCCAACGCGGTCGACTGGTCGCTGCGGGCCATCTTCCTCAACGCCGGCCAGGTCTGCCTGTCCGGCTCCCGGCTGTACGTCCAGCGGCCCGTCTACGAGGAGTTCCTGGACCGCTTCGTGGCCGGCGCCGAGGCCATGCGCCTTGGCGACCCGCTGGACGAGGCCACCGAGGTCGGGCCCCTGTCGTCCCGCGAGCACTGGGAGAAGGTCACCGGCTACCTGGACCTGGCCGCCGCCGAGGGGGCCAAGGTCCGCACCGGCGGCCGCGGCGACGGCTGGTGGGTCCGGCCGACCGTGCTGGTCGACGTCCGCCAGGACATGGCTGTCTGCCGCGAGGAGATCTTCGGCCCGGTGGTGGTGGTCCAGCCGTTCGACACCGACGAGGAGGCCGTGGCCCTGGCCAACGACTCGCCCTACGGCCTCAACGCGATGGTCTTCACCGAGAGCCTGCGCCGCGCCCACCGGGTCGCGGCCGCCGTCCGGGCCGGCACCATCTGGGTCAACTGCTTCTTCGTCCGCGACCTGCGGGCCCCGTTCGGGGGCTACAAGGACTCGGGCATCGGCCGCGAGGGCGGCAGCTACAGCCGCGAGTTCTTCACCGAGGCCAAGGCCGTGGTCATGCAGTTGTGACGGACGGCACACCGGGGCTGTGTGGCAGAGCACTGCCGCCGCCGGCCCTGGAGCGGAGCATGGTCGCGACACCAGCAATCTGAAGAAGGTAGTCACCATGCGACCTGTCCGCATCCTGCTCGTGGCCATCGCGCTGCTCGCGGTCGGCCTCACCGGCTGGGCGTTCGGCACCCGTGGCGGCGGCTACTCGGCGCCCGAGGTCAGCCCCACCGCCACCACCGTCGCACCCCAGGGCGAGCCTGTGGCCGCCCCGGCCCCGGCTCCCGCTCCGGCCGCGGTCGAGGACGCGCCTGCGCCTCCCAAGGCCGGCGGCACCCCGGATGACACCGCCCCGCCGGCGCAGCGGCCGCGGATTCTCGGCTTCGGCAGCGAGCCGGTGCTGCCAACGGAAGGTGCGTTCTGGCAGCTGCCCTCCGGGGCCGGCCTCCTCACCATGGTGCTCGACGCCCCCCACGCCACGAGGGTCGAGTTCTGGCTCACCCCGGCCGGAAGCGGCGTCAGCGACCTGTCGCACAAGATCGGCCAGGACACCAACGGCCGCGACGGCTGGCTGTTCAACTGGCACTACCCGAGCGAGCCGATCCTGGGCCACCTGACCGTCAGGGCCATCGGGCCCGGCGGCACCGCCGAGAAGACGGTCGGCCTCTACCACCCCACCCCCGGCGAGCAGCCCTGAACCAGCCCGAACGGCACCGGGCCGCGGCGTGCGCCGCGGCCCTCGCCGTCACTGGCGGCCCAGGTACTGGTGCACCAGCTGGACGGCGACGGCGCCCTCGCCGACGGCCGAGGCGACCCGCTTGACCGAGCGGTGGCGGACGTCCCCGGCGGCGAACACGCCGGGGATGCTGGTCTCCAGCAGCAGCGGCGGCCGTTCCAGGGGCCAGCCGGCCGGCATCCCGCCGGGGCCGAGGAGGTCGTGGCCGGTCAGGATGTAGCCGCGGTCGTCGCGCTCCACCCCGGCCAGCCAGTCGGTCCGGGGCTCGCCCCCGATCATCACGAACAGGGCCGCCGCCGGCACCTCCTCGATCGTCCCGGTGTCCCGGTGGCGCAGGACCAGGCCCTCCAGCCGGTGGCTGCCGAGCCCGCCGACCACCTGGGTGCCCAGCCGCACGGCCACGTTCGGGGCCTGCTCGATCTCCTGGATCAGGTAGTCGGACATGCTCTTGGCCAGGTCGGGCCCTCGGACCAGCAGGGTCACCGAGGCGGCGTACTTGGCCAGGTGGAGGGCGGCCTGGCCGGCCGAGTTGCCGGCCCCGACCACGAACACGTCCTGGCCCTCCATGGCCCTGGCCTCGGCCCCGGCCGCCCCGTAGAACACCCCGGCCCCGACCAGTGCCTCCAGCTCGGGCACGCCCAGGCGCCGCCAGGCGATGCCCGAGGCCACCACCACCGCTCCGGCGGCGACCTGGCCGCCGTCCGACAGCCGGACCAGGCGCCGGTCCCCGTCGGCCTGCAGCCCGGTCGCCTTCTGGGCCAGGACCAGGTTGGCCCCGAACAGCCAGGCCTGCTCCAGCGCCCGGTTGGCCAGGTCGCCCCCGCCGATCCCGCGCGGGAAGCCCAGGTAGTTGCGGATCATTGCCGAGGTGCCGGCCTGCCCGCCGACCACCTGCGGCTCCACCACCAGGGTGTCCAGGCCCTCGGAGGCGGCGTACACGGCCCCGGCCAGCCCGGCCGGGCCGGCCCCGACGATCACCAGGTCATAGGAGTCGGCCGCCGGCCTGGTCCCGAACCCGAGCGCCTCGGCCAGCTCGGCGTCGGAGGGGTCGACGAACACCTGGCCGCTGTGGAACAGCACCACCGGCAGCCGCGAGCCGTCCTCGCCGGCCTCCTCCAGCAGCCGCCGGCCGGCGGCCGTCTCCGCCTGGTACCAGCCGTGGGGGATGCCCATCCGGGTCAGCATGTCGCGCAGCTCGTGCGAGCGGGTCCCCCAGCGCGGCCCGACGATCCGGATCCCCTCGAAGCTGGGCCCCCGCGACGGCACCCAGTCGGCCAGGACCTGGCTGATCGGCAGGTCCAGGAAGCGGGCCACCGGCAGCCAGGGCTCGAACAGGTAGGTGTCGATCTGCCCGAGGGTCATGGCCCGCACGGCCGGGTTGGCCGGCGTCCACTCCCGCCGCCCGACCAGCAGCACCCGCTTGGCCGTCGGGTGCAGGTCGTGGGCCCGGCACAGGAACTGCACCCCCGGCAGCGCTTCCATCTTCTGCCCGGCCACCACCAGGGCGACCTCCTCGCCCCGCCGGGCCAGCTCGGCCAGCGCCTCAAGGGCCGCCCCGGGCGCGCCCTCGGTGACGATCCGGTGGTCGCCCCCGAACCGCCGCTCCAGGTCCCCGGCGAGCGCCTCCAGCACCCGCGGGCGGTCGTCGACCAGGAACAGGATCGGCTGGCTCATGCCCACGATCGTCCCACGGACGGGCCCGGCCGTCCGTTCAGCTGGCCGACCAGTCGTCGGGGCTGGAGGATCGGAGGTAGGTGGCCAGCTCGCTGAGGTCGTGGTCGGCGAGGCCGGCGGCGACGGCGGCCTGCACCACCCGGCGGTTGGTGGCCGCCTGCTCCATCGGGGTGCCGGTCTGGGCGGCCAGGGCCAGGATCAGGTCCAGGTCCTTGTCCACCAGGTCGAGGCTGAAGGCGACGGGGGGCTGGCCGGGGTGCTCGAACGCCTCCCGCTTGTAGTGGACGAAGGGGGCGGCGATGGCGCTGGCGGCGAACACCTCGTAGGCGGCCTCGCGGGCCACCCCGGCCCGCTCGGCCAGGACCAGGCCCTCGGCCAGGGCCAGGTTGAGGCCGTGCAGGACGGAGTTCACGGTCAGCTTCATCACCGCCCCCGACCCCAGCTCGCCGACGTGGAAGATCTGCTTGGCCAGGGGGTTGAGGACCGGGCGGACGCGCGCCAGCACGGCCTCGTCGCCGCCGGCCATGATGGTCAGCTGGCCGGCCTCGACGGTGGAGACGCTGCCCGAGACGGGGGTGTCGAGCAGGAACGCCTTTCGGGCCTCGACCAGGGGCCGCAGGCGGTGCACGGTGCCCGGGTCGATGGTGCTGGACTCGCAGACGACGGTGTCCGGCTGGAGGCCGGCCACGATCCCGTCGTGGCCGGTGTAGGCGGCCCCGACGGCGGCGTCGTCGGCCAGGGAGCTGAGCACCACCTGGGCGCCCTCGGCGGCCTCGCGGGCGGTGGCGGCCACGGCCGCCCCGGTGGCCTCGGCGACGGCCTCGGCCTTGGGCCGGGTCCGGTTGAACACCACCACCTCGACCCCGGCCCGGCGCAGCGTGCCGACCATGGCCCCGCCCATGCGCCCGGCCCCGACCACCGCCACCCTTGGCCCGCCCGCCATCTCCCACTCCTTCACTGCAGCAGCCAGCCGGCGTCGACGTACAGGTTGACGCCGGTGACCGACCGGTTCTCGAGCAGGAATACCACCGCGCCGACCACGTCGGCCATGGTGGTCAGCTGCCCGGACGGGGTCTGGTTGCGGTACCGCTCGAGGACCGGTTCGCCCTTGGCGCTCCAGTAGGGGCTGTCACCGACGATGCCGGGGTGGATGGCGTTGCAGCGGATCGGGGCCAGCTCGACAGCCAGGGAGTTCATGAGGCCGGCGACGCCGCCGTTGACCGTCGAGACCATGGTCGAGCCCGGGTAGGGGCGGTCCTTGGCCCGGCCCCCGAACAGCACCACCGAGGCGTCGGGGTCCATCCGCGGGAGCAGCGAGTGGACGGCCTCGGCGTAACCGACCAGCTTGAGGGTGACCAGGCGGGTCGCCGCCTGGACGTCGAAGCTGCGGACAGTGTTCTCGTCGCGGTCGATCGCGACCAGCACCAGGTGGGCGACCTGGCCGACCCTGGCCAGCCGGTCGGCCAGTTCCTCGGGCCGGGCCAGGTCGAGGCCGAGCCCCGTGGTGCTGCCGCCGACCTCGGCGGCCACGGCCTCGGCCCGCCGCTGGTCGCGGCCGGCCAGGACGACCTCGCGGCCCTGGGCGGCGTAGTGGCGGGCCACCGCCAGGCCCAGCCCGCGGGTCCCCCCGACCACGACCACAGCTCCCGGCTCCGGCATGGCTGCTTCCTTTCAGGCGAGGGCGTCGCGCAGGTAGTCCCAGTCGCGGGTGAAGCGGTAGGAGTGGCGGGCCGGCGGCTGCGGGGCCTGGGTCTCCAGCCAGCGCACCGGTCGGTCGGCCGGGTTGGAGAACCCGTGCACGCAGCCGACCCCGGCCCAGGCGACGTCGCCGGGCCGCAGCCGCTGCATCTCGCCGTCGAAGCTGGCGTCCACCTCGCCCTCCAGGACCAGGTAGGTCTCCTCCAGCGGGTGGTCGTGGGTGCCGGCCATCCCGCCGGGCTCGTACTGGACCATGAACATCGTCTGGAGCTGGGCCCCGAGGTCGCTGTCGACCATCATCTTCACGGTGATGCCGCTGTAGACCAGCAGGGCGGTGCGCATGCTGGCCGAGACGGCGAGCTGGTCCTGGGTCTGGCGGCGGGGGTCCATGTTGGCCGGGTCGATGTGCCCGAAGGACCGGGTCCGGGGGTCGCGGACGTCGACCGGGACCGGGGTGGTGGCGGCCAGAGGCGGGACGAAGAAGGTGTCGTCGTCGAACCGGGCCCGCGGCTGGGGGGCGCACATGTCGGCCCAGCGGGCCGGCTCCGGCCCCGGGTTGCGGGCGGCGTGGGCCACCCCCACCGGGACCAGCCCGTAGTCGCCCGGCCCGAGCTCCACCGACCCCTCGGCGGTGTCCAGGACCAGGCGGCCCTCGAGCATGAACACGCTCTGCTCGAAGGAGTGGACGTGGGCGTCGAGGCGGCCGCCGGCCGCAAGGGCGCAGAGCCCGAACCCGGTGTGGGCGGCCCCGGCAGCCTCGCCGACCACCGCCCACCGGGTGAACCCCTGGCTGCGGCCGGCGAACGGCCCGGGCACCACCAGCTCCGATTCGGCGGCCCTGGCGACGAGGTGCCGTCCGGTCATGCCGTGGGCTGTGCGGCCCGCTTGCGCTCGAGCTCAGCCAGCAGGTGGTCCCGGGACGCCTCGACCAGCCGGCGTGCCGCCTCGGTGTCGGCCACGAGCTTGCCGTCGCGCTTGCGGACCTGGCCGCCGATCAGCACCGTGTCGACGTTGGAGACGTCGGCGCAGTTGGTGACCGCGGCCACCGGGTCGATCACCGGGGCGACGTTGAGGGCGGTGGCGTCCAGCAGGACCACGTCGGCCTGCTTGCCGGGGGTGAGCGAGCCGGTGCGGTCCTCCAGCCCGGCCACATGGGCGCCGTTGATGGTGGCCAGCTCCAGCATCTGGCGGGACGTGAGCATGGTGTCGGAGACGTCGCCCTCGGCCCCGGCCTCCCACCCGGCCGCGTTGACGCGGGCCCGGTCACAGGCGAAGGCGGCACGGATCTGGGTGAAGATGTCGCCGGGGGCGGTGGTGACGACGTCGATGGAGAGGCTGGGCCGCAGCCCGTAGTCCATCGACTTGAGCACCGGTGGCCAGCCGTGGCCCATCTGGGCCTCGATCTGGGGGGCGATCGAGATGGTGCCGCCGCTGTCGGCCACCAGCTGCCACTCCTCGTCGGTCAGGTAGCAGCAGTGGATGTAGGTGGTGTCCGGCCCGAGCAGGCCCAGGTCGCCGAGCTGCTTGACCATGCCGAAGCGGCCGGCCGAGTGCATGGCCACGTGGATGGTGATCGGGATGCCGAGCTCGCGGGCCAGGGCCCATTCGGCCCTGACCACGTCGTTGTTGCAGTAGGTCGGGCCCCGGGTGGCCAGGGCCATGGTCAGCAGGCCGTCGCCGGAGGAGAAGTAGGTGTCGCGGACCCGCCGCACGTCGTCGGCGGGGATCGCGATCTTGCTGTTGTTCCAGTAGTCGTTCAGCGAGGTGTTGGCGCTGCCGTAGGCGTACTGGGCGCGGATGCCGGCCTCCTGGAGGCCGCGGATGCCGGCGTCGGGATGCTCCGGGGTGTTGTTGATGTGCGACCAGTCGACCAGCGTGGTGATGCCGGCGTTGACGCACTCCAGCGCCCCGGCCAGGTTGCTGGCGTACACGTCCTCGGGCCGGTACAGGGGAGCGAACGAGTCGAGGACCTCGACGAAGTAGGTGCCGAGGGTGGCGTTGGGGGCGCAGCCGCGGATGGCCGCCTCCCAGGTGTGCCGGTGGGTGTCGACGAACCCGGGGATCACGATGCGGCCGCTGGCGTCGATCACCTCGGCGTCGGCGTCGATCCGGGGGGCGACCTGGGCGATCGTGTCCCCCTCGATGAGGACGTCGCCGGTCGGGAGGTCGCCGAGGTCAGGGTCGACGGTCAGGACGGTGCCGCCACGCAGCAGGAGCCGGTCGGCCATTGGTACTCCTCCTCGTCGAAGAGCGACCTGATGTCGGCGGGAGCATAACGCGTGTCCAGTGGCGCTGAACAGTGGGCTGGTGGCGCTCTGTACACTTCCTGCCATGACCGCCACCGGCGACGACCAGGCCGCCCAGCCGGCCACCGCCGGCCCTCCCGCCCTCGACCTGGGCGGCCGGCTCCGGGCCGAGCGTCTCGGCCAGGGGATCGGGCTGCGCGAGATGGCCAGGCGCCTTGGGATCAGCGCCAGCGCCCTCTCCCAGATCGAGACCGGCAAGGCCCAGCCGTCGGTGAGCAAGCTGTTCGACATCGTCAACCTGCTGGGGGTCTCGGTCGACGGCCTGCTGACCGGCGACGGCGCCCCGCCGGTGGTCGTTCCCCGTGGTCAGGAAGGGTTCTTCTCCCACCAGCAGGCCGGCCAGCACGAGACCCTCGAGCTGGAGTCGGGGGTCCTGTGGCGGCGGCTCACCGCCGGGTCGTTCCCCGGGGTCGAGTTCCTCGACGTCGAGTACGAGCCGGGCGCCTGCTCCTCGAGCGAGGGCGGCTTCATGCGCCACGCCGGCCAGGAGTTCGGCTACCTGCTGTCGGGCCGGCTCCAGGTCGACGTCGGCTTCGAGCGCTACCAGCTGGGCCCCGGCGACTCGATCAGCTTCCCCGCCACCACCCCGCACCGGCTGGCCAACGACGGGCCCGAGCCGGCCCGGGCCGTCTGGTGCATCCTCGGCCGCCATCGAGGCGTTCAGTAGCACTTGACGCCCGGGCGCCGATGGCGTACTTCCGAAGTCCACCGGACGAGGAGAGGGCCATGGGGATCCGGACGTACGGGCCGAACGCGGTCGACTGGGAGGAGCGGGTCGACACCGGCCGGCTCCGCACCCAGCGGCTGGCGCGGCTCAAGGAGTCGCTGGACCGCTCGGAGCTGGGGGCGCTGCTCAGCTTCGACTTCCACAACATCCGCTACATGACCTCGACCCACATCGGCACCTGGGCGATGGACAAGCTGATCCGCTTCGCGCTGCTGCCCCGGGGCGGCGAGCCGGTCATCTGGGACTTCGGCTCGGCCGCCCGCCACCACCAGCTCTACAACCCCTGGCTGGACGGCCGGCCGGACGACCCCGAGAAGGGCCGGGCCCGGGCCGGGATCTCCACCCTGCGGGGCGCCTTCAACCCGGCCGCTGGCATCGCCGAGGGCGTCGCGGCCAAGATCAGGCGGGAGCTCGAGGCCCACGGGCTGGCCGGCGAGCCGGTCGGCATCGACGTGGCCGAGCTGCCGGTGCTGGCGGCCATGGAGGCGGCCGGCCTCCAGGTGGTCGACGGCCAGCAGGTGTTCCTGGACGCCCGCCGGATCAAGACCCCGGACGAGATCACCCTGCTGACCATGGCCGCGACCATGGTCGACGCCGCCTACGACGAGCTGTATGAGTTCCTGCGCCCCGGGGTCCGGGAGAACGAGTGCGTCGGCCTGGTCGCCAAGGTCCTCTACGACCTCGGCTCCGAGCACGTCGAGGGGGTCAACGCCATCTCCGGGGAGCGCTGCTCGCCCCACCCCCACGTCTACTCCGACCGGATCCTGCGCCCCGGCGACCCGGCCTTCTTCGACATCCTGCACAGCTACAACGGCTACCGGACCTGCTACTACCGCTGCTTCGCGGTCGGCAGCGCGTCGCCGGCCATGCGCGACGCCTACGTCCGCTGCCGCGACTACATGGACGAGGCCATCGCCCTGGTCAAGCCGGGGGCGACCACCGCCGACATCGTGTCGGTGTGGCCGGCGGCCACCGAGTTCGGCTTCCCCGACGAGGAGGCCGCCTTCGCCCTCCAGTACGGGCACGGGGTCGGGCTGTCCATCTGGGAGAAGCCGATCTTCAGCCGGCTGGTCTCCCTCGACCACCCCGAGGTGCTGGAGGAGGGCATGCTGTTCGCCCTCGAGACCTACTGGCCGGCCTCCGACGGCTGGTCGGCGGCCCGGATCGAGGAGGAGGTGGTGGTCACCGCCGACGGCTGCGAGGTCATCACCAAGTTCCCGGCCGAGGAGCTGCTGGTCGCCGGCCAGCGCTACTGGGCCGCCGGCGGCCCCCTGCCCACCACCCGCGAGGCCGAGTCCCACCGCAACCGGCAGGTGCGCTCATGACCGTCGTGTCCGAGGAGCCCCGGGTCGAGGAGCTGCTGGAGCTGTACCAGAGGATGGCCGTGATCCGGGCCACCGAGAAGGCGGCCTACGACCTGTTCGTGGCCGGTTTCGTGAAAGGGACCACCCACCTGGCGTCCGGCCAGGAGGCGGTGGCGGTGGGGGCCAGCGCCGCCCTGGAGCCGGACGACTACGTGTTCGCCACCTACCGCGGCCACCACCACGCCATCGCCCGCGGGGCCAGCCCCGAGGGCTGCCTGGCCGAGCTGATGAGCCGGGCCACCGGGCTGTGCGGGGCCAAGGGCGGCTCCATGCACCTGACCGTGGCCGACCACAACATGCTCGGCTCGTACGCGATCGTCGGGGCGCATCTGCCGATCGCCTGCGGGGCCGCCTGGTCGGCCAAGCTGCGGGGCACGAGCCAGGTCGCGGTGGCCTTCTTCGGCGACGGGGCGACCAACATCGGCGCCTTCCACGAGGCCCTCAACCTTGCCGCGGTGTGGCGGCTCCCCGTCCTCTTCGTGTGCGAGAACAACCTCTACATGGAGTACACCTCGATCAAGACCGTGACCGCGGTCGCCCAGCCGGCCGCCGGGCGCGCCCCCGCCTACCAGCTCCCGGCCGAGGTGATCGACGGCAACGACGTCGTCGCCGTGCAGCACGCCGTCGCCGCCGCCGCCGCCCGGGCCCGGGCCGGCGACGGCCCGACGGTGATCGAGGCCCTGACCTACCGCCAGTACGGGCACTCGCGCGGCGACCCCGGCAAGTACCGGCCCCAGGAGGAGGTCGACGCCTGGCTCAAGCGCGACCCGCTGCTGGTCCTGGCCGAGCGGCTGCGCGACCGCGGGGTCGACCAGCCGGCCATCGACCAGCTGGACGCCAGCGCCCGCGAGGAGGTGGCGGCCGCGGTCGAGAGGGCCAAGGCGGCCCCGCCCCCCAGCGAGGAGACTGCCTTCACCGACGTCTGGGCGGACGGAGGTGCCCAATGGCGGACCTGATCACCTATCGGGAGGCCGTCGCCGCCGGGATCGCCCAGGAGATGCGCCGCGACGACACGGTGGTCTGCCTCGGCGAGGACATCGGCGCCGCCGAGGGGGTGTTCAAGACGGCCGCCGGGCTGTTCGCCGAGTTCGGCCCCGAACGGGTCTGGGACACCCCGATCAGCGAGCAGGCGATCGCCGGGGCGGCCATGGGCGCGGCCATGACCGGGATGCGCCCGGTGGCCGAGATCATGTTCTCCGACTTCCTGGCCTGCTGCTGGGACTATGTGGCCAACGAGATCCCCAAGATGCGCTACATGACCGGCGGCCAGGTCAGCGTCCCCCTGGTGATCCGCACCGCCAACGGCAGCGGTCTCGGCTTCGGGGCCCAGCACTCCCAGCCGGTCGAGAACTGGGCCTTCGCCGTGCCCGGGCTCAAGATCGCCGCCCCCTCGACCCCGGCCGACATGGTCGGGCTGATGGCCGCGGCCATCCGCAGCGACGACCCGGTGCTGGTGTTCGAGCACAAGGCCCTGTTCGCCACCAAGGGCGACCCGCCGCCGCCCGGCGACCACGTGGTCGAGCTGGGCACCGCCGAGATCCGCCGCCCCGGCGGCGACGTCACCCTGGTCGCCCTGGCCTCCACCGTCCCGACGGCCCTGGCCGCGGCCGAGCGGCTGGCCGCCGACGGCGTCGACGCCGAGGTCATCGACCTTCGCTGCCTGGTCCCCCTGGACGCCCGGACCGTGCTCGACTCGGTGGCCAGGACCAGCCGCCTGGTGATCGTCGAGGAGAACCCCTACCAGGGCGGCTGGGGCGGCACCCTGGCCTCGATCGCCGCCGAGGAGGCGTTCTACGACCTGGACGCCCCCATCCGCCGGGTGGCCAGCGCCTGTGTCCCGCTGCCGTTCGCGGCCAACCTCGAACAGGCCGTCGTGCCCACCGCCGACCGGGTCGCCGCGGTCGTCCGGGAGGTCCTCGACACCGCCTGACCGGTCGCCTATGGTGCCGTCGCGAGTGCCGACGTCGACCGGGGGGGCCGGGAGATGGCCGTTGGTGGCCGCGCTGCGGCCGTGGCCGGGTTGCTGCTGATCGCCGGGGTCGGCGTGGTGGCGCCCAAGGCCCCGGCGGCCACCGACGACCAGGTGGCGTGGCCGGCGTCGGTGCCGGCCGAGACGGTGCCGGTGCTTGGCGACTTCGACGGCGACGGCCGCGGCGACCTGCTGTGGTACGGGCCGGGGGCCGCCGACGACCATCTCTGGCTGGGGCGGCCCAGCCGGAACTTCGCCGGGGTGCCGGTGACCGTCCGCGGGCACTACCTGCCGCTCGGCGGGGACTTCGACGGCGACGGCCGGGCCGACGTCCTGTGGTACGGGCCCGGTGGGGCGCCGGACGTGCTCTGGCTGGGCCGTCCGGACGGCCGCTTCGCGGCCCGGAAGCTGACCGTCCGGGGCGACTACCGGCCGCTGGTCGGGGACTTCGACGGGGACCGGCGGGGCGACGTGCTCTGGTACGGGCCGGGGGCCCAGCCCGACGTGCTCTGGCTGGGCCGCCCCGGTGGCCGGTTCGCGGCCCGGCGGCTGAAGGTCCGGGGGACCTACGAGCCGGTGCTGGGCGACTTCGACGGCGACGGCCGACGCGACGTCCTCTGGTACGGGCCGGGCGGGGAGGGGGACGTGCTCTGGCTGGGCCGCCGTGGGGGCCGGTTCGCGGCCCGGACGCTGGCCGTCCGGGGCCAGTACCGGCCGCTGGCCGGGGACTTCAACGGCGACGGGGCCCGCGACGTCGTCTGGTACCAGCCGGGGCCGGGGGCCGACGTCGTCTGGTTCGGGCACGGCAACGGCCACTTCAGCGCCCGCCGG
>Ga0207675_100001028_pt1 | contig 27641 bp, 29 predicted proteins | sample KBSSwiS42_FD_184305 | JGI IMG/M metagenome (GOLD analysis project Ga0207675, IMG submission 184305) | Switchgrass rhizosphere microbial communities from Kellogg Biological Station, Michigan, USA - KBS Switchgrass S4-2 (SPAdes) (version 2) | ecosystem: Host-associated > Plants > Roots >...
AAGACGCCGAGGCCTGATGCGCACCACGCGCAGCGGCGCTGCCCGGTGCCCGGCATGAGCTCGCTGTATCTGCGCATCTGGCTCACCGTGGTGAGCGTGCTCGGCGCGTTCGCGCTGGTGTCGGGCTGGTTCGTGCAGCGCCATCTGGAGAGCGAGCGCCTGCGACTGGAGAGCGCCGCGTCGGATCGGCTGGGGGCGTGGGCCGAGCTGGTGCAGCGCTCGCTGCCGGCGGCGGACGCCGGAGCCGACGAGCAGGCCACGGCGTTGCGCGAATGGTCGCAGCGTCTGCGCCTGCCGATGGCGCTCGACGACGCGTCGGGCCACCGCATCGCGGCCGCGGACACCTATCTCCGCGTCGAAGCGGACAGCGGCCGGCGCGGTCTGGCGGTGCGCCTCGACGACGGCCGCACGCTGTGGGTGATGCGTCCGCGGCTGGCGCGCGGCTTCACCGGGCCGCGCGGCGAGGGCGTGGACCGACCACCGGGCCCCGGCGGCGAGCGCGGGCCGCCGACGCGTGGCGACGCAGCGTGGCCTGCGATGCTGATGCCGCCGCAGTGGCCGCCGGGCATCGGATTGCTGGCGCTGCTGGGCCTGCTGTTCGTCGCGGTGGCGGCTGGCGCCTACCCGGTGGTGCGCAGCCTGACGCGGCGCCTCGAGCTGTTGAAGCGCGGGGTCGAGCGCTTCGGCGCCGGTTCGCTCGGTCAGCGGGTCGAGGAATCGGGGCGCGACGAGGTGGCCGCGGTGGCGCGCAGCTTCAACGGCGCCGCCGAGCGCATCGAGACGCTGGTGCGCGCGCACCAGCGCCTGCTGGCCAACGCCAGCCACGAGTTGCGCTCGCCGCTGGCACGCCTGAAGATGGCGGTGGCGATGCTGCCGCAGGCCGACGCCGCGCATCGCGACACGCTGCGGCGTGAGGCCGAGGCCAACATCGCCGAGCTCGATGCGTTGGTGGAAGAGGTGCTGCTGGCGAGCCGGCTGGATGCTGGCGCCTGGTCGCTCAAGCGCGAGAGCGTCGAGTTGCTGGGCCTGGCCGCTGAAGAGGCAGCGCGAGTCGATGCCCAGGTGAGCGGCGTGCCCTGCACGGTCGATGGCGACGAGCGGCTGCTGCGCCGTGCGCTGCGCAACCTGCTGGAGAACGCGCGCCGCTATGGCGCCGGCGAGATCGAGGTGGTCGTCGAGCGCAGCGCCGGCGCGGCGGTGCTGCGCGTGTGCGACCGCGGACCCGGCGTGCCGGAGGCGTTTCGCGAGCGCATCTTCGAGGCGTTCTTCCGCTTGCCGGGACACGCCGAGCGCGAAGGCGGCGTCGGCCTCGGCCTCAGCCTGGTCAAGCAGATCGCCGAACGGCACTCTGGCCAGGTGCGCTGCGAGGCGCGCGACGGCGGCGGCAGCTGCTTCGTGATCACGCTGCCGGCTTGAGCGCCGGCACGTCGCGCGTGCGCTGTCGCTGCATCCACAGCAGGAAGGCGGTCAACACGACACCGGCGCTCAGCAGGCCGCCGGTCGACGCGATCCAGAAGCCGGTGGGCCCGCGCCACGCCGCCGGCGCGAAACCCCCGACGTCGAACGCCAGCAGGTAGCCGCCGCCCAACCCGACGCCCCACATGCACAACGCGAACACCACCAGCGACACCACGGTGACACGCCAGGCGCGCAACACGAACTGCGCCAGCGTCTGCAGGGCATCGCAGAGGTGGAACAACGCCACCCAGCTGAGCAGCGTCAGCGCCACCGCGGCCACCGCCGCATCGGCGGTGTACAGGCGCACGATCGCCGCGCGCCCGAGATAAACCGCGGTGCCGATCACAACGGCCATGCCGAGCGTCACCTGCAGGCCGTGCAGGCCGAGCCGTCGCGCGTCGTGCAGGCGCTCGGCGCCGATCGCCTGCGCCACCAGCGTCGAGGTGGCATTGCTGAGGGCGAGCGGCATCATGAACATCAGCGACACCAGGTTCACCACGATCTGGTGGCCGGCCACCGACGTTGCACCCAGGCGGGCGATGAAGATCGCCATGAACGCAAAGCCGGTCACCTCGATCAGGATCGTCAGCCCCATCGGCACACCCAGCCGCAGCAGCGCCATCAGCGATGCACGCTGCGGCCAGTCGAGGCCGTGGCCGCGCAGTGCGAAGCGATCGTAGAAGCGATCGTTGCGCAGCACGATGTACGCGCCGATTGCTTGCGCCCACATCGACACCAGGGTCGACACGCCGCATCCGGTGACGCCCAGCGCCGGCAGGCCGAGTGCGGAAACGCCGGACACCAGCGCGATCGACAGCGGCACCTTCAGGGCCAGGCCACCGAGTTGCAGCACCATCACCGCCTTGGGCCGTGACACCGCGGTGTTGAAGCCGCGGTATACGGTGAACAGCAGCGAGGCGGGCAACGAGAAGGCGAGCGCCAGCAGGTAACCCCTGATCTTGTCGGCCACTTCCGGCGTGGCGCGCGACAGCGCCAGGAACGGCGTCGGGAACACCAGCAGGGTGCTGCCGAGCACCGACAGGCCGAGCGCGAGCCACACGCTCTGGTGCAGCTGATGGCCGGCTTCTTCCAGGCGCTTGGCCCCGTAGTGCTGGCCGACGATCGGGCCGATCGCCAGCACCACGCCCATCAGGCCGATGAACACCGTGATGTAGGCGGCCGAGCCGACCGCGAAGGCCGCCAGGTCGGTGGCCGAGTGGCGACCCACCAGCACGGTGTCGACGGTGGCAAAGCCGAGCACCGCGAGCTGCCCCACCAGAACCGGCCAGGCCAGCACGGCGATGTGGCGCGCGTCGTTGCGCCACGGGCTGGCGCGGCTCGCCGTGGTGGCGTCGATCGGGCGCCCCGAGCGCGCCGGGGTGCTCATGGGGCCGCGCCGCTCATGGACGCGCGTGCACAGGCGTCGGCGCCACCACCGGGGCGTGATCGACGCCGCTGGCGTGGCGCGCGCGCTCGGCGTAGCGGTTGAAGCGCCACGCGCTGGCCTGCAGCGTGATGCGCCGCCACACCACACGCTTCTCGGCCGGCGACATCATCGGCCAGTGCTGCACCTCGTGCTCGGTGCGCCCGCAACCCTTGCACACCGCGTCGCCCTGCGCGGTGGAGCAGATCGCGATGCACGGCGCGTCGGGCGTGTGCGCATACCAGCGCAGCCATGCGCTGCGCGCGGCTTCGGGCATCGACGATTCGTCGGCCTCGTCCTCGTGGTAGTAGACCAGCAGCGCATACACCTCGGCCAGCGCGCGCACCTCGGCGCAGGCGGTGATGCCGTCGGGCGACGGCGAGCGATCGCGCCACCAGTTGATGGCGGCCTCGAGGTCGGTGATGTGGATGGCTGCCATGCGCGGGGCGGCAAGGATACCCGCTTCGGCATGCACCCTTGCGACGACCGCGCTGTAAGAGGGGAGTGCGCGCGCACGACCCAGCGGGTGCATGCTTCGCATCGGCGACGCCCTGGCGCGTCCGACCACTGGATGATCACGACTCTGCAACTCGGCATCCGACGCAGCGCTGCGCTGGCGCTTTGCCTGGGGCTCGGCGCGCCGGCGCTCGCCTGCGAAGCCGAATCGGGCGCCGCGGTGCCGGTGGTGGTGGAGCTGTACACGTCGGAGGGCTGCAACTCGTGTCCGCCGGCAGACCGCTGGCTGTCGACACTGAAGGACAAGCCCGGCGTGCTGGCAGCCGCTTTCCATGTCGACTATTGGGACGGCCTGGGCTGGAAGGACCGCTTCGCGAGCCCGCGCTACAGCGAGCGCCAGACGCAGCTGCAGGCCAGCAGCGGTACCCGCTTCAGCTACACGCCGCAGGTGCTGGTCAACGGGGCCGACTGGCGGCGCTGGCCCGCCTTGCCGGCGCCCGCGCCGGCGACGGGCACGCGGATGCGCCTGCAGCGCGCCGGCGACCAGGTGACGCTGCAGGTCGAGCCGCCGGCGGCATCGCCCGCGCGCTTCGCGCTGTGGTGGGCGGCGCTGGAGGACGGCCACGACAGCGACGTGCGCGCCGGCGAGAACCAGGGCGTGCGCCTGCACCACGACCACGTGGTGCGCTACTACGGGCGCATCGCGCCGTGGAGCGGGCCGCTGCAACAACGCATCGACGTGCCGGCCCTCGGCGAGGGAGGCCGGCCGCTGCGCCTGCTGGCCGTGCTCACCGACGCGGCCGGCGGCGGCACCGTGCAGGCGCTGCAGCTGCGTTGCGCGCGTTGAAGGCTCAGGCCGCGGCGCGAATCAGGTCGCTCGCCTTCTCGGCGATCATGATGGTCGGTGCGTTGGTGTTGCCGCCGATGATGCGCGGCATGATCGAAGCGTCGACCACGCGCAGCCGTTGCATGCCGTGCACGCGCAGCTGCGCATCGACCACGTCGGTCGGTGCCGGGCCCATGCGGCAGCTGCCCACCGGGTGGTAGATCGTGTCGGCGTGGCCGCGGATGAAGGCCTCGATCTCCTCGTCGGTCTGTGCACGCGCCGACGCCTCGAGTTCGCGTCCGGCGTGGCCCGCGAGCGCGCGCTGCGACAGGATCATCCGCATCAGCTTGAAGCCGCGCATCAGGCGGTCGACGTCGTCGCGGTCGGCCAGGAAGTTGGGATCGATGCGCGGCGCCGCGGTCGGATCGGCGCTCACCAGCGAGACGCGGCCGCGGCTCTTGGGCCGCAACAGGCACACGTGGCACGAGTAGCCGTGGCCGAACACGGTCTTGCGACCGTGGTCGATCAGCTTGGCGATCACGAAGTGCAGCTGCAGGTCGGGAATCGCTTCCTGCGGCTGGCTCTTGATGAAGCCGCCGGCTTCGGCGAAGTTGGTGGTCAGCATGCCGCTGCGTGCACGACGCCATTCGAGCATGCCCTGCAGCACGCGCGCGATGCCGCGCAGCGACAGACCGAACAGGTCTGCCAGGTCCGGCGCGTCGACCACCTGCACGACGTCGGGGTGGTCGTGCAGATCGCGCCCCACGCCGGGCAGATCGTGCACGACCTCGATGCCGTGGCGCTGCAGCTCCTCGCCGGGGCCGATGCCCGACAGCATCAGCAACTGCGGCGACTGCAGCGCGCCGGCGCACAGCAGCACCTCGCGCGAGGCGACGAAGCGTTGACGGCTGCCGCCCTGCACGAATTCGACGCCGCTGGCGCGCTTGCCGTCGCAGACGATGCGCGTGACCCGCACGTCGGTGAACACCGACAGGTTGGCGCGCGAGCGCGCGGGATCGAGATAGGCCTTGGCGGCGCTACAGCGCTCGCCGTTGCGGTGAGTCACCTGATACAGGCCGACACCTTCTTGGTCGGCTGCATTGAAGTCGGGGTTGATGGCATAACCCGCCTGTCGTGCCGCGTCGACGAACACCGGGCCGAAGCGATTCGGGCTGCGCAGGTCCATCACGTTGAGCGGCCCGCCCGTGCCGTGCCAGGGGTCGGCGCCGCGCTCGTTGTGCTCGGCGCGCTTGAAGTACGGCAGCACGTCGTCGAAGGCCCAGCCGGGGTTGCCCTGGGCAGCCCAGTGGTCGTAATCGCTGCGGTGGCCGCGGATGTAGACCATCGCGTTGACCGAGCTCGAGCCGCCGAGCACCTTGCCGCGCGGCTGGTAGCCCTGGCGGCCGTTCAGCCCTGCCTGCGCCGTGGTGGCGAACGCCCAATTGGCCTGGCCATTCTTGGCCAGCACCGCCAGGCCCGCCGGGCAATGGATCAGCACGCTGCGATCGGGCGGGCCGGCTTCGAGCAGCGCGACCCGCACCTGCGGATCTTCGCTCAGGCGCGCGGCCAGCACGCAGCCAGCCGAGCCGCCACCGACGATCAGGTAGTCGAACGATTGCACGTGTGCGCTGTCCTCACCCGGTGCTGCACCGAGGCGTTGAGTGGCGGGCATGATATCGATGGCCCCGATGGCGCGATTGGAGCGTCGCCTCTACAGTGCGCCGCGAGCTTGGCATGAAGGGCCACACACGATGAACGATCGCAGCGGCTTGCGCGCCTGGCGCCATGGGTGGGCGTGCGGGCTGCTGTTGTTCGCGGCGCTCGGCGCAGCGGCGCAGTACCCCGAGCGCACGATCACGATGATCGTGCCGTTCCCGCCGGGCGGTGTGGCCGACACGGTGGCCCGACCGGTGGCCGAGGCGCTGGCGCGCGAACTGAAGCAACCGGTGGTGATCGAGAACAAGGCGGGCGCCGGCGGCGCGCTCGGCATGGGGCAGGCCGCACGCGCCGCGCCCGATGGCTACACGGTGCTGTTGGCGCTGTCGTCGATCTCGGTGCTGCCGGAGGCCGACCTGCTGTTCGGCCGCAAGCCGGCCTATACGCTGAACCAGTTCAAGCCGATCGCGCGCTTCACCGCCGACCCTACCGTGCTGGTGGTGCGCGCCGATTCGCCGTGGAAGACGCTCGACGAATTCATCGCCGACGCGAAGCGCCGTCCCGGCGCGCTGAACTACGGCAGCTCCGGCAACTACGGCACGATGCACGTGCCGATGGAGATGCTGAAGTCGGCCGCCGGCTTTCGCATCGTCCACATACCGTACACCGGCGCCGGCCCCGCGGTGGTGGCGCTGCTCGGCGGCCAGGTCGATGCGCTGGCCAGCGGCCCGGCCACCGTGGTGCAGCACATCCGCAGTGGCCGCCTGCGTGCCCTGGCGCACTGGGGCGAGAAGCCGCTGCAGGCGCTGCCGGAGGTGCCGAGCCTGCCTGCGCTCGGGCTCGGCGTGCGCTACGCGCAATGGTCCGGCTTGTTCGTGCCCGCCGGCGTCAGCGACGAGGTGCTGCAGCGGCTGCGCGCGGCGTCGCGCAAGGTGGCCGCAGACCCGCAGGTGCAGCAGACCATCCGCACCGCGGGCAGTCCGCTGGAGTACCTCGATGCGCCGGAGTTCCAGGTCTACTGGGACGCCGATGCGGCCTTGATGACCGAGGTCGTGCGCCGGATCGGCAAGGTCGAATAGCGCCGTAGGGGCATCGCAGCGCCCCTTCCACTGGGCGTGCACCGGCACTATCGTTCACGCCCTTTCGCCCCCAACCACAACGGGCGGCGGCCCAGCGCGTCACGGCGACGTCACACGCTCACCGCACGATCCCGGCAAATCGAAGGAGACCAACTCATGAAGCTCGCGTCGGTGCTGCGCCGCATGACCTGCGGTGCGCTGTTCAGCGGCCTGTTGCTCGGCTGCTCGTGGGTCCAGGCGCACGATGGCCGTTCGCGCGACGACGAACCGTCGCCCCTGGTGATCGGCCACCGCGGTGGCGGCAGCGGCTACCTGCCCGAGCACACGCTGGAGGCGTATGCGCTGGGCATCGAACTCGGGGCCGACTACGTCGAGCCTGATCTGGTGGCCACAAAGGACGGGCACCTGATCGCGCGCCACGAGCCGAATCTGATCGCCACCACCAACGTGTTGACCCTGCCGCAGTTCGCAAATCGGCGGCGCACCGTGGTGCTCGACGGCATTGCGACCGACGGCTTCTGGGCCAGCGACTTCACGCTGGCCGAGATCAAGCAGCTCGGTGCGATCCAGCCCATTCCAGAGCGGGGCCAGCAGTTCGATGGCCGCTTCAAGATCCCGACGCTCGACGAGATCATCGACTTCGTCAAGCGCAAGTCGCACGAGAAGGGACGCCAGATCGGCATCTATCCCGAGACCAAGCACCCGACCTACCACCAGAGCATCGGGCTGCCGCTGGAAGATCGGCTGCTGCGCACGCTGACGCGCGTCGGCTGGAATCACCGCCATGCGCCGGTGATCATCCAGTCGTTCGAGACCGCGAACCTCAAGTACCTGCGCAAGCGCACGCCGCTGCGGCTGGTGCAGTTGGTGGATGCCGACGACATCGCGCCCAACGGCACCATCACGTATGCGCCGCCGTTCGACAAGCCGTACGACTGGGTGGTGTCGGGCCGCGCCGGCACGTTCGGCGATCTCGTGACGCCGGCCGGCCTGGCCGAGGTGCGCGGCTACGCCGACGGCGTCGGGCCCTGGAAGTACTACATCCAGAGCACGGCGTGCAAGACCGTGGCACCCAGTGGCACCGCGTGCCTCGATGCCAACGGCGACGGGGCGGTCAACGAGGCCGACCGCGTGGTCCTGCCGCCCACGCAGCTGATCGCCAACGCGCACGCGCTCGGCCTGATCGTGCACACCTGGACCTTCCGCAACGAGCGTTCGCGTCAGCCGCTGACCGACAACAACAATCCGGTCAACGAGTACCTGCGCTTCTTCGAGCTCGGCGTCGATGGCCTGTTTTCCGACTTCGCCGACACCGCGGTGGCCGCGCGCGTGATGTTCAAATTGAAGAACGATCCCGGCTACGCGCGCTGCCTGGTGCACGACAACGGCTGCACCGATCGCGACTGAGCGTGCACCCAGCGCCGCCGCGCCGGGCGCGGCGGCCGCACCCCCTGGATGATGTGTCGGCATGACACCCGTGCAGGCCCGTACGGCGGACCTCCGATTTGCGGGTACAGTTCGCGAACAGACAACCAAGAGCCCGTTTGAAGGTGGTTTTTGTGTCCGCCGCGGTGCACGACCCGCTCGTCGCATCGTCCGGGTGGTCCGCAGTTCCCGTTTGACGTTTCTTGCGTGTTGCTGTCCGCTCGCGCACTGCGTGAGCGTGTCATCCCATTCATCAAGGAACCGATCTCCATGAACACACCCGCGACACAGACCGGCATCGTCAAGTGGTTCGACGACGGCAAGGGCTATGGCTTCATCACGCCCGAGGGCGGTGGCAAGGACCTGTTTGCCCATCACAGCGAAATCCGCAACAGCGGCGGCTTTCGCAGCCTGCAGGAGAACCAGCGCGTCGAATTCGAAGTGCGGCAGGGCAACAAGGGCCTGCAGGCGGCCAACATCCGCGTGGTCTGACGGCGCCGGCGCCCCCCGCGCTCGGGCCACGGCACGCCGTGGCCCCTTTTCCTGGGATGGCGCGCGTCAGGTCGACGGTTCGGAGCCGGGCGCCGCTGGCACCGGGCTCGCGTGGTCGGCTGGAGCAGGGGTCGCCGCCTCGGTGTCGCGGCCCTGTTTGCGCTGGCGCTTCTCTTCGGCCTTGCGCTTCTTGGCCAACTCGCGTTGGCGTTTCTCGTAGGCGTAGTTGGGGGTTGCCAAGTGGGCTGCTCCTGCCAGGCTCGCACGCGTCAGGACACCGCCCGGTGCCCCATGAACGCAGCATACGGCATGGCCCGGGTGCCACGAGCACCCCACTCGGCATGATGGTCGACGGCGGCCGACCGCGCCACAATGCGGCCCGCTGATGACCTCCATGGAAGACGCCCTTCGATGACCGCAGCGGAAGACCTCGGTGCGCTGATGGCGCGCGTGGCGCTGCACGACCGCACCGCCTTCGAGCGTGTCTACCGGGCGACCAGCTCGCATCTTTTGGGCGTGGCTTTCCGTATATTGAACAGCCGCGAGCGCGCCGAAGAGGTGCTGCAGGAAGCGTTCGTCAATGTCTGGCATGGCGCACGCGGTTACAACCCGGGCGTAGCCACGCCGATGACCTGGCTGATCAACATCGTGCGCAACAAGTCGATCGACACCCTGCGTTCGGGCGCCGGCGAGCGCCGCAGCACCAGCGCGCTCGACGACGAGGCGTTCGAAGTCGCGGCCGACGCCGACCTGACACCCGACCGACTGCTCGACGCCAGCCTGCAGCGCGTGCACATCGACGCTTGCATGGCGGCGCTGAACCCGCAGCAGCGCCAGGCGCTGGCGCTGGCCTACTACAAGGGCTTGGTGCACACCGAGATCGCGCAGCAGATGGGCGCGCCGCTGGGCACCGCCAAGGCCTGGGTGCGACGCGGCCTGGACAAGCTGAAGGAATGCCTCGGCGCGCGGGGGGTGGCGGGATGAATCTGCTGCAGCCCGAGCGGCTCGACCGGCTGGCACGCGAATATGCATTGGGGACGCTGCACGGCGGCGCGCGTCGCCGCTTCGAGCGGCTGCTGCACGAGGCGCCGCTGACGATGCGCGTGGTCGCGCACTGGCAGGAGCGGCTCGGCGTGCTGGCGGCCGGCGTGCCCGCTCTCCAGCCGCGCGAGCAGGTGTGGGACGGCCTGCAGCAGCGCCTGTTCGCCACCGCGCCGCGGGCCGGGGCCTGGCAATGGCTGCAGGGTCTGTTCGCACCGCGGGTGCTGGGCGGCGTGCTGGCCGGTGTGCTGGCGGCCACCGTGGTGCTGCGCCTGGAGCCGCACTGGCTGGGGCTCGAGAACACCGGCGAGGCGCTGCCGCAGAGCTATGTGGGCCTGCTGGTCAGTGACGCCGGCCAGGCCACGCTGTTGGCGAGCTCGCGCCGCCACGGCCGAACGGTCACCGTCAAGGTGCTGCAGCCGATCGACGTGCCCGCCGGGCAGGTGGCGCGCTTGTGGGCACTGCCGCGCGATGGCGCGCCGTTCCTGGTGGGCGAAGTACCCGCCAAGGGGTCGGCGACGCTGCCGTTGCCCGACAGCGCCGAGAAGCTGTTCTTCACGGTGGCTCGCCTCGGTCTGACCTTGGAGCCGGCCGGCAGCGCGGCGCGCACGCCGGCCGGGCCGTTCGTCGCCAGCGGGCACTGCGCCAAGCTGTGGTGATGCACCGCGTCGGCTATCGTGGCGGCCGCTGCTCCTGCGTCCGCCGGCGCGTCGGGTCCGTACGTCGCACCACATCGATCGACGGCGTGACGCCGCCGCACCCCGTCCAACGTTGCCCATCGAGGAATCCATGACCCATTCGCTCGTTCGCATCCTCTTCGCCGCCGTGGTCGCGCTGGCCCTGCAGCACGGCGCGCTGGCCGCTGACACGCCGTCGGCCGCGCCCGACAAGCTGACGCAGGCGCGCACGCTGATCAAGAGCAAGCAGTGGGCGGAGGCCGTCGAGGAACTCAAGCGCGTCAACGACCCCGGCAGCGCCGACTGGAACAATTTGATGGGCTACACCCTGCGCAAGGGCGCCACGCCCGACCTCGATGGGGCCGAGCGCCACTACAACGAGGCCCTGCGCATCAACCCCAACCACCGCGGCGCGCTCGAGTACTCGGGCGAGCTGTACCTGATCAAGGGCGACTTGCCGACGGCCGAGAAGCGTCTGGCCACCCTCGACAAGGCATGCACGTTCGGCTGCGAGGAGTTCACCGACCTCAAGAAGGCGATCGAGCGCTACAAGGCCAACGGCAACAAGTACGTGGCCGCGCAGCAATAGCAACCGCGAGGATCGGCGCGCGCAGCCCCCGCCGTCGCGCGCGCTGCGCACAGCGCTACGAGGTCCGCACGGTCGGCCGCACGGGCACCGCCGGTTGTGGCGCACACGACCTGAACCGCGCCGCCCCAGCGGTGCGCCGGCGGCGTCTACATGCAGGTGACGCTGACCGTGTGCATGTGCGAGAACGTCTCGGTCGACGTCACCGCCACCGCCGCGCCGGACTTCAGCTGTGCCAGCTGTGCCACGCTGAAGGTCACGCTGTGCGTGTGGTCGGCCACGCCGTGAATGTCGTAGGTCTTGGGTGTCGTCGAGTCGAGGTCGCTCTTCTGGATCACCAGAGCGTGGCCGTGATTGCCTGAGATGTCGGCCGGATTGCAACTGCTGCCCGCCGGCGCCGGTGCCGGTGCCGGTGCGGGGGTTCCGTTGTAGCTGCCGCCACCACCGCAACTGCTGAACAGCAATAGCGCACTGCCCGAAGCCAGCGTTTCGACGAAGCGTTTGCGCGAGATGTCCATGCGAAGTCTCCTTCAGTAGCCGGCAGCGCGACACCGCACCACGCATGGCGGCGCATTGGGCTTCATGCGCGTACGCGGAGCGCGGCAACGTGATTCCCGTGCGGCACGTCGCTTTGTGTCAGCGTGTGGCGGTTCTCTGTCGCGCGGGCGCCGCGTCGCCGTCGAACCTGAAGCCCAGCTGATTCCGGTACGCTGCGCATCTTTGGCATGCCCGACCGATGTTCTCGCGCTTCGAACGACTGGTGTTCCCGTATCCCGAGCAGATGCCCGAGCGTCCGCCGCGCGGGTTGTTGCCGTTCGTGTGGGCGTGCACGCGTGGCCTGCGCGGCTACGTGGCGTTGATCGTCGTGCTGGTGGCCGCGGTGGGTGCTTTCGAAGCGCTGCTGTTCGGCATGTTGGGCAGCGTGGTCGACTGGCTCGGCCGCGTGCAGCCGCAGCAGCTATGGGCCGACGAAGGGCGCACGCTGCTGCTACTGGCCGGCGCGCTGGTGGCCAGCATCGGCGTGGTGGTGATCTGGTGCCTGCTGAAGTACCAGGCGCTCTCGTCGAACTTCCCGATGCTGCTGCGCTGGAACTTCCATCGCTTGATGCTCGACCAGAGCATGGCCTTCTACCAGGACGAGTTCGCCGGCCGCATCTCGACCAAGGTGATGCAGACCGCGCTGGCAGTGCGCGACACCGTGATGATCGTGTGCGACATCCTGGTGTTCGTGGTGATCTACTTTGTCACGATGGTGCTGCTGGCCGGCGGCTTCGACCTGTTGCTGCTGCTGCCGTTCGTTGGCTGGGCGGTGTTTTACGTGGCCGCGCTGCGCTGGTTCGTGCCGCGACTGGGGCGTGTGGGTCAGGCTCAGGCCGACGCGCGCGCGCTGATGACCGGGCGCATCACCGACGCCTACACCAACATCGCCACCGTCAAGCTGTTTTCGCACGCGCGGCGCGAGGCGGCCTTCGCGCGCAGCGCGATGCAGGACTTCATGGGCACCGCCTATGTGCAGTTCCGCCTCGTCACCGGCGTCGAGGTGGTCAACCACGTGCTCAGCATGGCGCTGATCATCGGTACCGCCGGGCTCACGCTGTGGCTGTGGACCCACGGGCGTGTCGGCATCGGCGCGGTGGCCGCCGCCACCGCGATGGCGCTGCGGCTGAACGGCATCTCGCACTGGATCATGTGGGAGATGGCCACCTTGTTCGAGCACGTCGGCACGGTGCAGGACGGCATGAACACCTTGTCGCGGCCGCAGGCGGTGGTCGACCGGCCCGACGCGCAGCCGCTGCGGGTGCAGCGTGGCGACATCCGCTTCGAGCAGGTGACCTTTGCCTACGGCGGCGGGGTGCCGGTGATCGACCGGCTCGACCTGCACATCCGTCCGGGCGAGAAGATCGGCCTGGTCGGCCGCTCCGGCGCCGGCAAGTCGACGGTCGTCAATTTGCTGCTGCGCTTCTACGACCTCGATGGCGGACGCATCGTCATCGACGGCCAGGACATCGCGCACGTCGCGCAGACCAGCCTGCGCGCGCAAGTGGGGATGGTGACGCAGGACAACTCGCTGCTGCACCGTTCGGTGCGCGACAACATCCTGTACGGACGGCCCGATGCCAGCGACGCGCAGATGATGGTCGCCGCGCGTCGCGCCGAGGCCCACGAGTTCATCGAGGGCCTGCGCGACCCGAAGGGTCGGCGCGGCTATGAAGCGCACGTCGGCGAGCGCGGCGTCAAGCTGTCAGGCGGCCAGCGCCAGCGCATCGCGATCGCGCGCGTGATGTTGAAGGACGCGCCGATCCTGCTGCTCGACGAGGCCACCAGCGCGCTCGACAGCGAGGTCGAGCAGGCGATCCAGGCCAGCCTGTATCGGTTGATGGAAGGCAAGACGGTGGTCGCGATCGCGCACCGGCTGTCGACCATCGCCGCGATGGACCGCCTGATCGTGCTCGACCGCGGTCGCATCGTCGAGCAGGGTGACCATCGCGCGCTGCTCGCGCACCGCGGCCTGTATGCGCGGCTGTGGGCGCACCAGAGCGGTGGCTTCCTCGGCGAAGACGCCGACGACGACGAGCCGCTGCCGGCGTTGGCCGATCAGTAGTCGTCGGTGAAGTGCGAGCGCAGCCAGCCGTCGAGCATCTGCTTCTCGTAGCGCAGCGGATCGCGGTTGGTGTAGAGGTAGCTCTGGCCGTGGCGGCCGTAGTTCATGTCGGCCACCGTTTCTTCGCCGCTCTTGAGCGTCGCGCCGTTGGCCTCCAGCGTGTAGCGCAGCTTGAATTTCGGCCAGTCGGTCGCACCGCGCGCCACGCGCACCTCGCGCGCGCTGCCCGCCAGCGGCTTCACATAGCCGGCGAGGTCGATGTCGAGCACGCTGATGTTGAGCACCTGCCCGTCGGGCAAATAGCGCTGACCGAGCTCTTTCAGGTGCGTTTCGATGGTCTTCAGGTTGTCGGGCACCTCATGCTTCGTGGTGCCGGCGTCGTAAAAGTGGTCGGGGTCGACGAACGTGACGTTGACGATACCGCCGGCGCTGGCCGCGGTGGCGGCGACGCTCAGCAGGAAGGCGGTGGCGATCGAGCGCATGGTGTTCACCTCCGAAGTGGGACAGAGCCGTGCAACGCACCAACCGCGCGTGGCGACGACAGGCGGGTTCCAGGTATACGCGCGAGAGACCCTCATGCTTCGGCCAGCAGGTGCGCGATCGAATTGGCGTAGTAGCGCAACAGCGGCTGCTCGCTGGCGCGAGCGCTGTACAGCCCATCGACCTCGTCGACCAGGTGGCGCAGCGTCAGCATACGCAGGCCGGCGCCCACTGCATAGTCCCAGTCCTGCCGCGGCACGTAAAGTCGCGCCCCGCGTGCTTCCAGCCGCGCCACCCGCTCGGCCACCGCCGACTTGAGGTCGAACAGGCTGTACGGCCGCGCCGGCTCACGCAGCAGCACGGCGGCCACCAGCGGCACCGGGAGCACCGGCACCAGGCGGCCCACTTCGGCCATCAGGTGATGGCCGAGCGCGGCCACTTCGGTGTGGCGCTGCTCGCGGTCGAGATGATCGAAGTCGACTCCGCGCGCCGCCGCCCAGGCGCGCACCGACACCGGCGTGCCGAAGTTGACGCAGGCGTAGCCCAGCCGGTGCCAACGGCTGCGCAGCAGCAGCCACAGCTGGTTGCCGATGAATTTCAGCGTGTTGGCGAGCGCTCGTGCGCGGCTGGGGCGGATCGCGTCGGCCGCCAGCAGCTGCGTGCGGTCTTCCAGCACGCGGTCGTAGTTCAGCCCGAGCGGCACGAACACCAGGTCGCGCTCGCCGTGCGTGTGGAAGCCGCGCAGCATGTAGTCGAGCACGCCGAAGCGTGGCTCGCGCAGACGCCCGTCACGCGTCAGGCCTCCTTCGGGGTACACCGCCTGCGTGACGCCGGCCTCGGTGGCCATCGCGATGTAGCGCTCGAGCACGCGGCGGTACAACTCGTCCTTGGAGTTGCGGCGCACGAAGTAGGCGCCCATCGCGCGGATCAGTTGCTGCAACCCCCACAGCCGCGCCCATTCGCCCACCGCGTAGGACAGCGCCGCGCGCTCCGCGGCCAGGTACGACGCGATGATGTAGTCCATGTTGCTGCGGTGGTTCATGACGAACACCACCGTCGCGTGCTCGGGGATCGCGGCCAGCCCGGCATCGTCGGTGTAGCCGATGCGCACGCGGTACAGCGACTGCGACAGCTTCTTGCCGACCCAGTAGCCCACGCGAAAGTACATGTAGGCGTTGAACGCGGGCACGATCTCGCGCGCGTAGCGCTGCGCCTGCGCCAGCGCGACCTCGCGCGGCATCCCGTGCTGGTCGGCGAACCCGCGCGCGGCGTGCTGCACCTTCTCGTCGAACACCAGGCGGTCGATCATCGCCTGGCGGCGCACCTGCTGGAACGGCCGGATGTGGATCGGCAGGCGCTGAGATACCTCTTCGAGCACCTTGTTGGCGCGGCTGCGGATGAACCAGCGCGCGCTCGGCATCAGCAGCCGGTCGAGCAGTGCCCACACCGCAAGCAACGCAACGACCAGCGCCAGCCACAGCGGCACGGTGATGGGAGATGACACGCACGCCCTCCTGTCGGGCGCGACTGTACGTCAGGGCCGCGGGGGGCTCGCGCGCTCGAGCGGATTGCGGCGCAATCGGCTCAGTGCGCAGCCGCCTTGTCGCCCCACAGCTGCTTCAGGCGCGCATCGCGCCCGCACGCCAGCCGGTAGTACTGATAGCGCACCGGGTTCTTCTTGTAGTAATCCTGGTGATATTCCTCGGCCGGATAGAAGGCGCCGGCCGGCACGATCTCGGTGACGATCGGCTCCTTGAACGGCTTGCTCTTCTGCAGCGCGGCCAGCGACTCCTGCGCCGCCTTCGCCTGTGCGGCATCGAGCGTGAAGATGGCGGTGCGGTAGGGCGACCCGTGGTCGCAGAACTGCGCATCCTTGGTGGTCGGATCGATGCTGTGCCAGTAGCGGTCGAGCAGTTGCTCGTAGCTCACCTTGCTCGGGTCGTAGACGATCTGCACCGCCTCGGCATGCCCGGTGCGCTTGGACGACACCTGCTCGTAGGACGGGTTGGCCACCGTGCCGCCGGTGTAGCCCGACGTGGTGGACAGCACGCCCGGCACTTTGTCGAAGTCGGATTCAACGCACCAGAAGCAGCCGCCGGCGAACGTGGCTTTCGCCGTGCTGGCCGCTGCCGGGCCCTGCTGCGCCGCGGCCCACGCCGCCGCGCTCACCAGCGCGCCGACCAGCAGGGCGCGCACCGCCAGACGCCTGCGCGCGATCATGCGAGCTCCGGCACGAACTTCAGCGCGACGCCGTTGTTGCAATAGCGCTTGCCGGTGGGCGCCGGGCCGTCGTTGAACACGTGGCCCTGATGCCCTTCGCAGCGCGCGCAGTGGTATTCGGTGCGCGGCAGCACCAGCTTGAAGTCGGTCTTGGAGCCGAGTGCGCCTTCGATCGGCGTGTGGAAGCTGGGCCAGCCGGTGCCGCTCTCGTACTTGTGTTGAGACTGGAACAGCGGCAGCTCGCAGCCGGCGCACACGAACAAGCCCTTGCGCTTCTCGGCATTCAACGCGCTGGAGCCCGGACGCTCGGTGCCTTCTTGGCGCAACACGGCAAATTGCTGCGGCGTCAGCCGCTCGCGCCACTGCGCATCGGACAGGCGCAACGGCACGATGTCGGGGCGCGGGGTGGCGGGTTCGGCGGCGTCGGCCTTGTCGGTGGCCAGGCCGACGGCAGCGAGGAGGGAAAACAGGTTGCGGCGCGTCATGGGCGTTTCTCGGGTGCGGGATGGATCTCGGACCGCACTGAGTCGGCCGAGTTCTGCTTTTCTTGCACCCGCGCTGCGGCGCGTCAACGGCCGACGATCGCGATCAGCTCCACCTCGAATTGCAGCGTCGCGTTCGCCGGGATCACGCCGCCGGCGCCGCGCTCGCCGTACGCGATCTCCGGCGGGCAGGTGAGCACCGCCTTGCCGCCCACCTTGATGCGCTGCACGCCCTCGGTCCAGCACTTGATCACCCGGTTGAGCGGAAACTCAGCCGGCTTCCCCCGCGAGTACGAACTGTCGAACTCCTTGCCGTCGGCGAAAGTGCCGCGGTAGTGCACGCGCACCTTGTCGTCGGCCTGTGGCGTCGGGCCGCTGCCTTCCTTGAGCGAGCGGAACACCAGGCCCGACGGCGTCACTTGCGCGCCGGGCTGCTTGGCCGCCTTGGCCGCGAAGTCGGACTGCGCCCCAGCGGGCAGGGCGATCACCGCGATGGCGATCGAAGCGAGCAACGGTCGGGCAATCAAGTCGGGCTCTCCTGGGGATCAGACGGGCGGGTTGGTCGCAGCATGCGGCGCAGCTCACCGCGGCGACTCGTCGTCGCGCACGAACAGCTCCGGGTCGACCATCGTGCGGTTCAGGCTCAACGACCAGTGCAGGTGCGCGCCGGTCACCCGGCCGGTGGCACCCACCGCGCCGACGCGCTGGCCGGACTCCACCGCATCGCCGGGCCTGACGTCGATGGCGCTCAGGTGACACAGCATCGACAGCAAGCCGGCACCGTGGTCGATCCACACCGTGTTGCCGTTGAAGAAATAGTCGCCGGTGTCGATCACGCGTCCAGCGGCAGGCGCCACCACGGGCGTGCCTGCGGCGGCGGCGATGTCCATGCCGCCGTGCGGCGCGCGCGCTTGCCCGTTGAAGACGCGGCGCAGACCGAACGAGCTCGAGCGCACGCCGGGCGTCGGCGCACGCATGCGCAACGCGCTCGGCCAGTGCTCGCTGAAGGTCGCGATCACCTCGCTCTGGCGCGCGCGCTCGCGCTCGTAGCGAGCCAGGTCGTCCTTCGACAAATCCACCGTGCGTTGCGGCACTTTGAGGTGCTGCTCGGCGTATTGCTTCGACTCGATCGTGTAACTCACCTGCGTATCGGCGCGCCCGGCGCGGCGCACCAGGACTGCGCCGCTGCCCGGCTTGGCCGACAGCGGAATGCCCAGCACCGCGATCCAGCCGCCCGGGTCGCCCACCACCATCACCGGCACGCCGCCGGAGAAAGCCGCGGGGCGCGACGGGGCGGCGCCGAGCTCGATGGTGGCCACGCCGCCGGGCACGATGCGCTGCGTCGGCAGCTCCAGCGTCTGCGCGGCGCAGGGCAGCACCAGCGCGCACGCCCACGCTGCGGCGCTGCGCCGCAGCGCGCACCGCAGGCCTTCGATCGCACCCCGTCGCATCGCGCGATTGTCGCCGCTGGTGCGCCAGGCGCTGTGTCCAAACGCGAGCGCACGACCGCGCGAGCGCATCGCGCGCAGCGCACCCCCGCACGCGGGCGACTTACTTGGCGGCCAGGGCGTCGGCGCCGGCCTTCGCGACGCCGCCGTCCTGCTCGGCCGAGCCGCCCGAGACGCCGATGCCGCCGATGATCTTGCCGTCGACCATCAGCGGCAGGCCGCCTTCGACAGCGTTGGCGCCGCGCAGCGTGAGGATGCGCAGGCCCGCACCGCCACCGGCCACGGCATCCTGGAACGCCTTGGTCGGGCGCCGGAACATCGCCGCCGACACCGCCTTGTCCTGCGACACCGCGATGCTGCCGGTCTGCGTGTTGTCCATGCGGTCGAACAACACCAACTGACCCGCGTTGTCGACCACCGTCACCGCCATCGGCACGTTGATCTTGCGCGCTTCGGCGAGCGCGGCCGTGGCAGCCTTGTGTGCCTGCTCTTGCGTGACGTTGGGGCCGTACTGCGGCACCTGGGCGAATGCTGCCGGGGCGGCCAACGTGGCGCACGCGGTCATCGCAAGCACAGCCAGAAGGTTCTTGTTGATGCGCATCCCTGTCTCCTGTGTAAGGGAAAACACGCCGGCAACCCCGGCGGGTCGCGCAGTTTACGAACGAACCGTCCGCTCGATTCCAGCGCTGGCGCGTTGGACCGTGATGACTATTCGCGCAGCCGTGGCGCCAGCGTCGCGAACTGCTCGTCCTGCGGCTGCGCGGGCAATTGGCCGGTGGCGCCAGCCTGCGCGACCACCTGCGTCAGCAAGCGGATGCCCAGCGGCGCCAAGGCGCGCTCCCACAGCTCGCGAGCGCCTTCGCCGGGCTTGACGAAGCACCAGTCCTGCGCGGCGATCGCGCCCGCGTCCATGCGCTCGGCCAGGTGGTAGATCGAGCCGCCGGCGATCGGGTCGCCGCACTTGATGGTCCACTCCACCGCTGCGATCCCGCGGTGACGCGGCAGCAGCGACGGGTGGTAGCCGATGCCGCCCAGGCGCGCCTTGGCCAGCGCATCGGCGTCGATGCGTGCGTGCGTGTGCGCCGTCACGATCAGCTCGGTACCGTCGGCGATCTCGGCGGCCGGCACGTGGCGCGGGTCGCGCTGCACGCGCAGCGCGATGCCGTGCGCCTGCGCGCGCAGCGCGAGGCGGTCGTCGGCGGCCGGTGCCACCACCTGCAGGACCCGGACGTCCAGCGTCGCGAGCTGGTCGAGCACGGCCGCGCCGAAGTAGCGTGAACCGACGAGAGTGATGTTCAAGGGCACGGCAGCTCCGCTGGAAGGATTGAAACGAGGGCGCGCGGCGCGCGCCGCACGGCGGCGCGTGGCGCGTGAGGGGACAGCCCGCGCGCTATTTCGACCACGAGTCTTTCAGGCCCGTGATGCGGTTGAACACGGGTGTCGCACTCGTGTGGTCGATGCGATCGGTGACGAAGTAGCCGTGGCGCTCGAACTGCCAGCGCTGGTCACGCTCACGCCCGACCAGCGACGGCTCGAGCCAGGCGCGCACCTCGCTGAGGCTGTGGGGGTTGAGGGCCTGCCGGAAGTCGCGGTCGCCGGCATCGGGTTGTGGCTCGCTGAACAGTCGATCGAACAGTCGCACGGTGGCGCCGATCGCACCGCCTTCGGCCGCAGGGTGGGCGCCGACCCAGGTGATCGTGCCCTTGACCTTGACCGCGTCGGCGCCCGGCGTGCCGCTCTTGGTGTCGGGCACCACGCGCGCCAGCACCGCGCTGACGCGGCCTTGCGCGTCTTTCTCGCAGCCGGTGCACTCGATCACCACGCCGTACTTCAGGCGCACCTTGTTGCCCGGGAACAGGCGAAAGAATCCCTTGGGTGGCACCTCGGCGAAATCGTCACGCTCGATCCACACCGCGGGCCCGAGCGTGAAGCGGCGTGCGCCCAACTCGGGCCGCTGCGGATGCGCAGGTGCGCTGCACGGCTCGCGGTGCGCGTCGGCGCCGAACAACTCGGCCCAGTTGGTGAGCTTGAGCAGCACCGGATCGAGCACCGCCATCGCGCGCGGCGCCTGCGGCTCGAGATCGTCGCGCAGCGCGATCTCGAGCACCGAGTAGTCGACCCAGATGTTGGTCTTGCTGGCACCGGTGTCGTCGGCCATCTTGCGGATGCTGGCTGGTGTGTAGCCGCGCCGGCGCATGCCGGCCAGGGTCGGCATGCGCGGATCGTCCCAACCCCACACGTGGCCCTCGTCGACCAGCTGCTTGAGCTTGCGCTTGCTGGTGATCACGTAGGTGAGGTTCAGGCGCCCGAACTCGATCTGCTTGGGCAGCGGGCGCTGCAGCAGGCCGCCGTCGGCGAGTTTGTCGAGCAGCCAGTCGTAGAACGGCCTCTGGTCCTCGAACTCCAGCGTGCAGATGCTGTGCGTGATGTTCTCCAGCGCGTCCTCGATCGGGTGCGCGTAGGTGTACATCGGGTAGATGCACCAGCGATCGCCGGTGTTGTGGTGCGTCGCGCGCTTGATCCGGTACAGCGTCGGATCGCGCAGGTTGATGTTGGGCGAGCCCATGTCGATCTTGGCGCGCAGCACCATCGCGCCGTCGGCATACTGGCCGTCGCGCATCGCGCGGAACAGCCGCAGGTTGTCTTCGACGCTGCGCTGGCGGTGCGGACTGTCGGTGCCCGGCGTGTTGAAGTCGCCGCGGTTGGCGCGCATTTGCTCGGGTGTCTGCTCGTCGACGTACGCGAGCCCGGCTGCGATCAGATGTTCCGCGGCGCGGTACATGAAGTCGAAATAGTCGCTCGCGTAGTACAGATGATCGGTGCCGTTGACCTCCCAGCTCCAGCCGAGCCAGTGCACCATCTCGACGATCGCGTCGACGAACTCCTGCTCCTCCTTCTCCGGGTTGGTGTCGTCGAAGCGCAGGTGACACACGCCGCCGAACTCCTGCGCAAGCCCGAAGTTCAGGCACACGCTCTTGGCGTGGCCGATGTGCAGGTAGCCGTTGGGCTCGGGTGGAAAGCGCGTGCGGATGCGCGCCGGGTCCTTGCCGCCCGCCGCATGATGCGCTGCATCACCGGGGCTGCCGCCGAAGTGCCGCGGCGCGTACGTGCCGGCCGCCAGGTCGCGCTCGATCACCTGGCGCAGGAAGTTGGCGGGCTTGGCGGAGGTATCGGTCTTGGCGGGCGCTGACATCGGCGATGCACGGCAGATTGCGCGGTGCGCAACGATTCTATCGGCCTCGTTCACAAGCCTTTACCGATGCCGCGGCAGCGGCGCGTGAACCAAAGCGCCGCCTGCGCCGTTGAAGGGCTCAGGGCCGGCGCCTGTCGGCCTTCGATTCGGGACACTCGGGAGATCGACATGGCTCGCGCCGTTGCACGCACCTTGATGGCCGTCGGCACACTCGCTGCGTTGGCAGCCGGATCGGCCCACGCAGCCGACGTTCATTGGAGCGTCGGCATCAACGCCCCGATCGCCCCCGGCGTCGCGGTCGGCACGGTGATCTCCAACCACGGCGTGTGGCCGGTGCCGGTGATGGCGCCCGCCCCGGTGTATCTGCCGGCGCCGCCGGTCTATGGGCCACCGGTCTATGGGCCACCGGTCTATGGGCCATCGGTCTATGGGCCATCGGTCTATGGGCCATCGGTCTATGGGCCGCCGGTGTACGCGGCACCGGTGTACGCACCGCCCGTCGTCTACGGTGCGCCGGTGTGGGTCGGTGGGCGTTGGGCGCGTTACCCAATGCACCATGCGCATCCGCATCCAGTGGCGTGGCGCCCGGGCTACGACCATCGCGCGCCGGCGCCGCGCGTGCCGACACCGCGCATGCCCGGCCGCGAGATCCGCTACTGAGTCTTGTGTCGAGTCAAGCGTGCATCACGCGCGCTTGAACACCAGCACGGCGTTGGTGCCGCCGAACGCGAACGAGCTGCTGATCGCTGCGCCGAGCGCAGCGGCCGTGGGGTCGCCCGGCTGCACCAGTTGAACGCCGCACTGCGCGTCTGGCACGTCGCAGTGCGCGTTGGGTGGCAGCTGCCGACGGCGCAGCGCCAGCACCGTCACCAGCGCTTCGAGCGCGCCGGCGGCGCCCAGCAGGTGGCCGTGCAGTGCCTTGGTCGAACTGACCCGCAGGTCGCCGACTGAGTCGCCCCACACCGCGCGCAACGCATCGCACTCGACCGAGTCGCCGATCAGCGTGGCGGTGCCGTGCGCGTTGCAGTAACCCACCGCCTGCGGTTGCAATTGTGCGTTGGCGAGCGCGCCGCGCAACGCACGCTGCTGGCCGGCGCTGTCGGGCTTGGTCAGGTGCGTCGCATCGCAGCTGATCGCGCTGCCGGCCAGCTGCGCATGGACGCGCGCGCCGCGCTGGCGCGCCCGTGCCGTGCTCTCGAGCACCAGGAACGCGGCGCCTTCGCCGAGCACGAAGCCGTTGCGGTTGGCGGCAAACGGCTTGCACGCGCGCGCCGCGTGGCCGCGCTCGAACGACGCCAAGGTCTGCAACGCCTGCCACGCGGCCATCACCCCGGGCACGATCAAGGCTTCGGCGCCACCCGCGATCGCGAGGTCGATGTCGCCGCGCCGCACTGCGTGCGCCGCCTCGGCCAACGCCACCGCCGACGATGCGCACGCCACCGAATAGGTGAGCACAGGGCCGAGCACGTGGTGCCGCATCGCGATGTGTGCCGCCGGCGCGTTGGGCATGAAGGCGGGCACCGTGAGCGGCGGTACGCGGCCGCCGCGACGGCCCGATGCGTAGGCCGCTTCGAGCGCGCCCGCGCCACCCATGCCGCAGCCGACGTAGACGCCGATGCGCTCGGGCGCTGCGCCGTGCGCACCGGCATCGTCGAGCGCCAGGCTGGCCGCGGCCAGCGCGAGCTGGCTGACACGATCGACGCCGGCCAGTTGCAGCTTGGTGAACCAGCGCGCTTCGTCGAACGCGACCGTCGCGGCTGCCGCCGGCTTGGGCAGCTCGGAAAACACCTCGTGCACCGCCGACTCGCAGCGCATCAAGGCATCGAACACGCGATCGGGGTCCGCGCCATGCGGCGAGACCAGACCCAGGCCGGTGACGGCAACCATCGTCAAGCGTTCGAGCCGGCGGGCTCGGGCGCTGCCGCGCGGGCGCGCCAGCGCCGATCAGGCGACTTGTTTGTCACGCAGCCGATCGATCAATGCGGCCAGCCCGGCGAGAGTTTCGATTTGTTGGTGTTCGTCGGGCAGCGTCAGGCCCAGCCGGTCCTCGACCTCGAACAGGAATTCGGCGACCGCCAGTGAATCGAGCCCCTGCTCGCGCATCGACTGGTTTGGATCGAGCGCACTCGGCTCGATGTTGTACTTCTCGCGGATGATGTTCTGCAGATCGCCCAGCGAACTCATGGCGAGCACTCCTCCGTGAGGGCTGTGCTGGGTCGAGTCGCCCGCCGCTGGCCCGTGTTCATCAAGGTGCCATTTTATCGTCCGCGTGCGGCGCTCCAGCCGCGCAGTGACAGCCAGCCGACAACAATTGCCAGAATGAGGCCCGCGACGACATCCCACCACACGTGCTGCTTGGTGGCCAGCGTCGACCACACGATCAGCAGATACCAGGCCGCATTGAGCCAGCGCGACGCGTTCGGCACACCGAGGTCGCGCAACAAGCGCTCGATCCACAGCGCCGAGAAGGTCGCGGCAGCCACGTGCAGCGACGGGCAGGCATTGCCGGCCGCGTCGACCCCGCGCAGCACCTCGAACGTGCCTGCGACGGCGAGCGCCTGCCGCGGCACCGCGGTGGGCCACAGGTAGAAGCAGGCCAGTCCGGCGACGCACAGTGCGCCGATCCACCACCCGTAGCGGATCAGCGTGCGCAGGCTCGGCATCAGAGCCGGCGGCACCGCGACGTAGACCCACAGCGAGACGTACGGCCACAGTGCCCACGACTGAAAGCCGATCCAGCGATCGAGCACTGTCAGCGGCATCACGATCGGTGGCTGCGTCGGATGGCGCAGCAAATGGAAGTAGCCGACGAAGAACAGCCACATGAATGCCGCGGTGCCCACCGCCTTCAACCAGAACCAGACGCGCATGCACGCCAAGAGGCGGCTCCACGCGCCCGCGTCGAGCGAGCGCGGCATCGATGCTGCAACCACCGTGGCGGGCGCCGATGGCGCTGCGGCGGGCAGCTCGCTGCTGGGCATGGCACGCAGCGTACCACCGCTGCTTCGCGCGCGTGCTGCGGCTCACGGCGCGATGGCCATAATGCGGGTGTGCAACCAAACCAAGACGGCATCACATCAACCTCGCAGCGTGTGCCACCGGCCACCTTGCCGCCGCATGCGCCGCTGCATGAGTACTACGACAACGAAGAAGAGCACGAGCGTTTCGTGCGCCACCTGTTCGATGCGACGGCGCCCGATTACGAACGCGTGGAGCGTCTGCTCGCGTGGGGCACCGGCTCGTGGTATCGGCGCCAGGCACTTCGGCGCGCCGGCATGAGCTCGGACATGCAGGTGCTCGACGTCGGCACCGGCACCGGATTGCTGGCGCGCGAGGCACTCGCGTTGTGCGGCGCCGGCGGCAGCGTGGTCGGGGTCGACCCGAGCGCGGGCATGATGGCGCAGGCGCAATTGCCGCGCGTGTCGCTGCTGCAGGGCCGTGCCGAGGCGCTGCCGTGCGGCGCCGCGACGCAGGACTTCGTCTGCATGGGCTATGCACTGCGCCATCTGAGCGACCTCGATCAGGCGCTGTCCGAATTTCACCGTGTTCTGCGTCCAGGCGGGCGGATGGTGATGCTCGAGATCACGCGCCCGCGTGGCGCGCTGGCGCACTGGGCGCTCAAGGGCTACATGCGCACCGTGGTGCCGGTGGCCGCACGGCTGGTGACGCACCATGCCGACACCGCGACGCTGTGGCGCTACTACTGGGACACGATCGAGGCCTGCATCGCGCCGCAGCTGGTGCTCGATGCGATGCGGCGGGCCGGGTTCGTCGAGGTCGACCAGCACGTCGAGCTCGGCATCTTCAGCGAGTACAGCGCGACCAAGCGGAGGCCCGCGTGAACGCGTCCGGCGACGACGTCGTCGCCGAGCCGTGCGATGTGCTGGTGGTGGGCGGCGGGCCGGCCGGCTCCACAGCCGCCACGCTGCTCGCGCGCCAGGGACGCAAGGTGGTGCTGGCCGAGAAGCTGCACCACCCGCGCTTTCACATCGGCGAGTCGCTGCTGCCGGCCAACGTGTTGCTGTTCGACGCGCTCGGGCTGCGCAGCGAGCTCGAGCGCATCGGCATTCGCAAGTTCGGCATCGAGTTCATCTCCACCGAGCATGCGCATTCGAGCTTCCTCGAGTTCGGCGACGCCTGGGACAAGACGATGCCCTATGCGTGGCAGGTGCGACGTTCGGTGCTCGACGAGATCCTGTTCCGCCATGCCGCGGCCAGCGGCGCGCAGACGCTCGAAGGCTGCAAGGTCACGCAGGTGGCGTTCGACGACGGCGGCGTCTCGGTGCGTGCGCAAATGGAAGACGGCACGCCGCGGCGCTGGCGCGCCCGCTACCTGCTCGATGCCACCGGGCGCGACACGATGCTGGCCGCCAAGCACGGCTGGAAGCGCAAGAACGACGCGCACGGCAGCGCGGCGATCTTCGGCCACTTCCACAACGCGCGCAGGCTGCAGGGCCGCCTCGAAGGCAACATCAGCATCTTCTGGTTCGAGCACGGCTGGTTCTGGTTCATTCCGCTGGCTGACGGCTCCACCAGCGTGGGTGCGGTGTGCTGGCCCTATTACCTGAAGTCGCGCGACAAGCCGCTGCGCGAGTTCTTCGCCGACACGATCGCGCTCGCGCCCGGCCTGCAGGAGCGGCTGCGCGACGCGACGCTGATCGACGACATGGTGTATGCCACCGGCAACTACAGCTACGCCGGCACGCATGCGTGCGGCGAGCGCCATGCGCTGCTGGGCGATGCGTTCGCGTTCATCGACCCGGTGTTCTCGTCGGGCGTCTACTTCGCGATGCGCAGCGCGTTCGCTGGCGCCGAGCTGGTGGCCACCGAGCTCGATCATCCGCAGCAGGCAGCCGCGGCGCGGCGCCGCTACGCCGCGCTGGCGCACAAGGGGCCGAAAGAGTTCTCCTGGTTCATCTACCGGATGACCAACCCCGCGATGCGCGAGCTCTTCATGGGGCCGCGCAATCCGCTGCGCGTGAAAGAGGCTCTGCTGTCGCTGCTGGCCGGCGACATCCATGGCCGCACGCCGATCTGGGCGTCGCTCGCGCTGTTCAAAGCGATCTACTACCTGACCTGCCTCGGCAACGCACCGAGGGCGTGGCGCGCCTGGCGGGCGCGCCAGCGCAACGTCGAACAAGTCGGCCCGACCAAGGGGGAGAACGTGCTTGTCGAGAGCTAGTGGAGGTGGCCTCATGTTCATCGCAGCACTGTTCTCCCTCACCTGGCCATCGGCGCGCGCCGATCAGCCGCTGTGGGAGGCTGGCGCGGGCATCAGCGTGCTGCGCCTGCCCGACTACCGCGGCTCGGATCAGAGCCGCACCTGGGTGCTGCCGATACCGTACATCGCGTACCACGGCGACATCCTGAAGGCCGATCGCGAGGGCGCGCGCGCGGTGCTGCTCGACACCGAGCGCGTCGACTTCGACGTCAGCGTGGCGGCCACCGCGCCGACCCGCAGCGACGACAACATCGCGCGCCAGGGCATGCCCGACCTGGCCGCCACGTTCGAGATGGGCCCCAACCTCAATGCCACGCTGGCGCGTGGCAGCTGGTGGAAGCTGCAGCTGCGCGTGCCGGTGCGCGCCGCGCTGACGATCGAGTCGCATCCGCAGATGGTGGGCTGGCTGGCCAGCCCGAACCTGAACCTCGACACCAAGATCAACGGCTGGAACGCGTCGCTGCTCGGCGGCCCGCTGTTCGGCAGCCGCAGCTTCAACGGCTACTACTTCGACGTCGCGCCCGAGTTCGCGACGCCGACGCGCACGGCCTATCGCGCGCCCAGCGGCTTCGGCGGCTGGCGGCTGATCGCCAGCACCTCGCGCCGTCTCGGCTCGTGGTGGATGGGGGCCTTCGCCACCGCCGACACGGTGAGCGGCGCGGTCTACGACAACAGCCCGCTGGTGCGCAAGCACGGCACGCTGGCCTTCGGATTCGCGCTCTCGTACGTGTTTGCCGCCTCGGAGCAGCGGGTGCCCGATGAGAACTGAGCGCCTGGTCGTGCGCTCGTGGCCGCAGCCGCTGGCTTGGCTGGTGCTGCAGCTGCTGCTGGTGTGCCTGGGCGTGATGTCGGTGGTCTGGAACCTGGTGGCGCTGG
>Ga0207675_100001030_pt1 | contig 27637 bp, 21 predicted proteins | sample KBSSwiS42_FD_184305 | JGI IMG/M metagenome (GOLD analysis project Ga0207675, IMG submission 184305) | Switchgrass rhizosphere microbial communities from Kellogg Biological Station, Michigan, USA - KBS Switchgrass S4-2 (SPAdes) (version 2) | ecosystem: Host-associated > Plants > Roots >...
TCGAAGTGCCGCTGTTCGGCGGCAATCGCATCGAAGTGCGCACGCAGGCGCGCGAAGCGCGTGCGCTGGTGTGCGAGACCGTCGCGCGCGCCACCGACCACGTGAATCTGCAAGGCATCGCCTGGCTGGTCGAGCCGCACGGGGAGCCGCTGGTGCAGCGCTTGCTGGCGCGGCGCCGCGACGGCGTGCGCGTGAACCTGATGCTCGACGAGGCAACGATCGGCGCGGCGGCGCTGCCTGCCTTGCGCGCGCTGCGCAGCGCCGGTGTGCGCATCGGGGCGCTCGGGCCTCGCGCGGCGTGGCGTGCTCTGCTCGAGGCCCGCGAGCCGGCGCGTGCGCTGATCGTGGTCGATGGCCGCATCGCGCTGACGGGAGGTGTCGCGGGCGACGACGGCGCCTGCCTGGTGTGCGTCGAGGGCCCGGCAGTGGCCGAGCTGCAATGGCTGTTCGTCGATCGCTGGCGTCGGCGTGTGCCGGCACCACTGCCCAACGGACACTACTTTCCGGCCTTGAGCTGGGTCGGCAGCCAGCGCATCGGCTTGGCCACTGCCGACTCCGACTGCGGACGCGCCGCCCATGAGCGCACGCTGGTTGCGGCGGTGGATGCGGCGCGAGACCGCGTGCTGCTGGTCGGCGCCGGCGGGTTGCCGAACAAGACGCTGCGCCTCGCACTGGCGGCGGCATGCGTCCGCGGCGTCGACGTGCACCTGCTGCTTTCCGAGGGTAAGCGCGCGTCCGCTCGATCGTCGTGCATGCCGTGGCTGCGCGCCGGCGTGCACGTGCACTTGCTGCGCAGCGCACCCGGCGCCGCGGCCAGCGTGGTCGACGGCGTCTGGTCCACGCTGGAGGCACCAGGCGACGCGCGCGCAGTCCATGCGGCCGAGCGCGACCACGTGATCGTGCTCGACGCCGACTTCGGCGCACAGGCCGAGTCGGCGTTCTGGCGCGACGTGGCCCGCAGCAACGAAGTCACCCATCCCACCGGTCAGCCGCACGCGCTGCGCCGTTTGAATCTGCGCCTGGCGCGCTATCTCGAGGTAAGCCCGTGATGTCAGACACCGACGCAGAAGACGCCGCACCGCCGCTCAACGGCCACGCCGCCAGTGCACCGATCACGGTGTACGGCGCCGGCTATGTCGGCCTGGTGACGGCGGCGTGCCTGGCCGAGCTGATGCACAACGTGGTGTGCATGGACACCGACGCGACGCGTGTCGCGCAATTGAACCGCGGCTGCCTGCCGTTCCATGAGCCGGGCCTCGAAGACCTGATCGTTCGCAACGGCCGGCGCGGCCGCCTGGTGTTCACCACCGACGCGGATCCGGCGGTGGCACACGGCGCGATCCAGTTCATCGCAGTGGGCACGCCGTGCGGCTGGGACGGCGCAGCCGACATCGGCCACGTGCTGTCGGTGGCGCGCCAGATCGGCGCACGCCTGCAGCATGACGCATTGATCGTCTGCAAGAGCACGTCGCCGGTGGGCACCGCCGATCGTGTGCGCCAGATCGTGCAGAGCGAGCTGATGCGGCGCAATGCCCGCAAGCTGTCGTTCTCGGTGGTGGCCAACCCCGAGTTCCTGCGCGAGGGCACCGCGGTCGAGGACTTCATGCAGCCCAGCCGCGTGGTGGTCGGTGCCGACAAGGCGCACGCGCTGCAGACCATGCGCACGCTGTACGCGCCGCTGCTGCATCAGGCGTCGCAGTGGCTGCCGATGACGGTGCGCGCCGCCGAACTCACCAAGTACGCCTGCAACGCGATGCTGGCCGCTCGCATCAGCGTGATGAACGACTTCGCGCTGCTGGCCGAATCCCTGCACGTCAACATCGACGAGGTGCGCAAGGGAATGGCCAGCGATCCGCGCATCGGGCCGCGCTTCCTGGCCGCCGGTTGCGGCTTCGGCGGCTCGTGCCTGCCCAAGGACCTGCGCGCCCTGCAACACACCGCGATGGAACACGGCCTGCTGTTGCCGACCCTGGCGGCGGTGGAACAGACCAATGCGCGCCAAAAGGCACTGCTGGCGCGTCGGCTGATCGAATGGTTCGGCGGCTCGCTGGCGGGGCGTCGGATCGCCCTGTGGGGTCTGGCCTTCAAGCCCGGCACCGACGACCTGCGCGACGCGCCGAGCGAGACCATCATCGCGGCGCTCGTCGGCGCCGGAGCGCGCGTGGTGGCGCACGACCCGGTGGCGATGCCAGCGGCGCAGCGGCGCCACGGCCACTTGGCGGCGCTGCAGTTCGCGGTCGACCCGCTGGAGGCGATCGAGCAGGCCGACGCCTTGGTGATCGCCACCGAGTGGCCGCAGTACGCCGGGATGGATTGGGCGCAGGTGCGCCAGCGCATGGCGCAGCCTTTTGTGCTGGACGGGCGCAACCTGTGCGACCCCGAGCTTATGGCCGAACTGGGCTTTCGCTACCAGGGGATCGGGCGAGGTAACTTTGAAAAACTTGCAGCAACTCCTTCCACTTTTGCCCCGCGCGCGACGGCGACCGAGAAATTGCCTTCAGGCAGTTTGATCCTCCGAGGCGCCGTTTCTACGGCAATGCCGCCCTGACAGCGCCCTGGTTCAGACGAGCGCGCCGCGACGGTTGACGCGGCAGCTTGCGTGCGGGCACGCGGGATGCTTTCAGCCCCGCCATGAATCAAGTTTGCGGGGCCGACCCGCGGTGTCTGGCCGCGCCGCAAGGCGCACGACGGCGTGCTCGCGCCGAGGCGGGCAGCGCGTGCGCTTGATCGCCATGCTGGCCGAGTTGTTCGATTTGCAGTGGTCGCGGCGGGATGCCCGGCCGCGTCCGCGTGATCCCGACGATGACTGGTCTATCGCGCACGCATTCCGTTGGATCGGGTGACCGCCCTGGCGCCCGGCCACGCGATGCCATCCCTCGCAAGCTGCAGGCTGCCTCGGCCGGAGGCGGGCGTGCGGTGCCGCTTGTGCGATGCTCACCGGTCCGGCAGCGCGCCCGGGCGCAGTCCCCGCGCGCCGCTTCGAAGGCCGACTGGGTGAGTGCCACGGTGAACGCGACGCAGCGCTGGGCAGGCCGCCTGGCCACTTTGTGGCCGAAGGCGTCGCTGCGCGCGTACCTGGCGGCCATCATGGTGATCGCCACGCTGCCGGTGATCGGTTTCATGGCGTTCAAGATCTACCAAGACATCGGCGCGGAGCGGACGCGCATGTGGAGCGTGCTCGAGCGCTCGGCGGCGGCCAACGCGCAGGGCGTCGAGCGCGAGCTCGCGTCTTCGGTCGATGCGCTGCAGATCCTTGGCCGCACGACCCTGGTGGGCAACCACGACAGCGCCGAGTTCGAGGCGTTGCTGCGCGAGCGCGCCCAGTTGCGGCCGTCGTGGCGCGGCGCGTTCCTGATCGCCGCCAACGGTGATGTGCTGGTGAACACAAAGCTGCCGTTGCTCGATGCGAAAACGGCCAACCGCACCAACGTGCTGGAGCGCCCCGAGTTCCGCGACATGCTGACGCAACCGCGGCCGATGATTTCCAACCTGATGGCGCGCGGCGACGATGGCGCCTTCACCACCGCAGTCGCGGTGCCGGTGCTGGAGGCTGGCAAGCTGCGCTACGTGGTGGGCGCCTGGATCGACGTCAGCGCGTGGCAGGCGTTGCTGCAAAGCGCCGGTGTGCCCGCCGACGGCATCCTCACCATCTTCGATCGCGAGCACCAGGTGATCGCGCGCACGCAGGCGCCCGAGCGCTTCGTCGGCACGCGGTTGCGCCCGGAGGCGATCGCGGCGATGGACAACCAGCCGTCGGGCGCGCGGCGCACGATGATGCTGGAGGGCGTCGACGCCTACGCCGCCTGGCACGAGGTGCCGATCTCGCGTTGGGGCATCGCGGTCGGCATCCCGGTGGCACCGCTCGACCTGGCGATCTACCAGGCGGTGTCTACCGCGGCCGCGGGCGCATTGCTGTGCGTGATGCTCGGCCTGTACTTCGCATCGATCGTCGCGCGCCACCTGGTGCTGCCGCTCGATCAGCTGTCCAAGGGCGCGATCGATGTCAGCACGCCGGTGGTGGTGCGCGAGGTGGCCGACCTGCGTCAGGCCCTCATGCAGGCGCAGCAGCGCGACGTCGCGGCGCGCCAGCGGCTGCAGGCCACCGCAGCCGAATTCGAGACCTTGTTCAACTCGAGCCCTGTCGCGCTTGCGTTCGCGCACGACCCGCAGTGCGACCTGGTGACCAACAACTCGGCGATGGATGCGCTGTTCGGCGTGTCGTCGAGCCAGCCGGTCGCGGCCGTGCGCGTGCTGCGCGACGGCCGGCCGCTGGCGACCGGCGAGCTGCCGCTGCAGCGCTGTGCGGCCACCGGCGAGGCCGTGCTGCCCGTGGAGTTGCAGCTGCAGGTCCCGGGCCGCGAGCCGTGCCATGTGCTGGCGCAGGCGGTGCCGCTGCACGACGCCGCCGGCGCGCCGCGCGGCGCGATCGGCGCGATGGTGGACATCAGCGAGCGCGTGCGCAAGGATGCGCAGCTGCTGAGCGTCGACCAGCGCCTGCGCGAGAGCCAGAACCTGATCGAGCTGGCGCAGGAGGCCGGCCACGTCGGCTTCTTCCACTACCGTTTCGATGACGACAAGCTGAGCTGGTCGCCCGGTCAGGCCAAGCTGTTCGGCATCGATCCCCGGCCCAAGGACAGCACGCTCACCGAGTGGGTGCGTCACATCAACACCGAAGACCGCGCGCGCGTCGAGCGGGCGTTGCGCGAGCTGTTCGCGGCGGGCCGCGAGCGCGAGTCGCTGGAGTACCGCGTCACGCCGCCCGACGGCCAGACACGCTGGCTGTCCAGCCGCGTGCTGGTGATGTACGACGCGGCGAAACGGCCGCGGCAACTCACCGGCGTCAGCGTCGACGTCACCGATGAAAAGCAGGCGCAGCGCGAGCGCGCGTCGCTGATCGAGTTGGAGCGTGCGGCGCGCCTGCAGGCCGAGGCCGCCAACCAGGCCAAGGACGAGTTCCTTGCCATGCTCGGTCACGAGCTGCGCAATCCGCTGAGCGCGATCGCGTCGGCGGTCGAGGTGCTGAACCGGGTCGACTCGGGCAGCGATCTGGCCACCAGCGCGCGCGACATCGCGGCACGCCAGACACGTCACCTGGCGCACATGATGGACGACCTGCTCGACGTCGGCCGCGTGATCTCGGGCAAGGTGCTGCTGAGCCGGCGCGCGGTGGATCTGGCAGCGATTGCGCAGCGCGTGATGTCGACGCTGGAGGTCACCGGAGAGGCGCAGCGCCACGTGGTGGAGGTGCAGCTGGAGCCGGCCTGGATCGACTGCGACGCCACCCGCATCGAGCAGGTGATGAGCAACCTCGTCACCAACGCCTTGAAGTACACGCCGGCCGGTGGCCGCATCGCGGTGCACGTGCGGCACGACGACACCGGGCAGGCCGTGCTCGAGGTGAGCGACAACGGCCCTGGCATCCCGCCGACGCTGCTGCCCCGCGTGTTCGACCTGTTCGTGCAGGGCGAACGCTCGCTCGACCGGCGCACCGGCGGCCTGGGCATCGGCCTCACGCTGGCACGCCGTCTGGTCGAGCTGCACGGTGGCACGATCGACGCCGACAGCTCGCCGCGCGGCAGCACGTTCACCGTGCGGCTGCCGGCGATCGAGGCGCCCGCGATCGGTGAGGCCGCCGCCGGGGGCATCGAGCTACAGCGGCGCAGCGTGGTGCTGGTCGAGGACAATGAAGATGCGCTTGAAAGCCTGCGCACGATGCTGGAACTCGACGGTCACACGGTTGTCACCGCACGCGATGGCGTCAGCGGTTTGCGCACGGTGCTCGAATTGCGGCCGGACGTGGCGGTGGTCGACGTCGGGCTGCCGGGCATGACCGGTCTGGAAGTCGCCAAGCGCAGCCGCGGTGCCGGCTTCGCTGGGCTGATGATCGCGATCTCGGGCTACGGCCGCGCGTCCGACGTGCGGCAAGCACGCGAGAGCGGCTTCGATGCGCACCTGGTCAAGCCGGTCAACGTGGCCGACTTGCAACGATTGATGACCTCGCCATGAGCGTGCTCATGGGCGAGGGATTGAGAGGAACGTGGTGACGCGCGCGGCGCGCACCACGGCCGATGGACAGGCACTACGGATGCACGGAGAGACAACCATGAGTCACGCACTCATCGTCGAAGACGACACCGACGCGGCGCAGATGATGGCCGCCCTGGTGGCCAGCGACAATTTCACCGTCGCCACGGCACACAACCTCGGCGACGCGCGGCGGCAGCTCGCGCTGCAGCCGCCCGACATCGTGCTGCTCGACCTGCAGCTGCCGGACGGCAGCGGCATGAGTCTGTTCGACGACCCCGAGCTGCTGTCGCAGTCCGAGGTCGTGCTGATCACCGGTCATGCCAGCCTCGACACATCGATCCAGGCACTGCGGCTCGGTGCGGCCGACTACCTGGTCAAACCGGTGAGTCCGAAGCAGCTGCACGGCATCCTGTCGCGCGTGATGAGGCCGTCCACGCTGAAGGCCGAGCTGGCGACGATGAGCGCCAAGTGGAAGGACACCGGCACCTTCGGCCACCTGTGGGGCCGCTCGATGTCGATGCAGCGCGTGTACGAGCAGATCTCGCGCGTCGCCGGCACCGCCGTGACGGTGTTCATCACCGGCGAGAGCGGCACCGGCAAGGAGCTGGTGGCCAAGACCGTGCACGAGCTGAGCCGGCGCCGCAAGCGTCCGTTCATCGCGGTGAACTGCGGCGCCATCTCGCCCAACCTGATCGAGAGCGAACTGTTCGGCCACGAGAAGGGCAGCTTCACCGGCGCCGACCGCCAGCACCAGGGCTTCTTCGAGCGCTCGCATGGCGGCACGCTGTTTCTAGACGAGATCACAGAGATGCCGCTCGAGCTGCAGGTGAAGCTGCTGCGGGTGCTGGAGACCGGCACCTTCGCGCGCGTGGGCTCCACGCAGACGCTGGAAGCCGATGTGCGCGTGATCGCGGCCAGCAATCGGCCGCCCGAGACAGCGGTGGCCGCCGGCAAACTGCGCGAAGACCTGTTCTACCGCCTCAACGTGTTCCCGATCTCGCTGCCCCCGCTGCGCGACCGCGCCGACGACATCGGCCTGCTGGCCGAGCACTTCCTGACCGAGGTCTGCAGCACCGAAGGCGTGGTCAAGCGGCTGGCGCGCGAAGCGGTGGTCAAACTCGAGCGCTATCGCTGGCCGGGCAACGTGCGCGAGTTGCGCAACGTGGTGCAGCGCGCGTTCGTGATGACCCCGGGTGACGTCATCAGCGACGAGTGGCTGCCGACCTCGGGGGCGCCGGCGACGCCCAGCACCAGCAGCAGCGCCCACGAGCCGACGCCGCAGGCCGCCACCGGCGAGACCATCACGGTGCAGGTCGGCACGTCGATTGCGCAGGCCGAGCGCCAGCTGATTCTGGCCACCTTCGAGCATTGCGGCCACAACAAGGAGCGCACGGCGGCTGCACTGGGAATCAGCCTGAAGACGCTCTACAACCGACTCAAGGAGTTTGCCAACGAGGGCCGCGAGGAGAGTGGCCGCTCCGCCGCATCCGAATCGTCGTCGACGCAGTGACGCTTCGCCATGCCGATGGGCATGGCGATTGCCGAAAAATCGTGGCCCACAGTCGGGATCCTCCGGCTGGGTTTCGCATTCTCTTCGCAGGAGTCACGACATGAACGGATTCAAATCCATCGTCGTCGGCACATCGGCCGCCTTGGCGGTCGTGGCCGGCTACGTGTTCGCCCAGTCGACCACCGACAACTCGACGGGTTCGAGCTCGACCAGCTCATCGCAAAGCACACGGCCGCAACCGTCGACGACGACGACGACCAGCCCGTCGGACACCACGACGACCACGACCACCACGTCGCCGAGCACGCCTTCGACCTCACCCAGCACGTCGACCTCGCCGAGCACCGATTCGGCCACCACGTCGCCGGTGACGCCGTCGACCTCGCCCAGCATGTCGGCCTCGCCGAGCACCTCGTCGACGGACTCGACCGCGACCCCGTCCAGCGGCCAACGCACGCCGAGCGCCGACACGTCCAGCAGCAGCATGAACAGCGGCGCCACCAACAGCACCCGCAGCAACAGCAGTGGCTCCGACGCGTCGATGAACACCGACGCCACGGTGCGGCCGGCACGCAGCGACCGCGGTTGAACGATTGCGTTCAGGCCCGGTTCAACGACCGGTGCTTTCCCGAACTGGGGCACGGCCGCCGCGAGGCGGCCTTTCTTTTGCCTGCGTGGTGCTCGCGCGCAAGGCGGTCGTGCGTCGACATCAGCGCGCCGATACGCGCCAGATGGTGTTGCCCACGTCGTCGGCCACCAGCAGTGCGCCGCGGCCATCGACGGCCACGCCGACCGGCCGACCCCAGGCTTCGCCTTCCGGGCTGACGAAGCCGGTCAGCAGATCGATCGGCTTGCCTTGCGGCTTGCCGTCCGCGAACGGCACGAAGACGACCTTGTAGCCGCTGAACGGCTTGCGGTTCCACGAACCGTGCTCGCCGATCACCATGCCGTTGCCAAACGGCGCCGGCAGGCCGCCGCTCCTCAACGCGGCCAGCCCGAGCGGCGCGACGTGGTTGCCGAGCGCGTAGTCGGGCACCTTGGCCTTGGCCACCAGTTCGGGTCGCGCCTCGACGCGATCGTCGACATGCTGGCCGTAGTAGCTGTGCGGCCAGCCGTAGAACGCACCGTCGCTCACGCTCGTGAGGTAGTCGGGCACCAGGTCGCTGCCCAGCTCGTCGCGCTCGTTCACCACCGTCCACAGCGTACCGGTGGTGGGCTCCCACACCATGCCATTGGGGTTGCGCAGGCCGGTCGCGAAGAGGCGCTTGCTGCGCCGCTGCAGATCGATCTCCCAGATCGCGGCACGACCGTCTTCCTTGTCGAGCCCGTTCTCACCGACGTTGCTGTTGGAGCCGACGGTCGCGTACAGCTTGCTGCCGTCGCGGCTGGCGATGATGTTCTTGGTCCAGTGGTGGTTGATCGGGCCGGCCGGCAGGTCGACCACCGGTTGACCGGGCGTCGTCGCGCGCGTTGCGCCAGGCGAATACGAATAGCGCAGCACGCCGTCGGTGTTGGCGACATAGATCGACGAACCGAGAAGCACCATGCCGAACGGCGACTTCAGCCCCTCGATGAACGGCAGGCGCTGCTCGGCCACGCCATCGCCGTCGGCATCGCGCAGCAGCACGATGCGATCGGGGCTCGGCACCGCGGCCCCGGCGTTCTTCATCAACTGCTTCTGCACCTGCGCCTTCAGGCCTTTGCGATCTTCGGGCCGCTCGGGGCCGTTGGTCTCGGCGACCAGCACGTCGCCGTTGGGCAACACGAGCAACCAGCGTGGGTGGTTGAGCCCACTGGCGAAAGCGCTCACGCGCAGCCCCTCGGCGGCCGTGGGCGTTTGGCCGGCCGGCCAGCCCTTGGCCGGTGCGATGTGCACGGTCGGAATCAGCTGCTGGTTCGGCGCTGGCAATTGCGGATACGGTCCTTCGCTGGCTGCGGGGGGCAGGCGGGCCGTGTCGCCGCAGCCCGCGAGCCCACCCAGCGCCCACGCACACAGCAGGGTGCGCCGACGCGGGGAAACGATGGATGAGGTCATGGCTCGCTCTCCAGGCGTAGTGCAGAAGGCAGCAATCTGCATACCGGATTTCGACCCGGCGTCGTGGGCCGACCTTTCCGGTCGCAACGCTTGCAGCAAGCCTTGCCGCGACGCAGCGGAGGCGCACGCATGCCGTGATGCACGGCGGCGCGGGCACGGGCGCTGCCCTGTGCAGGCGTGATCTCCGACCAATCGCCGCCGGCCCATCCAGGTGCTCCGCTCGAAACCGCGCCGGGCGATGACCTGCATCGCATCGCGGTGCGCTCGCTGGTCGCGGCCTCGATCGTCGCGCTGTTGGCCTTGGTGGTGTATCTGCACGCGGTGATCGTGTTGATCTTCGGCAGCGTGCTGATCGCGGTGGCGCTGCGCACCGGCAGCCAGGCGCTGCGTCGCCACATCGGCCTGAGCGATCGCGCGGCGCTGGCCAGCGTCGAGGTCGGCACCCTCGTGCTGCTGGTGGGCGGCGTGTGGTTGCTGGGCGACCCGATCTCGGACCAGTTCGGCGCGTTGCGCAGCGCATTGCCTGCGGCGTTGGAAGCCACCACGCGCTGGCTCAATTCGCATGTCGTCGGCCTGTGGGTGCTGCGCTGGTGGGATGGAGCCAACCCGAATGTCGAGTGGACGAGGCTGGCCGGCCTGTTCGGCAACGCGGTGGGCGCCATTGGTGGCGCGCTGTTGATGATCGTCACCGGGCTGTACCTGGCGGCCGACCCCGAGCTGTACCGCCGTGGCCTGCTGCAGTTGGTGCCGCGGCGCCAGCGCGCGAAGCTCGCGCATGCACTGGCGGAATCCGGCAACGGGCTGTCGCGCTGGCTGCTCGGGCAGGCGGTGGCGATGGTGTTGGTGGGCGTGCTCACCGGCGTCGGCCTGGCCCTGATCGGCATGCCGCTGGCGGTGCCGCTGGGCATCGTCGCGGGCATCCTCGAATTCGTTCCGTTCTTCGGGCCGATCGCATCGGGCGCGCTCACCGTGCTGCTGGCGTTCACGCAGGGCGCTCCGCAGGCCGCCTACGCCGCCCTGGTGTGCTTCGCCGTGCAGCACGTCGAGGGCTATTTCATCCAGCCGTTCGTGCAGCGTTGGGCGATCGCACTGCCGCCGGCACTCGGCCTCATCTCGGTGATCGTCTTCGGGCTGCTGTTCGGCGCGCTCGGCGCGGTGTTCGCGATGCCGCTGATGGTGGTGGTGATGGTCCTGGTGCGTTGCCTGTACGTCGAGGAGGGCCTGGGTGAGCCGGTCACCGCCGGCGTCGCACGGGAACCGCAATTGCCGATTCAAACGCCACCTGCGAGCGCCATCGCGACGGTGGCTCATGAGCCATCCACCCCAAATCCGCGATGAGCAACCTGCCTCCTTCGACGGCGTTGCGTTGCCATCGCGACGGCCATCCACCGAGTGTTCTGCAAGCCGTGGAGCATGAACCACGGCTGCGCGACGATGCGGCGCCGAGGCGCGGCGCGTCGCATCATCTGGCGCTGGAGTGCGCCGGCATCGGCGCCGCACTCGGCGGCACGCTGGGCGTGGTGGCCGCGACGCTGCTGGTCGCGGCCACCGTCTCGGTGTTGGGCGTCGGCGTGGCCGGTCCTTTGGCCGCGGCGTTCATCGGAGCGCTCGGCGGTGCGGCAGTCGGTGGCGCGCTCGGCGTGGCGCTCGATCTGCGCCGCGCGTCGCGGCAGTGCGATGGTTCGAGGGCTGGCGCGCCCGACGGCGCTGAGCCGGCATCGGCGCCGTAAGGCCCGCCATGCGCATCGCCTTCGTCACCGAGACGTTCCCGCCCGAGGTCAACGGGGTGGCGCTGACGGTGGAGCGCACGGTGCGCCACCTGCGGCGTGCCGGGCATGACGTGCTGCTGGTGCGGCCACGCCAGAGCGGTGATGCGCCCGAAGCCGATGAAACGCAGTGCCTGACTCAGGGCATGCGCATTCCGATGTACCCCCAACTGCGCATGGGTCTGGCCAGCAGCGGCGCGCTGCGGCGGTGCCTGGAACGCTTCGACGCCGACCTCGTGCATGTCGCCACCCAAGGGCCGCTCGGGCGCGCCGCGGTGAATGCGGCACAGCGGCTGCGCATCCCGGTGACGAGCGACTTTCGCACCAACTTTCACGTTTATTGCCAGCACTACGGCCTGGGCTTCGCCCGCGAGCTGGTGATGCGCTATTTGCGCAGCTTTCACAACCGCACCGCGGGCACGTTCGTGCCGTGCGCGGGCCTGCGCGACGACTTGCTGGCGCGCGGCTTCGAGCGCGTCGAAGTGATCGGCCGTGGCGTCGACGCGCGAGCGTTTGCGCCACTGCGTCGCAGCGATGCATTGCGCGCGCAGTGGGGCGCGCGGCCCGACGCGCCGGTGCTGCTGTACGTCGGGCGTCTGGCCACCGAGAAGAATGTGCCGCTCGCGTTGCAGGCGTTCGCCGCCGTGCGCGCGCAGGTACCGGCCGCCCGCATGGTGGTGGTGGGCGACGGGCCGCTGACGCACGGGCTGCAGACGGCTCATCCGGACGTGCATTTCGCCGGCGTGCTGCGCGGCGAGGCGCTGGCGACGCACTACGCGAGCGCCGATGTCTTTGTGTTTCCGAGCCTGAGCGAGACCTTCGGCAACGTCACGCTGGAGGCGATGGCCTCGGGCCTGTGCGTGGTGGCGTTCGCAGCCGCCGCAGCCGGAGAGCTGCTGCGCGACGGCCGCAGCGGGTTGCTGGTCTCCCCCGGGGACAGCGCTGGCTTCGTGCAGGCCGTGTGCGCAGCCGCCGCCGGTCGGGTCGACGTCGCGGGGTTGCGCCAACAGGCGCGCCAGGCGGCGCTGCGCAACGACTGGGAGCCTGTGTTGCAGGGCTTCGAGCAGCGGCTGCGCGCGTTGGCGCTGTCGATCGACGTGCTGCACCATGCAAGTCTGGCTTGAGCGAACGGTGGCGCGCTGGGCCGATCGCGACCGGCGCTGGGCCCATGCGGTGCATCGCGTTGCCAACTGGCCGCTGGTGGTGGCGAGCCTCGTGCTCGCGAGCCGGCTCGGCGACGGACCGCTGTGGGTCGGGCTGATCGCGGTGCTGCCGCTGCTCGCTGGTCCCACCGGCAGCGCGTGCGCGTTGCAGATGCTCGGCGTGGGGTTGCTGAACCTCGCGATCTATCGCCTGATCAAGCGGCGCGTCGCGCGCGCGCGGCCGTTCGTGTCGTGCCCCGGCATCCGCTGCTGCACGCGGCCGCTCGACGACTTCAGTTTTCCGAGCGGCCACACGATGCACGCGGTCGCCTTCGCGATCGTGCTGGGCTATCACTTCCCGGCGGCCGTGTGGCTGGCGGTGCCGTTCGCGCTGCTGGTGGCCGCCTCGCGCATGGTGCTGGGGTTGCACTACCCGAGCGATGTCGCGGTCGGCGCGGCTATCGGCATCGGCGGCTCGCTGATGGTGCTGGCCGTCAACTGACCGGCGCGTCGGCGCGCGCGCGCAGGCGGTCGGTCATCGCGGCCAGCGTCCACGGGTGGCGTCGTTGCGCGAGCGCACGCTCGATCAGCCGCAGGGCGGAGCTGCACACGGCCTCGTGTGCCGCGTCTCCGGGGTGCAGTTCGAAGCGCAGCCACCCGTTGCCTTGCTCGAGGCGCGCCACGATGCGGTTGTACGGCAACGACGCGGCACGCCGCCACGCCGCGCGCGTGCTGTAGACGATGCTGCGCGCACGCAGCGCGCGCAGCGGTGCATTCGGGATGCCGCGCGGCAGCGCGACCAGTGCGCTGCGGGTGCAGGTGTAGTCGAACGGCTGGCGGCGCAACGCCTGCCACGCGCCGTCGCTCAGCAGCCAAGCCGGGGCGACGAAGCCCCGCAAAGGCCAGCGCCGGCGTGCGAACCAACGGCGGCCGGCATTCAGACGCTGCGTCGCGTCGGCGGTGCTGAGCGCAGCGAACTCGCCCTCGCCGGCGGTGTACCAGCGGCGCCGCAGGCGGTCGACCCAGCCCTGCGGCGCAGGCGCGTCGTCATGGTGGGTCAGTCCGTGCAGCGCCAACTCGTCGCCGCGTTGCACCCGCGCGTCGAGCCAGTCGTCGAAGGCGGCGCTGGTGTGCTGCCCGTGGTAGTACGGCACCACGAGCAGCGTCAGCGCCATCGGCGCGATGCGTTCGAGCCGCGCGATCAGCTGCTCGCAGCGTGCCTGCGTGGCGGGTGCCACGTCGTGCAGCGTGACGCTCATCGCCAGGCGATCGGGCGCCAGGTCGCGCAGGCGCTCGGGCGCGTTCATGCGGCGGCGGCGTCGAGCCACGCGGCCTGGGCCGCCCGAGTTTGCGGTGTGATCAGCTCGGCATAGCGGCGCAGCAGATGCGCCAGCACGCGCGACCAGTCGTGCCGGCGAGCCTTGTGCAGCGCCGCGTGCAGCATGCGCGCCTCCGGGCGCAACAGTGCCTCGATGGCGCCGGCCCATTCGTCGACGCGGTCGGAGCGCACTGCGATGCCGCAGCCGCCAGCCACCGTCTCCGACAGGCCGCCCGCGTCGCGGACCGCCACCGGCGTGCCGCACGCCATCGCCTCGAGCACCGCCAGCCCGCCGGTCTCCTGATCGCCGGCGTGCACGAAGCCGTCGACGCTGGCCATCACACGCGCCACGCGCGCCGGATGCGCCTCGAAGTCGAGCAGGCGCACGCGTTCGCCCTGCGGCGGCAGCGGGCCCGATCCCATGGCCAGCAGCCAGTGGCGTGGCCCCAAGCGCTCGACTGCGGCCACCAGCTGCGGCAGGTTCTTCTCCGGTGCGAAGCGGCCGGCATACAACAGCAGCCGAGCATCGGACGGCAAGCCGAGCGTGGCCCGCCAGCACTCGTCGCGTGCCTGCGGATGAAACACCGTGCTGTCGACACCCAGCGGCTGGTACACCGCATGGCGCACGCCGGCATCGATCAGGCGGTGCTGCAAGGCGCGACTCGGCGCGAACACGACGTCGAAAGCATCGCACAGGCGCGTGAAGTACTGCGACACGCGTTCGCCGGCTCGCAGTGCCAGGCTGTGCGTGGCATCGGCGCCCATGCCGCTCCAGCGCTCGATGGCGTGCACTGCGAGCGTCGCCACGTCGCTGTGGCAGAACAGCGCGGCTGGCGCGTTCCATTGGCGTGCCGCATCGAGCGCGGCCCATGCGAGCCGGTACGGATCGCCGGCTTCGATCACGTCGGGCCGCTGGGCCGCGATCAAACGCGCCGCGGCCTGGCGACGCCACGGCAGGCGATAGCCGCCCGAGCCGGGCAGCGGCAGGCCGCCGCAATCGACCATGCCGTCGCCGCGCGCACCGGGCGCCACGATGGTGTGGCGCCAGCCGCCATGGGCGGTGAGCCAGGCGCGCTTGGCCAGCAGATAGCGGCGCACGCCGCCTCCGCCGCTCGGATTCCAGAACATCGTGGCATCGACGAGGTGTGGCTGTGCGGCATCGAACGGTGGGGCGGTCATCGCTACGACGGCAGTGGCGGAGTGCCTCGCTGGAGGCAAGGCTTGTGCCGCGCCGTGGGCATGCCGCCTGCCGGATCGAGCAGCAGACGGCGCGTACGCCGGAGGGCCACGTCCGTGCGCATCGGCGCCGGACCCACACAGCAAGGATGCCAGCAATGAACACCCCCGAACTGATCGACGTGATGAACGACCTGATCGAAACCTGCAAGGACGGCGAGTACGGCTTTCGTGCCAGTGCCGAGCAAGTGAAGTCGCGCACATTGCGCGCCAACCTGCTGGCGCGCTCGTCCGAATGCGCCACCGCCGCCGACCAGCTGCGAGCCCACGTGCTGCAACTGGGCGGCAAGCCGGAAGACGGCGGCTCGGCTGCCGGCGCAATGCACCGCGGTTGGGTCGCGGTGAAAGCCAAGCTGTCGACCTACGACGACCTGGCGGTGCTCGAAGAGTGCGAGCGCGGCGAGGATTCGGCCCTCGCCACCTACCGCGATGCGCTCGAGCGCGACCTGCCGACGCCGCTGCGCAATCTGATCGAGCGCCAGTACGAGGGCGCCAAGCGCAACCACCTCGAGGTGCGCAACATGCGCGACTCGTTGCGCACCACCGCGCGCCAGTGAGGCCGACGATGTCTCGCCATCTTGCTTGGGGTGCGGCGCTGGCGGTGCTGGTGGCTGCCGGTTGCAACGGCAAGACCGTGCCGCCGCCGGAGCCGAAGGCAGCGCCGCGCGTCGAACAACCGGGTAGCGCCCCGCGCGCCGGAACCACCGGCGCGGTGGGGGTCGATAGCCGGGCCACGCACCCGGTACAGCAACCGTAGCGCTGCTACAACGACTGCAGCGGCCACGCTTCCAGGCGCGGCCGCAGCGCCGGCTTGCCGATCGCGCGGCGCGTCGAGCGCTCGGGGGCGTACTGATCGTGCGGCAACCGCATCAAGCACGCCCAGCGACGCTCGGGGTGGCTCGGTTCGGGCGGCAGCAGGTGCAGCAGGTGACGTTGTCCCGCCGCCGCGCCGCCGCGCAGTTCGACCGTCATGGTCAGGTCGCTGTCGACCGCCAGCAACGCGCGCTGCAGGCGCAGCGCATCGTCGGCCACGAAGCAGTGCGGCAGCGGACGGCCGCGCCAACTCACATCGAGCGGCCCGTCGTCGCTGGCTGCCGCCGACCACTCGCGCACCGCATGGGGCGCCGCGCTGTCAAACGACAACAACATCAACGCGCCGCCATCGAGCAGGCGATTCAGCACCTGCGACGCCTGCGGACGAGCAGGTGCATCGGGCGTCGTGCTGGCCGTGCGCGCGGCAAGCCGCCTGCGCTGCGCCGCATAGGCACGGCGCAGGCGCTGCATCTCGGTGCGGATGCAGTGCTCGGTGACCGCCGCGACGGCGTCGGCCAGCGTGCGCGGCCCTTGATGGGTGACGGGCTGCTCGCGGGCGGGCTGGGGTTCGGTGGTGGGTTCGGCTACGGTGGAGGACGACATCGCGCTGACTGCAGGAGTGGGTTGGGCGCCATGTGGCATGCACCGTGCCAGGTGCGCAAGCAGATGCAACCGCGGCTTGACGCGGTGCAGCGCAACCGATTGGCGCCGCGCGCCGACGCCATCGGCGCACTTGCCGCAAGAACGGTCCATCGCTGCGAAGGAATGACAGCGGGACTGTCCGCGGGTCGCAGCACTTTCGGCATGCGGTTTGCCTCGCCAGGGCCTCGTCAAACCGCATGACCTGCGTGGTTCTGCGCGCCCGCACCGTGACACCCATTGCTTCGCCCGACCCGCAGCTGCGGACGGAACCACCGTTCCAATCGTTCTGGATGGGCGGCTTCGAGGGCGCCGATCACGTCAATGGCGATGGCGTCGCGCTCGATATGGTGCACGGCAGTGGCCACCTGGCTGCGCTCGACGCCGACTACGCGGCCGCGGCGCGCATGGGCATCCGCACCGTGCGAGAAAGCATCGGCTGGCGTTTGGCCGAGCCGGAACCCGGTCGGTTCGACCTCGCACGCGCCGAGACCATCGCCCGCTGTGCCGCTTCGCATGGCGTGCAGGTGCTGTGGTCGCTGATGCACTACGGCACACCGGGCGACCTCAGCTTGTTCGACGAACACATCGTCGAGCGCTTCGCGGCCTTCGCTGCCGCGGTGGCACGCCACCTCGCGCCGTGGCAGGCACGCGCGCCGGTGTACACCCCGATCAACGAGATCGGCTTCCTGTCGTGGGCGGTATCGAGCACCAACGACATCTGGCCGTATCGCGTGCCCCAAGGCGCCGGTAGCACCGAGCACTCGGGCTACGCGGTCAAGTGCCGTCTGGTGCGCGCCGCGCTGGCGGCGATGCGCGCGATGCGCGAAGTCGATCCGCGGTGCCGCTTCCTGCATGTGGAGCCGATCGTGCACGTGGCGGCGCCACGCGCGCAGCCCGAGCTCGCCGACCTGGCGCGCCAAGTGTGCAGCTATCAGTGGCAGGCCTGGGACCTGATCGCCGGGCGCCTGCAGCCCGACCTGGGGGGCCATCCGGCCGCGCTCGACCTGATCGGTGTCAACCACTATCACAGCGGTCAATGGGAGGTCGGCACCGAACGTCGTCTGAGCTGGCGCGAGCACGACGAGCGGCGCCGGCCGCTGTCGGCGCTGCTGGCCGACGTGTGGCAGCGCTATGGGCGGCCGTTGATCGTGTCCGAGACCAGCCACGTCGAAGGCTGGCGTGCACCGTGGCTCAACGAGGTGGCCGCCGAAGTGCGCCTGGCGCGCACGCGCGGCGCGCAGGTCGATGGCGTGTGCCTGTACCCGCTGATCGACCGCTTCGACTGGAACCGTCCCCAACAGTGGCACCACAGCGGCCTGTGGGACGTGAGCGACGCGCCCGCCGATGCGCCGCGTCGCACGCCGCCGACCGAGCGGCTGCTGTGCATTGATTACGCGGCCGCCTTGGCGCGCTGGCAGCGCGTGCTGCCCGGCCCGGGCGCCGAAGGAACCCCGATGACCACCGTGATCGTGTTCTCCCACCTGCGGTGGGAGTTCGTCTACCAGCGGCCGCAGCAGCTGATGTCGCGCCTGGCCGAATCCTTCTTTCGAGTGCTGTTCATCGAAGAGCCGGTGCGCAGTGAGGGTCCGGCACGCCTGGTGTGCCGGCCGCAGGGTCCGAACCTCGACGTGCTGGTGCCGCACACGGCTCTGGCGGCGCAAGGTTTCCACGACGATCAGCTCCCGCTGCTGCGCCCGCTGCTCGATGCCTACGTGCAGGAGCACGGGCTGCACGACAGCGTGGTCTGGTTCTACACGCCGATGGCGCTCCCGCTGATCAACCCGCTGCGCCCCCGCATGGTGGTGTATGACTGCATGGACGAGCTGGCCGCGTTCAAGGACGCGCCGCGCCAGTTGCGCCAGCGCGAGACTGCACTGCTGAAGCTGGCCGACTTGGTTCTGGCCGGCGGGCCGTCGCTGTACGAGGCGAAGCGCGCTCTGCATCCCGACGTGCACTACCTGCCGAGCGCGGTCGACGCCGCGCACTTCGCGCCCCGCGAGGCGGATCACGACGACCCCGAGGGGACGCAGGCCGAGCGGCTGCTGGCCGACGTGCCGCACCCGCGGCTGGGCTACTTCGGCGTGATCGACGAACGCATCGACCTCGCCCTGCTCGACGCACTGGCGACTGCGCGACCCGAGTGGCAACTGGTGATGGTGGGCCCGGTGGTCAAGATCGATCCCGCCGGCCTGCCGCAGCGGCCCAACATCCACTGGCTCGGGCTGCAGCCCTATGCACGCTTGCCGCACCTGCTGGCGCGCTGGGACGTGTGCCTGATGCCGTTCGCGATCAACGAGGCCACGCGCTTCATCAGCCCGACCAAGACGCTGGAATACCTGGCCGGCGAAAAGCCGGTGGTCAGCACACCGGTGGCCGACGTGGTCTCGCTGTACGGCGACGTGGTGCGCATCGCGCGCAGCGCGCGCGAGTTCGTCGATGGTTGCGCCGCACTGCTGGCCGAGACGCCCTGGCAACGCAGCGAGCGGCTGGCGCGCATGGTGACCACGGTGCATCGCATGTCGTGGGACCAGCACGCGCGCGAGGTGGCCCGGCTGCTGCGGGCTCACCTCGACGCCGACAGCCAGTCGCCGAGTGCGGTCGCGAGCAGCCCGCGCCCGGCACCGCGGGTGCGGGCCACCGCCACGGTGCGACGTTCGCTGCGCGAGGTGCGTCACGTGGTGATCGGCGCCGGGCCCACGGGGCTGGCGGCCGCGTTGCATCTGGGCGAGGGCGCCGCACGCAGCGACACGCTGCTGGTGGAGCGCGAGCAGCGCGTCGGCGGCTGGTGCCGCTCGGTGCAGCAGCAGGGCTACACCTTCGATCACGCCGGCCACATCCTGTTCTCCACCGATCCGGTGGTACTGAAGATGTACGACCGCCTGCTCGGCGACAACCTGCAGTGGCACAACCGCGAAGCGTGGATCTACAGCAAGAACGTCTACACGCGCTACCCGTTCCAGGGCTCGCTGTACGGGCTGCCGCCGCAGGTGCTGAAGGAATGTCTGGTCGGCGCCATCGAGGCGCGCTTCGGGCCGCTGCGCGGTGGCGAACGCGCGCCGACGGTGTCGCCGCCGGCCAACTTCGAGGAGTTCATCGAGCGCGTCTGGGGCCGCGGCATCGGCGAGCACTTCGCGTGGCCCTACAACCGCAAGCTGTGGACCGTGCCGCTGTCGGAGATGGAGACCAGCTGGCTCGGCGGTCGGGTGCCGCTGCCCGATCTGGAGCAGATGATCGAGGGCGCGCTCAAGCCGACTGCGGCGCCGATGGGCCCCAACGCGCGTTTCGGTTATCCGCTGCGGGGAGGCTTCCAGGCGCTGATGGACGCCTTCGTGCCGCTGCTCAACTGCGAGCTCGAGCTCGGCACCGGCGTGCTGCAGGTGAGCCCGACGCGCAGGACGGTGCGGCTCGACGACGGCCGCATCGTCGGCTATCGCAGCCTGATCAGCACGATGCCGCTGCCGCGCCTGGTCGAGGCCTGCGGCGACGAGGCGCCGCCCGAGGTGCACGCCGCGGCGCGCGCACTGCGCCACGTGGGCGTGCGCTGCGTCAACCTCGGCGTCGGCCTGCCGCCCGGGCAGCGGCGCCTGAACGACAAGCACTGGGTCTACTACCCGGAAGACACGCTGTTCCACCGCATCTTCCTGCAGGGCAACGCCAGCCCGCACAACAGTCCGCCGGGCGAGTTCGGCCTGACGTGCGAGATCAGCTACAGCGTCCACAAGCCGCTGCCGTGCGACGGCGCGGCATTGGTCGAGCGCGTGGTGTCCGATTGCCGGCGCGTGGGCATGCTCGGCGAGCACAACCCGGTGCGGTTCGCGAGCCAACTCGACATGCCGTGCGCCTACGTGGTGTACGACCACGAGCGGCCAGCGCACGTGGCGACCATCCGCCGCTGGCTCGACGGCACCGGCATCGTGCTGGCGGGGCGCTACGCGGAATGGGAGTACTACAACTCCGACCATGCGTTCCTGGCCGGGAGCCGTGCCGCCGAGCAGGCGCGCCGCGCGTTGCCGCTGGCCGCGCTGGCCGAGGCCAGCTGACGGGCGGCGCACGATGGTGATCGACGCGCACCTGCACTGCACCGGCCGCGAAAGTGCCGGCGAGGTGCTGCGTGCGCTCGACGAGGCGCGCATCGACGTCGCCGTGCTGCTCGCGCCGTTTCTCGACGAAGGCCACTCCCTCGACGATGCGGCCTCGCTGCGCCGCGCCAACGCACACCTGGGCCGCCTGGTGCACGGCCATCGCGACCGGCTGGTGGGCTTCGCGGTGGTCGATCCGCGCGATGCGCATGCGCCGCGCGACCTGCGCGACGCGATCGAAGGGCTCGGGCTGTCGGGCGTGAAGATGGTGCCCACCGGCTGGTACCCCGACGAACAGCGCGTGCAGCCGGTGTTCGCGGTGGCCAGCGAATTGCGGCTCCCGGTGCTGTTTCACAGCGGCATCTTCATCGACGGGCGCTCCGGGCGCTTCTGCCGGCCGGCGAACTTCGAGGTGATGCGTGACCATCCCGGTGCACGCGTGGCGCTGGCGCATGTCGGCTGGCCGTGGACCGACGAGGCGATCGCGGTGGCGCTGATCGACCGCATCCACGGCGTGCCGCCGGAGGCCTGCCGCTTCCGCCTCGACATCTCGTTCGGTCCGCCGCCGCCATACCGGCGCGAGGTGCTGACGCGAGCACTCGAGGTGCTGGGCGCGGGCCTGCTGCAGTTCGGAAGCGACTGCTTTCTGCCGTGCCCGGGCAGCGAGATCGCCCGCCGTGCCGGCTGGGTGCACGAGCTGCTCGATCAGATCGGTGTGGCGGCGGCCGACCGCCAGCGCATCTGGCACGACACCGCGGCGGCGTGGCTGGGGCCGGCGATCGTGCCGCGCGAGCGCGCCCGCGCGCTGGCCGAGCAGCCACCACCGCTGGCCGCGTTGCCCAGCGGCTGGCTGAGCCAGTCGCGTGCCATCGCCCGCTCCTGCTGTTGAGGCCACGATGTCGACACCGGAACTGGTCAGCCCCAGCGGCGCGGCGCGGCTGCACGTGCTCGAGCTGGTGGGCAACGGCATCGTCGGCGGCATGGAGAGCTACGTCGCATCGCTGGTGGCACGGCTGCCGCGCGAGCGCTTCGTCGTCACCGCGGCCTGTCCCTACGAATGCGGCGTCAGCGAGCAGCTGCGCGAGGCTGGTGCCGACGTGCAGGTGCTGCCGATGCCCGAGGATCCGCTGTGGTCATCGATCCAGGCCGGATGCGCGCTGGTGCGCGCCAGTGGCGTCGACGTGCTGCACGCCCATCTGCCCAATGCGCATCTGCTGGCCGCACTGATCGGCCGCTTGAGCGGGCGACCGGTGCTGGCCACGATCCACGGACGGCAACTGCAGACCAGCGACCTGGAGGCGCATCGCGCGGCCGGCACGTTCCTGAGCACGGTGTGTCGCCACAGCTACTACCACGCGCTCGGGGTCGGCGTGGACCCGCGCGCACTGAGCTGCATCCCCAACGGCGTCGACACGCAGCGCTTCCAGCCCGCCGCGTCGCGCCCGGGAGCGCTGCGCGCGCGGCTGCGGTTGAGCGATGACACGCCCCTGGTGGGCTTCGTGGGACGACTGTCGCCCGAGAAAGGGCCCGAGGTGTTCGTGCGCGCGGCGATGCTGTTGCGTCACCTCGCGCCGGCGGCGCACTGCGTGGTGTGCGGCGACGGGCCGATGCGCGAGTCGCTGCAGCAGCTGATTGCGCGCCTCGAGCTGGACGACCGCGTGCACCTGCTCGGCGTGTGCCACGACATGCCGGAGGTCTACCACCAGCTCGACGTCTGGGTCTCCACGTCGCACAGCGAGGCGTTGCCGTTGGCGTTGATGGAGGCGATGGCGAGCGGCTTGCCCGTGGTCGCCACCCGGGTCGGTGGCGTGCCCGATGCCGTCGAGCACGGATTGAGCGGGTGGCTGGTGCCGCCGCGCGATTTCGAGGCGGTGGCCAGCGCGGTGGCGGGCCTGCTGGCGTCGGGCGAACAGCGTGCGCGCATGGGGCAGCGTGGACGCGAGCGCGCGGTGCAGCAGATGGGCCTGGACGATTGCGTGGCGCGCACCGGCGAGTTGTTGATGCAGTTGGCGGCGCGGCCCACGACGTTGGCACGCGCCGGCAGCGCAAGGAGCGGCTGATGTCAGAAGCACCGTTGGCGGTGGTGACCGGGGGCGCCGGGTTTCTCGGCAGCCATTTGTGCGAGCGTCTGCTCGATGCCGGCTGGCGCGTGCTGGCACTGGACGATCTGTCGACCGGCGACGAGCGCAATGTGTGGGCCCTGCAGGATCACCCGTGCTTCACGCTGCTGCGCGCCGACGTCACGCAGGCGTTGCCGGCTGCGGCGGCTGGTGCGCGCCGCTTCTTCAACCTGGCGTGTCCGGCCAGCCCGGCGCAGTACCAGCGCTCGCCGGTTCAAACCACGCTGACCAGCGTGATCGGCGCCTGGCACGTGCTGGCTTTGGCGCAGCGCAGCGGCGCACGCGTGTTCCAGGCGTCGACCAGCGAGGTCTACGGCGATCCGCTGGAGCACCCGCAGGCCGAGAGCTACCGCGGCCACGTGAATCCGATCGGGCCGCGCTCGTGCTACGACGAGGGCAAGCGCTGCGCCGAGACGCTGTGCTTCGCCTATCACCGCGAACACCGCGTCGAGATCCGCATCGGCCGCTTGTTCAACAGCTACGGGCCGCGCCTGCGTCCGGGCGACGGCCGCGTGGTCAGCAACTTCATCGTGCAGGCCCTGCGCAACGAGCCGCTCACCGTGTACGGCAGCGGCCAGCAGACGCGCAGCTTCTGCTACGTCGACGACACCATCGAGGCGATCTGGCGCCTGATGGACAGCGAGGTGGAAGGGCCGTTGAACATCGGCAGCCCGGTCGAGCACACTGTGCTCGAGCTGGCCGAGCTGGTGCTGCGCCTGACCGGAAGCCGTTCCAAGCTGGAGTTCCGCGCACTGCCGGCGGACGACCCGCACCGGCGCTGTCCCGACATCTCGCGCACGCGGCGCCACTTGCAATGGGAGCCGCACGTCAGCCTGGAGGACGGCCTGCGCGAAACGATCGTGCACCTGCGCCGCGAGCTGATGGTCAACGCGTGACTTCGCGCAGCGCGGCGTCCCAGTCGGCGACGAAGCGCTCGATGCCGAAGCGCTTGAGTGCGCTGCGGCGCCCGGCCTCGCCGATCGCTTGCGCCTGGCGCGGGTCGTCCAGCAGCCCGTGCATCGCCTCGACGAGCCGGTCGATGCGCGTGTCGGTGATGCCGTTGTCGCCGCTGCGGATCACACTGGCCAGCTCGGTGGTGGCCAGTGCCACCACCGGCGCGCCGACCATCATGGCCTCGACCACCGCGAGCCCCAGGCTGGTGTAGCGGATCGGGTTGAAGAAGAAGCGGTGCGCCGCCATTCGGGCCGGCAGCTCGTGGTGCGACACCTCCCCGATGCCGCCGCAGCGCTCGCTGCCCATGCCCACCAGCGTCAGCGGCACATGCCGAGCCACCTCGTTGAACACGTCGGCGCCCAGCCGGCGCCCGCGGCGGTCGATGTTGTTGACCACCACCAGGCCGCTGGCTATTTCGCCGTGCCAGCGCACCGGTTGCAGCAGGCGCACGCCGTGCTCGATCACGCGCACCGGCACTTCGCCGCTGTCCCACATCAGCGCATTGAACGGCGTCACGTGCACCAGCAGCACGCCGCGATCGTCCACCCAATGGCGCGTGTTGGTGGGGTGCTGCTGCGGCGGGTCGTGCTCGAGGTAGATGCGCGGGCCACGCCGCTGGGCGGCGTTGAGAACGCGATGCTGCTCGTCGTCCCACCCGCTGCGCGACTGGAACAGCACGACGTCGAACGGCGTCTCGGCGACGCGCTCGATCGGCACCTCGTGCACGTTGTCGCCCCACGGCAGCGTGCCGCTGCGCCCGGCGTGCTGCGACGAGCGCTGCGCATCGGTGACCAGATACCACTCGTGCGGCACCTGGGTCAGCGCATACAGGTAGTTGCCGTGAACGTGCCAGGTCAGCACGCGCAGCGGCCGCTTCACGGCACGCTCACAGGAACAGCACCCGGAACCGCAACGCGCCGCGCAAGCGCCAGTACACCGACAGGAACGGGATCAGCGCCGAGGTGGCGAGCATCTCGCCCACGTGGCGCCAGGAGTGATCGGTCTCGCGCAGTCGTTCGCCCGCGAAGCGCAGCACCAGCACCAGCGCGCTGGCCAGCGCAAAGCCCGAGGCTGCCGGCGCGCCGGCGAGCCACAGCGCCGGCGCCAGCAGCGTCAGCAGCACCACGAGGTAGTAGTCCCACGGCGGCGTCGAGCGGATGCGCAGGCGGTACAGGCGCGGATGCTTCTTGTAGAGCAGGGCGTCGAAGTAGGTGTTGCGCTGTTGTTGCAGGCACACGCCCCACGGCGCGGGGCGCACCGGGTGCTGCACGCGGGCGTCGCTGCAGCGGCCGATGGGCCCCACCTTCTGCAGCAGGCGGAATTGCAGGTCGGAGTCTTCGCGCCAGGCACGCTCGAAGCGCTCGTCGAAGCCGCCGACGCGCGCCAGTGCGCGACGCCGCACGAACGCGTTCGCCGTCACGAACTCGGCGTGCGACAGTCCCTGCACCATGCGTTCGTGGTCGCGCGGACGGCGCTGTGCGGCACCGGGCAGCGGCACGTCGACCTGACCGGCTGCTGCGGCCCATTGCGGGTGGTGCGCCATCGCGGCCACGCCGCGCGCCAGCCAATCCGCATCGGGCACCGTGTCGTCGTCGGTGAAGGCGATCAGCGCCGCCTTGGCCTGCCGCCAGCCGACGTTGCGCGCGCACGCCGGGCCGTGCCCGGCCAGCGGACGCAGGTAGCGGATCGCCGGCGCCGTCACCACGGTGGCCAGCGCCAGCACCGCGGTGCGCACGTCGTCGTCGGCGCCGTCGTCCACCACGACGATCTCGTAAGACCACGGATCGAAGCGCTGCGCCAGCAGCGCCTGCAGACAGCGCTGCAGCAGCGCCAGGCGATGGAAGGTGGGGATCACGACGCTGACGCGCAACAGCGCGGAACGCAAGCTTTGGGTGGGCATCTTCATGCGGATGGGAGGACGGCCGGCTTCTCGAGGATGAACGAGCCCATCACAAGGGCGTCCAGCGGCGTGCCGTAGAACGCCTCGAGGGCATCGCGGGGCGTGCAGACGATCGGCTCGCCGCGCACGTTGAACGAGGTGTTGATCAGCACCGGCACGCCGGTGAGGTGTCCGAAGGCGCGCAGCAGCGCATGCAGACGCGGGTTGTTGTCGCGATCGACCGTCTGCACGCGCGCCGTGTGGTCGGTGTGGCACGCTGACGGGATGCGCTGACTGCGCCCCGGCACGACGTCATAGACGAACAGCATGAACGGCGAGACGCCGCCGTTGGCCGACGCCGGCATGAACCACTGACCGAGGTCTTCCTGCGTCACCACGGGGGCCACCGGGCGGAAGTCTTCGCGGTCCTTCAGTTCGTTGAGGCGCGCCTGCATCGACGGCTCGATCGGCGAGGCCAGGATCGAGCGCGCGCCGAGCGCGCGCGGGCCGAACTCCATGCGGCCCTGGAACCAGCCGACCATCGCATTGCGCGCCAGCAGGCGTGCGGTGTCGGCGGCGACGTCGTCGCTGCGGCGGTACGGCAGCTTGGCCCACTGCAAGTGCCGCTCGATGGTGGCGTCGTCGAAGCCAGGGCCCCAGTAGGCGTGCCGCATCGACCAGCGCGCGTCAGCGTCGCCGCGGCGTTGCTGCGCATCGACCCACAGGGCGGCGCCGAGCGCGGTGCCGGCGTCACCAGCGGCCGGCTGAACCCACACCGCGTCGAACACGCCGGCGTCGCGCAGCCGCGAGTTCATCAAGCAGTTGAGCGCCACGCCGCCGGCCATCGCCAGCGCGCGCTCGCCGCTGGCCTGGCGCAGCCATCGCGCCAATGCCAGCACGGTGTCCTCCAGCACGTCCTGCAGCGAAGCGGCGAGGTCGAGGTGGTGCTGCTCGAGCGGCTGACCGGGCACCCGCGGCGCACCGAAGCATTCGCCGAAGTCGAGCGGCTGCACGCGGTACTGCCCATTGGCGCCCACCTGGACGTGCTGCGCGAGGAGGTCGCGGAATCGAGGTTGGCCGAGCGCCGCCAGCGCCATCACCTTGTACTCGTCGCTCGAATGCAGGAAACCGAGGTGCTGCGTGATGCGCTCGTACAGCATGCCCAGCGAGTGCGGCATGCGCACTTCGCCCAGCGGCTGGTAGCGCGCGCCGTCGAAGCGCCCATAGGTGGTGGTGGCGTGCTCGCCACGGCCGTCCAGCGTCATCACCGCGCAGCGCTCGAAGGGGGCCGCCAGGTAGGCACTGGCCTGGTGGCACTGGTGGTGGTCGACGAAGTGCCATTGATAAGGCGCCCGCCCGGCGCTCAGGCCGCCAAAGCGCTTGCGCAGGTGGTGCGGCACACCGTCCACCAGTTGACGCGGCGCATTGACGATCGACGCCAGGAACAGCGGATCCCACGGGTTCTCCCAGCGGCCCGGGTCGTGCGCCGACGGCTGCAGCGGCAGCGTGATGGTCGCTGCCTCGCCGACGCGCCCGTCCGCAAACGTGTCGGGCGCGAAGCTATAGGCCACGTGGTCGACGTCGCGCAGCTGCACGCCGGCCTGCGCGAGGCAGAAATCGATCGCCGCGAACGGCAACTCCCAGGTCGAGAACGGCAGCGGGCGCTTGGCGTGCTTGATGCGCGAGAAACGCTCCTCCTCGGCGGCGGCCACCAGTGCGCCGTCGTCCACCAGCGCGGCGGCGCTGTCGTGGAAGGCGGCGTTGATGCCGAGCGTGATCATGCCCGCACCCCGGCGCCCGAACTGCGACGGCGAGGCTGCATCACGGCCACGAGGTCTCGCGCATCGGCAATACCATCACCTCGGGGATCACGGTGCCCTCGGGCTGGCTCAGCACGAAGCGCACCGCGCGCGCCACGTCCATCGGATCCTGCAAGTTGGCGGTGTCGAGATCAGGAAACCGATCGAGCAGGAACGGCGTGCGCATGCCACCGGCGATCACCGCCGACACCTTGATGCCTTGCGGCCGCAACTCGGCATGCAGCGCGTGCGACAGTCCGAGCAGTCCCCACTTCGTCGCGTGGTAGGCGGCCGCGTTGGGCCACGCGCGCTTGGAT
>Ga0207675_100001032_pt1 | contig 27603 bp, 16 predicted proteins | sample KBSSwiS42_FD_184305 | JGI IMG/M metagenome (GOLD analysis project Ga0207675, IMG submission 184305) | Switchgrass rhizosphere microbial communities from Kellogg Biological Station, Michigan, USA - KBS Switchgrass S4-2 (SPAdes) (version 2) | ecosystem: Host-associated > Plants > Roots >...
CAGGTGCTCGATATTGCTGGCATCGACACGATCTTCGGGCGAGAGCCGCACCGCGACGTCGCGCGACTCGCCGGTGGGATCCACCCAGTCGCCGACCTCGACGCCGGCGAACGCCACGCGCAGCGTCTGCGCCGTGTCGTTCACCGAGATGCCGAGCTGGTTGGCGAGACCGCGGTCGATCTCGATGCGCAGCTCGTCCTTGGGATCCTGCTCCGAGAGCCCGACGTCGACGGCGCCCGGAATCTTGCGCACTTTTTCCATGAATTCGTTGGTGAGGTCCATGAGCTTGCGCGAGTCGTTGCCGTAGAAAGCGATCTGCACCGGCTTGCGCACACCCTGGTTGAGGTCGTCGAACACAACATATTCGGCGCCCACCAGCTGCGACAACTTGCCGCGCAGATCCGCGGCCAGCTCACCGAGCGAGCGCGAGCGGTCGCCCTTGTCGCCGACGTCGATCCACACGCGACCGCCGGTGGCGTTCACGCGCGCATCGGTGTTCTTGGTCTCGGGCATGGCGCGCGCCAGCTCCGCGGCCTTCTCCACCTTGCTGCGCGCGTATTCGAGGCTGGTGCTCGACGGGGTGCGCACTTCCACGGCCAGCGTGCCGTAGTCGGACTTGGGCAGGAACTCGCTGCCGCCCCAGAACTTCTGGTAGGTGATTGCGCCGATCAGCGTGAAGAACGCCCCGCAGACGATGATCTTGCGGTGGTGCAGGGCCCAGGCGATGACCTTGCCGTAGCGGTCCGCCTGGTGGTCGAACCAGGTATTGAAGACCGCGAAGTATTTCTCGATTCCCTTGCGCTCGCGCTTCGAATGCCCCGGCGGGTCGCCCCAGTACGCCGACAACATCGGGTCGAGCGTGAAGGAAATGAACAGGCTCACCAGCACCGAGGCGACCACGGTCACGGCGAACGGCCGGAACCACTCGCCGGCACCGCCGCCCATGAAGGCCACCGGCACGAACACCGCGACGATCGAGAACGTGGTCGCGGACACCGCGAGTCCGATCTCGGCGGTTCCATTGCGTGCCGCGCTCACGCGGTCCTCGCCGCGTTCCATGTGCCTGACTATGTTTTCTCGCACGACTATGGCGTCGTCTATCAGCACGCCGATGGCCAGCGACAGGCCCAGCAGCGTCATGAAATTCAGCGTGAAGCCGCACAGCCACACGGCGATGAAGGCGGCAATCGCCGAGGTGGGCAGCGACAGGCCGGTGATGAGCGTGGAACGCCACGAGTTCAGGAAGGCGTACACCACGAAAATGGTGAGGCCGGCACCGAAGATCAGCGCATGGATCACGTTGGCGAGGTTGTCCTCGGCCTCTTCGCCGCCGTCGCGCGTGATCTCGAGCTTGGTGCCCTCGGGAAGCGTCTTGTTGATCTTGTCGATTTCCTCGCGCACGCGCTTGGCCACTGTCACGGTGCTGGCTTCGCGCTGGCGGATCACCGACAGGCCGACGTTGGGTTTGCCGGTGCGCAGGCTGTAGCTGCCCGGTTCGGCGAAGCCATCTTCGACCGTGGCCACCTGGCCGAGGCGCACCACCTCGTTGCCCTCGCGCTTGATCACGATGTCGTTGAATTCGCCGGGGCGTTCGATGCGGCCCACCAGGCGAATGTTCTGCTCGTCGAGCGCGCCCTTGACGCGTCCCACCGGAGCGTTGGTGCTCTGAGCGCGCAGCGCCTGCACCACGTCACCGGCCGACACGTTGTACTCGCGCATCTTCTGCGCGTGCAGCAACACCGAGAGCTCGCGGCGCAACGAACCATCGACGTTGACCACGGCCACGCCGTCGATGCCACGTATCTGGTCGGCGAGCACGTCCTCGGCGAGGCGCGAGATCTCGGCGTGCGACTGGCGGCTCGAAGACAGGCCGAGATTCATGATGGGCTGCGCGGACGGATCGACGCGGAACAGCACCGGCTCGCGCATTTCCAGCGGCAGCTTGTAGCGCACGCCGGCAATCGCGTTGCGGACCTCGTCGCCGGACTCCGTCATGTTCTTCTTGAAGTCGAAGAAGATGAGGAACTGCGCGTTGCCGTCCGACGCCGTCGACTGCAGCTCGTACACCTGCGGAATGCTCTGCAGCGGCTTCTCGACGCGGTTGATGATGTCGCGCTCGACGGATTCCGGCGAAGCGCCCGGATACGGGAAGCTGACCACCATGATGGGCATGTCGACGTCCGGGATCTGGTTGACGCGCAGGTTCTTCAGCGCGAGCAACCCCAGGCACATCAGCACGATGATGATGGCAACCGTGGTGACCGGTTGCTTGATGCTGAAATTCGAAAGGAACATGAGAAAGCTCCCTGACTACTTCTCCGCGACCACCGCAGGCTTCACGGCGTCGCCGGAGTGCACTTCCTGGCCGTCCTTGAGCGTGGCACTCGGGAAACGCAACACCTTGTCACCTTCGGTGAGACCGGATGCGAGCGCGTAGGCGCCGGTGCGCGGATCGCGTTCACCCAGCTTCAGCGGGACCTTCTGCAATTTATCGCCGCTCACCTTCCACGCAAACGAGCTGTCGCCTTCCTTGACCACGGATGCGGCAGGCAGAGTGAGGCTCGCGGCCGTGCGAGTCTCGACGCGGCCCTCGGCATACAGCCCGGCGACGTTCGGTTGTTGTTTGGCGTCGTCGAAATCCACCAGCACTTCGACCTGGCGCGTGGTGGTATTCGCCGACGGATTCACGCGCGTGACCGTGCCGATGAACTCGCGCTCGTCGAAGCCGTGGATCTTGAACCACACGTGCTGCCCGGTGCGCACTTCGCCGACACTGTCGGCCGAGACGAACCCCTCGAAGCGCAGGCTGGAAGGATCGATGACCTTGAGCAGTTCCTTGCCGATCTGCGCGGTGTCGCCCGCCGACACCTTGCGGTCGCTGACGATGCCATCGAACGGCGCGCGCACTTCGGTGCGTGCCAGCATCTGGCGCGCCGTCACCACGCGGGTGCGCGCCGCTTCGCGATCGCTCTGCGCGGTATTGCGCCGCACCTCGACATCTTCCACCTGCTGCGTGGAGACCACGCCGGTCTCGCGCAACTTCGCCATGCGCTCGAACTGGCGCTGCGCCTGCTCGTAGGCCTGCGCGGCCGCACTCATGGACGCTTCCGCGGACATCAGGCTGTCGCGGATCGAGGTCTGATCGAGCCGCACCAGCAGATCGCCGCGTTTGACGGGATCGCCGTTTTCCTTGAGCACCGCGAGCACCACGGCGGAAACTTCCGCGCGCAGGTCCGCGCGCCGTTCCGGTTCCACCGACCCGGTGATCGACGGTCCCGAGGTGAGCGCGGCATTACTCACCACGAATACATCCTCGCGGGACACGAGCAGTGGCGGCGGCGCCGCTTCCGCTTCCTTGCCGTCGCCCTTCTGGCAGCCCGGCGTAACAAGGCAGGCAAGACCCAGGATGGCCAGGACCAGCTGGCCGGAGAATCGAATACTTTTCCTCACGCGCGATTCCTTCGAGAGACCTCGATATACGACGTTTCAGCAACCGCATGGGTTGCACGCCGTGCTAACTAAATGTGCTGTTTCTTGCGGGATGCCACCTTGAGTCGCCGATCGACCCGTGTGTCCCGATTCAGGAGGGCGGCAGTTTAGTAAGGCTCTGATTCGATTAAAAGGACGAATGTTCCGTCCCCGAGGTGACAGGTGTCAGATGCGCGTGGGGGACTCCCCGAGTGCGCGGCGAATCGCGTGAATCAGGCCTTCGCCTGAAGGGTTGGGAGGCTCCGCGGACACATGCGGCGCCCGAAATCGGCTGGTCTCAGGAACCCTTCAGCTCGGCGAACCAGGCATTTGCCGAGGGTCCGATCACCAGGTGAATGCTATTCGGCGAGGGTCGCGCCACCGCGCGCACCGCGTCGGCCAACGCCGTTGTGTCGATCGCACCGGGATTGCGCACGGTCACGCACAACCGGCTCGCGAGCAGCCGCAGGTCGTCGATGTTGCTGCGCCCACCGAGCGCCGACAGCACTCGCGCGACGCTCGCGGCGTCGGCAGAGGCAGGTGGCGTTGCCTCAACGCCACGAAGTGGGCCACGCAGGGCGCCGCGAATCTCCGACGCGAGCTGATCGGCGATCGGACCGATGACCACCTGCACCGCACCCTGCGCAAGCGTCAGTACGCCGCGCGCGCCCAGGGCGGCAAGCGCCTTCTCGTCGATGCGTGACGGATCGGCGAGCACCAGCCGCAGCCGCGTGGTGCAGGCTTCCACCGCACGCAGATTTCCCGCGCCCCCGAGCGCGCGAATCCAGTCCTGCGCCGGCGCGCCGTCGCCGCCGGCGGCCGGAGCGCTCCCGGCTTCCTGGGTGGTTTCGCGCCCCAGCGTCTTCAGGTCGAAGCGCGCGATGACGTAGCGGAATACCGCGTAGTAGATCGCGAAGTAGCCGAGGCCGATGGGGATCAGCAGCCACGGCCGCGTCGAACGCGAGTAGTTGAGCACGTAGTCGAACAGCCCCGCCGAGAATCCGAATCCCAGGTGCACGTCGAGCGCGTGCATCAGCGCCATCGAGATTCCGGTCAACACCGCGTGCAGGGCGTACAGCAGCGGCGCGAGGAACATGAACGAGAACTCGATGGGTTCGGTCACGCCGGTGAGAAACGAGGTGAGCGCCATCGAGAACAACATGCCGCCGACGGCCTTGCGCCGCTCGGGCCGCGCGGCGCGATACATGGCGAGGCAGGCGCCCGGCAGCCCGAACATCATCACCGGGAAGAATCCCGACATGAACGCACCGGCGGACGGATCGCCCGCGAAGAAGCGATTCAGGTCGCCGGTGGCATCGTGGTAGCTGCCGATCACGAACCAGGCCAGGTTGTTGATGATGTGGTGCAGGCCGGTGACGATGAGGATGCGATTCAGCACGCCATAAGCAAAGAGTCCCCACGAACCCGAGCCGATGACGCCGCGGCTCAGGCCATCCACGCCCTGCTCCAGCACCGGCCAGGCAAAACCCGCCGCCATGCCGAGCCCGAGTGCGAAGAATCCGCACACGATGGGCACGAACCGGCGGCCGCCGAAGAATGCCAGGTAGCTAGGCAGGCGGATGTCGCCGTAGCGGTTGTACGCCCAGCCGGAGAACAGGCCCGATATCAGCCCGAGAGGCACCGAGAGCTGCTTCAACTCGGCGTCGCGAAACGCCGCCGCGGCCAGCGCCGCCAGCTCCGGGTTCAGGCCGGCAACCTTGCCGGGCGGCACGTCGATGAGCACGCGCGCGGCCTGAGTCGCGACCAGGTAGGCCACCACGCTCGCCAGCCCGGCGGCGCCGTGGTTCTCGCGCGCCAGGCCCACGGCCACGCCGATGGCGAACAGCAGGCCGAGGTTGGAGAAGATCGCCGCGCCCGCGGCCGCCACCGCCGGCATGTCGAGCAGGTCGGCTTGGCCGAGTCGCAGCAGCAGCGCCGCAAGCGGCAACACCGCGATCGGCAACATGAGTGCGCGCCCCATGGGCTGCAGCTTCGAGATGATCTGCTTCATGGCAAGCTCCTCAACAGTTCGCGCACTTCGGCCGAGGTGCCCAGCTCGAGCGCGCGCTGCGCGAGCTCGCGGCAGCGTTCGAAGGTGAGAGCGCGGACCAGCGCCTTGAGCCGCGGGATGAACGACGGCACCACCGACAGCTCGGTCACGCCGAGGCCCAACAACAAGGGCACCGCGCCGGGATCCGATGCCAGTCCGCCGCAGACCGCAACCGGCCGGCCGTGGCGCGCCGCGCCGCGTGTCGTGGCGGCGATGAGCCGCAACACCGCGGGATGAACGCCGTCGATGCGCGCCGCGAGCTCGGCGTGGCCACGATCCATCGCGAGGCCATACTGCGCCAGGTCGTTGCTGCCGATCGACAGGAAATCCACCACCGCCGCGATCTGGTCGGCGAGCATCGCGGCCGCGGGAGTCTCGATCATGGCGCCGAGCTGCGGGCGCGCAACCCCCAGCTCGCGGCACAACCCGTCCAGGCGGCGCGTCACGATGGCGATCTCGGCAACGTCGGTGATCATCGGCAGCAGGATGCGCACCGCCGGCCGCACCGCCAGCAGGGCGCGCAGCTGCACGTCGAGCATTTCCGGCCGCCACAGGCTGGTGCGGATGCCGCGCAGACCCAGCGCCGGGTTCTCCTCCGCGGGCAGCGGTAGATAGGGAATGGGCTTGTCGCCACCGATGTCGAGCGTGCGGATCACCAGCGGAAGCGCGCCGAGCTGGTCGGCGACCTGCTGGTAGCAGCGGCGCTGCTCGGCCTCGTCGGGCGCGGTGGCCCGATCGAGGAACAGGAACTCGGTGCGCAGCAGCCCGCAGCCTTCCGCGCCCTGCGCGACCGCGAAGCGCGTGTCCGCGGAACTGCCGGCGAGGTTGGCGAATATCTCGATGCGTTCGCCACTCGCGAGTCGACCGGCCTGCTGCGCCTGCGCGGCATCCTGTGCCTGGCGCGCGCTGGCCTGCGCCACGCGGGCGCGAGCGGCATCGAGGTCCGCGGCATCCGGCGCGGTCAGGAGTACTCCCGCCTCGGCGTCGAGAATGACCTCCGCGCCGGCGCGTACTCCGCGCGGCGCGGCTCCGAGGCTGACGACCATCGGCACGCCGAAGGTGGCGGCCAGGATCGCCACGTGCGAAGTCGGACCGCCGGCCATGAGCGCGATGCCGCCCAGCCGGGTGGTATCGATTTCGATGAGCTGCGACGGCGTCAGGTCCTGCGCGATCAGGATGGCGCGCGCCGGGAGGAGCGCGCGGCCGCCCTCTTCGTTGCCCAGCGCGTGCAACACCTGGCGCGTGAGATCGGCCAGGTCGGCGGCGCGTTCGCCCAGTCTTTGATCGCCCGTGGCCAGGAGCGCGGCGGCGCTGGCCGCAAGACTCGCGCGCCACGCAAAGCCCGCGCTCTTGCCGGCCTCGATCGCGGCACGCGCCACTTCCGTGAGCTGCGGATCGTCGAGCAGTTCCAGGTGCGCGTTCATGATGTCGCGCACCGCGCGCGTGGCGCTCCCGGCGCGCTCCTGCAGGCGCGCGCGCACGTGGTGACGGGCGCGTTCGAGCGCCGCGGCCTCGGCAGCGACCCCGCCGCCCTGCTCGATCACCACGGGCTCGTCGATCTGGAATGGAAAGGCCGGGCCGACCGCGAAACCGCGGCTGGCGATCACGCCGCAGGGCCGCGTAGCGTGGGAGGCCGGTTGAAACGCCGGATCGTCCTGAATCGACGCAACGCGTGGAGCGTGCACCTGGGGCGCCGGCTCCGCGCCGTCCAGGGTCCGCACCCTTTCAACGATCTGCGCGATACCCGCGGCCGCGGCCGCCTCGAAGCCGGCGATGACCAGCTCGTCGCCGCCGCGCACGCCGAGCGACATCAACGCCACCACGCTGCGCGGATTCGCCGCGTGTCCGCGCGCCCGGATCTCGAGTTCGTAAGGCAACGACTTTGCGATCCGCGCGATCAGTGCGGCGGGTCGAGCGTGGATACCCTGCGCGTGAGCGACCACCACCGCTTCGCTGACCACCGCTCGCGCGCCGGAGCTGCCGGCCGCCGCGGCGGGCTCTGTCGAAGACGGCCGCGTCGCGGCCGGATCCGTCGCTTCGAGCTCGAACAGGACGTCGCCCGCGCCCAGCGCACGGTCGAGGTTGGCACGCACCACGCGGAAGCGTTCGGAATTCGTGACGATGACCGGCGTGACGAGGCTGCGCGCCTTGTCAGCCAACAGGTCGAGATCGAAGCTGATCAGCAGATCGCCGGCGTGCACGCGCTCGCCCTTGCGCGTGTGCAGCGTGAAACCTTCGCCCCCCAGGGTCACGGTGTCGATGCCGACGTGCACCAGGATCTCCGCGCCACAGGGCGCGCGCAGTGCCACGGCGTGGCGCGCCGCGGCGATGGAGATCACCTCCCCGTCGCAGGGTGCACGCAGCTCGTTGCCGGTCGGATCGATCGCCGCGCCCTCGCCCAGCATGGCGCGCGCGAACACTTCATCGGGTATTTCTCCGAGTGCGCTGCTCCAGCCGGCGAACGGCGCCCGGATCGAAATACCCATGCTTCAGTTCCCGACCAGCTCGAGATTGCCGATGACCCAGAGCGGATCGAGGCTGCTGCGCGCGAATTCGAAACACAGATCGTGTTTGCCGGTCGCGGCCCCCAGGGAAATCGGCGGTAACGTGGTGAGTCCGTAGTGGGTCTCCGCGGTTTCGAGCGACACGGTGGCGGCGGGTTTCTGGTCGCAGCCATCGACGTGCACCACGAAATCGCCGGCGACGTGTTCGGGCTTCTGCAGCGGGATCTTTTTCGCGTCGGCGCCGATCTGGAAATTGAAGGGAATCTGGCCCACGGTGGCGCGCAGCCTGCGCATCGAGGTGAGGTCGGCATCGCGCCAGATCCAGCACGGGTGGGTGATGTTGACCAGGAACACCGCGCGTTCGCCCTGCAGCGGCGCATCGTCTTCGAGCGACAACAAATAACCCTTGCTGTCGCACTGCTCGAGATCCTGGCTCAGCCGGCGGCGCGGCTGCGGCTTCAGCTGCAAGTCGCGCGCCCAGACGATGCCGAGCGCGTCGTAGCGCTTCAGTTGCGGATCGAGGCGGCGCTGGAAATCCGCCCAGTCGATGCGCTCGGCGGGCGACCAGGCCACTTCGCTGAGCGCCGCCGCGCGCGGAAACAGCTGGTACTCCACGCGCTTTTCGGTGCGCATGTGTTCGGTCCAGAGGTTGGCCTGCAGACCCAGTATGTGTTTGCGTTTCTCTTCGGGTATCGACGCCGGCACGGGCGTGAAGCGATAGACCATCTCGAGCGACAGCGTGTTGCCGCGGCCGGGCGCGAGATCGCCCGCGCTCTGCCAATGATCGAAGTACAGGTCAGGCGACGGCGCCAGCACCGTGTCGTGTCCGGCGCCCGCGGCCGCCACGGCGCCATCGACGCCGCGCCAGGACATCACGGTGGCGTTCGGCGCGAGACCGGTGTCGAGGATTTCATCCCAGCCGATCAGGCGGCGGCCATGCGCGTTCAGGAACTTCCCCATGCGCTGCACGAAGTAGCCCTGCAGGGCGTGGGCGTCCTGGACACCCAGTTCCTTCATGCGCGCTTTCACGCGTGGCGAAGCTTCCCATTGCGGCTTGACGGCTTCATCGCCGCCGACGTGGATGTACTCATCCGGGAAGATCGTCATGACCTCGGTCATCACGTCTTCGAGGAACGTGAAGGTGGATTCCTCGACGTTGTAGAGATTTTCGTAGACGCCCCAGTCGGCCGGCACCTCTTTCAGCGTATTGCCCGGCACGCCGAGCTCCGGGTACGCGACGATGGCGGCGCTCGCGTGGCCGGGCATCTCGATCTCGGGTATGACGCGGATGTTTCGCGTGGCCGCGTACGCCACGATGTCACGCGCCTGCTGCTGGGTATAAAAGCCGCCGTACAAGCGTGGCTTGCCGGTCTTCTCGTCGATGTCTGCGCGCGGTGCCTGCCCGGCCGGCACGCGCCAGGCGCCCACCGAGGTCAGCCTGGGATACTTCTTTATCTCCAGCCGCCACGCCTGGTCGTCGGTGAGATGCCAGTGCAGGACGTTCAATTTATGCAGCGCCATCCAGTCGATGAATTTCCGGATGAACTCCGGTGACTGGTAGTGGCGCGCCGAATCCAGCATGAGTCCGCGCCACACGAAACGCGGCGCGTCGTGGATTTCCACCGACTGGACCGTCGCAAGCGCGCCCTGCAGCGGATACACCGTCGCCAGCTGCCAGAGCGTCACCGCGCCATACAGCAGGCCCGCCGGTGTCGTCGCCTTCACGGTGACGCCGGATTCGTTGGACACGAGCTCGTAACCTTCGGGCGCGAAGCCCGGCTGCTGCGGGATCCGCACGAAGGAAATGGATTTGGACTCGGAGTCGTCCTCGCGCGGCGCCTCGAGGATCACTTCGGGAGTCTGCTTCAGTTGCTCGACGAAGAATTTCGCCGCCTCGGCCGCACCCTCGCCACCGGAATAGATGACTGGCGTCGCGGCGCCGATCTGGAAATATCGTGTGCCCCAGGTGTATTCGCGTGGCACGGGGATCACCGAGGGAGGCGTCCCGACCGGTTTGGCGGCGGCCGGTTTGGGCCGCTCGCCCCCGCCCGGCCCGCAGGCCGCGAGCGCGGCCGCGACAGCCAGGCCCAGGATGAACGCCAATGGATTGTTCTTCACGGGATTCCTGCTTCGACAACGCGAGACCTGAATCCTGCCTGATTCATGCGTTGCAGTAACTCACTACGCAGAAAGGCCCGCAGCCCCCGAGGGAGGGGCTGCGGGGACTGCGGGCCTCTCGCTGAGAACTTGGCTCAGAACTTGAAGCGAAGGTTGAAGTAGTACTGGCGGCCGTTGTTGTAGAACGCCGTGGGGGCCGTGGCGTTCTGGTAGTAAGTCAGCGTCGGCGAGTTGAGGTTCAACGCATCCAGGCTGACATTGAGCCACTCCGTGGGCTTGTAGTTCAGCGCCACTGACACCGTTCCGAAATCGTCCTGGTAGTACGGGTTGGCGCCCGACAGGCCGATCAGGAACGACGAGCGGTAGCTGTAGTTCGCCCGTGCCGAGAACATCTGGTTCTCGAAGTAGACGCCCACGTTGTAGGTGTCCTTCGAGGTGCCCACCAGGTTGTTGCTGCCGTCAGCCCAGGTGTGAGCCGTCTTGCCATCCGAGTAGGTGTAGTTGGCGTTGAAGCCGAACGATTCGCCGATCGGCTGCTCGTACACCAGCTCCAGGCCCGTCACCGAGCCGTTGGAGTTGACCGGAACGGAGACCAGGTAGGTCTCGAGCTGGTGGGTCAGCTCGCTGAACAACTGCCGGTTCTCGGTGCCGAAGGCAACGTAGTCCTTCAGATCCATCGAGAAGGCACCGACGGACAGCAGGCCGCGCGGCATGAAGTACCACTCGAGGTTGCCATCGAAGTTGGTGGACGTCACCGGCTTCAGGCCCGGGTTGCCGCCGCCGCCGGTCTTGTTCAGATCCGAACCCCAGCTGGACGCACCCAGTGCCGAATAATCCGGCAGCGTCATGGTCTGCGAAGCGGCGAAGCGGAACACCACGTCGTCGGCCATCTGGAACTTCAGGTTCGCGCTGGGCAGCACCTTGCTGTGCTTGTTGTCGGTGTTCTGGTAGATCCAGTTGCCGAACAGGCTGCTGACGTCGGCATTCGCGGCCGATCCAACCGCCTGGTAGGAATTGATCTCCTGGTCGATGTCGACGTAGCGCAGGCCGACGTTGCCGCTCCAGGAATCGTTGCCGAAGTTCGCCTGCACGTAGGCGGCGAGATTTTTCTCTTTCACCTTCCACTCACCGCCGTAATTGTGGCGGCCGGTCGCGCCGTCGTCGTTCGACAGCCAGGTGGAGTTGGCCAGGATCGCTTCCTTCATCGCGCCCGGAGTGAAATACCAGAGGTCGCGGGGGAAGGTGCCGTCGATGTCCTGGGCGAAATCGCCCGGATACAGCGCAGTCTGGCCGTTTTGCAGGTCGGACCAGATGTCACCCGGGCTCGCCCCTTCCGGCGATTGGGTTTCACGCTCGTGATCGGCATAACGGGCACCGAAGTCGAGCGAGCTGAAAACGCCGGCGTCGAGATTCTGCGTGAAGTCGAGGTTGATCCAGTCTTCCGAGTCGGTGGCTTTGACCTGCTGGTTGCCCCAGGTGCCAAAACCGGTGACGCCGGCCGGGCTGCTGTCGCCGCCCACACTCCAGTCCAGTGGCGAGCTGATGCCATGACTGGTCCAGCTGGCGCCGCCGCCGCGGTTGGTGGTCACTTCGGCGATGAACTGGCGCGCCGTTTCGCCCTCGCCCTCGGTGGTTCCCAGCTCTGACCGGAAGGACAGCGTGTCATTGATCTTCCAGTCCGCATCGAAGGTGACGTAGCTGCTCTTCGCCGTGGCTTCGCGGGAGATCATGTCGTAGACCGCGTAGTCGCGGCCGGCCACGCCCGCATACGTCGCGCTGGTCAGCACGCCGTTCTCGACCGTGTATCCCGGCTGCGGCGCCTGGGCGCGCGCAAAGTTGCCGCCCCAGAGCATGAAGTTGCGGTTGTAGTTGTTGGCGTCCATGTCCGAGTAGAAGCCGTTCAACTCCAGGGTCAGGTTGTCTGAAGGCTTGAACTGCAGTCCCAGCAGGCCGCCGGTGCGATCGCGCACCTGTTCGAACAGCGTCGCGCCGACGAGGCCGGGGGCCTGCACGCCCACGAGGTCCGGATTGGTGGCGGCGACCGGGTCGGAGGCTGCGATCGTGAAGAAGCCGCCCGGAATTTCCTGCGCATCGCGGCGCAGTGAACGCTTCTCCTTGAAGACCTGCAGCAACACGCCGAAGGTTTCGCTCTCGTTCTTGTAGTTGAGCAGTCCCGAAATCTGCGGATCGTTGGAATCTGCCTGGTCGGAATACACGGTGCCGAGCGACGCTTCGACGGTCAACGACTTGTCGAATTGAAACGGCTTGCGCGTGAGGATGTTGACGGTGCCGGTGGTGCCGCCTTCCTGTAACGCGGCGTGCGAGGACTTGTTGACCTCCACCGAGTTGACCAGCTCCGACGGCAGCAGCGTGTAGCTGACGCTGCGGCCGACGTTGTTGCCCTGGCTCAGCACGAACCAGTCGGCCGAACCGACGCTGTGGCCGTTGATGAGCGTCTGGGTCAGGCTCGGGCTGGTGCCGCGCAGGCTGACGCGGTCGGATTCGTCGAAGCCGCCTTCATCGGCGCTGGACGAGCTGATGTTGACGCCGGGCAGGCCACGCAGCGCGTCGGCCACGTTGTGTGCCGGAAGCTTGCCCACGTCTTCGGCGGTCACGACTTCCAGGCGCGCGTCGGCATTACGCTTGACGTCGAGCGATTGTGAGATGCTCGCGCGAATGCCGGTAACCAGGACTGTTTCGACATCTTCGCTCGCCGGTTCCGTGCTGTTCTCTGAATCGGCTGCCGCGTGTTTCGCCAGCGCCAGCGATACGGCCGCGGCAATCAACGTGGACTTTCTGATGTTCATGAAAGAGGCTCCCCGTACTTGGTTTTCGTGCATACCACTATGGGTCCAATATAGTACCGGTCACCCCAAAAAAACTAGCCTTTTTAGTACCACTATATTTTTTGGCGGAATTACGCCTCAAAAACAGCAAGTTACTTAGCGACTGCAGGTTGCCGGGCCTTCAAGTGGTATTGCATTGGTAATACCGCAATGGCATGGTCTGCACACATCAGGGGGAACTCCAATTGCCAACTCTTTCGCAGGTCCTGCCGCCGCTCGATGAGTCGAGTGCCCAACCGCTCTACCAGCAATTGCAGCGCGCGCTGCGCGGCGCGATCGAGAACCGGGTCATCGGTCCCGACGACGCACTGCCCCCCGAACGCGATCTCGCCGAGATGCTCAGCGTCTCGCGCATCACGGTGCGCAAGGCCATCGACGAACTGGTCGAAGACGGACTGCTGATCCGCAAGCAGGGCTCGGGCACCTTCGTCAGCAATCGCGTCGAGAAGAACTTCGCGAAGCTCACCTCGTTCTCCGAGGACATGCGGGCGCGCGGCCGTGCGCCGCGCAGCGTGTGGCTGAATCGCGCGCCGGGCACCGTGACTCCCGAGGAATCGCTGACGCTGCGCTCGAGCCCGGGCACCCCGGTATTCCGCTTTCATCGCATCCGCTACGCGGACGATGCGCCCATGGCGATCGAATACGCCACGGTGCTCGCCTCGTGCCTGCCGTCCCTGGATGCGGTGGAGAGCTCGCTGTACGAAGCACTCGAGCAGACCGGCAATCGACCGGTGCGCGCCCTGCAACGCCTGCGCGCCGTGCTGCTCACCACCGAACAGGCCAAGCTGCTCAAGGCGCAGCCCGGTGACGCCGGCCTGCTGGTCGCGCGCGTCGGTTATCTCAAGGATGGCCGCGCGGTGGAGTTCTCGCAGTCTTACTACCGCGGCGACATCTACGACTTCGTCGCGGAGCTGAGCGCCAACACGTGAGCGCCACGACGCGGATGTTCCGTGAAGCGGCCGAAGCGCCGCGCGTGGTCGGCACGCAGCTGGAGCGTAATGCCGCGTTGCTCGCCGAGCTGGGAGCGCGCCTGCGGGCCGCGCCGCCGCGCGCCGTGGTGACCTGCGCACGCGGCAGCTCGGATCACGCCGCGACCTTCGCGCGTTATCTCATCGAGGCGCACACCACCTCGCTCACCTCCTCCGCCGCGCCCTCGCTGAGCTCGCTGTACGACGCGAACACCGACATGCGCGGCGTCCTGTTCGTGACGATTTCCCAGTCCGGGCAGAGTCCGGACCTGCTCGCCGCGACCGAGCTGGCGCGCACTAACGGCGCCTTCACCGTGGCGTTGTGCAACACGCCGGACTCGCCGCTGATGCAACTCGCCGACGTCGCCGTGCCACTGCACGCCGGTGCGGAAACCAGCGTGGCCGCGACCAAGTCGTACATCGCCACGCTGAGCTGCGTGACGCAGCTGGTGGCGAGCTGGACCCAGCAGCTGGATCTGTCGGCGGCCCTGGCAAAACTGCCCGTGCAACTCGAACGGGCGCGTCAATGCGACTGGTCGGCGGCGGTCGCCGCGTTGAGCGATGCCAGCAGCCTGTTCGTCGTCGCACGCGGCTTCGGGCTCGCGGTGGCGCAGGAGGCGGCGCTCAAGCTCAAGGAAACCTGCGGCCTGCACGCCGAGGCTTTCAGCTCCGCGGAGATCAAGCACGGGCCGATGGCGCTGGTGCGCGAGGATTTTCCGGTGCTCATGTTCGCGCAGGACGACGAGACGCGCGCCGGCATCGAACATCTCGCCGCGGAATTCGCGGCGCGCGGCGCGCGGGTGCTGCTGGCCGGCGCGCGCATAGCGGGTGTTCGTTCGCTGCCCGGGCTGGTGGCGCACCCGGTGATCGAGCCCATCCTCACCATCCAGTCTTTCTACAGCATGGCCAATGACCTGAGCGTCGCGCGCGGGCTCGATCCCGACCGCCCTCCGCATCTCAACAAGGTCACCGAGACCGTCTGATGCTGCTCGCATTCCGCAACGGCAAGCTGCTCACCGGCACCGGCATCGAAGCCGATCGGACGCTGCTGGTGCGCAACGGGCACATCGAGGCCGTGGTCGGGGCCCGCGAAGTGGCCGGCGCGGACCAGGTGATCGACCTCGGCGGACAGTTGCTGGTGCCGGGATTCATCGATGCGCAGGTGAACGGCGGCGGCGGCGTGTTGTTCAACGACGAGCCGACGGCCGACACCATCGCGGCGATTGCGCGCGCGCACCGGCAATTCGGCACCACGGGATTCCTGCCCACGCTGATCAGCGACGATCTCGACGTCGTCGCCCAGGCCATCGAGGCGGTGCGCCAGGCGATCGCGATGGGCATTCCCGGCGTGCTCGGCATCCACATCGAAGGCCCGTTCCTCAACGAAAAACGCCGCGGCGTGCACGATGTCACCAAGCTGCGCGAGCTCGACGGCGAGGCCGCCAAACTACTGGCGCGCCCGCACGGCGGCGTGACCCTGGTGACGCTCGCGCCCGAGCTCACCACGCCGCAGTTCATCCGCCAACTGAGCGACGCCGGCGTCATCGTCTCCGCGGGCCACACCAACGCCACCTATGCGGAGCTGCAGCCGGCGCTGGCCGCCGGCCTGCGCGGCTTCACGCACCTGTTCAACGCCATGTCGCAGATGGGGTCACGCGAACCCGGCGCGGTAGGCGCCGCTCTGGCACACGACGCGAGCTGGTGCGGGCTGATAGTCGACGGCCACCATGTACACCCGGAAGTCATGAAACTCGCGCTGCGCGCCAAGCGGCACGACCGTTTCATGCTGGTGAGCGACGCCATGCCGAGCGTCGGCGCGGATATGAAGTCCTTCGTGCTGAACGGCAAACCCATTACCGTGACCGACAACAAACTGACGGACGAAGAAGGCCGGCTCGCGGGCGCGGACCTCGACATGGCGAGCGCGGTGCGCAACGCGGTACGCATGCTCGACGTGCCGCTCGACGCTGCGCTGCGCATGGCGAGCGCCAATCCCGCCGATTTCCTCGCGCTGCGCGACGTCGGGCGCATCGCGCCCGGTCAGCGCGCCAATCTCGCGCTGCTCGATGCGGAACTCTGCGTGCTCCGCACCTGGATCAATGGGAAGGAATGATCCGCCCCGACGGAATATCGATGAAGGTCGGCAGGCTCACGTGAAACTTCGCGCCGACTTCGGTGCCGTTTTCCGCCCAGAGTTTTCCGCCGTGCGCTTCGACAATGGTGCGCGACACCGACAGCCCCATGCCCATGCCCGCACCCTTGGTGGTGAAGAAGGGATCGAAGATCCGCTGCATGATCTCCGCGGGGACACCCGTGCCCGAATCGCTCACCACGACTTCGACGTTTCCGGACTCCTCGATGTCCGCCCGCAGGACCACGACTCGATCCGCGACCGGCAACGCCGCCACGGCATCCATGGCGTTCACCAGCAGGTTGATCAGCACCTGCGACAGGTGCACGCGGTCGCCGCGAACGGCCGGCAACGCCGGCTCGAGCTCGATGCTCAGCCTGACATTGCGCGCAACCGCGTCGGTCTTGAGCAGCGACACCACGTCCTGGATCAGGCTCTCGATGGAGACCGGCGCGAATTCCAGTTGCCGCCGCTTGAGCAAATTGCGCAGGCCGTCGATGACCTCCGCCGCGCGCCGATCGTCGCGCTGAATGTCGGTGATGATCTGACGCACTTCCTCGAGGTCCGGATTCGGGCGTTTCAGGATGAGCTCGGCCGCGTCCGCATTGAGCTGGATGGCGCCCAGCGGCTGGCTCAGCTCGTGCGCCAGCGAGGATGACAAGGTGCCGAGTACGGTGACGCGCCCGACGTGCGCCAGCTCGCGGCGCAGCTCCTCGTTCTCCTCGCGCCCACGCCGCTCGTCGGTGATGTCGCGCAGCACGCCCTGCACGACGGTGACATTGCCGTGCGCGTCGGCCTCGGAGCGGCCGACCGCCGTGATCCAGCGCGCAGCGCCATCCGGACGCGTGATCTGGAACTGCACCTCACCCTCGGTTCCCGCCAGCGCCGCGTCGGTCCACACCCTGCGGATGCGCGCGAGGTCCTCGGCACCGATGAGACTGCGCACGCGTTCGATATCGACGCGGTCATCGTCTGCCGATTCGAAACCGAACATGGCGCGTGCGCGTTCCGTCGCCCAGAGCCGGGCGTGGCGGGCATCGAACATCCACAGGCCCAGGCCGGCCGCCGACGCGGCGACCTCGAGCCGTGCCTCGCTGCCCTTGAGCTCGCGCGCCAGGCGGGAGGCGCGCAACGTGTCGCGGCTGAGCTCGAATGTCATTGCCGCGAGCACGATCAGGTAAGGAGGCGACAGCAGTACGGGCAACCGAAGGTCGCCGTACACCATGAGTTGCGTGTACGTGACGCCGATGGCCCACGAAACGACCGCGGCGCCGCCGATCACGATCACCTTGCGCCGCGCATCGCGCGTGCCGGTGCGCCAGAAGGAAATGGATGCATCCACGACGAACACGATCACCAGGAACGCGGACAACGTCGCGAACCACTGGTGCGGACTGGTGACCGCCTGGCCGACGATGGTGACCTGCTCGCCGAGAAAGTGGATGTGATCGATGCTGTCGATGCGGCTGAAGTTGAAATTGGGATCCACCAGGAAGCTGACCACCGCGACGAACAGCCGCGAGCCGATGACGGCGGCGATCAGCCAGGTCCGGCCGGTCCCGAAATAGAAGCGGATGAACAACACCAGCGCGGCGGTGCGCACCAGCACGGGGACCTGGTTCCAGCGCACCCACTCGCCCCATTCCGCGGCGGATTCCGCGCGCATCATGCCGAGCTCGACGATCACCGCACCGACGATCGCAAGCGCTTCGAACGTGAACGCGAGGCTGGCGCGCGACTTGCGATCCATGATCCATACACAGCCGTACATCAACGCGAGCAGCAGCGCGCATGACGCGATCACCGACCAGATGACGGTGACGTAACTCACGCGGTCAATATCGCCATTGCAGCGACAGCCCGAGACTGCGCGGCGTTCCGGGCACCGCGAGCGTCACACCGGTGTTGGCGGGCCCCGCCACCAGTTTGCCCATGTAGTACGGCTCGTCGGTCAGGTTGTTCACCCACAGGGTCAGCGATCCGCGATCGCCAGTCCGCCCGATCCTGACGCGGGCATTCAACAGGTCGCGGGCCGGAATCCACGTCGAACGCGCCAGCTCCGCACGGTAGCCATCGGCATGGGAATATTCGAGCGAGGCGCGCGCGCTCCATCCGCCGTCACCGATTTGCGTGTCGTAGTCGACGTTGCCGCTGAACGTCAGGGGCGGTGCGCCCGCGACCGGTTCGCCCGTGAAATCGCAGCTCGGCTGGTTGTCCAGCTCGGGAGGGCAGGCAGAGTTGCGGAAAGACTCGTAATGCGCGTCGTTGTAGCCGGCCGCGCCCGACAAGGTCAACGCCGCCAGCGGCCGGTAGATAGCCTGCATCTCGGCACCGCTGGACGTGACTTCGCCCGCGTTCGCCAGGTAACTCGCACCCACGACGCGATCGCGGATCGAGGCCTGGTAGCCCTCGATGCGGGTGTGGAACAGGGCCACGTTGAATTGCAGCCGGTCTTCCAGCCACGACGTCTTGATGCCCGCCTCGTAGCCCAGCGCAATCTCGGGATCGATGGTCAGGTCCGCACCGGCGGGCAGGATGGCCGCATTGACGCCGCCGGACTTGGCACCGCGCGCCACGGAAACATACGCGTTCCGGTCCGCGTGAAAATGCCAGGTGAGACTCAGGGAGCCGGAGACGAAATCTTCGTTCGAGCTCACCGAGAATTGCTGCTCGGAGCCCAGCCTTTGCCGCGCCTGCAACGCGGCCGGATCCGTGGTCGCGGGGGAACCCGAGGCCAGCGCCGCGGTGTCTTCGGTGTGTTGCCGCACGCTCGCCGACTTCTGTTCGCTGGTCCAGCGCAGGCCCGCGGCAACTTCGAGCGTCTCCCGCGGCCACCAATAGGTCTGGCCGAAGGCAGAGTAGCTGCGCGTGTCCGGATCGGTCCAGGTCAGCACGCGGAAACCGTCGAGTGCACTCGCAGCCAACCCGGGAAACAGGTACGCGCTGGCTTCGGACCCGTACTCCGCGAACAAATCGCTTTGCACCTGCTGTCCGAAAAACTGCACGCCGGCGAGGTACTGGAATTTCCCGCCGGCGGGAGAAGCCAGCCGCAACTCCTCGCTCACCTGGCGCGAATGCACGTTGGTGCCCAGCCTGGGCAGCACGTCGAGCGCGCTGTAATCGCCGTCATTGGCCGGCAGGAAGCTGAACTTGCGCCAGCCGGTGATGGAACTCAGGCGGTAGTCGCCGACATTCCAGTCCGCCAGGAGGGTCGCGCCGGCATTTTCGGTGACGACATTCTGACGGGCGTTCGCGTCGTTGCGCAGTTCGGCCGCGCCGAAAAGCGGTGCATAACCGAGCCGCTCGCCGCGCGTCACCAGGTTGGTGGCGCGCAGCGAACCATCGAGGCGGTACATGTTCGGATCCGTGAGCAGCAACCCGGGTCCCGTCTCGTCCTGCGAACCGTAGTCGGCGATGAGTCGCAGGGTCGTCGATGCGCCCGGTTGCCACTGCAGCTGACCCCGCGCGCCGGCGCGACGCAATCCGCCGAGCCATTCGTCGCGCGTGGTGTCGTGAACAAGCCCGGCGCGCTCGCTGGCAAAACCGCTGAACCGGTACGACAGTTGCGACTCGCCCAGCGGCCCGGAGGCCGCGCCACGCAGCTCGCGCAAGTCATGATCGCCGGCCGAGAGCTCGAACCAGCCCGTGGCAACGGAAGCGGGCGCCGCCGAGAGGATATTGATGACTCCGGCCGTGGCGTTCTTGCCGAACAGGGCGCCTTGCGGTCCGCGCAGCACTTCGATGCGTTCAAGATCGACGAGGTCGGCAATCACCATGCCCGGACGACCGAGGTACACACCGTCGAGGAACACACCCACGCTCGATTCGAGCCCATCGTTCGCAGGATTGCGGCCGATCCCGCGGATGGCCACGCTCGCCTGTCGCGGTGTCACGATATCGGTGCTGAGGTTGGGCATCTGGCGCAGGATGTCCTGCACGCGAACCTGGCCGCGACGCTGCAACTCGTCGCCGCTGATTTCGCTCAGCGAGATGGGCACGTCCTGCGCCTTCTCGACGCGCTTGCGTGCGCTCACCACGACTTCTTCGAGACTTTCCTCGGATGCCGCGACGGATGTCGACCATAGTGCTGCACAGGTGGCCGCGATCAGCCAGCCCGCGCCGTGACGCCCCGGCCGCTCCTGTCCTGATAGCGACTGCACCGTTCTCATTCTTGTATCGCAGAGCACGTCTGCGACGCGCGCCATTATGCCGTGGGGCGCCGACCCCCACAGCATTTCGTCAACGAGAACGGGCCCCGATCAGGGCCTCAGAATTCCTTCCAGACCGAATCGTCGGCGTCGTTGGCCACGCGCCTGGCGGCGACCGGAGCCTGCTCGGGCGCGGCAGCGCGTTTCCCGCTCCAGGGCCTGCTGGGCTTGCGGCGCTCGCTGGCCTGGGCGGCTTCCGAGGCCTGCGGTGCGCTCGTGTCGGCATTGACCATCGCGCCCGGGGACACGGCATTCACCTTGTAACGCTGCATGGCGCCGTTCAGGCCGCGTGCCTGCTCTGCCATGGCCTGGCTCGCCGCCGACGCCTCTTCGACCAGCGCCGCGTTCTGCTGGGTCAGTTCGTCGAGGTGCATCACGGCCTTGTTCACCTGCTCGATGCCGGCCGACTGTTCCTTCGACGCCATGGCGATCTCGGAGACGATGTCGGTCACCTTCTTCACCGACAACACGATCTGCTCCAGCGTCGCACCCGACTGGGTCACGAGGTTCGAGCCTTCGCCCACCTTGTCGACCGTGTCCTGGATCAGCGCCTTGATCTCCTTCGCCGCCGTCGCCGAACGACCGGCGAGATTGCGCACCTCGGTGGCCACCACCGCGAAGCCGCGGCCCTGCTCACCGGCGCGCGCGGCTTCCACCGCCGCGTTCAGCGCCAGCAGGTTGGTCTGGAAAGCGATCTCGTCGATGACGCCGATGATGTCGGCGATCTTCTTCGAGGCGCCGTTGATGTCGGCCATGGCCTTCACGGCCTTGCCCACCACTTCGCCGCCCTTCTCCGCCTGGTCGCGTGCGGCGACCGCGAGTTTGCTCGCCTGGCCCGCGTTGTCGGCGTTCTGCTTCACCGTGCTGGTCATCTCTTCCATCGAAGACGCTGTCTCTTCCAGCGACGAGGCCTGCTGCTCGGTGCGCTGCGAGAGGTTCAGGTTGCCCTGGCTGATTTCGTCTGCGCCGCGGCTCACTTCGGCGGCTGCGGTCTTGGCGTGCGACACCAGCGTGCCCAGGTTCTCGGTGAGTGCGTTGATGTTGGAGCCGATCTGCACCATCAGGCCCGCCTTGCCCTGGGTTTCGATGCGCCGGGTGAGATCGCCCTGGTTGGCGGCGGCGACCAGGTTGCGCACTTCGGCGGCCACCGCGCCGATCACGTCGACCAGCTCGTTGATTCCCTGCGAGAGTGTCAGGAAGAAATTGCGCTTGCCCTCGAGCGAGATGCGGCTGTCGAGGTTGCCCGCCGTGACGGCACCGATGACTTCCTGCAACTCGGTTTCGGTCGCGACTTCCTGCGTACGGTCGAACCACTCGATCACCGTGCCGAGACGGCGGCCGGTGTCGTCCTTCATCGGGCTCATGATCATCTTCATCGTGCGGCCGCCGATCACTTCCTGGCGGGTCACGACATCGGTGAGGCGCTCGACCTCGCCGCGCAGCGCGACGGGTTCGCGCGACATCGACTCGAGGCTGGAGCCGAGCAATTTGCCGGCGTCGAACGCGGGCAGGTCCCTGCGGAACGCTTCCTGCGCGCGCGCCAGCATCTGCGCCGCGGCCGGGTTGACGAAGATGACCTTCATGTTGCTGTCCGCCGCCATCACGTTGGCGTCGAGCTGGTTGAGCGCGCCGCGGAATGCCGCGTTGAGCAACGCTTCCTGGCGCTGCTTCGTCACGTCGTTCATGTAGGCCACGACCTTGAAGGGCTTGCCGGAGGCATCGAGGATGGGGTTGAACACGCCCTGCACCCACACCTCGCGGCCGTCGCGCGCCATCTTGCGATATTCTCCCTGGCGGCCCTCGCCGCGCTGCATGGCTGTCCAGAATCCCTGGTAGCTAGCCGTCGACTTCACTTCCGCGTCGACGAACATCGAGTAGTGCTTGCCCTTCACGTCCTCGAGCGAATAACCGAGCAGCTTCAGGAAGATCTCGTTGGCGTTGGTGATCTCGCCTTGCGGCGTGCACTCGATGACGCCCTGCGCCTTGGAAATCGCGTTGATCTGGCCTTCGTAGTCGAGCTTCGAGTGCTGCAGGCTGTGTTTCATCTGGCGCAGTGCGCCCATCAGGCTGATGTCGTCGTGATCGCCGGCATCCATCTCGAACGCCAGGTCGCCCGAGGCCACGCGCCGCGCCACCTCGGCGGCCTTCGCGGGATCGGCACCGAGCTTGCGCATCACGCCGCGGATGGTGAGCCAGGCGAAGATGATGGACAGGAGGCCACCGCCCGACAGCAGCATGACGCTGTTGCGCTGCGCCTTGTCGTAGTTCTTCTTGGCCGCGTCGAGATCGAGATTCGCGGCGGTGAGCTGCATGTCGATGAGCTTCTTGAGATTGCCGGACGCGCCGGTCAGCGCCGGGCGCAGCGTGTCGTTGCGCCAGGTGTTCAGGTCCGCAATCTCGCCGCTTTCCAGTTTCTTGAGCAGCTTGTCGATCTTGCCGTAGGCGGTGTCCAGCAGGGGCGTGGTCTCGTCGGCGAGCGCCTGCTCGTCCGGAATCATGTCGGCGAGGAAGTAGCGATCCCAGTCGTCGTGCGCCTTGTCCACGGCCGTCTTGATCTGATCGTGCGCTTCCTGCGGTGTCTGTTTCTTCTCGATCACGTTCAACGACGCTTCCAGCGACAGCGACAACGCATCGGCCACGCCCTGGATCGACTGTCCCGATACCATGCGGTTGTCGATGGTGTGCTTGAGCGTTCCCTGGGTGCTGCGCACCTGCTGCATCGAGTAGTAGATGAGCCCGCTCGCCACCATGAGCGAGAAAGCCACCAGCGCGAACAGCTGGAATGAGAGGCGAATATTCTTGAAAGGATTTAGGCGCATACGAAGTCCACTGAAAGATTCATTTGTGTCGAAACGGTCAGGCCGCCTGTTCGGCGGTTGCGGCGGAAGCCTGTCCCCCAAAGACCAGGCTCTCCGCGTTCAGCAAAATCAGCAGCTGTTCGTCGACCGTCGCGAGGCCGTCGATGAACGCGCTCGCGGCGGACTGCCCGGTCTCGGGCACCGCGCGGACGCTGCCGGCCGGGATGTCGACCACGTCGAGCACCCGGTCTACGACCATGCCGCATTCGCGCTGGCCGCCCGCGTTGTGCAGCGACAGCACGATGACCACGGTAACGGCCGTGAACTCCGCGAGCTGTAGCCCGAAGCGCGCGCGCAGGTCGATGATGGGGACCACCACGCCGCGCAGGTTGAGCACGCCCAGCACGTAGGGCGCGGATTGCGGGATCCGGGTGACGGGCGACCAGCCGCGGATTTCCTTCAGGCGCAGGATGTCGACGCCGTACACCTCTCCGCCCAGCGAAAAGGTCAGCACCTGACGGGTGGCGCCTGCGGCGCCCCCATTCACCTTCGGTTCTCCGTTCACCTAGTCGGTATCGGCGGTCCGGGCGTCCGCCGGAGGACATGCGTCACGTTTTGTTGCATGGCGCACCGCGGAACGCCTCTAAAGCACCCGGGGCGCGCTGCCGATAAAGGTCGTGACCGGGGCAGGCAAAGCCCGCCTGCATTGCCCGGCTGGTTTAGTTAAGTGGAGAGAGAGCGAATGAAAAAGTACGTTTCGGCCATGGTTTTGTGGGCTGCCTTCGCTGTGCCGGCTTTCGCGGACTGCGCGCGACCCACCGCTCCGGGGAACATTCCGGATGGCGACAAGGCCACCATGGAAGACATGATGGCCACGAAGAAAGCGGTCGACGCCTACAAGCGCGACATGGAAGAGTACCTGTCCTGCGAGAAGAGCACGGCGCGACTGGATGCGGCGCAAGCCGAGCTGGTGCGCATCGCCGACCGCTTCAACGCCCAGGTCCGCGCCTTCAAGTCGAAGACCTGATCGTCCGGTCAATGAATCCATACGCCGCCTGACCGCGAGGTCCGGCGGCGTTTGTTTTTTTGGATGTCGTCGCGTCCTGCTAGCATCGCGGCCATGCGAATTTCCACCCTTGCGTTGATCGTGCTTGCATTGCCCGCCGCCGGTGCTCCGGAAAGCTTCATCACCGCGGAACAACGCAGCGCGGACTTCACCGCGTTCTGCGATTTCGTGCGCGACGAATACGCCTACTTCGACGTGAAGAAGACCGACTGGGACGCGGCGTGCAAGTTCTATGCGCCGCGCGCCGCCGCGGCCACGGATCGCGACGCGTTCATCGGTGTGCTCGAACGCGCCATGGCCGAGCTCTACGACCACCACGCGCATCTCGGTACCAACACCAACCAGTCGCCGCGGCTCGTACCGACGCAATCGCAGATCTTCGGCGCATGGCGCGAGGGCAAGGCCTGGGTCGAAGACGTGCGCAGCGATTCTCCCGCGAAGGCCGGCGGTGTCAGGCCCGGAATGCAGGTGCTCGCGATCGACGGCGAGTCCGTCGAGGCGGCATTGAAGCGGATCGGACCATCAATGCTCACCGGGCCGGATCCGGCCGCACGCGCCTGGGCGCTGCAACTGGCGCTCGCCGGACACCGCGACCGCGATGGGGTGAAACTGTCTGTGGTCGACAAGAGTGGCAGCCGCGAGATCTCTTTCGCCCCGGTCAGCACCGCATCACCCCAAACCCTGCTGTCTTCGAAAATGATCGGTGACGTCGGCTTCATCCGCTTCAACAATTCACTGGGCGATGACGGCCTGGTGCCGGCGTTCGATGAGGCGCTCGGAAAACTCGCACAGGCGAAGGCCGTGATCATCGATCTACGCGACACGCCGAGTGGCGGCGTCTCGTCCGTGGCGCGCGGCATCATGGGACGGTTCGTCGATGCGGTCTCGCCCTATCAACGACACGAGTCCATCGCTGAACTCCGCGCCACCGGCATCCGCCGCATCTGGGTGGAATACGTCGCGCCACGTGCGCCGCAGTTCAAGGCGCCCGTGGTGGTGCTGGTGGGTCACTGGACCGGCAGCATGGGCGAAGGTATCGCCATCGGGCTCAATGCGACGCGTGGCGCCCCGGTGCTCGGTGAGCCGATGGCGCACCTGCTCGGCGCGCTGGATCAGCTCGAACTGCCGAACACGAAGATTCCGGTTCGCGTACCGGCCGAGAAGCTCTTCCACGTGAATGGCACGCCGCGCGAGGCGTTCGTGCCGTGCCACATCCCGGCAGCCGCCGGATCGGAAGATGCGGAGCTCGACGCCGCAACCGGACTGGCGCGCGCACTGGCGGCGAATCCCGTCACCCGCCCCGTGCCCAAGGGCTGCTGACCGAGAACGACTTTCAGTTGGCGGCAGCGCGGGTCAGCACCTTCTCCAGGTAGGCCTGCGCCGAAGCCGACTCCGACTGCGACAACCAGAACACCGCACGCCGGCGCTGCTCGCGCGCCAGGGATCGATCCTCCGCCACCGAGATCAGCGCACGCGTAGCGCGTTCATCCGGCAGACGCGAGAGCGCGAAGACGGCATGCTCGCGCACATCGTCATTGGCATCCTTGTGCACCACCACACCTATCGCCTTTTCCGACTCGGGGTCGTTGCCACGAATCATCGCGAGCCAGAACACCGACCACTTGCGCGTCTCCGCGCGCGGATCGTGCGTGAAATCCACGAGTGCATCGCGCGCCACATCCCCACGATGCATGGCGAGCGCGGTCAACGCGCCTTCACCGATCGGCCGGCGGGCGACGGCGTCGCTGCCGTCCTGCCGGGCCAGGGCGACCAGCCAGCGCACGCTGTCTTCCGTCGCCACGCTGCCCAGGTCCTGGATCGGCGTCCTGGACTCGACCGGGCACGACGCCGCGAATACCTGCAGGCTATCTACCTTGCCGGCCGCGAATCGCGCGTACACATTGACCACATCGGTCTTGGCGTCGTGGTCGCTGATGCCGTAACTGTCCGTGCCGCCATCGAGTTTGCAGGACATCGGCGTGCCCTTGCCGTTGCGCCAGCTGCTGTAACAGCACCAGGCCGGCGCACCGTCGACCGCGGGAACCTGCCAGCTCGCCCAGCCGTCGCGGGGCAGTTTCAGCTCCGCCGCCGGCGTGGACCGGGAAAACGCCAGCAGGGCGAGTGCCGGCGCGACTATCCTCAACACGGCGTTCATTTCTTGCCCTCCGCGGTCTTGGTGTCGAGTGCGGCGTCGATGGCCTGCAGGGCTGCATCACCGTTGATCATCGACAACATGCGCAGCAGCGAGCGCTTCTCCTCCGTGGTCTTCGCCGCGCGGTACAGCGTCAGCAGGCCCTGCTCGTCCTGCGCGATCAGCATGCCCTGCAGCGCGGCGTCGCGGATCTCCGCATCGGTGCTGCGTGCATAGATCTCGCGCAGCGCGGTGCGCGACGCATCGCCCTGGACGATGCCGATCTTGCGTACCGCATCGACCCGCACGTCGTGATCGCCGGTGCCCTCGGCGATCTTGCGCAGGCTCGCGAGATCGCCGCTGATCGCATACGCGTCCACGAGTCCGCTGGCGGCGTTCGGCCGGTCGCCGAGCTTGCGCAGCTCCTCGGCGGCGCCCATCACACCGAGGATGTGAATGGCATTGGTCGCCTCTTCCTCGGTCTTGGCGTTCAACGCCGCCTGGTAGACGGCTTCCTTGCGCCCCGAGATCAGCCAGGCCTGCAGCACTTCTTCTTTCAAGTCTTCATTGCCCGTGCTGTAGATCTCCTGCAGCGAATCGAGCAGCTTCGGATCGCCGCTGATACCGATGCTGCGAATGGCCTCGCTGCGCAGTCCTGCATCGGGCGAATGGCTGGCCTGCCCCAGGATCTGGCGCGCCTCGGGCGAGTTGATCTGGCTGAGCACGAACAGCGCGCGCTTCTTCACCAGTGTCGACTGCGGCCCGGCCAGCACCTTCTTGATGATGGGCAGCGCGCGTTCGCCCGGCTGCGACATCAGGCCCTCCAGCGCCGCCAGCGCGAGCTCTTCCTGCTCGGTGGGCTCGCGGTCGTCGTCGCTGGTCGCCATGCGCTCCACGGCTTTGAATTCCTTTTGGGCCGACTTCACCTCTTTCTCCGCGGCCTTCACCGGTTGCGGCTTCTTGGGTGCCGCCGGCGGGGTCTGGGCGAACGCCATGCCGCCCAGGGCGAACGTGGCGATTAGCGAACTCAGTGCGTATTTCATGGAATCCTCTAACTACAATGTGTTGGTTGGCGCGGCGCCGGCACCGAGCCGCGCCTGCATGACTCTCAATTCGAAGCTCAGCTGCGCGACGTCGGCCGCGGTGGTGTCGCCGTGCCCGTCCGCGAGATCCTCGAGGATCGGGTTGAAGGCGCGCAGCACGCGCGCGAGCTGCGGCTCGCCGGCGCGTTCGGCGGCCAGCGCATACATGCGGTTCTGGGCGATGATGGTGTCGATGAGGCGCGCGCGCTCTTCCGGCGAGGCGTCGCCGAGCG
>Ga0207675_100001036_pt1 | contig 27548 bp, 19 predicted proteins | sample KBSSwiS42_FD_184305 | JGI IMG/M metagenome (GOLD analysis project Ga0207675, IMG submission 184305) | Switchgrass rhizosphere microbial communities from Kellogg Biological Station, Michigan, USA - KBS Switchgrass S4-2 (SPAdes) (version 2) | ecosystem: Host-associated > Plants > Roots >...
CCCGCGCGCCAACCGATCGTTCGTAACCGTCAACAGTTCGAATATTCCTTCCGAGCTTCTGGAATCGGAACTCTTCGGGCACACGCGCGGCGCGTTCACGGGAGCGGTGGCGGCAAAGAAAGGCCTGTTCGAAGTCGCTGATGGCGGTTCAATTTTCCTCGACGAGATTGGCGACATTCCTCCTGAGACTCAGGTGCGTCTGCTCCGCGTCATCCAGGAGCGGGAATTTACTCCGCTCGGCGACACGACTCCGCGGCGGGTTGATGTGCGCATCATTGCGGCCACGAACATCGATTTGAAAGAGGCAGTGCGGCAGGGAGTCTTCCGCGAAGATCTCTACTATCGGCTTGCGGTTGTGCCGATCGAGTTGCCGCCTTTGCGTGATCGGCGCCAGGACATCCTGCCGCTGGCGCATCACTTCATCCAGAAGTACAACGAAGAAAACGGCCGGCAGGTGTCGGAGCACATCAACCCTGACGTGCTGTCGCTGCTGGAGAACTATTCGTGGCCGGGAAACGTGCGCGAGCTGGAAAACACAATTGAGCGTGCGGTAGTAATTGCGCCGGACGATGAGATCACCAAGGAATGCTTACGTCGGGAGATTGCCGATCCACAGGCGGCCGCGGCCGTCGCGCGGGATGCGGCGGGAACATCATCAAGCATCGACGTGACGCGCGGCGTAAACTTTTATGATGAAGTGCGCCGGTTTGAAATCGATCTTATTCGCCGTGCTCTTGATCAGACCGGCGGTCATCAATCGCGAGCCGCGCGCCTGCTTGGAATGAATCCCACTACGCTCAATTCAAAAATCAAAACCTACAACATCAATCTGCGGCCTTAGCGCTCTCACAAAATCTTTACTTGCAAAGCGCTTTGGCATAGGCTAGCGCCGCTTTCAAGACACTCAACGCAAGGAGTAAGTCACCATGGCCACCAAGAAGAAAGCCCCAAAAGGCGGCACCAAAAAGAAAGGAAAAGCTAAATCGAAGAAGGGCAAGAGGAAGAAGGGGATAGCCGGTAGCGTGACGGGCGACGTTCCATAGGCGATGCATCAATGGCCGGTGATGGCCAACATTTCCGTTCTTAGTTTGAGCACATCCGGTCGCTCGAGATAGGTTCTATTATTCTCGCCTCCGAGCAGTTGCTCAAGTCGGTTCAGAGATTCAATCGCCTGAGTTCCTAATTGGCGCGCCTTTTCGTCCTGGACGAGTTTCTTTGCCGCCAACGCGGCAATCGCAAAGGCGCGCCATTCCGATTCACGCTGGTTCGCAGCCGTGAATCGCTGCTGAGCTTCGCCGGCGACCCCCAATGCTCGTTCTGCATTACCCGTGGCGAGCGCAGCCTGCGCCAGCGCCAACAACGCTTGCGACAATGTCAGCGGATTTCTTAACCCGCGCGCAGTTGCGAGCGCATCCTCGCAGATCCGCAGTGCTGAAGATTTTCCCGAGGCTGCTTGAGCCAAACAAAGAACACCACGCGCTCCAATCGTGAGATCGTTGTCTCTGGGACCAACAACCGACAGTACCTGGTGCGCGCGCGCCAGGGCTTCGTCGTTCTTTCGCTGACTGAGCGCGGTAAGCGCCGCCGTCAAGAGGAAACTTGATTGCAGTTCCTTGTGTGGCTCCCCGTCGGTGGGCACCGCAATTGCCATTGCTTCATCTGTGTTGCGCGCCGCTAAATCGTACTTTCCCAATCGCCAATATGTGTCCGCGCGATTGTTGGCAGCGTTGGCCAGCATGATTTTCGCGCCCATATTTCTGGCGTGTTCATACTCCCGGTCGAATTCTGCCAGGGCTTCGTTCAGCCGGTCGGTGTTGAGAAAAACCAGGCCAAGCCCTTCGTCAGCAAGCCCGATCGTCCGCTCATCGCCAACTTTCTGAGCACTCTCCAGCAGTTGTCTGAAGATCTTTTCCGCCGATGCGTAATCGCCGGTAGCGTTGTAAGCGTGGCCGATGATCTGATTAGCGATGAAGACTTGTTTGCCATAACCGCCCTGTTGAAAGAATCCGAGGGAACGTTGTGCGTAATCGCGGGCCGTGTCCGGGTCGTCCTGCGCCCGGCGCGCGCTCGCCAGGGCCAACAATGCGCGAGCTTCGTTGTACTTTGCCTTGAAGAGTTGCGCCAACCGCAACGCTTCGTAGTAATTCTTTTCGGCGTCGGCGTAATCCCCCTTCACGAAAAACGAATTGCCAATATCGACTAAGCCGCCCGTCGTCAAGTTTTCCATGTTGTTATTGCGCGCCAATTCAAGTGCTTGTTGCGAATAGGCGCGGGCCTTTTCGACGCTGCCGGCCATGACGGACACGTAACTCAACTGCTGCAACGTGCGGATGCGCTGATCGTTGTTTGCGAGCGCTTCCGATCTTTGCAGCGCTTCTTGAAACGCAGCCTCGGCCTGGCTGAGTTTGCCCTGCCGGTTCAAGAGGATGCCGCGCTGGTAAAGCACTTCCGTGGTGCCTTCGACTTCGTTGGAAACGTCGAAGAGCTTGCTGGCCTGGGCGAATGCCACTTCAGCGTCGTCGTACTTTTGATCGTGTTGCAGCGCAACTCCGAGTCGCAGAAACGCGGCGGCGTAATGCGAATCGAATTGTGATGCTTGTTGATAACTCCCGATCGCTTTGTCCCACTGCTCGTTTTTTTCGTAAGCACGTCCCAAATCGACGAGCGCATACGCCTGCTCGTTGCGCGAGACCTTGGCGACAATCTGCTGATAATCGTTGACCGCCGCGGCGAAATCGCGTTTGACCGTATCAGTAATGGCTTGTAAGCGAATCGTGTCGACTTCGGGCAGGGCGATGTTTTTTGCGAGATCGTTTGCCCGAATCAGTTGGTCCTTCGCGTGGTCAGAGTTGTCCAACTCCATGTCGGCTTCGGCAAGACGCGCGTGCGCCAGCGCAAATCGATCGTCATCCAACACCGCCTGTTGCAGGATCTTGCTTGATTTGAAAAAAGCTCCCTGCCGCAGTGCATCGACAGCCTGATCGTACAAGCGTTTTGCTTCGGGCTTAGGGTTATAAGGTTTCGGCCGCGTCGCATACCAAATGACCAATCCAGCGACTAGAACGAAAGCGATGCCGGCGACGACGTAGCCAACCGAAATTCGCGGGCGGCGGAAAATGTCGGAAAGCGTTGCCAAAGCGCCCGTGGGCCGGTTTCCGTCGTCGTGTAAGGTAATGCGTGGCACTGCGCGAGAAGCAATGCCGGACGCGGACAAAGCAGTGTCTAAGTCAGCGACCAGTTCACTCGCCGTTTGGTAACGCTCCGCCGGTTGCTTCGCCAACGCCTTCATCGTGATGCGATCTACCGCATCAGGGACATCGGGATTAAGTTTTGAAGGCCTGACGGGATCGTCGCGAATTACTTTCGTGCAGATTTCCATCCGGGTGTCGCCGTCGAACGCGGGACGGCCGGCCACGCATTCGTAGAGCAACGAGCCGACCGCGAAGATGTCGCTGCGCGCATCGATCTCTGCGCCAAGCGCCTGCTCCGGCGATAGATACAAAGGCGTGCCGACGATTACGCCTTCCTGCGTCTGTGACGTCAGCAGTGTTTGTCGCTCAGGGTCCGTCGTGTCCTTCGGCTCAACGTTCAGTTGTTTCGCGAGTCCGAAGTCGAGGACCTTCACCTCACCGCGATGGTCGACGGCCACGTTCGACGGTTTGATATCGCGATGCACGACGCCGTTGCGATGCGCCTCTGCCAGCGCTTCGGCCACCTGCTGAATGATTTGTAACGCACGCGGGATCGTTAGTGAACCGTTTGCCATCAGATCGCCAAGCGTCTCACCTTTGACCAACTCCATGACGATGTATGGCTGGCCGCGTTTAGTCTCGCCGTAATCGTGAATCGTCGCGATGTTCGGATGCGAAAGCGCCGACACTGCACGCGCCTCGCGCAAAAACCTGGTGCGGAAGTGATGCTCATCCTGGCCGGGTTTGATCGTGAGCATCTTGATCGCGACACGCCGGCCGAGCACTGTGTCTTCGGCAACATAGACGACGCCCATGCCGCCTTCACCCAGCTTTTCGACGACGCGATAGTGCGAAATGGTCTTGCCGATCATGTCCGATGTTCGGCCCGGAAAGTAGTTAGTAAGCGAACGCGACGCGTGAACAGCTAACGCATTGTGGTGCAAAGCTCCAACGATATCAAGAACTTGCTGCCACTTTGGCTTATGGTTCCTCCGTGTCTCCGTGCGTCCCCGGTGTCTCCGTGGTGAATCAGTTTGAGCGCGAATCCACCACGGAGACACAGATAGCCACAGAGCCGCAGAGAGTCGAAATTAGGAAGGCGGCCCAGGATTTATTTCGGGTTGCAATCTGCGCAGACATTGGCGTTAGTTGTGATAAGCTTTGCCGCGAAAGCGGGAATCCTCCGAGTGCGACGACGCAAAATTGATGGTTGCCCAATCGCCGGCGCGCTGCAATTGATCGGCGATAAGTGGACGCTTCTCGTTGTCCGCGAGCTTTTTGCACGTCCCAAACGCACGACTGAACTCCTCGAAGAACTTCATCCCATCAGCAGCCGCACCTTGATGGGCCGCCTCAAAGAAATGGAACAGGACGAGCTGATCGTTCGCGTCGATTACGGCGGTCTGCCGCGCAGAGTGGAATATGAATTGACAACGCGTGGCCGACGCTTGGTGCCGTTGCTTGAGGTGCTGATGCAGACCGGACAAGTGCTTGACTGCAACGATTGTGAAGATCGCAAACAGCAGTTGGGTTACTACTGTGATTTTTGTCCGAATGTTCGAGATGTGTCGTTAGACCGGCCGTACGTCGAAGAAATCTCTCCTGAAATCAGACCGGAACCCGCGCCGTCGCGGCGTCCGAAAGATGATTCGATTGTGTTGCTGTGAGGAAAGACCAGAACCCTTGACACCCATTTGGTTGCGACTTCGCTGGGCCGTCCTGTTCGCGATGTTGATCGCGGGAGCGAGTTCATGTTCACTGACGAAAGGCAGGGAAGTCGCCGAAACCGCGGTCAAGAGGTTTCATGATCAATATAACGCGGGCAAGTTCTCAGACATCTATCAAGAGACAGACGATCAGTTCAAGAACGTCACCAGCGAGAAAGAGTGGGTGGAACTGTTACAGGCAGTCCAGCGGAAACTCGGAACTGTAAAGGATGCGAAGTCGTCCGGATGGGGCGTTAACACAACGCCCATGGGAACTACGGCAACATTGTCTTACGACGTAGATTTCAGCGAAGGGCGAGGAGCGGAACAGTTTGTCTTTCACATCAGCGGGAATGCCGCGAAACTGTTGCGCTACAACATTAACTCGCCGTTGCTAATCACACGTTAGGCCTCACTCCGTCACTCGCGTTGTAGCGTTGCGCCGTAGTCCTTCCACCTTTCCCGCAAAGAGTGCCTTGCTTGACGGAAGTAGTCGTGACGACTCACGACAGTGGCCGATGAGTTGGTGATTACTCGCGGCGAGCCGAGGTGGTCGTTAGTGGCATATTGCGTACCGTTGGAATTGACAGTGCTCGGTTCAATTGGTGATTAGCGTGGCGCCCCCATGGATCTTATGGACAATCTTCGAAGATCGGCTGTTCCGGCTCGTTAGGCACTACTTCACCACTGGGTAAAATGATCTCACGACGATCGGCCGTGATATGTTCGCCCTCAATCGTGATCTCATCGCCGGCCGGCATCTCAACCGGCAGATGATCGAGATAGCGTTCCGCATCGATCGCGGCCATGCAACCCGTCCCTGCCGCAGTAACCGCTTGACGATAGACTGAATCTTGAACGTCGCCGCACGCGAAGACACCCGGAATATTCGTCGCGGTGGAACGATGCGACGTTTTGATGTAGCCAACGTTGTCCATTTCGATCTGGCCTTTGAAAAGATCCGTGTTCGGTTTGTGGCCGATGGCGATGAAGACTCCCTCGCAATCGAAAGTACGCTCTTGTCCAGTTTCGATATTTCGCAAGTGGACGCCGGTTACGCCCTGCTCGTCGGTGCCCAGGATCCGCTCAACGGCCGTGTCCCAGATGAACTCAATCTTATCGTTGCGAAACGCTTTGTCCTGCATGATCTTCGACGCTCGCAATTTGTTTCGCCGATGAACGACAAAAACGCGCTTGGCATAACGGGTCAGGAACGTCGCTTCTTCCATCGCGGTGTCGCCGCCACCGACTACGACCAGGTGCTTGTTGCGAAACGCGGGCAACGGGCCGTCGCATGTCGCGCACGCCGACACGCCGTTGCCGCCGAAACCGTTCGGCGTTTTCGCTTCACCAGGAATTCCCAACCATTTCGCCGAAGCGCCCGACGCGATGATCAGCGTCTCAGCTTTCACGACTTTATTGTCGCTGTACAGTTTGAACGGACGTTCGCTGAGATCGACTTTCGTGATCCATTCTTCGAGAAACTCAGTGCCAAAGCGCTCTGCTTGTTTGCGAAATTCCAACATCAAGTCAGGGCCTTGTACGCCTTCGGCGAAGCCGGGATAGTTCTCGACTTCGGTTGTGATCATCAGTTGGCCACCGGGCGTGGTTTGCTTTTCAGTGTCTGCAGGAGCGTCGATCAATAGCGGTTTCAAGTTAGCGCGCGCAGTGTAAATCGCGGCGGTCAGACCCGCCGGTCCTGAGCCAATGATCACTACTTGTCGACGGATTTCTTCTGTGGGCAATTCAGGGTCTCCTTTTCGCAAAACCACGCGCCATAGCGAGCGATTGAAAGGTGCGCCAAAGACTCGAGAAGCCTCTCGATCCCGTCGCTATCGCTCCGGGTTCTGACACAATGTTTCCTGGAAAACTGTTGGCGTTTTGCGTTACGCGTGTAGTATAACTAGTGGTGCACGAGTTAGTCGAACCAGCCAGGCCCGAGCCACATCGTGGTCTGCATTGGCATCCACCTTTGGTTCGAACGCGTCGAGAGATACGTTGAGCAGAAACTCGGATCAAGACAACAAGACCGCCGCGACTCGCCCAATCGAGCGCATCAGTGTGCTCGGCGCGGGCACTATGGGCCACGGCATCGCCCAGGTAGCCGCCGCCGCCCGATACGACGTCGTGATGCGCGACATCGATGACGCCGCAATCCAGCGCGGATTGCAGGCGGTCGTGCGAAACTTGTCGAAAGGCGTGCAGGTCGGGAAAGTCACTGAAGCCGAACGAGAGCAGACGCTTCAGCGCATTCGCGTGACGACTGACATCGCTGAGATTGGCGATAGCGATCTGGTAATTGAAGCCGCGCCGGAAAAACTCGAGTTGAAACAGAATCTGTTACTCGAAACCGAGGCGCTGGTCGGCAGTGATTGCCTCTTCGCCACAAATACTTCGTCGCTTTCCATTACTGAAATCGCCAAAGCTTCAGCGCGGCCGGCAAAGGTGATCGGAATGCACTTCTTCAATCCGGTTCACATTATGCGTCTGGTTGAGATCGTTATTGGCGGCGAGACTTCAAATGAAACGACCGCCACCGTTCGCGCGGTCGCCGCACGAATGAAGAAGGAGCCGATCGTCGTTCGCGATGTCCCGGGATTCGCGTCCAGTCGTCTCGGTGTGACGCTTGGACTGGAAGCCATGCGCATGGTCGAACAGGGCGTCGCCAGCGCCGGTGACATCGATAAAGCGATGGAGCTTGGCTACAACCACCCGGTTGGACCACTGAAATTGACGGACATGGTCGGGTTGGATGTCCGGTTGAGTATTGCAGAATATCTGCATCACGCACTTAAATCGGAAACGTTCCGTCCGCCAGAAATACTTCGCCGCATGGTGAACGAAGGAAAACTTGGCAAGAAGACTGGCGAAGGCTTCTATAAATGGAACGAGCCGGAACAGGCGCAGCGAGCGTATACTAGTTGACCCTTTTAATTGAAAGCTAACCGCGACCCGACACGCGAATGGCAACCGTAATGAGCACCCCATACCAGAACGAAGAAAGACGCTTTGCTCTTCGGATGGCTTTGCGACTGCCGATTGTCGTGTCTGGCCGCGCCGAAGACGGCGCTGCCTGGAGCGAGCCGACGGAGACTGATGACATCTCGACCTCCGGCGCTTTATTTCATCTGAATCAAAAGGTGAGCATCGGCGAACATCTATACATTCGCGCGCACAAGCCCGACAATTCACCCACCGAAGCGACGGCGACTGTCGTGCGTATCTCGCCGGCCATTTACGGCACTGCGCGTGTTGGCGTTCAGATCGTCGAGCCTTCCGAAAACTGGATGCGCCTGTTTGTCGCCTGGGTCGCCGACGAACAAGCTAGTGCCGCAAGTGACGAGTCCGCGAGTTCTACCTAAAGATCATTTTCCACTTGTGATTTGACATCTCTCATTTGTCATTCTTAATGCGTCGGACTGCGCCTAAATACACCGACGAGTTCTTCTGTCCCTCGTGCCTCATTAGTCGGCAAATGACAAATGAGAAATGATGAATGGAAAATAGTCTTTTACCCGCCTTTGTGGTTTACTTTCCTCAACTAAACAACCGCAACAGGAGCCGTCAGGAGTGAGTCAAAACTACGAGACCATTGTGGTCGAGCGCCGCGACCGTGTCGCCATCATCACCATAAATCGGCCTGAAAAGCGAAACGCGCTGAACATTCAAACGCGGGCAGAAGGGGCCGCGATTCTCGATGAGCTGCGCGATGACGATTCGATCCGCGTCGTCATCTTTACGGGTGCTGGTGACAAAGCTTTCATCGCGGGCGCCGACATTGCCGAGTTCGCCGGGCGCACGGCGCTGCAGCAGCGCGCCATCATGCTTGAACGGGGACTGTTCAATGCGATCGATACGTTCCCGAAGCCGGTCATTGCGATGGTAAACGGCTACTGTCTCGGCGGCGGCTGCGAGTTGGCGCTGGCTTGCGACATTCGCATCGCCAGCGACAACGCATCGTTCGGGCAACCGGAGATAAATCTGGGCATCATACCGGGTGGCGGCGGCACGCAGCGTCTGCCGCGATTGGTTGGGGAAGGCAAAGCGATGGAAATGATCCTCACCGGCGAAATCATCAATGCCCAGGAAGCGTTTCGCTGCGGACTCGTTAACCAGGTGGTGCCGGCGGATCAACTCGAAGCAAAGACGATGGAGGTTGCCAACCGCATCGCTGAGAAAAGCCCGATCGCGTTGCGTTTGGCGAAAGAGGGGGTGAAGCTCGCGTCGCGATCGAATTTGGACGAAGGACTGCGGCGCGAAGTTGATCTATTCGCGCTGTGCTTCTCGAGCGAAGACAAAGACGAAGGCGTGAAAGCGTTTCTCGAGAAACGCAAAGCGGATTTTAGAGGGAAGTAACTCCGTCCCCCAGGTGGAGAGGGAACTTCGGGAAAATCGATGATTAGTGATCTGCAAACTGAATCGTGGGCCGTTCTCAGCGAGCGGGGTTGCGAGGCGACGCACTTGACGCACGAGGAGGCGCGCCGCCTGGTGCACAAACTGGCCAGTGAAGGACGTCACGGTCTGTGCATCGTGACGAATGAAGCAGCAGCGCCGCTTGCGCGGCCGGCGGAAACAAGGGATCTGATAGGCGCGAGCGATCGAGTTTAGTCGATCGTCAGGACGACTTTTCCAAAACTTTCATCCGATTCAATTCGTTTATGCGCCTCGCGCACTCCCTCAATCCGGAAAACTGAATCCAGCACAGGTCGGACCGTTCCGTTCGTCAACAACGGCACAACGTGCTGCGCGAACAGGCGCGTCGCGGTGGCTTTCTCTTCGATTGAACGCGTGCGCAGCGAAGTGCCCATCACACTCAGACGCTTACGCATTACGATTCCATAATCGATTTCAGCTTTCGAACCGCTCGTAGTGCCGACGAAAATCAGACGACCGCGGTTCGCCAGCGCATCGAGATTCGGTTTCAGATACGCTGCCCCGACGAGGTCGAGGACTACATTGACTCCGGCGCCGTTTGTCCATTTCTCGACGGCGCCGGCGAACACGGACGGATCGTCTCCGAGGGCGATTGATTCTGACAACCCGAACTCCTTCGCTCGTTGCAGCTTCTCAAGTGTGCGCGAAGTGCCGTACGCGACTGCGCCCGCAGCCTTCACGAGTTGACTCGCGGCCGTGCCGACGCCCGAACCTGCGGCGTGAATCAGCACACGCTCGCCCATCTGCAGTCTGCATTGAGTGAAGAGCGCGTCGTGAGCCGTCATGAAAACTTCGGGGATGGAAGCCGCCTCGACCCAATTAAGATTGTCCGGAACACGGGCGAGGGTCGATTCGGGAACGGTAACGTACTCCGCGTGTGCGCCGCCACCAGTGATGCCGAAGACTCGATCACCGACGTTCCACGCGCGCGCATCTTCGCCCGTGCTTTCAACTTCGCCCGCGAACTCCATCCCCGGAATGTCCTCCGGATAGCCCGGCGGCGCGGGATAGCGGCCGAGCCGCTGCAAAATGTCTGCGCGATTCAGGCCGGCCGCGCGCACTCGTACTCGCACGCGATCGGCAGTTGGTTCCGGCGCGTCTGGAGCGTGGACCACTTCCAGGCCTTCGACTCCGCCGAAGGAAATGATCTTGACGGCTTTCATGATTGGGATTCTAGCATCTGTAAGTGGGCTTTCTCTGCGCCTCAGTGAAGCCTCTGTGACTCTGAGGTGTGCGACCGTACCGAGACTCTCAACCACAGAGACACTGGGTCACAGAGAAGAAATAGTTTCCCTTTTGCCCTTTCCCCTTTGCCCCTTACACTGTCGGCCATGTCTCTCCTCCACGGCGCGTTGATGTTCGCCGCGGCGTTTGTCGCCGGCCTGGTGAATTCGATCGCCGGCGGCGGTACGCTCCTCACTTTCCCGCTTCTCATTTGGCTCGGCCTTGATCCGAAAGTTGCCAACGCCACCAGCACCGTCGCGTTATGGCCTGGCTTGTTCGGTGGTCTGTTCGGTTACCGCCGAGAAATGACCGACAGCTCCTTGATCCTGATGCGACTGGGCGCCGTCAGTCTCGTAGGCGGAGGAGTCGGGGCTTGGCTGCTAATCGTTACGCCATCGCCGACTTTCGCACGTTTAGTGCCGTTTCTGATTCTGTTCGCCACAATTTTGTTCATGCTGCAGGCCCCGGTCAATCGTTGGCTCCGCGTCCCGTCGCCAACTTCCGGCTCGCAGAAGAGTTGGTGGACGATTGCGATTGTCGTCCAGTTCTTCTCAGCGATGTACGGCGGTTACTTTGGGGCCGGCAACGGAATTTGGATGTTGGCGGCGATGGGCTTACTCGGTCTGCGCGAAATACATCGTGCGAACGGCATCAAGAATTTCCTGGGAATCTGCATTAACAGCGTTGCCGTATTTTTGTTTTCGGCCACGCATCTCGTTTCCTGGCCGCGATCGCTTTTGATGTCGGTCGCTGCCTTATTCGGCGGTTACATCGGAGCCACGACTGCGCAGCGCGTCGGGCAGACGGTGATTCGCCGCGCGATTGTGGTGATTGGGTTGGTGATTACGGTGGTGATGTTGTGGCGGATGCGGTGAAGAGAATGATCCGCAGATTACGCAGATGAGATAGCCCCAAAAAAGCACAAGAGGCACAAAGCGAACAGAAGACGGAAATCTTTTGGCGCGTTGGCCGTTCGGCTTTTTGTTTTGTGCTTCTTGTGCCTTTTCGTGGCTGATTTTTGTTTCTAATCTGTGTAATCTGCGTAATCTGTGGATAAAAAACTTCCTCGCGAGTTCTATACACGCTCCGATGTTCTCGCAGTTGCCCGCGACCTGCTCGGAAAGAAACTCGTAGTTCCAAACAAGAACGGCAAGCGGGTCGCAGGCATCATTGTCGAAACGGAAGCGTATCGCGGCCCGGAAGATCGCGCCTCACACGCTTACGGTGGCCGCCGCACCAATCGCACTAAAACGATGTATGACATTGGCGGCACCGCCTACGTTTACTTTGTCTATGGCATGTACAACCAGTTCAATGTGGTGACGAACGTTGAGAACACGCCGCACGCCGTGCTCATCCGCGCGCTTGAGCCGGCGGAAGGACTCGACATCATCAAGCGGCGCCGCACCGGCAGGTCAGAATATGAATGGACGAGTGGCCCCGGCCGTCTGTGTATCGCCCTCGGAATCGATCGACAGTTGGATAAAGCAGATCTCTTAGGCGACCGCGTCTGGCTGGAAGAAGGAGTTTCGATTTCGCCGCGTCACATCGCGCGCGGGCCGAGAATCGGAATTGACTATGCGGAGAGTTGGGTGAACAAGCCCTGGAGATTTTGGATCAAAGATAATTCGTTTGTGAGTAGACGAGGAAGGTAACCACAGAGGACACAGAGGAAATCAAACCAAATAAACCCAAAAGATTTGTTTGTTCGAAATCATTTGCGCTTGCGAACCGCCAAGTTCTTGCCAGATTCAATACAGACGGTTTGCATTCTTCCCGGCCGCGAGCGGGTAAGTGGACACACTACAAAGTCGCCGAAAACATCTTTATCGAAATCGAGCTTGCTTTCGACGGCCGGCGGAATCGTATTGGGGCCGGGTTCTGCCGAGATGTCTTTCGGGTCGAGCACTCCCAGCAGTCGTTTCGTGCCGATGGGCCACAGCCGAATGCTTGGTGTGCCGTTGTAAACCGATAGCCGTCCGTGCACGACGAAACACCTGCCAACCAGGTCTGAACGAGTACGACACGTGTCTGCTGTCAGTGTCGAAGGCGAGTGCGTGCCGATGGCATACGCAGCTATGAGCGATAGAAATATAAGATTTCGAAACACCGGAAAATCAAACCTCAATCAGAGTACTTCAAAGATAAGTCTGCTCCTGATCCTCCTCAGTGTCCTCCGTGGTGAAACTTACTGAGCCGCAAGCTTCTTCCACACACTCGATTCACCACCATTTCGAATCATCTCTTTCACTTTCAAATAAGCATCAGCGTAGGCCGCGCGCATGCCGGCTTGTGAAGTCGGATGTTCGAGTCGCTTTTCCAATTCTTCTTCGCTAAGCATTCCGCGACTGCCGTGTGAATACGACGCACCTTCGCCTGCCAAATAGATCGCGAACCCCTCTTCCAGCCAACGCGGTGCCCGATCATGGCCGACGACGTCGATGATCACGTGTGCGAGTTCGTGCTTGAGCGTCGTATTCAACACGCCGCGCCGTTTGAGGATTGCGACCGGTTGCAATTCAATCTTATTACCTTTCGTCCCTGCTGCCGCCCACCATGGCTGACCGGTGCGTCCGGTGAAATCGCCTGTCGATTCATTGATGCGAATATCGAGCACCGGCGGACTCGATGTATTTCCGGCCCTCCGCAAGTAATCCGCGCGTGCACTTTCGAGAATCGTCAGAACTTGATTCGCGTCGCGACGATCGATGTCAGCGGGATATGTGACGCGGAAGTGTTCGGACGAGATGGTGATAAAACGAGACGCGGAGACGCGGGGAAGCGGGGACGCGGAGATAGAGACATGCGGGGACGCCATTAACAAGTCTGGCTGCCATCGCGCACTGACATCAACGTTCTCCGCGTCTCCCCGTCCCCGCGTCCCCGTGTCCGTACCGACCTGTCCCGATGTCCCCGTGTTTCTCCCGACGCGCGTTCCCGGAAAATACTTCTCCAGAATCCTTTGATAGTTCGCTCCGCGGGTGGCCATTACATGCGCGCCTTCCTGACAGAGTCCGAGACCGTGACCGAAACCGCTGCCGCGAAAGACGAAACTCGATCCGTTCCGCGATACCTCAAAACGCGAACTCTTCAAGATGTTCCATCCGAGCGTACGGCCGACGATGAGTTTGAAATCCCACCCACGCACGACCTTCTGTTGCTCGCCTGTGATGGTAATGAACTCGGCCCGACCAGAATCATCGTGCTTCGTGACGGCGATCTGATCGAGATGATGTCCAACGTCGGTGCGGGAATCGGCCTGGAGGGCGCGCAACAGATCGGCACGTGAGATTTGATCGGTCCAATGAGCGTGTGGTCCCGATGCGCAAAATTCATCTCGCGCGCTCTGAAGATATTGCGCCGGTGCGGTGCCCCACAGCGCCGCGATGCTTGCCGTCTCTCCACCGCAGGACGCTCCAAAGTATGAATCGACAAGTTGACCGCGAGGGTCAAGGAGCACCTGGCCTTCGGTCGCGCGGGCGGCATCGACTATCCCGAACTGATTGTGCGCAGGAGGCGCGCGCTCCGCCCGCACAGATGCAGGCGCCCCCACAAATCGCTGACAGTGCGTCGTCGAACAAAAGTCGTAGCCGTCCTTCGCATGTCTGCCGACGTTTTTCAACGCGAAAGTTCTGATTGAAATCGCCAGGGCCTTCAGGGCTTCCGGCTCTGATTCCATCGTGCCTTCGGCGCGCATCACGCCCAGCACATAGTCCTCAAGCGACAATTCGCGCGTGACGTTGTCGTGGACGAGATGAACTTTGATGGTGGACACGGAGACAGGGGGACGCGGAGACGCAGAGAGATCCGTTGACCGTGATTCGCTCTGTGCCTCGGTGTCTCGGTGGCCAACCGCATTTGCGTAAGCTTCAAAGATCGGCCGCGACATCTGCGCGGCTTGCGCGCCATGCGCGCGCGGCAAGAAGACAATTACCGCGAGCTGTACGCCGGTCGGCTGAAGTTCGCGAGTGGCGTCCGGCGGGCCGGCGAGACCAACGAACCAGCCATTTGTGCGAAAGCCTTTTGGCGGCAGTGCAGTGCCTGTCTTTCCGACTATTGTGATCGGCAACGAATCGAGTTTAGCCGTGCGGGCTGTGCCGTAACGGACCGCGCCGGACATGCCTTCAAGAATGACCCGCCGCTCTTCCGGAGAAATCGTGACTTGGCTTCGTTCAACAAGCGCAAAGTTGTCGGCCGTGCGCGCCTGTGGCTGAAACAGATGGCCGCCGTTCAGAAGCGCCGCGTAGGCTGTCAGCAATTGGACGGGCGTTACCTGAATGCGATCGCTTTCGCCGATTGCTTCGCGCGCCGCACAGTCGGCTTGCTGTGACGCCGCGCCGGCATCCGCGGAACGGACACGTCCGGTATCTCCGGATTCGCATGGTCTAATTGTTCCGGCCGCCTCACCCTCAGCAAAACCGCTGGGCTGGCCAAAGCCAAACTGTCTTAACGTTTCGGGTAGTGGATCTCGTCCGAGACGTTGTCCGACCGTCGCGAAATAGTAGTTGCAGGAATACGCAATCGCCTGCGAAGGATTAAACGGCGGTAAGTGATCGGCATGTACGCAGGGCAGCGAAAAACTCAATCCGGTAAATCGGCCGGGACACGTGGTGCGCGAATCTTCGTCGACCAATCCAGCGCGCAACGCGGCCAGTGTAGTAAATGGCTTAATCGAAGATCCCGGCATCATTGCTTGAGCGTATGCGGCTTCAGGATTGACTGCCGCGCGCACGCGTCCCGTTTGCGCGTCGATTACAATGATCGAACCTTCACGCTGGCCTAACGCATCTTCAGCGGCCTGTTGCAAAGCGGAATCGATCTCGGTTTCATTGGCGGAGGATGGAGCCGGCCAGGCGAAGTTAGGCCAGACGGCGGTTCGCGACGGAGCATTGAACAGAACGATCACGGCGCACACGCAAGTCAACAGCATTGCATGTGCGCGCGTGAGCCGACCCAGCAGGTTGTTTGCGCGATCCATCACGCAGGTGATTCGGCGACGTTTGCCGGGGCTTTGACTTCCACTGGTTCTGTCGTGGTGCTTGCGCGAACCAGGGCGATGACAGTCACGACCCAGCCGACGAAAATGAATATGAAGGCCAGCAGCAAGCGCAGAATGAAGACTGCGAAATCTGTTTTGGTCCCTTTCGGGTGGATGGGAACGAACAAAAACAAATACGGACCAAGCACGAACAGAATCAATCCCAATCCGTAAATAAAGACTGCTTCGGAACTGAACGCACGCGCGAGGGCGCCGCCGATTGTACCGACGATCTTCTTCGCACCGCCGGCGAATGACGCGCGCACATCACACACGGAAGCTTCGATCCACAAATGAATCGTTGCGAGTGGGAATACGATGCCGAAAAGCACAAATCGCAGCGTCGTGATCAGCATTGTCGCCCAATGAATGGGTTGCGGTTTCGGCTGTTGCGCAAAGACAACCGGCGGAGCCGGGAAACGCGCCTGAAGCTTGTTCATCAGCCACCAGACGAGCGCTCCAATTAGCACAACAGGAATTGTGACGAGAAAGAGTTTGAAGGCGCTGATGATGATCGGCTTCGGCGAGAACTTCCGCAGGCGCGCGAAATCCAGCGTTGCGGCCTGAAATACGAAAAATTCGGCGGGCACTAAAATCAGCAGCGCATAGGTGACGAAGACTTGCCCCACAGTTGCTTCACGCGTTGAGATGAACCAGTAGAAGCTGACGAGTAGTAACGTGTAAAGGGCAGCCAAGACTATTGTGCGGGCACTCATCAAAGTATTTCTCAGAGCCCCAAACCAGATTCTCAACGTCGTTGTCATGTGATTGCCTTCTGCGGCTTTGCTAACGCCGCTTCAAATTACTTCTTGTCCAAAATTCGCAAACGATCGTTCGACGTATTCGCCTGCACGGTTGGTTGATACATCAACTCCGCGCGTGCCGGCGCGACTTTGAATTCGCCCGGCACCTCAACGCGCATCGCGTATTGCAAAGTCGCGTCGCCGTCGAAGTAGTTCATGAAAATGGCCGTGCGGTTGTCGCGGAACTCCCGGTTGCTGTACCAATCGCTCCAGTTTCCCAGCGAGTAGTTCAGATAAATCCCGCTGACCGTCGCCACCTGTTCGGCGCCGGCCGGAATCGGATCTTCGATCATTACGTATTGCGCGCGCGGGCCTTTCAAATGCAGCCTCACGACAATCATGTCGCCCGAACGCAATTCGCCCGACATCGGCTCGATGCGCCAACTCGCTTTGCCGTTTTCGTCCTCCGAAACACGCAGGCGCAGGTACTCGCGCGTGATCGTGAGTCCGTTGGACGATTGCGGCGCGACGTTCTCTTCAGCTGTGAAGTATTCGAGCGAGCTCGAAACATACAACGCGCCTTTACCATGCTTCACCACGCGAATTTGGTTGGCGCCGCCAAGTTCGCCGGCCTTCTTTGTAATGACCACGGACTGCGCGTTCGCAACCTCGCTCGCGCCGATGTGCTGACCTGCTACTTTCTCGCCGTTCAGATAAACCTCGAACGAATAATCAGGCGACAGCTCTTTGCTGACTTTCAAATAGTCAGTCAGCCCGTAGATTGCGAAGGCCGTTTCCTTTGTCGACAGCCAGTAGTAACCATTCTGCCGATTCTTCACCAGCCAACGCGCGGCCTTCGGGAGCAGATACGATCCAGGATCGATTTGCGACAGCGCCTTTAACGACAGCGATGTCGCCTCTGCGTCGAGATAAACATCGCGGCCATAATCGTTGACGCGATTTGTTTGCCAATGCGCTTCGAACTCGCTCTGCTGCGCAGAGTTTTCGACTAACTTCGCGACTTCGCCGGCGCGACCGTCCTTGCGTTCCTGCAAAGCCAGCGCGAGCAGCGCACGGCCGTACGCGCCAAGGTTCTGTCGCTTGCCATAAAGCTCTTCGAGATAACGCGTGTCGCCTTCGCCGCTTTCGGTGTAGGCGTAAATCAAGTACGCGCGCGTCTCATCGTCAATCGGATTACCGTTGTCGTTCTTTCCAGCCGCGAGCAGCGACGCAAGTTTCTGATGACCTTGATCGCGCCGCCAGTTATCGATTTGGTAGCCCGCGCGACTCGCCATCGTGAGGCCGTCGACGACGTATGCGGTCATGAACGGATCAGACTTGTCGTCTTTCCACCAGCCCCAACCCCCGTCGCCGTGTTGATAAGCGTAAAGACGATCGAGTCCACGCTGAACTTTCTTGTCGAGATCGTTCGTGGCGCGAATCTTCGCCGTCGGCACATCTTTCAAAGCCTGCGCCACGACGATGTTCGGCAGGAAGCTTGACATCGTCTGTTCGGTGCATCCGTACGGATAGCTCGTCAGATAGTCGAGCGCGCCAAACAAAGCACTGGCGATCGAAGGTGACGCCTCGATACGCAAGGTGCGCGCTTGCGTGTCGGCACGCGCGGGCAGATCAAGATTGAAAGCTTGATCTGCGTTTTCCTGCATCAGGCTCGTCGTGTTGCCGACTGTCTGCTTTAATCCGTGCGGCACAATGTCCATCGTCATTTCCACCGCATCGGATTCTTTGTCAGTCAAGGCCTTCGCCAGCAAAGTCAGCTTGCCGACCTGGTTAGCCTGCACGCGCCAGTCGGCGCGATACTCGCCGTTCTGTTTGATCGTCACTGTTTGCGAAGGCGTGTCGAGCAACTGTGCGCCGTTGATGTCGAGCGAAATCTTCGTTGACTTTTCCGTCTTCAGGAAGTTGTGAACGACGCCCGAGATTGTGACGGTGTCGCCTTCAGTCAAAAAGCGTGGCATCTCGAGCCTCATGATCACGTCCTTGCGCGCAATCGTTTTCTGTACTGCCGACCCAACTTTAGTGTCGGCAGTGACCGCGCGTGCGGTGGCGCGCCACGTTGTCAGGTTGTCAGGCAGGTTGAATTCGACAGTTGCTTTGCCGTCGCCCCCGGTGACCACGTCGGGTTGCCAGAACGCCGTGTCCTTGAATTCTTTGCGAATCGTCGGCTCGGCATAGTCGGTGCTTTCGTTATTCTTAAAGTCGGCAAGCTGATAACCCGACTTTTTCTTCGCCAAATCCGCCGGATTCTGGCCGGCATAGCCGGTGAACGTGTAATGAATGGCGAGACTCGTCTGCACTTCGTTGTAACGGCGGCCGTAAAAATCGCGCTTGATGTTGCCCGCAGTCTCGGGCGAGATGCTGTAAATCGCTTCGTCGACAATGCCAAGGCTGACCTCCGCGTTCGCGGCGGGTGAACCGTCTTCGTTGCGCGCCATGATTGTGTACGACGCAACGTCGCGTGGCTTGAACTCTTTTTTGTTCGGAATGATGTCGAGCGTCAGCATCTTGTCACGGGCGGGCACGGCGATGAGCTGGCTCTGTTCGAACATGTCGTTGTCCTGGACGAACGCAACGTCGAGGTAGACGTTCGGTTCGAAACGGCGTTCGATAGGAACGTCGATTACGATCGAGCGTCCGGGCGCATCGATCTGTCGCACGGTCAGAACTTCCGACAGTTCGGTTGTCACGAGCAGGTGAGCTTTGTCTTTCGGCAGCATCGCCAGCACGTGCGCAGTCTCTCCCGGTTTATACGACTTCTTATCGGGAATCAGCTTGATCGCGTCTTCTTCGTAGTCGCGATACTCGAAATCGGACCACTCGCCCTTCTTGTCAGGCGCCCAGAACGAGCCGCCGCGGTTCACGATCTCTTTACCATTTTCGTAAACGATTGCTTTGACGTAGATGCTGCCGGGCGAGGGGACCATGAAATCGTAAGTCGCGCTGCCCTGACTGTCAGTGTTCACGTCTGTCGAAAGTAGTTCGCGTTCGTGCAGAATGTAGTCGTACGTTGTGTACTTGTAGCCGTTGTACTCTTCTTCTTTCTCTTTCTTTTCCCACTTCTGCTCGATGAATTTGAGCGTGACTTTTTCTGAGACGGGATGTCCCGAGTAATCAGCGGTCTTCACGCGAATCTTCGCGGGGTCGCCCTGGTAATAGAGATAGCGTTCAGGGTAAGCGTCGGCGACCGTTTTGCCGCGCGTGCCGATGAACGAAGCCGCGCCTGACATTTCGCGTCGCGATGCATCGGTGACCTGCGCTTCGAGGCGATACGTATAGTCCCAGTCTTCCTTCTCGCCCGGCGCGGGCACTTCGAAATCGACGACCAGTTCGCCGCGCGAGTTCATCTCGCCTTCGCCTTCGGTGACCAGGTCCGATCCGTAGTAGCCGTAGTCTTCGTCGTCGCCGCCTTCGTTGTCTGGCCCGGCCGCATCGTCGAATTCATCCGACTCATCGCCTCCCCACCACCAGTGGTAATAGCGTTGTTTGTAGATGTAGTACTGCACGTCGGCGTTCGTGACAGGCGCGCCGAAAAAGTAATTCGCGCTCACGGTGAAGCGCACTTTCTCGCCGACCGCCGCGAATTCTTTCGGGCCTTTGACTGTGACCTTGAACTCAGGTTTCTTGTACTCCTGAACTTCAAAGTAACCACTTGAGGTCGCGTCGCCGATTTTGGCGGTGATGTTGTAGCCGCCCAGGGGCGCTTCATCGGCAAGATCAACGTCGCCGCTGAAGGTGCCCCTCGTTGAGAGCGGAATGTCCTTCTCAAAAATTTTGCCGCTGTTCGGATCTTCGATCGTGACTTTAACTGTCTTTTCGTCCAGCATCTTGTACCCTTCACGGCCCCACTGGCGCAGGATGCCTTTGAAAAAAACTTTTTGCGCTGGTCGATAAATCGGCCGATCGGTGTAGATGTAACTGGTCAGGTCTTCGCTCGAAAGAACGTCGTCCTCGCCGCCTTCGCCGCTGAAGTAGAACGAGTCAATGTCTGAAATTACGAAGTTGTCTCGGTCGCGCGCCATCACGAGGTAGGCGTTCTTGGGCGTCTCTTCCGAATCGACGTCCTCCGCTTTGACCTCGTCATTCTTTGTGTCGGGTTTGATCTCGGTTTTGAACACGCCACTCTTGTCAGTCTTGCCCGTTGCCAACGTATTCTTCGCGCCGGTGACCTCGACATCAGCGCCTTCACGTGGCGCGCCTGTCTTGCGGTCTACAACGTAGACCAGAATCTGGCCATCGCTGGTCGATTTCTGCACCATCGTTAGGCTGGTGACGATGGCGAGTGAGTACGCGCGCAGATCGCCGTTGACGCCTTCGATCAAGTAAACGCCCGGATCCATCTTGCCAATGGGGATCGTGCGGCTGTCGTACTCGTTTTCCAGCGTGGGCAGCTTTTCGCGCCAATCCTTTACTTTCTGATCAGGATTCAGCAGCGGCACGCGAGCGTAGTCAGCGACATTCAAAGGCGTACGTGTCGGCTCTTTTTCTTTGCGAAACTTTTCGTTGAACGTCGCACGATGGCCCGCTAGCAGATGGTCGCGCACGTAATTCTTCACGGCAGAGAAAATGGACAGTTTGAAACGGTGAGTGCGCTCAAGTAGTGATAGACGCGAGCCATAACCCTTCGCCAGCGCGGCTTTCTCTTCCTCTCCCATTTGGTGCGGATCGTCGAGTTGCTTGAAAAACTTGTTCGGGTCTTTGACTTTGTAGACGCGGAAATCGAGATAATCGACGTTTTGATAACTCGCCCAAACCCGCGCCGACTCGTTCGGCGAATACGTCTTATTCGTCGTCAGCGAAAAGTAGGGCTTCGTGCTCGAGACGGTTGGCGTCTCCGGCTGCGCGGCTGATGGCTCCGCGGGCTTCGCGGTTTTCGCCCGAATTACGTTGAAGCCTAATACCGAAGCGACGAGCGCTAAGTAGATGATGCCGGTCGCGACGAAGCGACGAGTTTTAGGGTTAGACACGTGTGCGATCCTCCTGAGAGGAAAAAATTGATTCATCAGATTCCCCACCAGGACACGAAGACACAAAAGGAATTAGAAAAGAGCAATTTGAGGAGTTGCTTAGTGTCTTTGTGCCTTGGTGGTTAATTGCCATGGTTTTCACTCGTTCATTGCAAAAACTTCAACCGATAAAAGCCCAAAAAATTCTTGTTCGTTTCGAGCGGCCGCCAACGCGGATCGGGATGCTGATCGAGCACGGACAACTCGACTTTCTTTACGGCGCCGTCATCTGTCGCGGTAGAGCCCGTGTGATAAACGACCCAATCGCGCTGGCCATTCGGCGAAACACGCGGAGTCCCCAAAAAGATCATCACGTGATAAGGAAACTTCTGGACCCAGGGCTGGTAATAAAACATCAGATCGCCTGGTTGGGCTTCGCGACGATCGCGGCTGACAAAGACGACGTTGAAGTTTTTGAGCGTGCGACCGTCCGCAAATTCTGAAAACTTTGTGCTGCGCTGATCACCTTCGTGATACGCGCCCGATTCAGTGCGAAAGATCTTCTCACCGAGTTGGTTGTTATCGAGATCGAAGCCCGTCACGTCGCGCGCAATCGGTTCATAGGCTGGTCCCATCCGTTGAAACCACGCCCGGTCGTGATGTCGCAACGCCTCACGCATCGCAAACCTCACCAACCCTGCGCAATCGCGCTGTTCGCGCTTCCACTGCTCGCTGAGTTGATAAAACTGCGTCTCCGCGATTGACGTGAACCAGCGGCGAAAGTTCTCGCGATCCTCAAACGTGCGCAGCTCCGCAAAATCAGGAATGCCGTCGTTGTCTGAATCGACCGCAAGGCTCGTGGTTCCCAAGTTTTCTTTCGCCAGGTCAGTCGCAGTTGTTGCTTTTGCTGACGGTTGGGTTCCCGAGATCGGCTTTGATCGACTAAAGATCCAAACGAAACTTGCGAGCACGACGATGACGACGCTCGCCGTCAGCATCGCTCGTGTTGGAAGGTTGCGCAATTGAAAGGGGACCAACATTGTCGCCCACTATGACGCGAATGTTGATTGCGTTTGCACGCGGATGCTATCACGGATCATGCAGGTCAACCACTGAGCATTTCCGTTTTGGTACGCCTGCGGAAAATGTGGATAGCCTCAGTTCTTCGCCGCGTGATAAGCTGCGCAAGTTGTACCGCAGGCTGCCAGCCTGCGAATGACACGCTGGCAGCGTGTCGTACCAGTCATGCCGAAAGTCGAAACCAACCCCGTCGCCATCCTTGAGGCGGTAAAGAAGATCGACATTGTTTCGGAACTCCTCGACGAAAAAAACAAGAACAATCTGAAGATGATCGTCGAGGGCAAAGTCTCTGGCGGCAAGCAGATTGGTCCATACGCGCGTCTGCTTGCTTACGAGCCGGGCGAAACGATCATGCAGGAAGGTGAGTGGGGCGGAAACACCTTCTATCTTTCTGTCGCCGGCGAATTGGAGGTTTATGTCAAAGATGATTCCGGCAAAGAAAAAAAGGTCGCGCGACTCGCACCGGGGGTGTGTCTCGGCGAGCGCTCGATCCTCGCTGGTATTCCGCGCAATGCAACCGTTAAGGCCCCCGACGGCGCATTAGTTTTGGAATTGGTCCGACCGGCGCTGCGGCTTCTGCGCTCGCTGAAAAAGTTTGCCGAGAAGGTTGACGACAGCTATCGAAACCACGGTCTCGCAAACGCGATTGCCCAATTGCAGGAGCAGACTGGCCGCGCGCTGCAGCCGCTCGATCTGGTCGCGCTCGGGAACATCAGCCAGTTCATGGCTTACGGAAAACATCACGTGCTGGTGCAGGAAGGGATGCCAATCGATCGCATCTTCCTGATCCGCAGCGGGTGGGTGCGTCGTGTCCGCGGCGTGCCCATCTACGAGGACATCACGGAAAGTGCGGGACCGGGGACGCTGGTGCCCGAAGATTTTTTTGGCGCCGGAAATTGTCTCGGACTTGAGGCGCTGCAGGGTAATGACAAGTGGGCGTATTCAGCAGCGCTGATGGCGCGCACTGAACTGTTGGAGATTCCCCTCGCCAGCCTTCAGGCCGAACCTGAACTGTGTCAGAGACTCTCAAAAGCACTTGCAGGCTTGTCTACAGCCGATGACGATACCGCATTGACCCAACCGGCGAGCGAGTCACAACTCGTGGCGGCCGAGAAAGAAATCGCGACCGGCATTGTTGATGGTGTGAATCTGCTCGTGATGGACATGGACCTGTGCGTCCGTTGTGGTAATTGCTCGCTTGCATGTCACAAGGTACACGGCCAGTCGCGCCTTTTGCGACGTGGCATTCACATCGAGCGTCCAGTCAAGCTTGAGTCGAAGTCGATCCAGCATGTACTTGTGCCCTCCGTCTGTATGCACTGCAAAGATCCGGAGTGCCTCACGGGCTGTCCGACCGGCGCGATCTTTCGTGATGCGAAGGGCGACGTCGATATCGATCCGGTGACCTGCATCGGTTGTTTTGATTGCGCTACGCAGTGTCCCTACAACGCCATCTCGATGGTCCCGCGCGATGGAGAGCCGGTCGCGTCAGAGGGTTTGCTGACCCGCTTGCGAAAACTGTTTGGGTCGAGCACCGCGCCGGTGGTTGCGAGCACAGCAACTCTTAACGAAGCGAAAACCGAGGACGCAAGAGGCGAAACGAAGGCCGAAGCGAAAGACGAAGCCAAGCCTGAAGACGACATGGTGGCCATCAAGTGCAACCTTTGTGAGCACACACCGCTGAATCCGGAGGGGACGAAGCGGCCGGCATACTCGTGTGAGGAAAACTGCCCCACCGGAGCTTTGGTGCGGGTGAATCCGCAGGAATATTTCGACGAAGTCGGGAAGACACTGGGCCTGGTCTTTCGCGATCAGACACATGCGATTGGAAGAAACATTCACAAGAGCGACCGAACGGCCAAAGCTTGGCACCTGCTCGGCGGCCTCGCCGTGATTGCAATTTCGGCGTGGATTATTTGGGCGGCGCAACGTTACGGATTCAACGAGTCTTTGCGCGGGACCTGGCTGACGATGCGCTGGTTGACCGGACTTGTTGGCTTAGTAGGCATCGCGGTAGCCATGACGTACCCGGTGCGCAAGCCGATCTATCGAAGTCGTGCCGGAGCGTTGCGATACTGGTTGCTGGCGCACGTTTATTTTGGCGTGCTCGCCGGCATTGTGCTTTTGATTCACGGCGCGAGTCACGGTGGTGGCGTGCTGACGGCAAGCCTAATGTTCTCCTTCGATGCTGTGATTTTGACGGGACTCTTCGGCCTGGCCGCGTACATCATCGCGCCGCGGATTTTAACCAGCATTGAAGGCGATCCGCTGCTGATAGAAGATCTTGAAGGTCGTCGCGACGAACTGCGTCGCGAATTGAAGGAACTCGGCGAGAAAACCGATGGCACTCTGCGCGACCTGATCGACAAGAAGATGCGCCGGCATTTCTTTTGGCCGGGTTATCTTTTAAGGCAGTACGCGCGACGCGAACCGCTGACCGCTGCGCTGGCCAAAGCGCGGCTGCACTTTCGTAACGAGATCGCGGATCTTGAAGAAAAAGAAAAACGCGCGTTGGCGCTGCGTGTCGTCGAGCGCATGGCCACCCTGCGCCGGGTCGACGCGCTGATTTACTTGCACCGATTGCTGAAGATCTGGGTCGCGCCGCACGTGATCACGACCACGATAATGCTGGTGCTGCTGATTGCTCATATTGTGCAGGTGGTGTTTTTCAACGTGAGGTGAGGAGTGAGTAAGGAGCGCACGCATCCTGCGTGCGGGCCGCGAGCATCTTGCTCGCTTTTTCATGGATAAAGATGGCAGGCAGGATGCCTGCGAACCGCACGCAGGATGCGTGCGCACCGATGGACGCAACATTCGTCATCATTCGTGAGGACCTGCAAGTCGATCCCGTCACGATCGTCGCTACGGGAATCCTCATCGGACGTCTGCCCGCATCTGAGCTCTTTTTGAACCACCCATCGGTGTCTCGGCTGCAGGCCGGCATTACCAACGTCGATGGTGACTACTACATTCGAAATTTTCGTTCGACGAACCCCGTCACTCTCAACGGCGAAAAGTTAGAGCATTATCAGGGATTGACCGATGGTGACGTATTGGGCGTTGGGCCATTCGTGCTCAACATCGGCCTGATTGAAAACGTGCTCGTGGTCAAAGTTTCGATCCAAATTGGCGCGACACCCGGTGAAGCCGTCGTGCGCAAGGAAGGTGCCGGAGTTTGGGACATTCCCGCGACCGTGCGTTTACCAAGCGCGCCGCTTGATTTGCAGAAAGCCGCCGCGCATAAAAAACCTGCGCCGCGCAAGCCGCCGCCGGTGGCAGCCGGTACGAAAGCACTCGACGTCTTTTGGGACAAGCGAATCACTGCCGCCACAAAGACGATCAAGCCTTCACCGCTGTTTCCGGTCGTAGGGCGACCGAGCGGTAAAGCGCAGTCGGTCTGGGCGCCGACGACAGATCTCAAACGGCGTTGGCCCATTCCCGCAGTGTTGTGGGTGGCGATTGCATTCGCCGCGTTGGCGGTTGGTGGCGCCTTTTTCTACGCCCGGGCATTTGCACCCGCGGCAATATCCGATGCGCACACGCGCGTGACGATGGAGGTCACGCCACCGATTGCCAATCATGCGAACGCCGGCGCGTGCACTTCATGCCACGCATTGCGCGCGAACATGGAGGGCAAGTGCGTGGCGTGCCACACCACTGATGCGTTTGTTCCGACCGTAATTACTCCGCATATGAATGCGGGCATTGGTTGTGTCGATTGCCACGCCGAGCATCGGGGTGAACAATTCAACGCGATTGACGGCGCACTGTTGTCCTGCTTTGACTGTCACAACGATGCGAACAAGAAAGGCTACAACGGCAAGAGCGTCTCGACGCCGCACGGCGGTACGTTTGGTTATCCGGTGGTTGCAGGTCACTGGAAGTGGGCGGGATTGGATCCCGAAGAGATGGCACAGCGGAAAGACACTCTAAAGCTCGAACGCTTACCGACGGACACGGAAGACCAATGGCGCAGCAAACAATTTCATGCCGTGCATCTTTATCGCGTACGCGCCGTCGCGGGATTGGCGGGAAATAAAGAAGGCGAGTTGAGTTGCTCAAGCTGTCACGCGACGCGCGATCCCATCGATCTCGCAACGCCACGCACGACTTGCGGCAAATGTCATAACGGCCAGGTCGATCCGCGCGCCGGACGACAGGTAATTGCCTCAGACAAACCTAACTGCACTTCTTGTCACATTCAGCATATGAAGGACAAACGGCATTGGAACCCGACTTTGATGGTTCAGCCGTGAGCAGTAAGCAGTAGGCAGTAAGCAGTAGGCAGTAAGCAGATTAGAGAACCAAAGACCAAAGACCTTAACTGCTCACTGCCAACCGCTCACTGCTCACTACCCTCGTTACTTCGCCACGTGACATTTCCCACAGCCCTTCGGATCGGAACCGGAAATCTTCTGCGCCAACTCCGGCTTTGCTTTGATCGCGGCGTCGTGACACTCGAAGCAGTTGATGTGATAAGCGTTTTCGTTGTCCATCTTCACCTGCTTGCCGTCTTTCGTGACGACCGGCAGAGGCTTGCTTTCATCACCTGATTGCAAATGACATGAGCGGCAAGTTTTGACCGGCCCGGATGCCGCGTCTTTCAATACATCAGCAGTCAGCACCACGTTGCGTTCGGACGTAGTCAAAGGCGCTTTGAGGTTCGCTTTCGGCTGATCGGTATGATGGCAGACGACGCACGAGGTTACCGACGCCCCGTCCGGATTGTAGTTTTTCGTCGAATGGGTTTCGTGATCGAAGGCGACTTCGCCCCACTTGTCGTCGAGGCTGTCCTGATCGAGCTTAACTTTCTTGGGTTGCTCTTTGCCTTCTTTGGGAATGTCCTGCGTAAGCCGAGCCGAAGTAAATGCGGCGGTGGCGAAAACAAATAACGCTAACGCACTTAGAATAATAAGGCTGCCCGTAAAGAATCGTTTCATTTTAGCCTCCCGTGTTCGGCAAAAACTGGATCGCATCTTAGGTAGACGGTCGACGCGCTGTCAATTGCGATGTGAATTTTAACCACAGAGGAAACAGAGAAAACGCGGTGAGAACAAAGGGCCAAGCGCAAACTCTCGGCCAATACCCAAATCGATTCGATAACTCTACGCTTTGCTCTTTGCACTTAGCTGTCTTCCTCTATGCCTCCGTGGTCAATCACCCGATGC